>Ga0307423_1001992_pt1 | contig 11799 bp, 5 predicted proteins | sample SalMarWE160310MG_FD_202154 | JGI IMG/M metagenome (GOLD analysis project Ga0307423, IMG submission 202154) | Salt marsh sediment microbial communities from the Plum Island Ecosystem LTER, Massachusetts, United States - WE1603-10 | ecosystem: Environmental > Aquatic > Marine > Intertidal zone >...
CAGCCAGGGTCCGCCCACCGCCAAATGGGACGTGGTCGAGACCATGCGGGAAGAGGCGGGGCGGGAGCGCAATCCCGCCGACGGCGCCGGTCGCGCCTGGCTCGAGCCGCTGGAGGGTGTACCTCCCCGGGCGAGAGTCGGCGAGCCCGGGCGCTTTCGCATCGTCTTCGAGGCCGGCCCTCTCGGAATCGAGGAGGGCGGTGTGCTCTTCCTCCAGGCCTCGCCCTACTGGGGTTGGAGCACGCCCCAGGTCGAGGACGCGCAGTTTCCCGGCTTCACCGAGGTGACGACGCAGGCGCAAGGCGTGACGCTCGAGCCGGAGACCGTCGGTTCACAGCTGCTGGCGATCGGGATCGGTGGACGCAGGCTCGAGCCCGGGGAGCAGGTGCGGATCGACTACGGCAGCGGTCCGACGGGCACCGCGGTGGACAAGTTTGCGGAGCGAGGCTCGCAGTTCTGGCTGGCGGTGGACGGGAACGCCGACGGCATTCGCGCCTTCCTCACGGACACTCCCACGGTCGACGTGGCGCCGGGACCGGCGAGAATGCTCCTCCTGCATCTGCCCAGCGTGGCGCGGCCCGGGGCGACGGTCCGCCTGACCGCCGCGGTGCTCGACGCCGTTGGGAACACGGGTCTTCCCGTCGAGGGGGAGATCCTCCTGGAGGCCGCACCGGAAGGCGTCGAGGTGGAGCGCCGCATCGTTCTCGACCCGGCCATGGGAGGGCGGATCACCGTCCCCCTCGTCGCTTCGGAGCCGGGTGTGGTGAGGCTGCGCGCGACGGGACCGAACGGTCTCTCGGCCGAGAGCAATCCGATGCTGGTGACGCGGGAAGGTCCGCGAATTCTCTGGGGGGATCTCCACGGCCACTCGAACTTCTCCGACGGGACGGGACTGCCGGAGGACTACTACCGCTATGCCCGGGACGTGGCGGCCCTGGACGTGGCCGCCCTCACCGACCACGACCACTGGGGCATCCCCTTTCTCGATGCTGCGCCGGAGCGCTGGGAGGAGATCCAGAAGCAGACGCGCAGCTTTTACGAGCCCGGCCGCTTCGTCACCCTGGAAGGGTACGAGTGGACGAGCTGGATCTACGGTCACCGGCACGTGCTGCATTTCGGTACCGGCCTCGAACTTCGAAGCTCCCTCGATCCCGCCTACGACACCCCCACCGAGCTGTGGAACTCGCTTCGCGGCAAGCCCGTCCTGACCGTTGCCCATCACTCCGCCGGTGGTCCCATCGCCACCGACTGGTCGATACCGCCCGATGCGGAGCTGGAGCCGATCACGGAGATCGTCTCGGTCCACGGTAGCAGCGAGTCTCTCGACAGCCCCGGGGTGATCTACTCGCCGGTTCCCGGCAACTTCGTCAGCGACGCCCTGGCCAGGGGCTATCGGCTCGGCTTCGTCGGTAGCGGCGACGGACACGACGGGCATCCCGGCCTCGCTCATCTGGCCTCCGGCGGTGGCGGCCTCGCCGCGATCCAGAGCGAGGAGAACACGCGGGAAGCCGTCCTTGCCGCCCTTCGCGCGCGCCGCGCCTACGCCACCAACGGCCCTCGGATCGTCCTCGACGCGGAGCTGGACGGAAGGCCGATGGGCTCGGCGGTGCCCGTGACGGCTTCGGGGCGTCTCGTGGTCAGGGTGATCACCCCCGACCCGCTCGATCGCATCGATCTGGTGGCCGATGGTCGGGTCGTCGATTCGATTCCCGGTGAAGAGAAGCGCATGATCGCCTTCGAGTCGAAGATTCGATCCTCGGGTCCCGGGACGCTCTACGTCCGGGTCATCCAGACGAATGGGGGGACCGCCTGGTCCAGTCCCTTCTTCCTCGAGTGAGTGAGGAGTCCACTTCCGTGCTCGCCGAGTCGATCGTCGAGGGCCTCAATCCCGAGCAGCGGGCGGCCGTGGAGACGACCGAGGGCCCGCTCCTGGTGATCGCTGGCGCGGGAAGCGGAAAGACTCGCGTCCTCACCCACCGCATCGCCTACCTGATCGGGGTCTGCGGCATCGCTCCCGAGAGCATCTTCGCCGTCACCTTCACCAACAAGGCGGCGGGGGAGATGCGCGAGCGCGTTCACAAGCTCCTGGGTCTCGAGGCCGAGAACGTCTGGCTCTCGACCTTTCACTCCGCCTGCGTGCGGATCCTGCGCCGCGACATCGGGCACCTGGGACGCTCGCGCGGCTTCGTGATCTACGACGAGTCCGATTCCCTCGGTGTCGTCAAGGAAGCGCTCCGCCGCCACGGGCTCGAGAGCGGGAGCCACGAAGCGCGCCGCATGAGCTGGCACTTCGACCAGTGGAAGAACAAGGGCGTGCTTCCGGCCGAGGCCGCCGAGCGGGCGGCGGATCTCGATGCGGAGCGGGCCGCGGAAATCTACGCGGTCTATCAGCGGCTGCTCGCCGACGCCAATGCCCTCGACTTCGGCGACCTGCTGCTCCAGACCGCGCTGCTCTTCGATCGCTTTCCGGAGGTTCTGCGCCACTACCAGCGGCGCTGGCAGTACATCCTGGTCGACGAGTACCAGGACACCAATCGCGTGCAATACCGGCTGGTGAACCAGCTGGCGGCGGAGCATCGCAACCTCTGCGTGGTCGGTGACCCGGACCAGTCCATCTACGCCTGGCGGGGCGCCGACATCAGAAACATCCTCGATTTCGAACGCGACTTCGGCGACGCGCGGGTCGTCAAGCTCGAGCGCAACTACCGCTCGACTCAGCGGATCCTGACCGGAGCCTCCGCGGTGGTGGAGCACAACCAGAGCCGTCGGGAGAAGAGACTGCTCGCCGAACGCGGCGAGGGAGAGCGGATCCGCTTCTACGAGTCTCGTGACGAGCGCGACGAGGCGCAGTACGTGGTCGGGAAGATCCTGGAGGCGGCGCTGGAGGAGGGACGCCCCTATGGACGGGTGGCGGTCTTTTACCGGACCAACGCCCAGTCCCGGCCGATCGAGGAGGAGTTGCTCAAGTACGACATCCCGTACGTCGTGGTGGGGGGCGTCCGCTTCTACGACCGCGCCGAGGTCAAGGACGCGCTGGCCTACCTCCGCCTGATCGTGAACCCGAGCGACGCAGTGGCGCTGCGTCGCATCGTGAACAGGCCTGCGCGGGGCATCGGCAAGACGACGCTCCGTCGCGCCGAGGCCCTCGCTGAGCACCGGGGTCTGGCTCTCCTCGAGGGCCTGCGCATCTTCGCCGAGGAGGGCGCGGCGGGTCGCACGCGCAAGCGCATCGCCGACTTTCTCCGCCTGCTCGAATCGCTCTCTCGCGAAGTCCCCGGCTGGACACCTGCGGAGGCTCTCTCGGCGATCCTCGACCGCAGCGGCTACCGGCAGCAGCTGGAGGGGGAGGGGACCGCCGAGGCCGGGGTCCGGCTCGAGAACCTGCGCGAGCTCCTGGCGGGCGCCGAGGAGTTCGCGCTGGCGAACGCGGATCTCGAGAGCGACGAGCGAAGCCTCCTCGAGCTGTTCCTCGATCAGGTGGCCCTGGTCTCGGATCTGGACGAGGCCGAGATGCGTGACGAACGGGTCTCCCTGATGACGGCCCATTCCGCCAAGGGGCTGGAGTTCCCGGTGGTGTTTCTGGTGGGCATGGAGGAAGGCATCTTTCCCCACGCGGCCTCCTCCCGCGACGACCTCGCCATCGAGGAGGAGCGGCGTCTCTGCTACGTGGGGATGACCCGGGCCATGGAGCGGCTCACCCTCACCTGGGCCAGGAAGCGGCGAAGGTTCGGATCGCAGAGCTTCGCGGCCCCCTCCCGCTTTCTGGCCGAGATCCCCGCCTCGCTGGTGGATGGGTTCGGGAGCCGCCGCGATTTCGATCGGGCTCCCATGGGTCGGTCCCTCGACTACTCCTACGATCAGACCCTCGAGGAATCCTCCGGAGTCTCGCCGGGTGTCCGGGTCCGGCATCCCATCTTCGGAAGCGGCAGCATTCTCGCCGTGGTCGGTGCGGGTGCCGCGCAGAAGCTGCGAATTCAGTTCGACAGGGTCGGCGTGAAGACCGTGATGGTCCGCTATGCGAACCTGGAGCTCGACTTGTAGAGGCAACACCGTCGCCGGGCTGAGATTCAGCCGATTCGGTAGGTGCGCTCCAGCGCGGACCTGGTGTGATGCCGCTCGAGGGCGAGCTCGATCATACGGTCGAGCAGCGCCGGGTAGGGAAGGCCCGAGGCCTGCCAGAGACGCGGGTACATGGAGACCTCCGTGAATCCCGGCAGGCTGTTCACCTCGTTCAGGAGAACCTCGCCGCTCTCGCGGTCCAGGAAGAAGTCGACCCGGGCGATGCCCGCTCCCTCCAGCACCCGGAAGGCCTCCAGGGCGAGCTGCTGCAGGCGCGCGGTCTGCTCCTCCGAGATCTGCGCGGGGACCACGAGCTCCGTGTCTTCGTCCACGTACTTGGATTCGTAATCGTAGAACTCGGCCTTGGGAATGATCTCGCCGGGCACCGATGCCTCGGGCTCATCGTTGCCCAGCACCGCCACCTCGATCTCCCGAGCGTTCACCGCCCGCTCCACCAGGATCTTGGTGTCGTACCGAGCGGCTTCGCCGAGACCGCGCGCCAGCTCCTCGCGGCTGCGCACCTTGGAGATCCCCACCGAAGAGCCGAGGCAGGCCGGCTTGACGAAGGCCGGGAGTCCGATCTCCCGCAAGACCCTGTCGAGCGCGGCTGCTTCAGCGGCGCGGAACTCCGCGGCGCGGACCAGGACTCCCGGCACCACCGGGAGGTCGGCGGCCGCCAGCAGCCGCTTGGTCACCTCTTTGTCCATCTGGATGGCGGAGCCCAGCACGGCCGCGCCCACGTAGGGGACTCCGGCCATCTCGAGAAAGCCCTGGAGCGAGCCGTCCTCGCCACCGCTGCCGTGGATGATGGGCAGGATCACGTCGAGACGGGCGGCGGGCGTGCCGTCGCCGACGGAGACCAGGGTGCCCTCCCCCGGAATGGCGGGCAGCATGACCTCGTGGCCGCGCCCCACGGATTCGGGAAGCATCCCCGGGGTCCCCAGGTGCCAGCGGCCGGCCTGTGAGACGGCGATCAGGGTTACTTCATAACGGGCCGGATCCAGCGCCGAGAGGATCGAGGTCGCCGATGTGATCGAGACCTCATGCTCGACGGAGCGGCCACCATAGACGAGCCCGATGCGGAGCTTTTCCATCATTCTACCCCCCGCCACAGAGTATCGGATTGCAGCACCCGCGCGCTTGACCGCTTCTGGGGCCGCTCGTAACCTTTTACCGATGTCTCCCATCTCCCCGGAACTCGAGGGAAAAGAGGCCGCCCTCGAGAGACGGCTGCGGGAGGCCGGCCGCGTCATCGTGGCCTTCTCCGGCGGAGCGGATTCGAGCTACCTGGCCCTGGTGGCTCACCGCACACTGGGGGAGGACGCCCTCGCCGTGACCGCAATCTCCCCCTCCTACCCGGACAGTCACCGCAAGATGGCGGACCAGGTGGTGAAGCAGATCGGAATCCGTCACCGCTTTGTTCGCACCGCGGAGATGGAGCGGGAGGGCTATCGGGCCAATCGGTCGGACCGCTGTTATTTCTGCAAGACCGAGTTGTTCGAGGTGCTCGGCCGCGTGCGGGAGGAGATCGGCTTCGATTCGGTCGCCTACGGTCTGAACGCCGATGACCGTCACGATTTCCGGCCCGGCCATCGGGCGGCGGAGGAGCACCGCGTGCTGGCGCCGCTGATGGACGCAGCCCTGTCGAAGACGGAGATTCGCGTGCTCTCCCGCGCCGCGGGTCTTCCCACCGCCGACCTGCCGGCCTCCGCCTGCCTGGCGTCGCGTCTTCCTTACGGGATGGAGGTCACTCCGGAACGCCTCCGGCAGGTGGAGGAGGGCGAGGAGCGGCTGCGGGGTCTCGGCTTTCGCCAGCTGCGGCTCCGCCACCACGCGGAGGTCGCGCGGGTGGAAATCGATCCGTCGGAGCTTCCCCGGGCGCTCGATCCGGCGATGGCGAAGGCGATCGTGGCGGCGATCAAGCCCCTGGGCTTTCGCTTCGTTTCCCTCGACCTCGAGGGCTACCGAACCGGAGCCCTGAACGAGGTGCTCTGGCCGGTGCGAAAGCAGGACGAATGAGCCCGCAGCCCGCGCTGGTCTGCAGCGGGGCACCCCGCGACCTCGGTCTCGACCAGGGCCTGCACTTTCGGGAGGCGATCCGTGCGGAGGTCGAGCGCCACCTCCGAGGGAAGGGGAGCGGCCGTCTGCTCTCGTCGCTCCTCGGCCGCGACCCGGAGGTCACTCGATCCGCGCGGGACGCGACGCGCTTCTTTCCTCACATGGCCGAGCGTGCCGAGGGGGTCGCGCGCGGGGCGCGGGTTTCGAGTGCAGATCTGGCGGCGTTGCTGGCGCGCGAATGCCGCGGGGGGTGGGAGACGCTGGTGGGTGTCAGAGCCGGAGGTGCCGGCCCGGGCGTCTCGATCGCCCTCTCCACCGACCGAGAAGCGCCGATCTTCGTGCGCCGCAGCCAGCCCGAGAACGGTTACCACTCCCTCGAGGTCGGGATTCCCTGGCGGGTTCCCGCTCTGGCCGGCGTGAACCAGCACGGCCTCGCCGTCGGGGCGAGCGGGGTGGTGTCCTCCTCCGCGTCGCTCTCCAGCTGCGCCGCACCGGCGGCGCTCCTGGTGCAGGACTGTCTCCAGCGCTTCGATGCCGTCGACAAGGCGCTCGAGTGGTGCGAGCGCCGGCCGGCCGGGGGGAGCGCATCCATCCTGCTCGCCGACGCCGGCGGGGCCCTGGCGTGCGTCGATCTGGAAGGCGCGCTGCGCCGGGTGCACCGCGAGATGGACGGGATCCTGCTGGGCGCCGGCGCGCCGGCCCGCGTCGCATCGGTCGAGAAGGCCTGCCGAGCCAGCGAGCGCCTCGACGCCGAAGCCCTGCGCCGGATTCTCGCCACGTCCGCCGGCCGCGTCTTCGTGTTGGACCCGGCAGATCCGGAGCGGATCTTCGGCGATCTCCCGTAGCGCGCAGCAGTGAGTCGGTGAGAAATGCAGGTAGACTTTTCGGCTGCGCCTCTAGGGGCGCCGGCGTCTCCGCCTGCGACCACGCCCCCCCTCCTTGGAAGGGTTCCTCGGTGCCTCACGCGCTTTCTCGCTCGCCTCGTCGTGGACCCTTGTCTCCGGGCGATGCTCGCGCAGGTAGGACGCGCAGATGGCGGCGAGGTCGCGCCGCCCGTCCTCACTGGCCGCCATCGCCTCGACCACCGGGATCAGCCGGTCGACCTTCCAGGCGCGCTCGCGCTGGGCAATGTGCCGGATCTCCTGCTCCACCTTCACCGCCAGGCGGTCGCGCAGGCGGGTCAGGAGATCCGCGTCGCTGGGGAGCCTGCGCTCTTCGATGGTGATCTTGTTGACCTTCTGCAGGTTGCGGAAGTTCCCGATGTCGAAGCCCGAGATCAGGGAGATCGCCACGCCGGCCTTTCCGACCCGGCCGGTGCGACCGGTGCGGTGCACGTAGACCTCGGCGGATTCCGGCGCCGCATAGCTGATCACGTGGCTCAGATCGCTGATGTCGATGCCCCGGGCCGCCACGTCGGTCGCCACCAGGAAGCGCAGCTCGCCGGCCTTGATCCGCGCCATGGCCTTCTCGCGGGCGGCCTGAGGCAGATCCCCGGAAATCTGATCGGCGTCGAAGCCGTGGCGCTGCAGGTAGGCCGTCACGAATCGGACGTCGTCCTTGGTGTTGCAGAAGATGATCGCGCTCTCGGGCTCCTCGAACTCGATGATCTGGCGCAGGTTCGCTTCCTTCTCCTTGGCCGTGGTGACGTAGAAGAAGTGCTCGATCTCCGTGGGAGAGAGATGGCCCTCGACCATGGAGACGAACTCGGGCTCGTGAAGGAAGGCCCGTGCCAGCGCCAGCACTCTCTCGGGAAGGGTCGCGGAGAACAGACAGGCCTGTCGCTTGCCCGGCAGGTAGGAGCGGATCTCGCGTATGTCTGGCCAGAAGCCCAGTGAGAGCAGCTCGTCGGCCTCGTCGAAGATCACCGTCTTGACGCGCTCGAAGCTCATCCGGCCGCTGCCGAGGTGATCGAGAATCCGGCCCGGGGTTCCGACGATGACGTGGGCGCCCTCCCTCAGACCATCGAGCTGGGCGGTGTAGCCGACGCCGCCGTAGATCGGCAGGCAGCGCACGCCCCGGTGCCTGCCGACGGTGCGGATCTCGGTGGCGCTCTGGTTGGCCAGCTCCCGCGTGGGGGCCAGTACCAGGGCCTGGGGAGCCGCCAGCTCCGGGTCGGTCTCGGTGACGATGGGGATGCTGAAGGCGCCGGTCTTGCCGCTGCCGGTCCGGGCCTGAACCATCACGTCCGCCCCCCTCCGCATCAGCGGGACGACCCGCTCCTGCACCGGCAGCGGTTCGGTCCAGCCGAGGTCGGCGATCCCTGCGCGGACGTCGTCGGGAAGATCGTCGAAGAGTGATCGGGCGCTATCGGACAAAGCGCCGCCGAGCCTAACACCCGCTCCGGGATCGGCCAAGGCTGGCCCGGCCCGGCCCGGCGCGGTGATACCCTGTCTGCATTCGCAGTAGAGTGCCCATCAATCATTCGGGCTAGAGGTGGGTATCGGGCGATGGCAGGGCTCGGGGTGATTCCGAGACGGGCAGGCTGGGTGCTGGCCGGAGCTTCCGTCCTCACACTTCTGGCGCTGGCCGTCCTCGTCGATCCGCACACCGGCGGACTCCGGCTCGAGGTGGATCCGGGCGACGACCGGCTGCTCCCCGAAGACGACGATGATCGCCGCTTCTACGATCGCGTGCGACGTCTCTTCGGGAGTGACGACCAGCTGGTGGTGGCGCTGGTGACCGACGACGTCTTCACGACCGAGGCGCTGGCCAGGCTCGCGCGCCTCACCGAGCGAATCCGGGCCGTGGATGGCGTGCGGGATGCCCTCTCGATCGCCAACGCGCAGAACCTGCGCGGCGTCGAGGGCGGCCTCGAGATCGCGCCGTTCTTTCTGACGCCACCGCAGTCGCCGGAGGCCCTGGAAGAGCTGCGACGCGAGGTCCTCGGGAACCCGATCTACGGAGGCAGCCTGGTCTCCCGAGATGGTCGCGCCGCCGCGGTGGTGGTGAGCTTCGTCGACATGTCGAACCGCGAGTTCCTGGCCCGCGGTCTCGACGCGCGGATCGCGGCGATCGCCGAGGAGGAGCGCGGAGGCGACGAGGTGTGGATCACCGGCGGCCCCCACATTGTGGACGCGACTTCCCGCGTGCTGCTGCGAGAGACGGTGAAGTTTCCATTCTTGATCAGCCTGGCCCTGGCGGGTGTGCTCCTGCTGTCGTTTCGCACCTGGCGGGGCGTTTGGGTGCCGCTGGCGACGATCGCGCTGGCCGTCGGCTGGACCCTGGCACTGGTGGTGGCCATGGGTCAGACCCTCAACGCGGTGACCTTCATGATACCGGCGCTCCTGAGCGCGCTCGGTCTCTCCTACTCGGTCCACGTGGTCTCCGAGTACTACGATGTGGTTCGAGAGAGTCAGGAAGGAGGACCTGCGCAGCGGGTGGCCGTGGCGCTCGCAAAGGTGGCGCTCCCCGTCGGCCTCACCGGCCTCACCACCGCGGTGGGCTTCGCCTCACTCACCCTCTCTCCGCTTCCCGCCGTGCGGGAGTTCGGTCTGCTCTCGGTGATCGGGGTCGCCTGCACCGTCGCGGCCGCGCTCACCTTCACGCCGGCGGTGCTGGCCCTTCTTCCCGCGCCGAGACGGCTTCCGCGGGGCGGCGGGGTCGGCTTCGAACGCTTCGTCGCAGGTCTCGCACGCTTCGATCTCACCCACCGGCCGCTCATCTTCGGGACCTTCGCCGCGCTCCTCGCGCTGGGCCTGCTCGGCGCCACCCGGATCCAGATCGGCACCGAGCAGATCAGCAAGTTCCGGCCGGAGGCTCCGGTGCGGGTCCACTTCGAGGCGGTGAACCAGCACCTGGAGGGGGCGAACCCTTTCTTCGTCGTCCTCGAGTCCGAGACCCGGGACGCCTTCCTCGAGCCGGCCAACTTGAAGGAGATCGAGGCGCTCCAGAGCTGGCTGGAGGCGCAGCCGGAGATTGGCGGCACCACCTCCCTCGCCGACTACGTGAAGCTCCTCAACCGCGGCTTCCATGAGAACCACCCTGATCAGCTCGTGATTCCGGAGCGCCGCCAGCTGGTGAGCCAGCTCCTGCTCTTCGGCGCCAGCCGCGAGCTGCGCCGTTTCGTCGAGGCCGGCTACCGGATCACCACCATCCAGGTTCGGGCGCGTGTGGTCGACTCGGACGCGGTCGACCAGCTGACCCGGCGTATCGAAGAGCGGCTCGCCGCGCTCCCGGAGCGGCTGCAAGGTCGGGTGACCGGTATCTCCGTGGTCCTCAACCGGGCACTCGACGGGATCATCCGCGGCCAGGCGCTCTCGGTGTTGGCCGCCCTCGGCATCATCTACGCGATCCTGGCCCTGCTCTTCCTCTCTCTTCGCATCGGGCTGATCGCCCTGGTGCCCAACGTGATTCCGGTCGCGGCCTACTTCGGCGCGCTGGGCTGGAGCGGCGTCAGCCTGAACACCGGCACCGGCCTGATCGCACCGATGATCGTCGGGATCGCCGTCGACGACACCATTCACTACTTCGCTCGCTTCATCCGCGAAGCCAAGCGGCTCGGCGACGAGGAGAGAGCCACGGCGGCGGCGCTCTCCTCCGTCGGCCGCCCGATGACCTATACCACCGCCGCGCTCTGCGCGGGCTTCCTGTGTCTCACCCTCGCCGAGTTCCGCACCCAGACCGAGATCGGCGTGCTCGCCGCCTTCTCCCTGGCGTTCGCGTGGGTGACGGACATGGTGCTGACTCCGGCGCTTTGCAGCCGGGTGCGGATCGTGACGCTCTGGGACCTGCTCTCTCTGGATCTCGGCCCCGAGCCACACCGCTCCATCGGAATCTTCGACGGTCTCTCAGCCGCCCAGGCGCGGATCGTCGCTCTGATGGGCCGCCTAATCGACGCACCCGCCGGCCAGAGCGTGTTTCACGCCGGAGAGCCCGGGAGCGGGCTCTACGTGGTGATCAGCGGAGAGCTACGCACCTGGGTGAGCCGGCGGGAGGGAGAGGTGACACTGGGGCACTACCAACGCGGCGAGTGCATCGGAGAGGTGGGCTTCTTCCAGGGGAAATACTCGGTTCACTGCGACGTCGAGGAGGAGGCGCGGATGCTGCGCCTCTCGGGCGAATGCCTCGAGCAGCTCGGCCATCGCTACCCGCGCGCCGCGGCCACGCTGCACGGCAATCTGAACAAGACCCTTGCCGGAAGACTCGCGCTTCGAACCCGGGAGTCCGCACTCGACGATGCCTTCTTCCGGGTTCCCGCGATCTTTCATCCCCGCGCAGAGGGTGGCCCGGGAGCCGACCTGGTCCTCGATCCGTCCCTCACCGAGATGCTCGCCGGGCTGGGGATCCGCACCGAGACGCTGGCAGCGCTGATGCTGATCCCCCTGGTGAGGGTGGCCTGGGCGGACGAGAACCTCGACGAGGAGGAGCGGAGGGCAATTCTCCAGGGAGCGGAGAGCGTGGGCATCGCACCGGACAGCCCCGGTTATGCCCTGCTGCGCGCCTGGCTCGAGGAGCGACCGGACCCGAAGATCTTCGAGGCCTGGCGCGATTTCGTCGCCGCGCTCTGCGCCAGGCTCAGCATCGAGGGCCAGCTCGAGCTCCGCGAAGACCTGCTGGGCAGAGCCCGGGAGGTGGCCAAGGCGGCCGGCGGCTTCCTCGGCATGCGATCGATCTCCCGCCGCGAAGAGACCGTGCTCCGAGAGCTGGAGAGCGTCTTTGGGGACGTTGTGGACGGTTCAACTT
>Ga0307423_1001993_pt1 | contig 11796 bp, 4 predicted proteins | sample SalMarWE160310MG_FD_202154 | JGI IMG/M metagenome (GOLD analysis project Ga0307423, IMG submission 202154) | Salt marsh sediment microbial communities from the Plum Island Ecosystem LTER, Massachusetts, United States - WE1603-10 | ecosystem: Environmental > Aquatic > Marine > Intertidal zone >...
AGAAAGAAAGGCATCTGAGTTTCGGCTGCGATGCAAAAACCGCTTCCGGCGTTTTTAACGATTCACTGGTGATCACCCTGGCCGGACAACGGATAGTGCGCCACCTATCCCTTACCATTCTGAATGCGCCACCCGCCTGGAGTCGTGCCAGCAATATAAGTGGAAATTTTAACACCCAGGTTTATGCACAGCTGGTCCTTGACGGACAGGTGTCAAATGACGAACTGGATCTGGCAGGAGTTTTTATCGGTGATCAACTGGCCGGGATGGGCCATATCAGCGAGGATCCGCAGACACATCTCTATCTGGCTTCGTTTCCGGTATATTATTCTGCTGCGCAGGGCGGTACACTGGAATTTCACCTGTGGGATGCTTCAAAGGGTAAGGAATACCGTTACTATAATGATACCTACCGTTTTTCGGCAGGTGTTCCCATCGGTAATCCGGCGGATCCGGTTATTATCGAACCCAACGAATCTTTTCAGTCGATTGCCGTGCACAACGGCTGGAACTGGATCTCTTTTAATGTGGCGACCGCCGATCTATCGATCGATCGCGTTCTGAATAACTATAAAGCGGAACCAGGCGATATGATAAAGGATCAGTTTACTTTTAGTGAATACACAAAAGAAGGTGGTTGGACGGGTGGTCTGCACGCCCTGCGTCCGGAGACCGCTTATCGCCTTTTTACAGGTAATGCCAAGGAACTGCTCACCGCCGGCCGGCCGGCCAGCCAGTGGGCGACGCCCACCCCGCTTGCCCAGGGATGGAATTGGGCTGGTTATTTACCGGAAAAACCACTGGCTGTCAAAGATGCTCTTTATTTTATGCAGGCCGTACCGGGTGACAAAATCAAAACACAGGATAAATCCGCCGTTTACAATAATAACGGGGAATGGCTTGGAACGCTGCGTGAATTGAATCCCGGTCAGGGATATCTGCTCTATACCCAGGCAAATACAGAACTGGTTTACCCGGATCTAAAAAAAGAACAGGATAGATCGTCGGGCTATCCGGAAAAAGAGGAATGGCAGGTAGATGCTCATCAGTTCGAATCAAACATGACACTTATCGGATCGGCCGAACTCGCCGGTCTCGCCTATGGTGATACATCCCTGATCATCGCCGCATTCAAAGAGGGTCAGTGCCGCGGTGTCACCAGGCCGCAATACGTCCCTTATCTGGACCAGTATCTTTCCTTTATGATGATTTATGCTGATCCACAGGAAAGCGGAGATTCAATCGCCATCAAAGTCTACGATCCGGCAACCGGCATCACCCGGGACGTGGCACAGACCCTTGTTTTTCATACTGATGCCCATCTGGGCGGTCTATCCGAGCCATTTATCATGAATGCCCTGCAAACGGACGCTGAACGTGTACCGGCCGTCTATTATCTGAAACAGAATTATCCCAATCCCTTTAATCCGGTAACGACGATTGAATACGGCCTGCCGGCTGATGGGGTGGTTTCTGTAACGATTTATAATGTGCTCGGTCAAAAGGTAGCCGTGCTGGTTGACAAGAAACAGGCAGCCGGCAGATATAAAATACAATTCGATACCGGCAATCTGGGCCTGGCCAGCGGTGTGTATTTCTACCAGATCCACAGCCAGTCTTTTGTCAAATCACTGAAGATGCTGCTGCTGAAATAACGACAGTTGTCATCTGATAATATAAAGATTTGACGGGGAGGGACCGTATGCGCAATGCTCGATAATGGATACTTGATCTTCGATAGGGGGCAATCAATTGCGAAATCATTATATGATTCTGTCTGAACATTAATCTATAGGTAATTATTGAAACCGCCTGGCGGTGAAATGTTTATAGAAATTAATTAGCAATCAATCTGAAAAACCCGCCAGGGGTGACATGTTTTTAGTTTAGCAACAGGGAGTTAATTCATGATGAATCTGTTTATGAAAATACCTGTACTGTTTTTCCTGTCTCTTTCAGCTTTGCACGCTCAGGGAACTATTAAATGGCAGGAAACCTTTAATGAGCCAAATATCCCGGAGGGATGGCAGGTGATCGATGCCGATCAGGGCGGAAGCAGTCTGCTTCTTGTTCCGGGGATAACCACACCGGGTGGAACAGGCATCGTTCCCCAATCGGGCCAGTATTTTTGGACCGGGAATGTTCAGGATGCCAATCTGGCCGGTGTTATTGATGAATGGCTGGTCAGCCCGCGCATCTCTGTTATCTACGCAGGGGACAGTCTTTATTTTTGGGCGGGTGCGGTCGATGATCTGTTTAAAGATTCCCTGCGTGTATTGATTTCCACCTCAAACGATATGCCCTCCAGTTTCGTATACGAACTCGGCCATTTCAAGGTGGACGGCCCGGCAGGGAGCTGGCACCGGTATGGCTTTGATCTTTCTGAATTTGACAGTTCGGATATCTATATCGCCATAAATTATTATATAGTGGACGGCGGTCCGGGCGGGCAGAGTTCCGATTTTGTCTGGATCGATCATCCGCTGATCAGTGGGGACCCCTCAACCCTCAATCACGCACCGACGCTGGTACAGATACTGGAACCTGCCGATCAGGGCTTTATCGATACCCAGGCGAATACAGTTGATTTTCGCTGGTCCGCTTCCCACGATGAGGATGCTGAGCAACTACACTATACGCTTTCCATTGTAAATGTCTTCCCACCCCTGCGTTTCAGCGGTCTTACCGATACCACTTATAGTTTAGAATGGAAGGATGTGCTGAACGAAAATGCCGATTACCGCTGGACAATTGAAGTAACGGACGGTAAATCACGTGTCGCTGCCCTGGACACCTTTACCTTTAAGCTGGCTGATCCGGCAGGGATTCTGGATAATTCTGCAGCGCTGCCCGGACAGATAGCGCTTTCTCAAAATTATCCCAATCCTTTCAATCCGGAAACAACAATCGATTTCAATCTGCCCGAATCACAATATACCGAGCTGACCATTTATAATATGCTGGGTGAAAAAGTCTCCACACTGGTTGCCGGGCATTTGAAGGCGGGCGATTACAGCTACAGATTTAATGCCGCGGATCTGGCCAGCGGTGTTTACTATTATCAATTGCGAGCCGGTGATTTCCGTGAAGTTAAAAAGATGGTCGTTTTGAAATAAAACCTTCAATAAAATTCGAGAGGATAACAGTAACTATAAAATCCTGTCAAATCCATTTTTGTGTCTAAACATTATTGCATCAGAACCATCTTTTTTACCGCCTGATAATCAGTCGCCGTCATCCGATAAAAATATAATCCGCTGGGCAATTGCGAGGCATCGAATTCGATATGATATTCACCGGCCGGCATCACTTTGTCAAGCAATATATTTATCCGCTGTCCGATCAGATTATATATTTCGATCACCACCCTCCCCGGGGAAGGCAGGCTAAAAGCAATCGTCGTACGCGGATTAAATGGATTTGGGTAGTTTTGAGATAAGTGAAATTTTGCCGGTCCCTGAAAAGTAGTTTTTTGAACGTCCGTTGTGATAGCGGCCAGATTTGCAATCTCTGTCTCGTTAAGCGCCCGGTTATAAATCCGTATTTCGTCTATTTTACCATGAAATATTTCTGTGGAACCGGGAACATCGCGGCCGATCTCTAGCGGCAGGTCGTTCATGGCGATTGGTCCGCTCAGGGCTCCTTTACCGATAAATATTCCATTAAGATAGACGCGTACTGTATCTTCTTTTAACGTAGTGGCGACCATATACCATTGATCAAATTTCAATGTATCAAAAATTGTTACCGCATTATTCCAATTATTGATTGCCGTATTGATACCTGTATCACCGACAGAAAACCGGTATTGAAAGGCATTTCCCCCTGAATTTGATTTCATGAGAAGCGGACCAAACTGGCTGCCGACCAGGCTCCATGAATAAATATCGATCCAGGCTACCTGCGTCAATTCACTGTCCGGCGACTGTAATGTTGCAGAATTTGGTACGGAAATATAACTTGAGGTACCGTCAAATTCGAAGGCGGCACTATCCACGCCAAAACGGTCGGTAGACAGAACCGCCCCAAAAACCATACCGTGATTTTCATTACCGCTTTTATCCTCCGCATTCCCGTTAAATGGATAATAGGCAACCAGGCCTGAATCCAGACTGACCTGGGCAGGAAGATCAACAAGCAGGATGATGAAAAAAAATATAAATATATATTTCATAGATACTCCAAGCTCTTTTATCACAGATGGTTTCTGAATATAGAATGTTCGCTAATTCTTTTACAATAATAGAATATCTGAAGAATCGGATTTGTGATCTGGAACAATATTTATCCCTATCTTGATATCGTACATTCTTACTGTGTTCTGTTCAGCGGTGATGCTGTTTTTGTTTATTATCCGGTTTTATATATCTAATTTTTTTTACCTGAAGTTCTTATTGGCTTTCTCTGATAATTGGATTATCTTACTGACGGATTAAAGCCTTTGTGTATTCTTACATATACAAGTCGAGGAAAACTAACTGATTTTATTGAATTTCTTCACCTAAATCAGGAGTTGCCATGAAAAATATGCTTGCGGTAACGTGTATTTTCATCATGTCCAGCCTGAGCAGTGCCCAGGTTTTTACTGATTTTGAGAATGACAGCCTGGACGGCTGGCGCTCGGAAGGAGATGGCTCCTATTATCTGGAGGCCAATTCGGGTAATCCGGGAAACTGCATGCGTATCGATGATGACGCCACTGGTGAATTAAATATTGCCATTGCACCACTCCCCTTTACTGGAAACTGGTCAGCAGCCGATTCCTCCGATTCGCTTATGACCGATGTTTTTATCTCACTGATCAACGGTTCCCAGCTCACCGACCAGTGGGCGTTTCGCATCAGCGGCCCGGGCGGTTCGGCCACAAGCCGCGGTATCACACCGCCGCTCGGTCAGTGGCATCATATTGCCGTTGCTCTTGACTCTTCACAATGGCTGATGACTTCTGGAAGCTGGCAGGCGCTGATGAGCTATGTCTACCATCTGGAGGTACGGGCAGAGTATATCAACGGCGATGAGTTTGTAAGGCTGGATAATCTGGGGTTATCGTTCTCGCCGGTACCGGTAAAAATCACCCCGCTTGTCCTGTCTGATTTTGAGAAGGGAGTATATGAGGGCTGGACATTTGAGCAGAGCGCTGGTACTTCTATCCCGACCAGTGGAGGAAATCCCGGCAGATGTGTGCGTATTACCGATGGTACAGGACTCTCTCAGGCGCTGGCACCACCAAAATTTCTGGGGGACTGGGGTGCGCTGGACGGGGTTGCCGCCATTCAGTTCGACCTGCAAATAACGAATATCAGCGGCCCTCTTCTGCTCAGTGATTTCTGGTTAAAAATCAGCGGCCCGGGAGGCCAGGCAATGGCACTCATGGACAGTTCGCTGACCGCTGCATTTAACAAATGGAACACATTTTCATTTCTGATTGACTCTCAGGCATGGCAGGTCAGCGCCGGCACCTGGGAGGCACTTATCACTGATGTGCGGGAGCTTCGCCTGGTGGTTGAGTACATCAGTGGATCAGAAATTGTCTGGCTTGATAATTTTCGTATCACGGACAGTCCCCCACTGGCGGACTTTATTGCTGATCCGCTGTTTGTCTTTCTCGGGGAGGAAGTCACTTTTACAGACCGCTCGCTCAATGCACCGTACAGCTGGTATTGGGAATTCGGCGACGGCGCGGTCAGCAGCGATGCGGCCCCTGTGTATCAATATCAGGAACCCGGCGTTTACGATGTCCGGTTGACAGTCAATAACTATTTTGGCAGTGATGTGAGCGAAAAGCAATCATATATCGAGGTTGCCGGCCTTACCGACTCTATCCTATTTGCTGATGATTTTGATGACAATGAGATTCATCCCGCCTGGCGCTTTCGTAACGGCAGCTGGGTGGAACAGAATCAAACCATGATCCAGAACTCAAATTATTACAATGGCAGTTATATCGGCGGCTGTTACGCTCTGGTCGGCAGCTCGCAATGGAAAAATTATCAACTGAATGTCGATTTCCTCTCCACCGATAATGACAAGATCGGTGTCGTCTTTAACTACCAGGATCCCGAAAATTTTTACCTGTTCACCTGGCAACAGGAAGGTACACTCCGCGCGGTCAAACGCTTTGTCAATGGCGTTCAAAGCGATCTGGCCGCCGATACCGTGGGCTATCTGACCAACCAATGGTACCGGTTGCGTGTCACCACCGAAGATTACAATATCAGTGTATTCATCGACTCCACAGAGATATTTTTCATCACCGACTCTACCTTTGCCGCTGGTAAAGCCGGTCTTTATTGCCATGGAAATCAGAACAGTGTCTGGGATAATTTCCTGATTAAAAATCTGGACTATCTGACGGCGATAGAAAACCTCACGGGAACCTCTGTCCCCCATACAGTTAACCTGGGTCAAAATTATCCTAATCCATTTAATCCGGTCACAACGATTACCTTTGAGATTCCTCAATCCGGTTTCGTCAGCCTGAAAGTATATAATGTCCTCGGAGAAGAAGTGGCAACCCTGATTTCCGATGAACTGCTTTCCGGTTCCCATCGCTATCAATGGGATGCGTCGGCGTGTGCGAGTGGTGTTTACTATTATCAATTGCGTGCCGGTGATTTCCGCGAAGTAAGAAAGATGATCGTTTTGAAATAAGGCTTAGTTTGGCATCTTCCCAAAACACCTATTCATACCGCAAGGTATTGACCGGATTATATAATGCCGTCTTTATTACCTGTATACTCACGGTCATCAGGGCGATAACCAGTGCAATGAGTGCCCCCGCAAGGAAAAACCAAATGTCAATACTGGTGCGATAGGCAAAATTCCTCAGCCAGTTATTCATCACCAGCCAGGCCAGCGGCCAGCCGATCAGATTGGCAATGATAATCCACTTGGTAAACTGGGTGGATAGCAACATAACCAATCCGCCAACCGAGGCACCGAGCACTTTACGGATTCCGATTTCCTGCCTGCGCTGAGCGACCATAAAAGCAGCCAGTCCGAGCAGACCCAGACAGGCAATAAATACAGCTAAAATGGAAAAAAAAATGAACAGTTTTTTTGTTCTCGCTTCATTGCTATACAGCTGATCATAATCTTCATTAAAAAACGTATAGGTGAATGGTAATTGTGGATAGATGCTGTTCCAGGTGTCCTGCATTTTTTCAAGTGTTTCATTAACATGCCTGGTGTCAATGCGAACAGCCACATAACGGGGCGACCAGTGAAACGGGCTGTTGATATGCAGGAATGCCATGGGCCGGATTTCTGTGTGCATCGACTCATAATGAAGATCCTCAACCACACCAATCACCTGCAGCTTAAACGGATGTTCTCCCCAGGTATTTACATTTTTACCGATCGGATTATCCCAGCCAATCAATTTAACCGCTGCTTCATTAAGTACAATCGCCGCTGTATCGGTGCCGAATGCATCTGAGAAATAGCGCCCCTTAATCATGTTAAATTTCAATACCTGTTGAAAATCAGGATCATTCATACAAAGGTTTAAAGAAAATCCTCCCTCAAATTCTTCTGCGCCAAACCCGATATTGGCAAAGCGGATACCAGGCAGCCGGTTGGACAGCGATGCATATTGTACACCGGGAATCTCCAGCAGTTTGTTCTTGAGGATATATACATGGTCACCGATCAGGCCGGCATTATGGATTACTATAACCTGTTCCTTATCAAAGCCGAGCCGCTCGTTGCGAACAAATTCCAGCTGTCGCGAAATAATGAAGGTACCGATAATAAGAACAATCGATATAGTAAACTGAAAAATTACCAGTACATTTCTTAGCCAGACACCTTTTTTATTCCCCATCATCTGATTATGTATGATACTCACCGGTTTGAGAGAGGCCAGCACCATCGCCGGGTATGCACCCGATATAAATCCGACAAATATCAGGAGACCAATCAGGCCGGGGATAAGACTGAGTTTTTGCGGCCAGGATATTTCCAGATCAAGACCGATCTGAGAAGGAAGATAAAGCAAGGCCAATTCAACAAGAAAGAGAGCAATAGAAAAGGCAGTAAGCGTAATAAACAGCGATTCTGATAGAAACTGCCGGATCAGAAATCCACGGCTGGCACCGACTACCTTACGAATACTTATCTCTCTTGCCCTTCTTGACGCGTTTGCTGTAGCCATATTGATAAAATTGATACAGGCGATCAGCAATATGAAAACGGCGACCACAGCAAAAAGAGTGATATAGGAGGCATTGCCATTAGCTTCGAATTCACCACTGAGGTGTGACGTAAGGTGAATGTCGGTCAATGGCTGCAGGTAGAGTTCCCATTTATTACTTTTACTGACCCGTGCCGCATAGTTACCGTTATAATGGTATTTATTGACAAATGCCGGGAATTTTTCTTCAAGGAATTTATAAGACTGATTTTCATGTAATAAAATGTATATACGGTAAACATTGTTAAACCATTGCGGATTGTTATAATACCCGTCAAAACTTAAAAGGGAAACCAACATGTTGAAATGAAAATGAGAATTAGTGGGAAAGTCTCTGACCACCGCGCTGACCTGCAATGTGGTCCCTTCATCGAGGATAAAAGTTTTTCCAACCGGATTATCTTCACCAAAATATTTTTTTGCCGTCGCTTCACTGAGCACGACGCTGTTGGGTCCCAGCATTCTCGAATCCGGAGAACCGTTGACAAATTCAACGGTGAATATATCGAAAAAGGTAGTGTCCACAGCAAGGACATTCGATTCTTTGAATGCCTTATCTCCAAAAGTGATCAGACATTCGCCCCAGTCCGCAATCCGGCATACGGACTCGATTTCAGCAAATTCATTATAAAGTGCGGCCGGCATCGGTGCCGGATTAAAGGTTTGTTTAATAACTGTGTTCCCAGCCAGAGCATCGACAGCGATACGGTAAATACGGTCGGCATTTTTATGGAAGCGGTCAAAACTTAGTTCAAAGCTAACAAACAAAAAGATGAGTATCGCGGCTGCAATACCGATGGCAAGGCCAGATATATTCAGCAGAGAGTTAAATTTTCGGCGTACTAAATTTCGCCAGGTAATGGTGATTAAGTTTTTTAGCACAGACACACCACCATTCTGATATCATTAAGGATAGCTCCGGTTTTCTTAATTGGACGTTGATTTTATAAAAATGTTAGCAGATTTTTATAAACGGCACTATTTTTTTATAAATGAACACTTCGTCTTAAGATATAACGATGAAAAATATTATTATTGCTGCAATTAATATTTTAACGCCTCAACCAGCATATTCAGAACAAATTGAGCGGCCGCCGGATCATATCGCCTGCCATATAAACCTTCTTTTCCATATCGCCCGGCCAACCGTCCTTCAGTAATCAGCTGTGAAATGATGAGCGTACCTTTTCCCTGACCAAAATCAATCCGTACCACGGGCGTTCGCAGCAAATTAAGGCCGCAATTAACCAGACCCGTCAACTTTTCGGCCTGTCCTGATCCGGCCTTTTTATATTTCTCACTCAGATTAGTGATCCTGATTTCTGCATCCGGATTCAGAGCCCCGGCCAGAGCCGGCGCATCTTCGACAATAAACTGCACTTTCTCTCTCATTGCCTGCTGCAGCGCCGCATCATTGCCTTCCTGCGAGAATCCATAAAATCCCTGTAACTCGTAGGCATAATAGTGTTCTTTATCAAACATGGTTTCGTCTGCTCCCCTTGATTTCCAGGAAGCAACCAACGCTGCCGGACTCAATCCGGAAAATCCCATATCCACCGCCGGTGCGATCAGTCCGCCGCGCATGCCGTTCCACAGCCAGGTATAATCCTTTTGCAGATTAAACCATAAATCCGTTGATGCGTTTGATGGATGAATATGGCTTTCCGGCTCGGCAATCGTGGTAAAATCGAGGGTTATTCCGCCAAAAAGCTGAAATTTTTCCACTTCAGGTTCTTTGATCTCGCTTCTGGACTGTGTGAATCCATATCGTATCTGCGGATCCTGCGCATACCCCTGTCCAAAATACTGGGGTCCGACATTCAATAGGACAACTGATTTGCCCGCCTTTATCCATTGATACAGGTTTTTCTTTAGCCCGGTTGAATGGATAATTTGCTCCCAGGTGCTCTTCGAACCAAGCATAATATCTGTGTTTTCCTCATCGAGACCTGCAACTATTATGTCATGGGAACTTAAAAATTGCGCCAATTCGGATTCCGCAGGCAGAACCGCGATATTTTTTGTTTGCAGAGCCGGCGGCACTTTAACATCAATAACCCTGAAATCCCACTGTGAGATTACCGGATATTTTACGGAAGGAGGCGGATTCCGGAGCCATGCTTTAAATGTATAACAGCCGATTTCCGGTGGTATATTGAGTGTTACCTCCTGTTGCTCCTGATGAAAAGGCGGTAGTTGCTTTTTAATGATTTTTTCTCCGATATGCTTGCCGCTTTCCGATTCAATATAAACCAGAACATCCAGGCTGGCTGGCTCGCCGGTATCATTGAAAAGATAAAGCGGCAGCACGGTGGTCTGTCCCGGCGTAAAATTTCTGTCCCATATCTCCAGACTTACTGATACCGGTGACCAGGCAGCTGTGAGGGCATCCCATACATCTTTGGGCAGCGCTTTTTTTAATCTACCCAGATACCAGTGATTGCCGTCTTCCGGGCTGCCGGCAATACAAAAAGGTGAAAAGCCGGCGGCCCCTATTCGGCGCCAGTATTCTGCAATCTGTGAATTCGATATGGTCTGGTGGTACATCCGCATCGCCGGGGTCTGCTGTCTGCCGCAAAATCTTAAAAATGAAGCTTTCAGGGTCGGATAACCGCCCGGATTCCCATACCCATCCAGATAGTTCCCGCCGAATTCATCAACCATAATCGGTTTGGGAAACTCGGTGGCGGAATCATAGTAAAGACCGACGTTTTCAAACATGCTCCACCAGTATTTATGCACATGAATGACATCCCGCTCTTCAAGAACAAGCGGTGGATAATCCTTCAACAATTTATCCAGTGCCGACCAGACAGTTTCCAACTGGCTTCCGCTGGTTTCATTATAGGGATGGATCAAAGAAACGGAAGGGTGGCGCATGGCCAGATCGAGCCAGTTCCGCCATTGCGCGACAAGGCTGGTTTCTGAGGCGGGCATACCGTGAAAAAAACTCCATTCATATTGAACCAGAAGTCCATACCGGTCACACAGATCGAGGAAAGCTTCGGGCGGATTGCCCAGATGAAATCGCAGCGTATTGGCACCATGGTTCTTTAACAGCTGTATAACATTTTGCCTGAACCAATCCAGATCAAACGCAATATACTTAGCTTCCGGGTCACGGATCCAGCGATGCCAGACCACTGTTCCGGCCCTTACCCGGTAAGGCGAACTATTGAGTGTGAATTGATGTGCACGTGTACGGAAGGTTTTGAAACCGTAATTAAACTCTTCCTGATCGATTACCTTATCATCCTTAAGGACCGAGAGTTTCAACCTGTACAGATTCGGTTCTTCCGGGGACCACTTTCTGCATTTTCCCTGCAGGGGGAGCCGGATCTCCCCGGAAAGCCCTTTAACCGGTTGCTGACCTGTGAGAATTCGATCTCCATCACCATCAATGATTTCACAGGTAATTATGTCCGGTCTGCCGCCATCATCCAGCCGGTTTTCAAGTGCCCAGGTCACACGGATGAGATCATTTTCCATATCAGTGAATGGAATGATACGTGAGAAGCTGAATTGGCCGTGTGTTTTGAGAATGATATCATCCCAGATCAGCGAGGAAATATTGGAGCGCCAGTGATTGGCCCGCGGCACAT
>Ga0307423_1001997_pt1 | contig 11782 bp, 8 predicted proteins | sample SalMarWE160310MG_FD_202154 | JGI IMG/M metagenome (GOLD analysis project Ga0307423, IMG submission 202154) | Salt marsh sediment microbial communities from the Plum Island Ecosystem LTER, Massachusetts, United States - WE1603-10 | ecosystem: Environmental > Aquatic > Marine > Intertidal zone >...
CAGAGAAACGAAATTCGCTTCATCCCGAATTAGTAGATAAGATGAAAGTCGAACTCTCAAATTTTGAAAATAATGATGTAGTTAAGTCTGTTATAATCACGGGTGAAGGAAGTGCATTTTGTGCGGGAGCAGATCTTGAGTACTTAAAAATGTTATCAGATTATTCATCGATTGAAAATTACAATGATTCAAAATCACTTTCTGAATTATATTTAATGATTTACGAATTTACAAAACCTACTATAGCGGCAGTAAATGGTGCAGCAATTGCTGGAGGTTGTGGGTTAGCTTCTGTCTGTGATTTTATAGTTGCCCATCCAGAAAAAAGTAGGTTTGGTTATACTGAAGTTAAAATTGGATTTATTGCAGCTATTGTCTCTATTTTTTTAATAAAACGAGTAGGCGATGGACTAGCAAAACAATTACTGCTTGAGGGTGAATTGATATCCGGCCAGCGTGCTTACGAAATAGGCTTTGTTAATTATTTATCAGATAATGTTATGGATTATTCTTTAATTCTATCTGACAAGCTGAGTAAGTATTCCGTTGAAAGCATGATGATGACAAAAAATATGTTAAAAAATATTTCAAATCTTTCTGTCCACGAAGCAGTAGATTACTGTATAAATCTTAATACAATTAGTAGATCGACAAATGATTTAAAAAAAGGGATTGAAACTTTTCTAAATAAGGATAAATAAATGGATTTAAAAACTCAAATTAGAAATGTGAAAGATTTTCCTAAACAGGGAATAATGTTCAGAGATATCACAACTCTTCTTAAAAATCCTGAAGCGTTTAATTACACTTTGATACAACTACGTAATTTTGCAAATAATTTAAAAATCAACAAAGTTATTGGTATTGAATCACGTGGTTTTATTTTTGGTTCAGTGCTGGCAAATAAACTTAATTGCGGTTTCATTCCAGTCCGCAAACCTGGTAAACTCCCAGCCGATAAAGTTTCCATTTCATACTCACTTGAATATGGTGAAGACAGTCTGGAGATACACAAAGATGCTATACAACCAGGAGATAAAGTCTTGATCCACGATGATCTGCTTGCTACCGGGGGTACAATGAATGCCGTTTGCCAGTTGATTGAAAAGCTCGGTGGGGAGGTTGTCCAGATTTCTTTTATAATAGAATTATCATTCTTGAAGGGTAGAGAAAAGTTAAGTAATTATGAGGTACGATCTATTGTTCAATATGATAATGAGGAATAAATAATACTACACTTTTTAACAATTAATCTACTCGGAATTTTTCACTTTCCAATCCTTTGGCGCTATAACGACTACAAATTCTCCTTTTATAGTCTTTTGATCTAATGATTCTTTAATATCTTTTGGGAATCCACGCCAGGTTTCTTCAAACTTTTTTGTGATTTCTCTGCAGACAACTATAAATCTATCAGGTAAATGTTGATTTAATTCATTAATCAATTTTTCAATTCTATGCATTGATTCATAAAGAATAATTGTACGCTTTTCTTCAGCGAGAGACTTAAGTTTAGTTTGTCTTCCTTTTTTCTGAGGAATAAATCCTTCAAACACAAATGAATCCGTTGGTAATCCGCTAATACTTAATGCTGCAATTAGTGCCGTTGCACCTGGAATAGAAATCACTTCTATCCCTTTATTTATGCAAGTTGAAACTAATCTTACTCCAGGATCAGATATAGCTGGTGTACCTGCATCAGTAATTAAGGCTGCAGTTTGTTTAGATAAAATCCTATTTACAATAAAATCTATTTTTTTAGATTCATTAAAAGCATTTAGTGATATTAATTCCTTTTTAATTTCTAAATGTTTAAGAAGATTTCCTGAAGTACGAGTATCCTCACACAAAATAAAATCTACTTCTTTCAGGGTTTCAATTGCCCGAAAGGTGATATCCTTAAGATTTCCTATTGGCGTGCTAACAATGTAAAGTTTCATAACATAAAAATAGTCATTTTTTTAATCTCTAATAATATTAATAGTTATAAGTATATCTAAATCAAAAAATGACCTATAATATTTATTTTCAAATGGTATATTAACCCAATAATTATTTGTAATAACGGAATTAACCAATGAAAAGCATATATTTTTTATTAATTGTCATCCTGATTTCTTTTTCTCCACAACTATTATCGCAGAAAACAGAACTTGATTTACAAACTTCTGATGTAAGCCTTAATTATTCTGAGACCATTGCCCTTTATTCAGAAATGGTGCAAGACTCATTTTATATTTACATTAAACTCCCAAAAGATTATAACACTAATTTGAATAAAACCTATCCGGCAATATTTTTACTAGATGGTGATATCGCGTTTCCTATGGCCTGGAGTATTGTCAGGTATCTTCAATATGGAGAGTACGTGCCAGATGTTTTGATTATTGGAATAGGATATGGCGGACTCTTTAGTAGTAATAAGATTAATAAACGAGAAAGAGACTATAGTATTTCTAAAATTGAAGGTTTGAAGGAATCAGGTGGCGGAATTAAATTTTTAAAATTCATAAAAAAAGAATTACTACCTTTTATCAATTCAAGATATAGGTTGGATAGTACTAAACTAACGTTAAGCGGACACTCGCTTGGCGGGTTGTTCCTACTATACGCAATGTTTTCGGAACCAGAAATATTCTCAAATTATATAGCTAGCAGCCCTTATACCTTGCATGATATTGATAAGCTACTTTCATTAGAAGATAAAAACCTAAATAATATAAAAGATTCAAATAACCGCTTATTTATTTCTTTTGGAGCAAATGAAGACAAAAAGGAATTTATCGAGCCAATTAATAAAATTGTAAATAGATTAAGTCAAATCGATTCTTGTAATTTTAAATTGAAATTTAAAGTATTTGAAGATGGTGTTCATTTCAGTACGCCAGCCGAAGCTTTGACTTATGGTTTGATCTTCAGTTTTCAGTAAATAAAAACCCCCACCAACCTGCCTGTCCGATAGGCAGGTTTTCATTGATAGGGGGTAAGCTTTAGGAATTACTCCTAGAGAAAAGTAAGAGCTAGAAACTGAATATTATTTCAATAAAATCATTTTACGTGTTTGAACAAATGAACCTGCCTGCAAACGACAGAAATATACACCGCTTGGTAATGCTTCTGCATTAAACTCTGTTTCATATTTTCCTGCTTGTCTGTACTCATTAACAAGAGTTGCAACTTCTTTGCCCAGAACATCATAAACTTTTAATGTTGCCTGACTGCCGACTAGTAATTGCCAACTGATTTTTGTACTCGGGTTAAATGGATTTGGGTAATTTTGTTCTAATTGATAAGAAGTAATCCCAGTAAAAGGAACAGGCTCAACCGAGACAACAAATGCTGGATCATATTCCCATACTTCTCCCGTGCCAGATACCCAATCCGGTGAACCACCAATAACATAAATCTTATTATTAACAACAGCATCTGCGAACCAAGCTAAATTTTTTGGCATATTTGGTTTACTTTCCCAAGTATCACTTAATGGGGCATATACCTCTACCGTAGATAAAGTAGTTCCCCGTGCTTGGGTGCCACCTATTGCATAGATTTTTTCATTAACTAAAAAAGTTCTTAGGTTATATCTTGGGGTTGGCATATCCATTTTTGTTGTGTCCCATGTATCCGTCTGCGGATTATATACATCTACAGTTGATAATGGCTCACTAGGATTAGTTGTCCCATAAAAAGGATAACTAGTTGTCCCTCCAAAAGTATAAACTAATCCGTTGTAAACAATCGCAGATAGTGCTCCAGCGCATCTACCCGCGGGTATGGAAGTTTTCTCTTTCCATTCATTAGAACTTGGATCATATTCAAAGCAATTACGCTGATTCCAATTACCACCCATTACGTATATTTTCCCGTTAACAGTTCCTCCTAACGCGCTAATCCATGGGTAAGGCATATCTTTTTTTGTTGTCCAGGTATTTGTAGCAGGATCATAAGCTTCCACCTTTTTTGTAGATGTCGGATAACCTCCACCAATTGCATAAATGGTGTCATTCACAACAGCAGTGAGGAGATAACTTCTCGCAGTCGGCATTGAAGCTTTTCTTATATCCCAGGTGTTTTCTGAAGGATCGTAAACTTCATTGTTTGCTACATCAAGATAACCTGTTATCATTCCTCCCATAACATAAATTTTATTATCAAAAACACATGCAGAAGCTCCAACTCTTGGCGTCGGCATATCTGTTATATGTGTCCATCCATCTTGTGCCTGGATTTGAATGGAAACTAAAACTAAGGAAACAATAGTTAAACAGTATTTCCAGTATTCTGATTTTTTCATAAGACCTCCTATAAAATTTATTTTGATAATAACATTTTCTTTTGGCTTTTATAATCTCCAGCCTCTAAACGGTAGAAATAACTTATTTCTTTTGGATTCCCGCTTTCGCGGGAATGACAAGCAAAAGAATCGAACTCAACTTCATAAGTTCCTGCTTCCTTTTCTTTATCTAAAAGTCTTTCTATCATTTTATCTTCAGCACTAAAAACCTCTAATTTCACTTTGGTTTTGTAGGCAACACAATATTTTATTGTCGTTTTTTCGCTAAATGGATTCGGATAATTTTGGCTCAAATAAAACTCTGATGGAACTAATTCATCCATTAATGGATTTCTGTTAAGATTCATTTAAGTTAGCCTTCTTTCCCAGACTTCAAATGATCAATAAAAAAAGAATTAATTGCTGTGGATATGGTAAGTTTTTTAGGAAGGTTTATCTACCAGATTTCTGTCAATTACTTCCGTATTTCTGTCAATCAGATAAAAAACAATTTCACTATTGTTAACTGTTGGTATTTTTTTGTTGATATTGTGATGGGGGGATACCAAACTGTTTTTTGAAATTTTCAGAGAAATGTGCAGGATTACTAAATCCTACTTCAAGTGAAATTTCTGATAAATTACCGAATCCTTGTTTTATAAGTTCGGCAGCTTTTGTAAGTCTTATTCTTCTGATTAATTCAGCAGGAGTTTCACCTAATAAAGAAATAACTTTTCTATGTAGAACTGACCGGCTTAATGATAAATTTTCAACAAGCGTTTCAACACTCAATGATGGGTCTGAAATACGTTGATTAATAGTTTCAAAAATTTCCTTTAAGATTTTCTGATCGACAGGTGTAATTTTTTTTGTTTCTATTTCAAACAATCCATGTTTTTTAAAGTGCTCATGAATTCTTTTTCTCTGCTCTATAAGATTTTTAACTCGTGCTTTTAATTCATCCGGTTCAAATGGTTTCATTATATAATCATCTGCACCTGTTTCAAACCCTTCTATCTTATCCTGAAGCGCTGCCTTTGCTGTAAGCAGTATTACAGGTATATGACTTGTTCTTTCATCAGTCTTAAGCTTATCGCAAAGTTTGAAACCATCCGTCTTCGGCATCATTACATCGCTTACAATTAAATCTGGTATTTGCTCAATGGATTTGTTCCAGCCGTCTAATCCATCCACGGCTTCCAGAATGATATAACCCTTATTCAAATTACTTTTGATGTAATTCCTAACATCAGAATTATCCTCTACTATCAACAGCATCGGTAATTCCAATTTTTCAGAAAGATCAACTTCAATTTTATGCCTCTCTTTTTCATCGACAATTTCCTCAATCGAAGGTTCAATTATCTCTTTCTCATATTCCTTACTTCTTTCTATTTCCTCCTCGCAAATCTCTTCCGTCTTCAGGTGTTGTTTACCTAATGGAAGAATGATTTTAATAGTTGTCCCTTTTCCTTCTTCGCTTTCAACTTCAATTCTTCCTTTATGCAATTCAACCAATTCCTTCGTTAACGATAGTCCTATTCCTGTTCCTTCCTGTTCTCGTGTTTGGCTTCCATCCACCTGGTAAAAACGATCAAATATTTTTGGGATTTTTTCTTTTGGAATGCCAACGCCAGTGTCACTGATGGAAATTTCCACAAAGTTGTCATCCCGAACTCGTTTCGGGATCTTATGTTGAACCGAAGAAGCTGAAACAAGTTCAGCTTGACAATTGATTGTAACTTCGACTCTTCCACCTTCAGGAGTAAATTTGAATGCGTTCGAGAGTAAGTTGATAATTATCTTTTCAATTTTATCATTATCTATGTATGCAATTATTTCATCTTCTATTGAATTGAATTTAATAGTAATTTTCTTTCTTTCTGCATATGATGTAAATGATAACACAAGTGCTTTAAGTAATGGAATAATATTTTGTGGAGCAGCCTGAAGTTTCATATTTCCAGATTCTAACTTGGATATATCAAGCAATTGGTTTACTAGTCCAAGAAGTCTGTTCGCGTTCCTGTGCACAACTTTCAGCTCGTCTCTGACTTTCCTGCTATCAAGGTAAGTCTTTTCATCTTTCAATGAATCTATAATTTGTTTGACCGGTCCAAGTATCAAGGTTAGAGGTGTCCTAAACTCGTGAGAAATGTTCGTAAAGAATCTTGATTTTATTTCATCAACTTCGTGCAGCTTTTCTGCTTCGAACTTACTCATCTCATATTCGTGACTCATCCTTATTCTCTTTACCTGCATTTTCCAGGTAAAATAAATTATGCTAAGAATTAATATCGAATAAAGAATATAAGCCCAGGTAGTTTTCCACCACGGTGGGGTAATAATTATTGAAATTGAAGTCCCGGCTTCATTCCAAACACCATCATTATTCGATCCTTTAACTCTGAATACATATTCACCAGGATTTAAATTTGGATAGGAGGCATAACGCCGTGTTCCTGAATAAACCCAATCCTTATCCAATCCTTCCATCTTATAAGCATACTGATTTCTTTCCGGGCTTATGTAGCTTAAAGCAGCAAATTCAAATGAAATAAAATTTTCATCATAAGGTAAGCTAATATCATTAATGAAAGGATAAGGCTTGTCAAACTTTTTAAATGAGGTTATTACTATAGGAGGAATGAACGGATTATCTTTAACACTATCCGGATGAAAACGTGTAAACCCTCTTGCACCTCCAAAATACATCTCGCCATTACTTGTTTTACACCCTTTTCCGAAAAACGCATCAGCAGTTAGTTCCAAACCATATGAGACATCATAATTTTTAAATTGATTTGTTTCGGGATTGAACTTTGAGATACCTTTAGTAGTAGTAATCCATAAATAACCGTGATCATCTTCAAGTATACCGCGTAAATTGTTACCAGGCAAGCCGTCTTTTACAGTAAAGTAAACCAGGTTTTTAGTTCCAAGCTCATATCTGTCCAAGCCGTCATTTGTTGCAAACCATACTCTTCCTTTTTTATCTTCATAAATTTCATTCGTCTTTGTTCCGCTTAACCTTAAAGGATTTTTAGTATCGGAAATAAGTTCTATCAATGTGTCATTCGTCTGACCTGCCCATCCAGCAGGCAGATCATAGCAATACACTTTTCCCAAGTCGGTAGCAACCCAGAGCTGACCGGAATTATTTTCATAAATAAAATCTATATACAGTTTCAAATTTTTCATTTCTCTAGAGCGTTCAGTTTTGGGATCGAAAAAAAGGAGTTCGCCTATATCGGTTCCAAACCAATATCCTTTGCTGCCTTTCCAGCAAAAAACACCATTGCTAATTTGCTCTATAGACTTAGGACCCAAAATATGTTTTATATCAAGGCTATCTAGTATATATAGTATCCCTTTCTTAGAATAAATTAATATATCACCCCCTGAATTGAATACAAACAATACTGAATCTTTACCGAATGAATATGGAACAAATTTCTCTTTTCTTGTATCAAATTTTCTATATCCAACTTCGGAAGATAAAATCCATATTATTCCTTCTTTTCCAGCTTTTATCACATAGGAAACATATTCGGTTGGATATTTTTTGAATGGCTGCTTTATCCGGTTAAGCTTTTTAATTTCTATATCCGTTCCAACCCATAGCGTTCCGGATCGCTCGCTTAATACACAATTTCCTTCAGAACTATATTGCGTAAAGTTTTTTAATTTTTTATCAAATAAGAAAAGTCCAATTCCGTTTGTTATCCAAAGAGAGCCTGTTACAACATCCTGACAAATTGAAGTAATCCGATTGTATTTATTCGTTGGGTTATAAAGATAATTAGAAGAAGTACCTACTTTGGGATTAAATTCAACTAATCCGCCATTTGTCCCTAACCAAAGTATGCCGTTTTCGTCTTCAATAATTGTGTTAACCCAATACTCTGAAGAGCTATTTTCCCATTTCACATAATGATTGTGTGGATCATTCAAATAGTGTTTAAATTTTCCTGTTTCGAAATCATACTTATCAAGTCCTGCTCCTGTTCCAAACCAGAGTGATCCTTCCTTATCCTCATATATTGCCCCAAAATTGTTATGAGATATGCTGCCGGGATCTGTGCTGTGATACCGAAGTGAAATGAATTTTTCTGTTGCTTTATTAAATTTATATAAACCATCCTCAGTCCCAATCCAAAGCAGGCCATATTTATCCTCACAAATTGTATAAACATGATTACTTACATCTTTTCCAATTCCGGATGGGTTAGGTGTGTAATGAATGAAAGTATTCAAGGTGCGATCAAACTTTTCAAGTCCAAGCATTGATCCTACCCATAGTACTCCCTTTTTATCTTCATACAGAACAAACAGACGATTATCTATTATACTTGTAGAATCATCAATGTCGTGCTTATAAGACGTAAAGTTGTATCCATCGTATTTATAAAGACCGCTATTGGTAGCAAACCATAAATAACCGGTTTTATCCTGAAGGATGCAATTAGTAACGGTTGGCATACCTTGATCAACAGATAAATGCTCAAATGTAAGTTCTTGTGATTGCGAATTTAGGTATGAATAGGGGAATAAAATAATACTCAACCATAAGAATATAAAATTGAAGGAGTACAAACGGATTTTAATTTGTACTCCGTTTATTCTGTGATTCAATAAGCAGATTTTCATATGTTCATCAAATTAATAAACATAATTATTGTCTTTGCATTTCTGCTTCGGGAGAGTTATCTGCTTGTCATCTTCAGGCTTTAACAGTCAAATGGCTCTAACGTTCAGCCCTCTCGGAGTTGAGGAAAATTATTGTTTTAATATTGTGATTAAATTTTATCAAAGTCAAGAAAAATAAAACATAATAATTAACAAGTGTTATCGCTAAACAACAACCCTTAACTCGCAAAGTATTAGCAAGTTACTTTTGCTATAATACTAATACTAATAATATATTGTTGGACCTCCTTTACGATGAGCATCATCATATAATCATAAATATTTAATTATGCATTAATATTTTAGTTTAATTAATCAAAATAGTTTAAAACAGCAACGGCTCCGATAAAGGAGCCGCACTGAGCAAGTAGTTAATATATATTTTAGTTATTGGATAATATTAATTTTAAAACTTTTCTGATAATAGTCAAGCCTCTATCAATTTCATTTTCAGTGATATTCAATGGAGGTCTAAATCGAATTGATCTCTCACCACAACCTAAAATCATAAGTTTTTCTGTGTAGCATGTTTCTCTTAATTTTTTTCTAAGATCTGTTGATGGTAAATCAAATGAGCACATTAATCCCATTCCTCGTACATTACTAATTAAGTTTAGGTATTCATTTTGAATTAAATTTAATTGATATTTTAAATGCTCACCAACTCTTTTAGCATTTTCTATTAGATTTTCATTTTTAATAACATCAAGAATATATTTAGATCGGACCATATCAACTAAATTAGCTCCCCAGGTAGAGTTAATACGGCTAGAGACTTTAAATGCATTGTCTTCAATATCATCAATTCTATCAGAAACCATAATGCCGCAAACCTGAGCTTTTTTTCCAAAGGCAATAATATCAGGTTTTACGTAATGCTCATATGCCCAGAATTTCCCGGTCAGTCCAAAACCTGTTTGTACTTCATCAAACATTAGAAGAATTTCATATTTGTCGGCGATCTCGCGAAGCTTAATAAAAAATTCTTTGCGAAAGAAATTATCGCCGCCTTCTGCTTGGATTGGTTCAATTATAATTACTGCAATATCGTCAAAATTTTTTTTGATAGCTAAGTTAATCTCAGCCAATGCTTTTTCTTCAATTTGAATAACTTCATCTAAATGTTTTTCTAGTGGAAACTTAATTTTAGGATTTGTAATTCTTGGCCAATCAAACTTCGGGTAATATTTAACCTTAGTGGGATCGGTATTTGTAAGAGACATTGTGTAGCCGCTTCTTCCGTGAAAAGCTTCTTTGAAGTGAATTACTTTTTGTCCTTTTTCTTCTTTGTATCCTTTAAGAAAATTCTTTCTAACTTTCCAATCGAAAGCAACCTTTAAACCATTTTCGACAGCCAAAGCTCCACCAGAGACAAAAAATAGATGTTTCATATAATCAGGTTTAGCTGTTTTTGCAAAAGCCTCAACAAAATCAGCCATGTAAGTTGTATATATATCCGAGTTAGATGGTTTGTTTACAACAACATTCGCAAGAGCTTCTTTTGCCTCGTCTGAATGGAGATAAGGGTGATTCATTCCAAGTGGGGATGAAGCAAAAAATGTAAAAAAATCGAGATACTCATTACCAGTTAATTCATCAACTAATGTTGAACCTTTGCTATTTTCAAGATCAAGGACCAGTTTAAATCCATCCGCAAGCATATACTTTGAAATAATTTCGTGAACTTTATCAGGTTTGATAGTTGGTCCCATCTTAATTGATAAATTATCATCTTTCGTTATAATTGAATTCATTTACACTCCAAGTAGAAAAAATGTTAAAAAAAATGAATTAGAAAAAGAAAAAGGAGTGAAAATTAGAAAACATTTTCGAAGCTAGAAATAAAATAGCTTCGGTGTTGGTCGGAATTGAATATTTGAATTAGAGGGTATTGCATAATTATTATTTTCCTATTCAAATATAAATCTTTAACAATTATTATTCCATATCAATAAACACCCACAATGTTTTTCCTGGCAGCGTCAATGACTAATCTGAAACAATTACCTGTCAAAATCATCATTTTAAGCAAAAATTTACATATTGACTAAAAGATTAAAATATGTTACACTTAGTATAACAATTATAAAAATTATGTCAGCTTCAACAAAATTATCAACTTCAGTCAAGGCTTTATGCTTTCTTGCAATTAATGATAAACCGAAAAATAGTGCAGAAATTGCAAATCAAATTGGTGTAAATGCATCAAAACTAAGAATGCTTTTATCAAAACTTGGTAAATCTGGAATTGTAAAGAGTGATACTGGAATGTTAGGGGGATTTTCGCTCAATAAAAATCCAAATAATATTCATTTAAAAGAAATATATTGTGCAATAGAGGATAGAAAAGCGTTTTATCTAAACGTTAATAGTACAAAATCAAAGAACAATAGAACTGCAGAAAAAATAAATTCTTTTTTTCTCGATTTATTTTCGGAAGTTCAAATTGAAATTGAAAATAAAATGTCAGAAATAACTTTATCATCAATCTTGAATAAAATTAAATAAAAACTTTAAGGAGTTATAAAATGGAATTCTTAAAAAAACTTGGTATCAAAGAAAAAAACTTTGGATCGTCAACAGGCACAAAATGGAATAAAACAAAAGATCAAGGTGAATTGAAAATTTATTCGCCCGCAACTGGTGAATTTATTGCCTCAGTTTATCAAGCATCAGAAGCTGATTATGAAAAAGTAATGAAAACTGCTCAAGAAGCATTTAAATATTGGCGCACTTTGCCAGCACCTAAACGAGGTGACATAGTTCGCCAGATCGGGAACAAGCTGCGTCAATTTAAACAGGAATTGGGAACTCTGGTTT
>Ga0307423_1001998_pt1 | contig 11782 bp, 7 predicted proteins | sample SalMarWE160310MG_FD_202154 | JGI IMG/M metagenome (GOLD analysis project Ga0307423, IMG submission 202154) | Salt marsh sediment microbial communities from the Plum Island Ecosystem LTER, Massachusetts, United States - WE1603-10 | ecosystem: Environmental > Aquatic > Marine > Intertidal zone >...
CGAGCCGCGAGGATCACCAGGTTCTTGCGCTGGAGACCGGAGGTCATCTCGTTGAAACGGGTGAATCCGGTGTCGAGACCGGTCAGCGTCGAGTGCGTGCTGCGCGCAGCCTCCAGCATCTCGACCTCGTGCTGGGCGAGCTCCCGGATATGCACGAGACCACCCTCGAGCGTGTCCTCGGCGATCCGATGCACGTCCCGCTGGGCGCTCTCGACCGCTTCACGGGCCTCCCCCTGGTCGAGCGAGCAGGTCGAGAGGATACGTTGTGCGGCCGAGATCAGGCGCCGCTTGACCGCCTTGTCGTGCACGATGCCGGCGTAGTGAGCGACGTTGGCGACGTCCGGCAACGTATCCACCAGCGACGACAGGTAGGAGGCGCCGCCGACGCGCTCCAGCAGCCCTTCTTCGCGCAGATGGTTGGTGGCCGTCACCAGGTCGGCGGCCTGACCCCGCTCGTGGAGCTCGACGCAGCCACCGTAGATGAGGCGGTGGCTCTCGGTGTAGAACTCCTCCCCGCGCAGCTTCTCCAACACCTGCAGCAACGCTCCTGGATCCAGCAGGATCGCACCCAGAACGGCGCGTTCGGCCTCGGGCTCGTGGGGGAGCCGAAGCCCACCCTCGCTCGCGTTGGGTATTGCGTGAACCTCTGTGCTCATCGGCTCACTATCCTACCTCACTCTGACCCGGATCATTCAGTCGCAATCTGCCGCGACCGGCGAAAGGCCTGCCATCGCCATGCTCTCCATGTTTCGCCGGTCTCGCTCCGATCGCTCTTGAATCACCCTGGGCGACTCTTCCCTGACAGCCGCCGAAGGACCTCACGCACCTCGTTGGACTCGACCCGCTGGCCGAGTACGACCCCGTCATCGGTGGGCAGCACCCAGGCGACGCCGGCGCGGTCACGCTTCTTGTCCCGGCCTATGTGATCCACCAGCGCCCCCGGATCGAGGTCGGAGATCGGCGGCAGGGGCCCGAGACCACGCACGGCAGTCTCCAGCCGCTCGCGGCCATCTTCGCTCAGCAGCCCGTGCCGGTGAGCGATCAGCGCCGCCGCTCGCAGCCCCCACGCCACCGCCTCGCCGTGCAGGAAGCGCCGGTAGCGAGTGACCGACTCGAGCGCGTGCGCCACCGTGTGGCCGAGGTTGAGGGCCTGGCGCGGACCGGCCTCGCGCTCATCGGCGATGACGATCTCGGCCTTCACCACCACCGCCAGCGCCACCAGCTGCTGCCAGCGCTGCGGCGGCAGGTCGCCGTAGCCCGTTACCCGCTCCGGGAGCAGATCCAGGAGACCGTGGTCGCCGATCCACGCCCCCTTTACGACCTCGGCAAGGCCGGCGCGCATCTCGCGCTCGGGAAGCGTCGCCAGCGCGTCGATGTCGGCCACCACCAGGCGTGGCGGCCAGAAGGCGCCGACCAGGTTCTTCCCCTCTTCCAGGTTGACGCCGGTCTTGCCGCCGACGGCAGCGTCCACCATCGCCAGCAGGGTCGTCGGCACCGCCACCCACTCGATCCCGCGCAGGTAGACCGCGGCCGCGAAGCCGGCGAGGTCTGTCACCACGCCGCCACCGATAGCGACCAGGGCATCCCTGCGATCGTAGCCGCCGTCGAGCAGCCACCTGCAGATTCGCTCCACCTGCTGCCAGCGCTTGAACTCCTCGCCGTCCGGGAGCTCGACCGGCTCGTCCCAACCGGCAGCCTCGGCCGCGGCACGTGCGTAGAGGGGGCCCACCGTCGTGTTCGTAACCAGTGCCGCGCGTCCCACTACACCACACTCTTCGGTCAGGGCGGCAAGACGGCCGAGCAGGCCCCGGCCGACCAGGACATCGTACGTTCCGCGCTCGCCGGTGACCCCGATCCTCTGCATCGTTCCATGGTACCTGCACCGGTGCGCGACAGGGTTCGCATGCGCCGTGCCAGTCGTGGCGGGGACGCCGCGTTGCACGGTTCGGCGTCCTTCTCTGCAGCTCCGGCGGCCTTCCGCCTGCTCCGCAGGAGCCCGTCTCACGATTCCCGGCGGTCGCAACACCACGATGGGGGATCGGCGGACTCGCGGCGACCGCCGGAAACCGCTCGAGCCGCCTCCTTCAATCGTGTGGCCTTTCTCCGAGCGCCAAGGACCGAGGGAGCCCGGCGTCGGAATTCCCCTCCCGCGGCGGCCGGCTGCCCATCGCGCTCCAGGGGAATGCCGCGCCCGGCACACCCGTTTGAGCGCACCCTTCTCTGAAGTGCGCTTCGTCCGCACTCTGCGGGTGGGTGGGGATGCTCTCTTCTAACGTCTACCGTCTACCTCCCCTACCGGGTGGGTGGGCGAGACCTCCTTACCTCCTTACCTCCTTACCTCCTTACCTCCTTACTCCCTTACAACAAAGGCGGGGCCCGCGGGCCCCGCCTTTGGTCACGTTCTCTTGAGTCGATCTAGAACCGGAACTTCAGACCCACCTGGTACTGGCGAGGCTGGCCGGGGCTGCCGATCGCCTCTCCGGTCGACGGGTCCTTGACCAGGCCGAAGGTCGGGTTGAGGTCGCCGGCGTTGTTCACCACCAGCTGCTGGTTGCTGCTGTTGACGTACCAGTTATCGTTGTTGAACACGTTGAAGCACTCTGCAATGACCTCGAGCTCGTAGTCGCCGAAGATCCGGAAGATCTTGGTCACCCGCAGGTCCATGTTGTGATACCAGCGCTGCCGGAACGAGTTGCGCGGGTAGTGGTACCAGGTGCCGTCGGACAGCTGTACCGTGGCGTGATCGTTGTAGAACGCGTCCTTGTTCAGGTCTGGATAGCCGGTGGCGGTGAACGGGAAGCCCGAGCGGATGGTCACGATGGCCGACAGCACGAAGTCATATGGCAGGGTCACGGTGCCGGAGGCGACGAACCGGTGCTTGATGTCGTAGTTCGAGGGGCCCCAGTCGGCGTTCAGGTTGTACTGGTCCTCGGGGTAGTCTCCCGAGCTCGACACCGAGCGCTCGTTGGAGTCGTTGTCGCGGGCGCGCGCGTAGGTGTAGGAGGCGTTGAACGTCCAGCCGTCGGAGAAACGCTTCTTGGCCTTGAGGATGATCGCCCGGTACTTGGCCCTGGCATCCGACTTGAACATGATCACGTGGCCGAAGTCTGAGTAGTTGGTGTGGTAGTAGTACGGGTAGTAGGTGGGGCGGCCGTCGACCGTCGTGCCGCCGTCCGGCGCCAGGTTCAGGTCCTGCTTGCGCTCGAGGTGGTGGGTGTGCGAGTAGATCACGTCGACGCCGACCGACAGGTCCGGCGCGATTTCCCTCTCGTAGCCCAGGGACATGCGCAACGTCTCCGGGTTCTGGAAGTCGGGCGAGAACACGAACACATCCGGGGTCGCCCCGGGCAGGTCGCCTAGCGAGGAGTAGATGTTGGGCCACTCGGGGCACCCGCCGTAACTGCAGGTTGCGCTGTAGCGGACCACACGGACGCCGTTCGCGAGCAGCGCGTTGGCGGTCAGCAGCGTCGGCGTCCTGTCGTAGAACATGCCGATGCCGCCGCGCAGCACCTGGGTGCCGTCGCCGTTGATGTCCCAGGCGAAGCCCGCGCGCGGCGCCCAGTTGTTGTTGTCGTTTGGAATGTCGCCGGTGAGCGGCAACAGGGAGTTGGTCTCCTGGGGCGTCGGCATGTCTTGGAGGTCGTAGCGCAGGCCGTAGGTCACGGTTAGGTTGGGCGTGACCTGCCAGTCGTCCTCGGCGTAGAAGGCGTAGGTATTGCCGTCGAACTTGACCGCGCCGTTGTAGTCGGAGAACGCCTGGGTGAACGAGTTCGGGTTGTTGTTGAAGAAGTCGTCCCAGCTGTTGAACATGTAGAAGCCGGCCGCGTAGCGGTAGAAGCCGTCATCGTACTTGATGAGGTCGAGGTTCACGCCCGCCTTGAGCGTGTGGTCGCCCGCGTAGTAGGTGAAGTTGTCGATAAGCTGTGTGCGCTTCTCGGTCAGGTAGTTTGGCAGGAACTGGTTCTGACCGAACACGGCGTCGTAGGAACGGGAGATCTGGGTCTCGGGAAGAGTGGTGGTGTTGGGGGCTCGCGGCCGCTCCTCCTTGGAGTACTGCACGATCAGCTCGTTGAAGGAGTTCTCGCCCAGCACCGAGTTCAGGGTCGCCACCAGGGAGTTGAAGTTGTTCTTCTCGAGGCCGTTATTGGAGCGCCCGGTGTCGACGTAGCTGCTGGTGAGGTTCTCACCCTTCTCCTTGGAGTAGTTGTCGCGAACCGTGAGCAGGTGGTTCTCGGAGGCCTGCCAGTCGATCTTGGCCAGCAGCACGTCGGCGTCGTTGGTCTGGCTATAGGTACCGACCTCGTCGGCGTAGCTGAGGCCAGTCAAGGCCTCCCACTCGGCCACGCGGTCGGAGGGGAAGTTGTAGAACTTGTGAAAGGTCGGGGTCGTGTACCGCTGCCCATCATACGAAACGAAGTAATGCAGCTTGTCCTTGATGATCGGGCCGCCGAGGTAGGCGCCGAACTGCTTCTGCTTGAAGTCCGCCGAAGAGCGGCCGTCGGCGTAGTCGGCGACGAAGCTCTGATCACGGTAGTAGGCGAACACCTCGCCGTGGACCTGGTTGGTACCGGACTTGGTGATGGCGTTGATGATGCCGCCGGAGGCGCTGTACTGCACGCTGTAGTCCGACTGCAGGACCTGGAACTCCTTGATCGCGCCCTGGGAGAAGGTGAACGGCGGGCGGGTGCCGCCGCGCTCCTCGCCGAAGAACGACGACTGGTCGTTGGCGCCATCGATGTTGAACGAGTTCTGGATCCCGCGCATGCCGCCGATGTGGACGCGGCCGACAGTGTCCGGCACCGAGGCCGGCGTGAGCGCCACGAAGTCGAGGAAGTCGCGGCCGTTGAGCGGCAGGTTGGCGATCGCCTGGCTGTTGACGGAGGACGTCACGCTGGGGTTCGTTGTCTCGACGATCGGCGCCTGGGCGGTGACGACGATCTCCTCCTTGACCTCAGTGATCTGGAGCGAGAAGTCGATCTTCGCGACCGATCCCAGGGTCACCTGGATCCCCTTCTTGATCTCGGTCTTGAAGCCGTCCATGTCGACCCGCAGGTCGTAGGTGCCGGACGGCAGGTAGTTGAGGCGGTAGAGACCTCTCGCCTCGGTCGCGGCGACACGGCTGAAACCGGTTGCCTCGTTGGTAGCCGTCACCGTCGCGCCGGGAAGCGCGGCCCCCTGTGGGTCGGCGACAATGCCCTGGATCTGACCGGTCGCCACGTTCGACTGCGCCTGCACGACAGCGGGCAGCAGCACGAAGGCGAGGGCGATCAGCCACACGACACTCCTTCGTAACGTCAACATCCTCTCTCCTCCTCCTTTGGGGCTTCCCCCAATTAATCTTCCTTCTTCCTTCCATGCACGGCAGGTCATCTTACCGTGCAACTCTAGGCTCCCGCGCCGGGGATGACAAGGGCGCCTCCCCCTTGATGCGGGGCGCGAGCCACCAGTTACCGTCTGCGTGCGGCGTCCACGGATCGTGCGCCGCCAGGTAGTCACCGATGAGGTCGGTCATCTCCTTTGCGCTGTGCCATACCCGCTCGGCCTTCGCGAGGTGTGGGAACCCGCTGCCGCCTGCGGCGCGGTAGTTATTGCAGACCAATGTGAAGCTCGCGTCAAGGTCGATCGGACGACCCTCGTACGAGAGGTCGCGGACCCGTTCGCCTTCCGGTGCCGTGGGATCGATGCGGTAGCTCACGCCCTCCATCGTGTCGACGTTGTAGTGACGCACCCTCGGGTCGTACAGAAGCGTGCAGCCGGCGTCCGGAGCGCAGTCGAGTCCGTCGTAGTAGCGTGCCGCGTACTCGAGGACATCCCTGACCTGCCGGCCGGTCAGCCTCACCACCACCAGCGTGTTCGGGTACACGTAGAGGCTATAGACCCAGCGCCAGGTCACCGCGCCCGGCTCGAGCTGTGGGGTCCTGTCCGAAAGCAGGGACGCCAGCGACAGCTGCGCTCCCGATGCGTCGAGCTGGACCGAGTGAATCAGGTCGAGCGCCGAGCAGTCCCCGAGCCGGCAGCCCTTGACCGTGACAGCCGCCGTTGTGTGGCCGACTGGCCCATCCAGAGCCGCCACGACACGACGGTGGAGGGGCTCGATGGCGGCGACAATTGCCCGGTCGGCCGGCACCCCCTCCGTCCGCAGGTTCTCTCCCTGCCAATGAGCGATCCGCCAGTGTCCATCGGCGTGCTCGAGGTCGAGATCGATGCGGGTCAGCCGCCGCGCATGGCTCGAAGGCTGCGAAACGATGACGCCGTTGAGGAGGCGGGGCGGGATGTCCCGGTGCGTGTGGCCGGTGAGCAGGACATCGATTCCCTCGACCTCGGTCAGCCGCCAAGCATAGTCCTCGGCCTCCTCGCCGTTCGACTTCCCACTCGCGAGGTCGCTCTCGAAGCCGGTGTGGGCGAGCACCACCACGAGGTCGCACCGCTCCTGTTTGCGCAGCACCGGTACCCACTGCCGCGCCGCCTCGTCCATGGCCTCAAAGCGCAGCCCCCGGTAGTGCTCGGGAAGCTCCCAACCAGGGATCTGGGGCGTCGTCAGCCCGAGGACGCCGACCCGCACCCCGCCCGCCTCGATCACCAGGTAGGGCCGGAAGGCGGGTTTGCCGGTGTCCTCGCGCAGGATGTTGGCGGAAAGGAACGGGAACTTCGCCTGCTGCTCAGCCCGTTCGAGCACTCCGAGGCCGAAGTTGAACTCGTGGTTGCCGACCGCCATCGCCTGGTAGCCGATCCGGTTCATGGCGGTGATGCTTGGGCTCGGCTCGGACCAGCGGACGTGGACGAACTGCTCGAGGGGGGTCCCCTGGAGCGTGTCGCCGGAGTCGAGTAGAAGCACAGGACAGGTTGCCGCCGAACGGATCCGCTCGACCAACGTCGCCACCTGCGCGAGAGAGCCGTTGGCCGGCCGGTTGCGGGCATCGTCGAAGGGGAGCACGGAGCCGTGGATGTCGGAGGTGTGGAGGAGGATCAGGTGCTGGGTCCGGCCGCCCGCGAGGAGCGTCGCGGCGAGCCCGAGCGCGGCGATAAGAACGAGCGCGAGACGGCGAGCTCCCCCCAACCGAGACCCTCCTTCTTCCTTCCGATGCGCATCATAGCATCGCGCGGTTGACCGTGCTCCTCGGGGGGCGCGAGGTTCATGCCTCGGCGCGCTGGGGGGGCGCGCCCGGGAGGGGAACCGACAGTGCGCGACAGGATCACCGTTCCAGCGGCGGTCGCGCCAACCCTTGCAGCCGTTGTCGCCGCCTTCGGCCATGCGCAGCAGGCCACCACGTTCACCGCCAGCACTGAGGTGATCGCGAGCCGGGTGACCGACCGGGCCGAGGAGGCCGGCCGCCGCGAGGTTCTGCTCACCCGCGACGAGATCCGGGCCCTGCCGGCGCACAACATCAACGAGCTGCTCGCCATACTTCCCGGCGTCGGCCTCACCCGCCGTGGCGCGTTCGGCGCGCAGGCCGACCTCAACCTCCGCGGCTCGACGGTCGACGTCGACCCATTGCGCTCCGCCTACGCCCTCGCCCACCCGCGCCTCGAGGTCGCGTGGACCGGCACCCTCGAGCTCGGCCGCGTCTGGAGCGGGGGTTGGAGTGCGCGGCTGCGGGATCCCAACAACGGTCCCGCGTGGGCCACCTTGGACCTCCGCCTCGGGCGGCGTATCCTGGGCGGGACCATCCTGACCTTGGAGGCTGCGAACGTGTTCGACCGCCACATCACCGAGCTGCACGGCATCCCGCTGCCGGGTCGCTGGCTGAGCGTGCGCCTTGACTGGCGCGAAGGCCGCTGATGCGACGCCTGCGCCTGCTCACCGGCGGCGAGTCGCACGGTCCGCGGCTGACCGCGGTTCTCGAAGGGCTGCCCGCCGGCCTCGAGCTCGATCGCGAGGGCATCGACCGTTGGCTCGCCCGCCGTCAGCACGGCTTCGGACGCGGCGGCCGGCAGCGGATCGAGCACGACACTGTGGAGGTCAGCGGCGGTCTGCGCGGTGGCGTCACCCTCGGCTCGCCGCTCGTGCTCCACATCGGCAACCGCGACTGGGAGAACTGGTCCGAGATCATGGATCCGTGGACGGTCGACGAGGCGGCCGCAGAAGGCCGCCGGGTCACGGCGCCCCGGCCCGGTCATGCCGACCTCGCCGGCGGCCTCGGCACCGCGCAGACAACCGACCTCCGCAACGTGCTCGAACGGGCCTCCGCGCGTGAGACCGCGGCACGGGTGGCCGCCGGGGCGGTGTGCGCACAGCTGCTCGGACGTTTCCGCATCGGCATCCGTTCGGGGGTCCTCCAGGTCGGCCCCCACGTCGTTCACGACGGCCCGCCCACCTGGGAGCTGCTCGGAAAGGTCGACCCCGCCTCGCCGCTGGTGACCGTGGCGCCCGACAGTGAGGAGGCCCTGGTCGCCGCGGTGCGGGCCGCACGCGAGGCCGGCGACACTCTCGGGGGCGTGGTCGGCGCCGCCGGCCACGGTCTGCCGCCCGGCCTCGGCTCCCACGTACACTGGGACCGCAAGCTCGACGGCCGCATCGCGCAGGCGTTGTTGTCGATACCCTCGGTCAAGGCGGCGGCCATCGGCGCCGGCATTGAAGGGGCGGGACGGCCCGGCTCACAGGCCCACGATCCGATCGTTCCGGGAGAGCGTGGCCTCGAGCGCACCTCCAACCACGCCGGTGGCCTCGAGGGTGGAGTCACCAATGGCGCCGACCTCGTTGTCCGCGCCTTCTTCAAGCCCATTTCCACTCTCCGCCGCGGCCTGCCGTCAGTCGATCTCAGGAGCGGCGAGCTCACGGCCACCGAGTGGGAGCGCTCCGACGTCACCGCCATCGGCGCCGCCCCCGTGATCGTCGAGGCGATGCTGGCGCTGGTCTTGGCCGACGCCCTGCTCGAGACCATTGGCGGCAACGCCGTCGTCGACGTCGACGCCGCCTGGGCCGCCTACTGCGGCCGCCTGGCGCCCTGGTGGCGCCCGGAATCCCCGGCGTGAGTTTTCGATTATGAGGTGCGGGAGGGCGGTCCCGCGGACGGACAACCCACCGAGGACGGAAGGAAAATGCCGATCAAGGTCAAGCGAGCTGAGAAGTTCGGGTTCTGCTCAGGGGTCCGGGTTGCCGACCTCAAGGTGAGGCGGTTCGCCGGCGGCGGCGGCCGCGGCGCAATTCTCGGCCAAGTGGTCCACAACGAGCGCGTGGTCGAGGACATGGAGCGGCTCGGCATGCGCACCGTCCACAGCATCGAGGAGGTCTCCGAACCGACGATCGTGTTTTCCGCCCACGGCGTCCCTGAGTCGTTCCACGAGCGCGCGCGCCAGCGTGGCCTCGAGGTTCTGGATACCACCTGTCGATTCGTCTACGACATCCACCACGAGTCGCGGAAGGCGCTCGACCAGAGGTGCCACCTGGTGTTCATGGGCGACCCGAACCACCGCGAGGTCATTGGCTACACCCACGATCTCGACCCGGCCGTGTTCCATGTCATCTCGACCATGGAGGAGGCGCGCAACATCGACTGGGCGCGCTACCAGGCGGTCAAGGTCTTCTATCAGACAACACTCAACGCCGACGAGTTCGAGAAGATCGTTCGTTTCATCGAGGGCGTCAACCCGTGCACCTCTCGCGCCGACACCATCTGTTACGCCACCAAGGAGAACCAGGAGGCGGCGCGCGAGCTCGCCATGGACGAGGAGGTCGAGCTCATCCTGGTGATAGGCGGCCGCCAGTCCGCCAACACCCGCCACCTGTGCGAGATCACCTCCCGCATCAAACCCTCACGGCTCATTCAAGGTGCCGCGGACATCCGCCCCGACTGGCTCGAGGGCATCTCCTGCATCGGCCTCACGGCCGGCGCCTCCACACCCGACAGCATCATTGATGAGGTGGAGGAGGTTCTCAGTGGCGGCATCGGCCACCCCCTTCCCTGAGTTAGGGAGTCGACAACACCCAGCCGGGGGCCGCGACACGACCATGCGCCCGCCCCTTTTTACGATCACGCGGCGGCAGAGGAACGCGGGTCAGAACCGCAGTGTCAGCCCCGCGAGCAACCGATTCTCGGTGAGGCTCTGCTGATCGAGCCGCTCCAGGTCGAGTAGGATTGCCCACCTGCGCGACAGCGTGACCGTCGCGGCGAGGGCGTACCGGCGGCTGTCCGGACGTACCTCGACGATGCCTCCATCCTGGCTGCGGAGGTGGTACACCGCCAACGCCTGGTTGTAGTCCAGCGACACGTAGACGCGGGAGCCGAAGCTTCGTCCGAGTGAGACATAGAGAGAGTCCGAGCCGTCGATGCCCTTGTCGGAGGTCCACTTCGAGACACTGATGTCGAGACCCGTGCCGACGAAGTTGCGCGCCGACAGGCCGAGGTTGAGGCGGTTGCTCGCCGGATCGCCACGGTTGTTGCGGTCGTGGCCGGCACCAGCCCACACGGTCAGCCAGCGCAAGGGCCGCACGCTGACGCGAAACCGGGACGACTCGTAGAGCAGACCGACCAAGGCCGCCGGGTCGACCGGCCTGCCCGCGAGCTGGTCCTCGGTCAGTCCGCGGGCGTCAATGGAGACGCCGCGATGGTAGGTTGCTTGGAGGTCGACGGCGCGTACCGGCACCCAGTGCATATTGACCAGCAGGTACGTCAGCTCCGAGGTCCCGAGCCGGCCGGGGCCTTGCAAGTCGAGCTCGGCCGCCTGATAGAGGAAGAAGGTGCGCCCCACCGGCACGAAGTTGGAAAGCGTCACCACCGAGCGCTCGGTCAGGCTGCCGTTGCGAATCAGGACCCAGCCGAGGACGTGCTTGCGTCCGTGATCGCCGTCCAACGCAACGTAGACCCCACCCTTCTTGACATCCTTGACCCAGCCGGCATCGAGGCGCTTCGGCTCGAGTCCGGCGAAGGCGCCGACGCGCAGGCGACCGGCGGCGGTGGACGGTGCGAGGAGGTACTCGAGCTGCGCGCCGCCGATATTTCCAAGCCCGCCGAGCTCCGTCAGCCAGAGCTGGCCCAGCCGGGCACGCCACGCGCCACTTGCTGAACGCACCCCAACCCACGCCTCGTAGATCGAGATCCGGGTATCGCGCTCAGCCGAGGGGTAGTCGGCGACCCGCGCATCGAGCGCCCAGCTCACGGTCGGGTCTGCGGCAGTCGGCCGCAGCGAGAGGGTCGCGATCACGTCGCTGAGGTCGCTGGAGCTGTTTCCGGCAACGGTGCGGGATGCCCAATCCCCAAACAACGAGAAACGACCGGAGACTGGCGTCGTCTGCCCGGAAGCGTGCATGGCGGCCAGCATGATCGCAACCGCGGCCACACACACGCCGCACCGCGTGCCGCCGTGGAACGAGCCCACGACCTCAGCCCCGCGCATGGGACCGCACCAGGTGGATTGGTGCGTCGCCGGCCTGACCCTGCGGATGGCAGGAGTAGCAGGCCGCCGATTCGTAGACGTAACCGGAGACCTCCTGGTGGTGACCGTCGGTCTCACCGCGCGGATGGCAGGAGGTCGTACACGTAAAGACCGTGAAAACACCCGCCGTCGGATGGCAGGCCGAGCATGGATTGCCAGCGTGGTGGCCGCTCAGAATCGGGAACCATACATGGTCGAACTGCCCCTGGTTCCACGAGCTGTCCGCCGCGTGGTGACAGGTCTCGCAGGTGGTCGGGAACCCGGCCGCCTGGTGGTTCGGGTCGGTCGTGCCCTGATAGTCCGGAAGGTGGCAGTCCACGCACTGCGACGGTAGCCCCGCGTACACCCCCGAGGCGTGGCACGCCTGACACGGCTGTGTCGCGTGAACTCCTACCAACGGATAGCTCGA
>Ga0307423_1001999_pt1 | contig 11776 bp, 12 predicted proteins | sample SalMarWE160310MG_FD_202154 | JGI IMG/M metagenome (GOLD analysis project Ga0307423, IMG submission 202154) | Salt marsh sediment microbial communities from the Plum Island Ecosystem LTER, Massachusetts, United States - WE1603-10 | ecosystem: Environmental > Aquatic > Marine > Intertidal zone >...
GCCAAAAGTCACTCATATCATTTGAGTCTGGTCATTACAAAACTGTCAAGGGGGATTGGAAAGGGGATTCTGTGTGGACCCATTTCCATAAACTTGATGGTGGAATGATCCACGTCAACAAGGAAAAGGTCGAGTACATCGAGACTTGGCCACTGTAAACACACATTTTAACCGTTCACAATAACCATTCGACACAGGAGGCCAAAAATGGCAAAAACAGCATCTCTCAACCCCGAAACCTTTCTTGAAGGTGGAGGACTCATCGACGACGTGGATGTGGAAATCAAGTCCGCCAAGTTCGTCATGTTCGATTACAACGGAACCGTCGTTCCCGGAGTACCCAGCTTGGAGATCACCTTCGACGCTGATGGTCAGGAGTTCGTCGAGAACTACTCCATGGGCAAGGCCGACGATTGGGTTCCCAGCGATGATGGTGCCCAGCTTGTGGCTGTGGGAACGTCCACGTCCATTCGTATGAGCACCAATGGAGGTATCTTCCTCAAGCATCTGGTCGAGGCCGGATATCCGGCGGAAAACCTGGACGACTCCATTGCGGTACTGGAGGGACTCAAGGCTCACGTGATTCGCGTCCCCGAGCCGGAACGCAAGAACGTCGTCAAGTCCAAGAAGAAACAGGAACGCGAGGCGAAGTATGGTCCGGACACCATCGTGGTCGTGAGCGGAATCCTGGAACTCCCCGGCGAGGCCAAACCCAAAGGTAAGGCCATTGGCAAGGCCAAGGCCAAAACCACCACGACCAAGGCCACAGCCAAAGCCGAGGCCAAGGCACCTGTTGCTGGTGGCGATGATGACGCCCTTGCGGATAAGGCCACCGAGGCGATCATGGAACTTCTGGCAGCCGGTGATCCCATCGACCAGAAGAAGCTCCCCATGGCTCTGTTCGCTGCACTCAAGACCGATCCGGACCGCAACGGCATCATGCAGTTAGCCGTCAAACCGGCATTCCTGGAAGCCGGTCCGTGGGTGTTTGAGGATGGGACCTTGAGCATGGGATAGTCTTGCAGTGTCGGAGACTACGCTCATGGTAGGTGGTTGCTCTGCAGTGTCGGGGGCAACCATCACTTAACCAGTTTAGGAGGATATATTATGTTATCAGAAGATTGTGTTGCAAGAAACGGCCAAATAGATTCCCAGATATCAAAGTTGGGGGATGCAGTAGATGAACTGGACAGAAGTATCGGTGATATTGGTGATGCAATATCCCCAATTATGAGGTTGGAAGAGCCTACTTCTTGCCCAAAAGAGAAAGCTCCAGATACCCTTCTTGTTGTATTGGCGGATAGATTGAGGAATATAACGCGTACCGCATTACGCATCAATGAACATGTGCGTAGTATGATAGACCGGATCGAACTTTAGTTCATCAGGGAGGACCGATGTGTTTCATGAACTGTAGATGGGAAGATCGCAACGGCGAATGCCGTCGATCCTGGGACCGAAATCCGGGGGTATGTCCGTACGAGGAAGAAGATGCTTATAACAAGCGAAGACGTCCAGTGGCCCTTCACGATGTTCGACAACACCGAACCACGAGCGGAAGGCATTCACCTCAGCGACGTAATCAAGCAGATTGAAATCGACTCCGGGTTAGCCTATTCCGGTCCAGGCTTCACCGATATGGAACTGACCGCCGAGATCGGGTTGCTGTGGGAGGATGTGCTCAGCCGAGTTATGGCGGACAAGTATGCATGCCGACCGTCCCAGATCTGCCTCGACGGTGTTTGGATGTCCCCCGACGGCATCAATGACGATCCACTCGACGAGGTGCCCATGGTCATCGAAGAGTACAAAGCCACGTGGAAATCTGCACGTCGCTGTCCCTCCGATGACTTCAAGTACATGACCCAGATCAAGTCGTACTGCTATGCCATGGGCACCAACGTCGCAGTGATGCGGATATTCTACATTATGGGTGATTATAAGGGGTCGGGGCCGCTATATCGCGTGAGCCGAATCACGTTCGACCAGAGGGAACTCGAAATCAACTGGGATATGATCCTCAAAACCAAAGCCAAAATGGAGGTATTAAAATGAAATCGATGAATACCCAGGATTTAAACTGGTGTAAACGCAGGTTGCCAAATTTGGTGGCACAATGCATCACCGACAACCCAATAAAGGTGTCTGTGGGTGGAGGGTTTATTCGATCCTGTATTTCAGGAGAACCAATCAACGACATTGATATGTTTGTTGATTCTATCGAAACCTGTGACAAAGTGGTTCAATTTCTTCGCCTGAAAAAGGAACCAATCCAAACCAAAAATGCATTTACCATCCTTGGGTATAAACATCCGGTGCAGATTATTCACAGATGGAAATACGAACACCCGGAACACATCCTGAATGATTTTGATTTCTCCATCACATGTGCTGTAATGTGGTACGACGGTGTGTGGAGGGGTCAGGTGCATGATACCTACTATGAAGACCTTGCCGCCAAACGTCTTCGGTATTTATCTCCCAAACGGGACGAAGATGTAGGAGGCAGCGTACTTCGGGTGTTGAAGTATTACCGCAAGGGATACAACATCACCCTGAGGTCTTATGCTGGTGTGATAAGCCGACTCATATCAAAGTTGGAGGTTAAGGACATGTCCGACGAAAAACATGTGAGCAAAATATTAACAGGGTTGCTTGTTGAAGTGGATCCAAACGCGTTTGTTGAAGACCAAATCACTAGGGAGGAGGCCAAATGAAGGGATTTATCAACGGAAAGAACCGGACCACCAAACCCCGCATCATCATGTCGGTGGTTGCTCGTGAGAAGCAGGGCAAGACACACTTCGCCCTTACTGCCCCCGGATCCATTGCCGACTTTTCCACCGATATTGGTGAGGAGGGCGTCATTGACAAGTTCGTCGGCGACAAGGATATTTGGATTATGCCTGTGGACAAGATCGACGACGACGCCCCCGAACAGGCCAAGGATCAGTTTGAAACCATGAAGGACGCATACTTTACCCAACTCAAATCCGACAAGTGTCGCACCATCATCATGGACACTGCTACTGAGATTTGGGAGGTATGTCGCATGGCACGGTTCGGACGAGTCACCAACGTCCCTCCACTGGCCTATGGCCCCGTCAACGCGGAATATCGGTCGTTCATTCGTGAGGCCTACAACTACGATAAGAACGTCATCCTGCTCCACAAAATGAAGAAGCAGTATGTGGGAAAGGGCAAGGATGCATCGTGGAACGGTGAGTACGAACGTGCGGGATTTGCGGAAACGGGCCACTTGGTCCAGGTCAATGCTGTGATGCTACGCGACGATGACGAGGAAGTCGAAAATATGTTTGGAATTCGCATCGTCGACTGTCGCCAGAACCCAGCGCTTAACGGACAGGAGTTCTGGGGTGCCATGTGCAGCTTCCCCATCATTGCATCGATGGTGCTCCCCAACGTGGATCCGAGCATGTGGGAATAGGAGGATCGGACATGATTCTCATCGACGCACGCACAGGTTCCAGGGAGCTTGCCCCCCACATCACATCCCCGAAGACCATCTGCCACCTGGATTACGCTGACTTTGCATTCTCCGGCAACGGTCCTGAGGGCCAAGTCGGGGTTGGGGTTGAGCGCAAGACCCTGATGGACCTCCTCCAGTCCATGACGTCCGGGCGCTTGTCCGGACACCAGGTGATCGGACTGCGTGAGCAATACGACGAGGTGTATCTGCTGGTCGAGGGTGTGTGGAGGCCGCATGCCGTCACCGGCGTACTTATGCGGATTGGGGGCAAGGGCAAGTGGATTGCTGCCGCACAGGGGTCGCGCCGGTTCATGGTGCGGGACGTGTGGAACTTCTGCCACTCCCTGACGAACATATGTGGCGTCCACGTCGTGTGCACATCCAACATGACCGAATCAGGGCGCTGGCTCGACGCCACGTTCGCGTGGTGGAATAAAAGATGGACTGATCACAAATCACATGCACAGTGGGTACGACCACGCGAACACGCAACGTTCAGAAAACCCGGACTCACCACTCGGTTCTTCGCCCAACTTGACGGTATTGGCTGGGATAAGGCTAAGAAGCTCGGGGAATTTTATCCCGATATGGAGGCGGTCATACACGCCGACGAGAAGGAGCTTCAAACTGTGGACGGGATAGGACCAAAGTTGGCCAAATCAATCATCAAACAAATAAGGGGGTAAACCATGCTTAGGATCCACAAATCGTCGGATGGATATTGGCTCAACATATCCACCAACAAAGGTTCATCAAAGGTCAAGTTGATGGTTAGGGGGGCTGTGGCAGAGGATATAATCAACAGAACGGTTGGTGCCGAGTTTGCCAATCAAGGTTGCGTTGACACACCAAAACTTCAACTTCTCATCGACGACATTGACGACATTATAGCGTGGGTTGGAATGGGCGGTGACATTACTCGTGCAATCAAAAGAATATCTGATGTGGTCCAGGGGTACCGGACCGACGCAATGGTGGGAGGATGATATGAGACGTGGAACTAAATCGCTGCTATTCGGATGCCATCAGGTTATCATCCACCCCATCTTCGTACTGGTTGGTTGGATTGTCCTGTACGGATGGTCGTCCCTGACCCTCAGCGTACTTACGGCTATCCTTATCCACGATTGGGGCTACTGGCAGTGCCACTCCATGGATGGTGACGACGGCATCATGCACCCCATACGCCTTAGTTGGCTGCGTCGCATCAGCAAACCGGATCCCTACGACATCCAGGAGGAGGTGTGGTACCATTCCCGCCACCTATGCAAGATGATGAACAGATCCCCGTCGCGTCTGTGCTGGGCGGACAAGCTTGGGACTGCCATGATGCCAAGTTGGTTGTGGGCGATTCAGGCATGGGCGTCCGGGGAAGGCTTTGAGTATATGGAGAACATTCACGGTCACGATTATAACGATCCGGAGCCGATGAACCTATTGGGCCTTGTCCGTTTCCACGTGAAGTACAAACGCCTTTGGGGGCGATATGGTACGAGGTGGGGCCGCAACGACGACATGAGTACGCTAATCGGCTTCGTCGGTCCTGCATCCGATCGTCTACACTTGTACGACTCAACCACACATAGGGGGTTATGATGAAGGCACAAACCAGGGCACGACTTGCAATGGCCTATGCAGTATGCATACACGAGGATCGGTCTACCGAGTACATGATCCAGTTTATGATGGATGTAGCTGGTGTTGATCACGATTGTGTTGTAAATTTTATAACTCAACAACCTGGATGGGAGAGGGCCGATGCCACCACGACCGACCTGTAGCCTTTGTCCGCTTGCCAAGTCTCGCAAGCACGTATGTTGGGGAGAAAATTATGGACCATCCACAAACCCATCCATTTGGGTCATCGGCCAGAACCCCGGATTCGAAGAGGATCGATCTGGCCATCCTTTTGTTGGAGTGTCCGGGGAGGAACTCCGCCACGCACTTGACATCAACGGCATTACGTCCAGGGGAGTTCGTCTTGATAACGTATGCAAATGCCACAGTAACAGTGACCGTGTGCCGAACTCTGACGAAATTGCTGCGTGCACTCAGGCGCATCTGGTCCCTGATTTCATCCTGAACACACCCACGCACGTAATCGCTGCCGGTGCCCCCGCCACGCGGCTATTCTTAGGTGACGTCAACATGGACATCGTGCACGGCATCCCGCATAGCATGGAGTTCGAGGGCATACCCGTGGTGGTCATTCCGGTATACCACCCCGCTGCGGGTCTACATGATCCCTCCAAGATGATCCTGTTCCAGCGTGATATGTCCGTTGCTGCAGACGTGATTAAGGGCCTCATCCCGCCTCATCCCGCCGTGGACGAATACCCTAATCCCGATTATCGTTTGGCCACACTCCGTGACGTTGAACGCCTGTGCGCTGAACGTCCAGAGGCCGTGGCTGTTGATACCGAATGGGCACGCGGCAACCCCTGGTGCATGTCGTTCACGTCAACTCCGGGGGTATCGTGGGTCCTGAAGGCGGATCAGGGCCTTGAGCTGTTCACGCTGAATGCCCTCCTGAACTACACAGACACTACGACGATCATCCACAACGCCCTGTACGACATCCCGGTTCTGGCCCAAATGGGCGTGAAGCCGCGTAGGGTTGCCGATACTATGGTTGTGGCATATCTCCTCCAAGACGAACCCCAAGGCCTCAAGCCCCTGGCCAAACGCCACTGTGGCATGGAAATGTCGTCGTACTCTGAGATGGTGGCACCGGCCACCCAGCGCATGGCGTTGGAATACCTGGATGTCGTTATGGCCTTGGACTGGCCCAAGCCTGACCCAATCATCAAATGGGCCAAGGGAGTTCCCAAGATGGTACAGCCCCAGGACATAAACCGTAAGGTTCGCCAGATGCTGAACAAGAACCCAGACGATCCCTATACCAAATGGACATCCATGGACGGCAAGGAGGGAGTCGAGGCAGCGTTGGGGCCTATGCAGGTGGGGGAGTTGTGCGACATCGAAGAGGATCTGGCCATCAATTACTCAGCCCGAGATGCCGACGCGACGATCCGGATATGGCCCATACTATGGGAACGGCTACTTGCAACCGGACAAACGGACACATTCTGGCGCGACATGAAGGCCATGCAGATGGTGATCGATATGATGGCTAACGGCATGCCCGTCAACCGGGAATCGTTCGCCAAACTGTCGGTGTACTTTCAGTCCCAAATGGACAAACTCCAATCCCAGATCGAGAAGTCCGTGGGCAAATTCTTCCCCGATACGGCCATCAACCCCAATTCGTCGGTTCAAATCGGGGAACTTGTTTATGATCACTTGCGGCTGCAGGACCGAGGTGGATCCCATAGGGCAAAGAAGGCCAAGACGGACCGGAGCACCGGCATTGACATTCTTAAGCGCTACGTGGAATACCATCCGGTGGTCAACCAAATCATCGAGTACCGTGGATACTCCAAGCTCAAATCCTCATACGCCGACGCCATCCCGGCGATGCTGTCCGACGATGGGCGTATCCGAACGTCGCTCAAGATGACGCGGACGGCCACTGGTCGTCTGTCCTCTGCAGAACCAAACCTCATGGCACAACCGGTCCGCAATGAAGAAGGTCGTATGGTACGGGACTGTTATGAAACTGATCCTGATCACGTGTTCCTGTCCGGCGATTATTCGCAGGTGGAGATGCGCTATGCAGCCGCCGACGCCGAAGACGTCAAAATGATGCAGATATTTTGGGAAGGCGTCGACATCCACTCCGTAACCGCATCGGAGATGTTTGGAGTCCCCATCTGCAACATTGACGAGATGAAGCACCGATATCCAGCCAAACGTGTTGGGTTCGGAATCCTCAACCTCATCACCGGCAAGGGACTCCAGCGCGAACTGTCAACTGGGGGCGCTGGCAATTGGTCCTTGGACGACTGCGAACACATGATCGAGGCGTGGTTTAAGATTTACTCTGGCGTGGCTGCATACATGAAGGCCAACGGGCAGCACGCTAAGCGCTATGGCTACGTCGTGGATATGTGGGGTCGTAGGCGCTACATCCCCGGAATCCGATCGTCCAACAAGTGGATACGCCTTGACTCTGAACGTCAGGCTGGGAATGCCCCAATTCAAATGGGTGCTCAGGGAATCATTAAAGAGGCCATGGGACGCTTGGTTCCGACATATAGACGCTATGGCACTGCCTTGCGTCCGTTGATCCAGATCCATGACGACATTGTGTGGCAGGTGCACCTAGGTGTGTTAGACGAAATTAAGCCTATAATCAAGTCCGTTATGGAGGATGCGGCACCTCCAGGATTCATGGTGCCGCTATCAGTTGATTTCAAGTCCGGACGAAAATGGGGGAGTATGAGCAAATGAAACCAAAATCACTTGGAACTTTCGAGTTTGGATATAGCGCATTTGAGGTATACGTTCGAGAGGGGGATGGGGCCGAATTCATGTTACTATCCAGCGAACAAACCAAAAACAATAGAACACCAGCAAAGATAACTATAGGATTGGATGTATCGTGGCCAGAGATATTTGGATCTCTTTTACACGAAGCCCTGGAAGCGTTGCTTACAATCGATCGGTGCAGATTCAGGGATACCATGCGGTACTACAACGATCATGCTAGTTACGTGTTTATGTTTAACCACGATATACTTACTAATGTTTGTGAGTGTGCATCTGACGGGATTATGACTGTTCTGCCCAAACTCAAACGTGCCTGGGCAGAACACAAACACAAAAAATCCAAGTGATTATGGTACGTCGTAACTTCCAGCTGCGGGTCCATCACCCACGAACGTTATTCCGATGGCTAGCAGTTCCCACGTCCCGGTAAAGCTGTCAGACCCATCAGCCCCTGAGCGCATGATGTACCCGAATACTGCATCACCCTCTGTATATTCGGAGTCCGCAATGTCCACATCAACCACTTTCATTTTTCCTGCAGTGTCATCCATGGCGATTGTATATGTGGTGGATGACATACTGGTTGGTACTGATTCCCCATCAGCCACTCCCCTAAAGTCGGGAGTCACCACCACAGATTCGGACGACGCGTTGTCGTCTCCGGTGTAGTACAATGTTATTTGGGTAATGTCTCCATTGCCCCAACCTCTGGGAGCTGGTATCACAAACGAAGCATAGTCGGTATCACCATCGGAAAATTCTATACACGGCCATGTGGTATTAGTAACATAGCGGACAGCAGTAATGGGTACTATCTCTATGGTACTTACACGAATGGTATCGACCATTTTATATGTGTGGGTTTGGTAAATCTTGGAATCTGAGTGTGTAACCGAGTATGCCATTTCGGCCCCAGAATCCAACTCCACAGACGATCCACTACTATCCATACTTACGATTTGATTTGCATATGTGTTTGCCTCAGCATGGACTTTGCCCTGCACGTGTCCAAATATGTTCTGGTTGGGATAGTACGTCCCTCCATCCTGAAGATCGATCGCATATCCGGTCCCACCTGACTCCGGAGATCCCCAAATCATATTAATAACATTATCGGAACATCCACCCTCAAACGTAACCAGGTTGCCGTCGTCGTAGTATCCGTGGATGGATCCAAGGTGGTTGTTGGAGATTTGTAGATCATTGTTCTCACCACTGAGCTTGATCCCGTCTGCAGATGATGATGATGCATCTACCATAGCATCCCACTTGTAATTATCTACTGTATTGAAGTTTGACCCCACCCCGTTGGCGTCGTCTATCAAAATGCCCTGATCGGTATAATCATAAGCATACACATTGGTAATAGTACATCCAGTTGCACTACTCAAATGTATGCCAATAGCTTCAGCATCATCACCATCCAATTCAAGATTATCAATGATGACTCCCGAGATCACCGTGGATGCAGATGAATTTTTAATATTAAACGTTACACCTACAATCTTAGCCCCCTCGGACTTGATTATCATAGAAGTTTCAACATCCAACGTTCCTGATGCACTGTAGTAACTAGAGGTTTTTGGGATGTACACCACTCCACCGCTACTTCCGGAGGCTATCGTATCAATTGCGGATTGGAACTCCCCCAGAGCATCCCCCGCAGGATCGGCTCCATACCATGCTACGTTCACCCACTTGGGTCCAGACACCACACCTCCACCTGAACAGTCGAAGATTTGGGAATTTCCCCAATCGAGATTCTGGTATATTACCAGATCATGTGCACCAAGTGTTATCACGCTTCCAGGAGTGAACATTATCTCCTGCGATGTCGTAAACGTAACATTTTGAGCGAGTGATACGTCCTCGTCAATCACCAAAATATAATCATTACCTACATCAGCCTGGGCCTCCGTCAACGTGTCAAATGAACTCATAAGTTTATAAGCTCTATGGCTTCCATCAGATTCGTGTCCAATCAACCACGTCGCGTCGGTAGTGAGTTGACGAATTTCACTTACCCCATCCACAGTCCAGATTACGTTGTCGTCGGAATCTAGGAGTTTGAACCTGTACGCACTTGAAGATGAATCAATCCACACATCCGCACGCCCAGCCGAATCTAGGATAACCGGGTTGGTGTTGGCAGTTCCCTTGGTGGAACTTGTCCATGTGGTTTTGGGGGTTGTGGTGCCAGTTTCATACGTGTAAAGTTTGCCTCCCGAGTACGGATCACCGTTAGCGTCGATGGCCACAAACTTGGGGTTGGGGGCCAACTCCGCAACATCGGACGCGTTGGTATATACACACGCAAACATCAGTACTGCTGCTACAACAATTACTGTCGATAGTATTCCATAACGTTTCATTTATCTTCCTCCCTTATCAAATCGGTATTTAAACATTAATTCGGTATTACTCATGTTGCTGGGAATGTCCGCAACCTTTTTGTTGAATTCCTTGGGACCTTTGTTCACCCCATGGTTAACCCGCCACGCAGCTTCGGTTAATCTTGCCACAACCCCCCCAACACGCTCGGATCCAACCGGCAACAGTATTCCCTCGGTCAACCACCGATTCGCTGCAGGGTTGAGCATAATTTTACTGAGTATCTCCGGACCAAATATGACCGTTGCGGCTGGAAGTTCCAGACCCTTAGTTGCCAACGTGAGTACTGCTCCGGCTTGGGTGAGTTGGATTAGGACCTTACCCGCACCCTCGGCCTGGCGTGCCTGGGCAATTTTGGCCGCACGACCAAACATAGTCAGCGCCTCGACCTGGGCAGGGGAAAATGTCTCGTGGATCATGGCAGTTCCGAAGCTTCCCGGCTTACCCGAGATATTGTTGAGGAGGCGTGTACCTACAATAGCCCCAGAGGTATCCGTGGATTTGCTCAGGATGTGCTGCATAAAGAACCCCTGCATGGACTTCCACTCGGAGGACGTGGATCCCAACGCTGCCTTGACCTTGCGGACACGGCTGACCTGTCCCGGCCTGAAGATCTGGGGAGCTATGTTCTCCGCGCCGGTGCCGGTATCATCGGCAAGCTTTACCATGCGACGTAGGAACGTGGAGTTGAACTTCTCCTGACCGTCACGGTAGAACTTGTTGGCGGTGCGCCACGCGTCGTAAGCACTTTCACCAGATGTTGCATTCATACTACCATCTATTAATTCCATTCTAATTAGTTTTCCAGCTTCCTTTATGTCTGGATTATTTACAACTTCTATTATTTTGAACTTTGAGTTTTTTGGTAAAATCACTTCGTTTTCATATTCAGACCCAGTTTCCAAACCAATACTCCCCTTTTTGGTTTTTATCTCTATCATAACCGGATCTTGTATGTCATTCACAGTATTGTCAATAAAATCCCTAGCCACCCCTTTACTTTTTGATGTAGATACAAATGCAGGATCAGTAAATGTATCTCCAGGTTTTATATTATCAAAAATGCCTTCAACGTCTTGAAACCCTCTCCATACCGTCGAATCAGAAGATAATACCGACCTACTAACAGCATTGTCTAAATCATTTATATATTCAGAATATATACCGTTTTTTTCTCCTCTGCGCATTTCCAGTAGCATGCCCGGACCTTCTTCACCAGTAAAAACACTTATTGCTTTTTTGTCCACATCAGTTAATTTATACAGTGAATTTGCATTTTTGTCCAGACGTTTCAATGCCATCCCGATCTGCTCGTCCAGCATACTGATCATCTTCTTGGCTTTGCCTATCGCTGGGGCTTTCTTGTTAAACACGCTGAACTCGTCCACGCGTGCAATCAACCTCGACCTGAGTTCCTTCGCCGCGTCGAAGCTGAGTTCGTCCGGAAGATCCATCATGGCATCTATGAGATCATCACCAGCATTCTTGGCCTCAATACCTCCG
>Ga0307423_1002001_pt1 | contig 11765 bp, 16 predicted proteins | sample SalMarWE160310MG_FD_202154 | JGI IMG/M metagenome (GOLD analysis project Ga0307423, IMG submission 202154) | Salt marsh sediment microbial communities from the Plum Island Ecosystem LTER, Massachusetts, United States - WE1603-10 | ecosystem: Environmental > Aquatic > Marine > Intertidal zone >...
ACTCTTGTACATTTTCTGCCTGTGTACTACTATTCTACCGCCAGGAGTTCTGACAGCGCGATTTGCTCTTCCTCTGGTAAGTTGACCTGGTCGTGGCATTTCCAAACACCCTTAGGTATGCTGTTATTATGGGACCCCCAACTGTTCGCTTTTAAGCAACGCGGTGGGACCTTTCATCCATTACATTGTCTGAGCAGTCATTACCTGAGTGCCCATTATTCTCTGAAGGATACTCGACATGCCAAGACCAACTAGGAAATAGAAGCCCCAGTATGTCATCCCGAATCCAACAACAGTTGCAGTCCCAATCATTCCATCGAGAAATGGAAGGACCTTCTGAATATTGAAGGGAAGAACGGCTACTATCAGATCTACTCCCGTAGGAGCATAGAAACTTCGAAGTACTGTGAATATTAACATGAAAGGAATCAAAAATATCAATGATGGTTTACATCGAGCACCCATTGATTCCCGCTGAATTCTGTCAATGTATGCTTTGCGTCTCTTCACTTTCTTCATCAGTTTCTCATTCTGAGTACGTTTGGCTTCCTTCTCCATCTCTTGGTATTGCTTAACTTCAGCTTGATACCGATTTAATCGACGCATATCTGTAAATCGGCGCATTGCAAGATTGCTAAGTGTGGACACAAATAGTGAAACACCCATTATGAAAAGTCCAGAGAGTGGAGGAGATTGAACAGGACTGAATACAATTCCAAACCAAGCTAGAAAGTCGCCAAAGAGATCTTGCATACGGATTCTACTCCATTAATGTATCTGCTAATTCCTTTGCCGCCTCTTCAACTTTGCCTTCACGATTCATAATTCTTCGGACCGTTGAACCAGTGAGGGTTCCAACGGAAACAGCTGCAGCTCGGCACATTTCTTGATGTATCTGAATATCTGTGACTGCTTGTGCATCTCGTGTACGTGTTTCATCACTGGAACGTCTGTTAGCAATCTTTTCGGATTCTGCTTCTACTAGGACAACTGTCTTTGGCTGGATAGCCTTGACCACCCACTCTGGAAGGCCAATTAAGAATCCGTTATTTGTCTGTATGAGTGTGTGTGTATCTACAATTACCTTTGCTGACTTTGATTTTTCAGCAATAGCTTCACCGGCTAGTCGTTGATTTGCACGCTGTTGCGCAGTTGGCATCTTTCTCATTTCGTCGCGGTCTTTGACTTGACCGTTCTTCACGGCAACTTCGAACATCTCAGTTCCAAAGTTGAGAACTAGCACTTCATCACCGTGCTGTTCCTTTACCATTTCAACTGCAGTATTGATCACTGTTGTCTTTCCAACGCCTGGTATACCTGTCACAATGACTACGTTTCTAGACTCACTCATCTGGTGGTTTCACCTTTTTTGATGGATGGGTCGGTCGGTCGATTGGGGTAGTTATAATTCCTTCTGTGCCGCAAAATTAACAAAGTTTAGCAAATCGGTCCAGCATCCGACAGATTACCAAGGAAATCCAGTACTTGTGGTTTATATCTCCACCTCCTCTCAGCATGTGTAAGGACCAACTGCCATCCGCTTTTTGTTGTTTTGCGAACCAATCGATCCCTTCCATGATATTTTGTTGATCAGGAGGAAGTCCGAGTCTTGAGAGAGAATCAAGAGTTGAGAGGATATCTGTGAACCAGAATGGAAATGAAATTCGAGTCCAATAATCAGGCGCTTTACGATCTGTGTAGTTGTCTGCCTTGAAGATTCTTGATGCTAGAAGTTCACCAGCATGTAGAATATGTGGATCCCTGGTGTATTCAGGATGGGCAGCAAATGCTCGAAGAACCACACCTGTGGCAAGGTGTGAAGATGCCTTCTCACGACGTGGTTGAACTGGTTCATTGAGAGCTTTAACCTCACCCCATCGTAAGTGCTCAGTACGGAGGGGTACTACCCAACCTCCATCATCTTGGCGAAGAGAATGTAACCATTTGAGACCCCGTCGAATCGGTTCATCATCGATGAATCCAGCTTTGATGAGAATCTCCAAGTATGCAGCAGTATAATTGGGACTGTATTGGTCAAGATAGATCCCTCTGAAATCACCTTCATCTGTCTGGCAACTGAAAAGAAATTCAGCTGCTCTCTGTACAGCAGGATGTTCCTTATTCAAGAGATACTTTTCCACTAGGATGCCGAGTTGTCTGAAAGTTTCCAATTGTGCATACCCTGAGATTTCACGAGGATCGTCTTTCTTCTTCGGATATTTCCAAGACCCATCTTCTTGCTGCCTATGTAGAATCTTCAACACAGGAGGAAGTTCCCAAAGAAGTTTAGACGAACCCGAATCCATACCTTTGAGGTCTCTCTGTACTTGGAATTGTAGAGCATTATCTCTAATATCATCAAACTGTAGTAATGGATTATGCATCAGAAATCGCTGCCAGTTCAAGAATCTTCTACTCCTTTGACCCCTAACACTCTATCTAGTTTGAACATGCAAAATGGATATATGAGATTTGTTCCTTAGTGGAAAACGGAGAGGTGTGTTTTAATTGATAATGCAAGTTAGTACTACTATGCAACAGATGTATGTTTTGAATTACCCACTCATTTTCTTGGTTGTTGTAATTGTTATTGTCGTATTATATACATACATGAAACGACGTCAAATCAAATCCACAATGGATGATAGTTGGTTAGAAAATGAGACTTCGAACAATCAGTAGTTAGAAAAAAGAAAGAAAAAAGGGGTCCCTTGAGACCCCTTATTATTCTACAGGATACCCAACAAGCCCGCGACGCCTTCGCCGCCTATGCCTGAAAGTTGCTCCTTAGCTATTTGTTCGTAATACTGCTTAATGATCGACACCATCAGCAATATTCCGGTTCCACTAGCCAAGGCTCCAAAGATATCCGCCGAAGCGGCGAGCACCCCGATGAGGAAACCTCCAAGTCCAGCGACAATGGGAATGTAGCGCTCCAGTAATCGCTCCATGACCTTCTCACTGGTCCTGAATCCAGGAACCATATATCCAGAGTCTAGCAATTGTCTAGATACGTCTCTAGGTGCAATGCCACTGATATCGACCCACACCTTCGAGAAACCCCAACAGAGAAGAATCATAACAGAAGCATATATGATAATATGCGCTGCGCCATCCCATTCCGAGAATAAGTTGAATATCCCTTGCGGCGGCGTTATATACCGCGCCAACCCTTGGTCGGCGATCATTCTCCCGCTAGACGCATCTTTATGAAATATCCCTATCCAACTCAAGAATGGATTGGTACCATCCCGATTGAATGAACTCCAAATCATCTGCCCAAAGAACAGAATGTTTGCGAAGAGAGCCTGTGCGAGAATGACTGGAATGTTTGAAGTGTAAAGTAGCTTGATTGGATATCTTGCTTTCATTCCCCGATACTTAGCATACTGTAATGGTATTTCCACACGCACAGATTCCAAGTAGATGACTGCTCCGAATATGATGAAAGTGACCAATAGTGAGAATAGACTAGGCGTCGCAGCTAGAGGATCTCTAAAGATAAACCATGAGGCATCTACGGCAGGACCTGTCGTTGTTACTCCAATACCAAACGATCTCATGATGTTTGAAATGATCGCTGCAATAATTCCCTTTGGAAGACCAGTAGAATCAGTTCCGCCGGCATTTAAGTAACCAACTGGGCCACTACCTTCATTCTGGGTGAAGTCCAACATGTTGAAGATAACTTGGCCTGCAACATTGGTCATGATGAAGAGTGATACTCCAGAACCAAGACCCCAGCCTTTCTGTACAAGCTCATCCATGAGAATTACAATAATTCCAGACATGAATAGTTGAACGAATACAATGAGCATACTTGCTGGATCGAGATTACCGTAGGCATTTCCAATGATGTATGCGATGGCCTGAAATCCGGTCATGAACAATGCGATGACCTTCTGACCACCAGTGAAAAGTGCACGGTCTTCTGGATCACCAAAGTCTACATTGATTATTTTTGAACCTGAAAGGAGTTGCATGACCAGACCTGCAGTAACGATTGGCCCTATACCCAACTCCATGAGAGTTCCTCGGGTACTAGCAAGAATGACTCGCATAGCCCAAAGATAGTCTGTTCCTACTGTCCTGTCTACACCATAGAGTGGCATGTGGGACATGATTAGGAAGATGATGAGGACTACAGCAGTCCACACAAACTTCTCTCTAAACGAAACCTCTCTGTCAGGTGCCTTTACTTCCGGCATGACTCTGACGAAGGGTGATAAAGCTTTAAGAAACATCGAGGTCAAATATTTGCCTCCTGCAGGTACTTTTTGGGTCGAAAGATGGTGCACCTTTAAACATTCCGAAACCAAAACATACGTATTCAAGAAGCCATATTCATCTGCGTTTCATCTTCCTGCTAATAGAGTAATGGGATTCATCTGATTAAGCACATTGTCCACATGAACTTCTCCCAGGATTCTTGACGACTGTGATACAATATCGTTAATTTTGCAATCCCATACTCATTTCTTCATTTTACGTATAAGTGGACTGCAAAAAGTATCATAGTATGAAAAAAGAAGAAAGATGAAAATCCAAGCAGTCAAGTGAACCCGACCGCTTGAATAGATTACCTAAAGATGTTAGTGAAGTACTGCACTTACTCAGCCGGTAGGTCAATTGTTCCACCTACACCCGTGACTTTTTCCCTTGCACGGACTGTAATGGACTGAACACCAGTTAAGTTTAGTTTACGAGTAACTTTTCCAGACCCTAGAATTCTATCAATACCGAGCTTTGATACATCAATATTGTATCTCTTACCAGTCATTGTAGCAATACCTTTCTCAACGAGCCTGTCAGCAGCCTCATCAATCTCACCAATGTTAAGGACTACAAGATCATCCAGCAGCTTCTGTGGCCTTTTGAAACCCCATTTACCAAAGTATCTTGGATTCTCAATCATGATTTTGATGTAATGATGCTTCTTTGACCCGGCCATCCCCTTTCCACCTCTTTGCCCAGAGGCTCGATGACCCGCACTGAAACCATATCCGGCCGCTCTGCGTCCTCTCAATTTGTTGATTTTCTTCGATTTTCGTTTCTGCATGGCTGCTTTCTCCTGTCTATGCTTTTTTCAATCGTACTTCCAGCACGCCGTTGCGTATTGCTGATTTTGCTTCGTCCTTCATTACTTTGGAGGGTAGTTCGATAACTTTGTGATATGGTCTCTCAGGATTCTCCGCATGGATTGTAAGCGAATTGCCTTTGATTCGTACCTTAATCTCATCCCTCTCAACTCCAGGAACCTCAGCAACGACAATTATCTCGCCATCCTCTTCTACAACGTCAACAAGAGGTTCTAGAATGTGCTCTTCAGTACCTGGTGTATTGCCAAATTTCTGTATCATGGGCTTTCCATCTGGACCAACTCTCATTGAGAAGCCAAATGTAAATGGATTGATTCCCTCAGGGTTTTTGAGGAGATCTTGAAATGCTTCCGGATCGAGAGATGCACCCTGATTCATCTCCGACATCATACGTTCCATCATCTCTTCGATCTGTTGGATCATTTCTTCGGGAATGAAATCGCCCAAGTATCTGCGCAATCTCTTTCTGGCTTCATCATCGTTGTCCCAAGACATTGTATTAACCTCAAATCATACGTATCGCGAGTTCGTTTATACCTTCACCACGGTATCCAGTAATTCCACCCATACCTACTGGGAGGCTCTTCTTTTTACCGCCGTATCCTTTTGTTGGGGGTGTCAATCGAAAGACGGGTTTCAGTCCTTCAACGTCAGAAACCTTTCCTTTCCCTGAAACAATAGCCTTTGCAAAGGCTTTGATACTAGTGTAGCTTGAGTTCTTCTTCACATAGTCATCAGTTAACCTACCATTAGCTGGAAGACGACCTCGCTTCCTGAGTAGTTTTTCAACAACTTCCTCATTTGGTTCACCCCATGTGATATAGTCCTTAGACTTTGTAATCATCCCATCCAAGCTTGATGTGACTGTAAATAATCTGGCTTGATGCAGACGACCAAGTAGAAGTTTATCAAGTGTGTCCTCAATCTGTGGACGAACTCTGACTTGACCTCTTACTCTAATGGCTAAGACCAATTTCTCTGTTTCACTCATCACTCAGTCACTCCTGATGATATCCACTCTTGTGGTGGAAGCATTTTGTATGTCTTTGTAAGTGCAGATACGAATGCTTTGGCAAAGTTCGATGAGGTTCTTGACCGACCCTTTGTAATTGACCATACATCATGCAGTCCAGCAATTCTTAGAACAATCTTGCCAACATCAGCAGTCACAAGACCAGTACCTTTTGGTGCAGGTCTGAGTGTAACTCGGACAGATCCAGAAGACCCATCAACCTCGAATGGAATACTATGGGGATCATGACATCTACACTCCCAAGAACCACAACCTCTCCTAAACATAGTGATGTTTAGTTTGGCACGCGCTTCGGCAGCTCTCACTGAAGGTACAAATTCTGGAGCTTTACCAATACCAATCCCAAGCACACCCTCACCATTTCCGACTACAACGGTCAATCTGAAGCTTTTCTGCTGTCCGCTGTCGGACTGTCGTTGTACCATGCTCACATCGACAACTTCTTGCCTGAGCTCTGGAAATAGAGCATCTACAATCTCAGGCTCTCTGATTCTGTAGTTGTTATGTAATATCTCCTCGATGCTGTTTATGTGGCCATCTTTGACGAGTCGTCCAAGTTTTGTCTTGGGAATCCACTCATCCATTGGATTTACGTCAGCTCGGGGTGCTCTTCGTCTTCTCTGTTTGCTCATCACTAATCATCCCCTAAATCTTCGCCTTCTTGCCTTTCTTGCCTTTACCTCTGGCAATTAGCTTCTTAGGCTTGGGTTTCCTTGGCACTGCTCGAGGTGGTTTGACCTCTGGAACCTCTTTCTTGGGTTTCTTAGCTGGTTTCGCAGCAGCCTTTGCAGGTGCCTTTCGTGTCTTCTTCTTCTTCAGAGTGGCAGCTGGAATCTCTAGAAGTGCTTTCTTCACCGTATCAACCTGTTTAGGAATCGTGGTGATAGATGTCTTAGTCTTACCAACTTTGGTGAACATCTGAGTATCCTTGATAGTGCTGTAGTGTTCATAGCTACTAACTATATGTTTGCCAGAAATTCGATCATCACTAGGGAGGATCTCTGGGCTGTGGGGTACCTCAACGCCTGCATCAACGACACCTTTGAGTGCGGCATAGATTCTTGAACCTTTGATAGGTGGGTTGAGACCCACATCAAGAATTGCCCCCTTGATCCCTCTACTCTTTGCGCGTAGTCCAGCAAGAAATCCAGTAAGATATGCTGCAGGGAGGTTACTAGCACTAGCTTTCCAACCATGTTCAGATAATTCACTAGCAATGGCTGACGCCACTGTCATATCACCAACAACATTGGCGTTTATGATCTGAACCAATGTATTCGTATTTGTCTTTCTTACGACGAGTCGTGGACGCCTAGATTGTAAGAGGCTTCTACGACGATAATAGTTTGTCTTGCCTTCTCGGCGGCGTCTGAACTTTACTCTGTATGTTGGTCCCTGTGCCATTACTTGGACAGCCTCCTCTCTGAAATGTATGTTCGAAGGTGAGCAGTGTTACGGAATGCATTTCCTTTTGCCTTCAAGTATAGTTCTCGATAGACTTTAGGCGTGATTTTTTCTGTGTCACGTAATTTCCGTAGTTCCTTCCGCATCGGACGAATCTTCATCATCCAGCGTTCCTTACCACTCATCTTTGATGTTGCCTTGCCTTTCTTTCTACCAGGTCCCTTTCTTTGGCCCTTTCTCTTCTGTTCAAGAATGTGACGAGCCCGACCTCTACTCACTCCAATATATCGCTTCTTTTGGATAGCACCTTCATCAATAAGACGCCTAACGTCATCCCTTGTAATTGCAAGACTGACTTCATCTTCAAATTCGGGGTCCATCCAAACACGTGATTGGCCAACTTTCATGACTTCAGCAGCAAGTCGTTTTTGTGTGGAAAGTTTCATTATTAGTCCTCCTCCAAGTCAAGGTCTGTGAAGAGATCTTCTTCACCAATTTCTTCAGTTGTACCCGGATTTAGTACTCTCAGTAGTTTTGCATCTGCTTCAGCCAAAATTAGCTGACGCTTCCTTCCACCAACACTAGCGCCAATACGTACTGCATGAATATCAGCATCAAGACCATCAAGGTCTGCTGGTTTGTGTACTAATACTTCTTTGAACAGTGATGGATGTAGATAGCGAACTGCTTTTGGTGTACGATATCCTGGTTCAACCATAGCAATTCTGCCTTTCTTCTTCTGACGTGTGTAACTATCGATTCCACGTACTTTGCGCCAGCGATCGCTTACTCGGGTCCACCGATGTGCTTGGTCCGCGCGGAATCTAGGCTTACGTTTCTTCGTAGCGGTGGCAACACGAACGAGTCGCTGATCAATATTCAGGAATCGTGCAGGAGCTTCTATCTTTTCCTTCGGAGCCTTTTTGGACTTTGGCTTAGTCTTTGGCTCTTCAGCTTTGACCTTCTTCTTTGCAGCTTTAGGTTTAGCATCAGCCTTTGCCTTTGGTTTTTCCGCCTTAGGTTTCTCAGTCTTAGCCTCAGTCTTCTTTGGTTTAGCTTCTTTCTTCGGTTTAGCTTCTTTCTTTGATTTAGCTTCTTTCTTTGGAGCTTTAGTGCCAAGAAGTGCTTCTTGGGCAGATGCGATCAATGTTTCTGCTCGTGATTCACTTAGTCCATCTACCTTAGCAGCAAGCTTGTCAGCTTTTGCCCGAGACAGATTCAACACTGTCTTTACTCCGGCCTCTCGTAGCTTTTCCTCTAGCTTAGGTCCCAATCCGGGCAGGTCATTTAGTTCTGGTTTCTTTGACATCTCGTTGCCTCCTATACTATGGACTTAACCTCTTCACCCTTTATCTTCCTGATTACATAGATACCGTCCAAGAAGACTCGCCTGTCCTTATCTCGAATTTTACAGGCTTGTTGGATGTTTGCAGCGCTTTGTGCTACATGCTCTATGTTAACTCCACTGATGAATATCTCATCTTCAGTGGTACGAATATTGACATCTCCTATCAAACGAGCGCTTCGTAATCCACGCTCACCAATGAAGTTCTTAATGAACATGGTATCGCCTTTTTGCTCGACGGTAATCGGAAAGTGGCTGTATACGATCTTCATCTCGTATTCGTAACCGAGATGAACACCAAGCATCATATTGCGAACATGAGCAATCACGGTGCCTACCAAAGCTCTGGCACGTTTTCTACTAACATGCGTTCCTACAATAACTTCGTTGCCTTCAATCTTGATGGTTGTCTGCGGCTCGGGAAATGAGCGTTCAAGGGTTCCTTTCGGACCAGTGACAGTTATTGTCTTGTCCTCAAGAGTTACCTGACATTCACTAGAAATTTCAATCCGTTTTTCATAGACTGGTTTTGTAGACATTTGTCAGATCTCCTCAATATACGTATGCTAGCAATCTTCCACCGATTCCTCGGTCTTTTGCGTCTTGGTGAGTCATCACACCAGCAGGTGTTGTGACAATTAGAATTCCATAATTGTAAGCTGGGAGGAATCGCTTCTCATATTTTTCAAAGCCATCTCGTCTTACTGGAAATCTTGGTTTGATTACGCCACATTTGTTCGTACGACCCATGAGTTGAATACGGAATCTTCCCGCGTTCCCATCGTCGATTCGTTCGAATTCACCAATGTATCCCTTGGACTGCATAACCTGCAGTACTTTTTCTATTAGATTAGATGCCGGTGCAATTACAACTTCAGCCTTACCTACAATCTCACTATTGTAGATATTAGACATTGCATCAGCCAATGGGTCTAGTAGTGTCATTTTCTCTTAGACCTCCTTACTGGTACTTCCGAAATCCGAGTTTCACCGCTGTTTCTCTAAAACAACGTCGACACATGTACAGGTTGTATGATCTAATGATTGCCTGATGTGTGCCACAACGGACGCAAGTTCTGTTGCCTTTACCACTTTTCTTTCGTTGACGTGTACGATCTTTCTTTGTACTCATCTTTAATCACCTCAGAACAGGTATGTCCGTTCTCGCTCCTTTTCTAGTATCTCGATACCGAACTTGTTCTTTACAAACACCATGCTTTCTTCAGGGGTTAGCCTGTGTTTGTATGGTACCTTTGCTTTTCGTCTGTGTCGTCTCTTGACTCTGAAACCAGGTCGTTCAACACAAACTGTAATGTTCATTCCTTGTACTCCAAGCTGAGGGTCATATTTGACGCCTTCAATATTGATGTGTTCAGCTATTCCGAATGCAAAATTACCGTCATCATCCCAATTTTTCAGTAGGAGTACATCATCCTTAGCCTTCATGGTCCTTTTGAGAAACTCCACAGCATTCTGATGTCTAAGAGTGACTCTAACAGCTATTGGTTCGTTTTTACGGATTCCAAAATCACGAACGGTTTGACGTGCTCTGGATTGAACCGGAGTTTGACCAGTGAGTTGTTCAAGGATTGTAGCAGCTCGGGTTAAATCTTCGCCACCACCTGTGCAAATATCCACAACAACCTTTGCGATGAAAGGTTCCCTCATTGGATATGCTTTCCAGTCATCCACGTAGACTTGTTCGTTCTCTATGCTCATTAGGAACTACCTCCATCCACTTGAAGACTAACTTCGGGTTTGGTCTTACCCACAACAAACACATATTCTAAGGCTGTCTGGAAACGGTTTCCTTCAGGATCTTCCATTGTGACCGTACTGGCATGGGTGCCTACACGTTTCTCAATCTCAATGACTTTTCCTTCATTTCCGATGTTCCTGCCTCTTGATACAATAGCATAAACACCCTTTTTGAGTTCAAGAGAATCTAGGATTTTCTGATCAGAAATTGCTATCTTGAGTGTGTCAAGAGTGTTGTACTTTGATGGCTTTTCACCTTCTGGGAGAAGGAGTGTACGTCCATCATGAAGGCCCAACTGAACTCTTCCACCTGCCACCATTGATTTCGTTTCAATTCTACAGAGTTTGAATTCTGCTTCTTTGTCGTCAATTTTGGCAAGACTGAATCCACCACGTTTCTTTGGAACAAGTCGGAAACGTTCACCAGCAGTAGTAATGTCAATGACATCCATAATGCCTACTGGGAATCGTGGGTCTTTTCTAATGTGACCATCTACTTTGACTTGACCGCTTGAGAGTATTACCTTTACTTCACGCATATTCTCTGCATATCCCAATGTTTCCCGTAGCAACAGTGCCAATGGTAGACAATGTTCTCGAGCATGAGGACCTGGAATAACGCGTGTTGTGAACTTGCCTGTTTTTCTCTTAATTGGCCAGTACCTTGGCGCTGGTAAGCGCTTCAGATGCTTCTTCTGACCTCTTCGTGTCATCTATTCTTCACTCTCCGCGACCTTCATTACTTTCCTCTCTATGAGCTGTTTTCTCTCATCATCCAACTCAAGTTTCACAAGCATGATGTTGGATGGGTGGACAGGAATATTCACTTCTTTTCCGTCAGCTTTTGTGACCGTGGCATTGTCTAGAAAAACTTGAACATCTTTGTAGTCCACTCTGACTACTTTGCCTTCTGTGTCACGAAACTGACCTCTCATAATCTTTGCAAGATCACCAGTTTTGATAACTAATGATCTTAGTCCATATTGTTCTTGCAAGAATTCATCAAGTCTACACTTGAGACGATTCTTGTTAGCGTGAATGGGAGCGCTGTGCATTTTCTTGCGCTGCTTTCCAGGGGACTTTGAACTAACTTTCTTTGTCATCTCTTTCACCTTCACACTATCTT
>Ga0307423_1002008_pt1 | contig 11726 bp, 13 predicted proteins | sample SalMarWE160310MG_FD_202154 | JGI IMG/M metagenome (GOLD analysis project Ga0307423, IMG submission 202154) | Salt marsh sediment microbial communities from the Plum Island Ecosystem LTER, Massachusetts, United States - WE1603-10 | ecosystem: Environmental > Aquatic > Marine > Intertidal zone >...
GGCTGACGACACCCTTTTCCAGGCCTTCATAAAAAGGCTAAGGGCCAACCGCCTGGCCATGGCCGGGGCCCTGGTGGTGGCAATCCTGGTGGTGGTGGCGCTATCGGCGCCAATGATCGTGCCGCACGATCCCTATGCCATCGACGTTAACTCCATCCTGCTGCCCCCCAGCCCCGCGCACCTCTTCGGCACCGACGAGCTGGGGCGCGACGTGTTCTCCCGCATGGTCTACGGGGCCCGGGTGAGCCTGCAGGTGGGTTTCGTGGCCGCGGGCCTGGCCACCCTGGTGGGGGTGTTTCTGGGCGCCTTGGCCGGTTATTACGGCGGCAAGGTGGAGGCGCTCATCATGCGGTTCACCGACATGATGCTCTGCTTCCCCACCTTCTTCCTGATCCTGGCGGTGATCGCGCTTTTGGAGCCCAGCATCATGAACATCATGGCCGTGATCGGCCTCACCTCCTGGATGGGGGTGGCGCGTTTGGTGCGGGCCGAGTTCCTCACGCTCAAGGAGCGCGACTACGTGGTGGCCGCCCGCAGCCTGGGCGCCTCGGACAAGCGCATCATCTTCCGCCACATCCTCCCCAACGCCCTGGCCCCGGTGCTGGTGGCGCTCACCCTGGGCGTGGCCGGGGCCATCCTCACCGAGAGCGGGCTCAGCTTCCTGGGCCTGGGCGTGCAGCCGCCCTTGGCCTCCTGGGGCAACATCCTCAACCAGGGCAAGGCCAACATCGAGATCGCCTGGTGGCTCTCCCTGTTCCCCGGCCTGGCCATCCTGGTCACGGTGCTGGGCTACAATCTCCTGGGCGAGGGCATCCGCGACGCGCTTGACCCACGCCTGCAATAATCCTTCGATTGCCCCGCCATGAGGCCCTTTATAAGCGGCCCTGCCGGCCGGGAGCCCGCGCCCTGAGCGGTTAAAGCTGGCCAAAAGCTTTCTGCATGCAAGAATTTTGCCTTTACCGATGGGCCGTGGCTGGATATACTCATGTCGCGCACGTTTTTTGGATCTAGTGAGCCGGATACGGGCCCGCGGGCGGGCTCCCGGAGAAGGTCTCTGGGGCGCGCCGGATCAACCACAACCAGGAGTCACGGGGCCTTTTTGCGGAGATTCAGGCTCATAATCCTAGGCGCTTTGGCCGCCTTGATACTGGGGATCAGCTTGGCCTATTGGCTCAATCCGCCAGCCAGGCTGCCGATATTGGACATGACGGGAGAGGCCCCGGCCAATAAGGACGGCAAGCCGCGCCTGCACGGGCTGACCTACACCCAGGTGGAAGACGGGGTGCGCAAGTGGACCCTGGCGGCCACCGGCGCCCGTTTTGATGAAGATGCTCAAAAGGTCACTTTGGCCGATGTGCGGCTTAAGTTTTATCCAACCAATGGCGGATGGATAACCCTAGCCGGAGCCGAGGGCACCTATGACCAAAAGAACAAGGTGGTTACCCTGCAAGGTCAGGTGAAGGGCCGCTCGCACGACGGAATGACCTTGGAAACAACGGTGCTCACCTATAATGAGCAAGAGGCGCTGGTGGACACCGACGCCGAAGTGACCATCACCGGCCCGCGCTTCCGCGTGAGGGGCCGCGGCATGGTGGTCTATGTCAACCGGCAGACGGTGGTGTTCAAAAAGCAAGTGGACTCCACCTTCATACCCGAAGGCAAGGGGCCTCCACCGGGAGCAACGGTGGAGGATGGTTAATAGGATTCATTGCAGTCTGGGAGAGTTATTGATATGAGGCGACTGCCCATCCCGGCACTTCTGACGGCGCTGACTTTGGCTTTGGCTATCTATGCTCCATCTGCCTGGGCGGCAAAGAAAGCGGAGCCAACCACCAGCGACCAGCCCATCCACGTGGTGTCCGACAGCCTGGAGGTGGACAACAAGACCCAGGTGGCCGTGTTCATCGGAGCGGTCAAGGCCACTCAAGGCGACGTGACCATCGTCAGCGACAAGCTGGAGGTGTACTACGACCGCGACGCCCCGGACGAGCCTAAAAAGAAGGGCGAAGCCGAGGGCGGGGCCACCGGCATCATGGACGGCGGGGGCAAGGTGCGTAAAGTGGTCGCCCTGGGCCATGTGAAGATCACCCAAAAGGATCGGGTGGCGGTGGGCCGCAAGGCGACCTACTGGGCCGGCGGCCGCAAGATGCTCTTAGAGGGCAAGGCCACGGTGTGGCGCGGCCAAAACCAGGTTTCGGGGGAAAAGATCACCGTATTTCTGGACCAGGACCGCGCGGTGGTGCACGGCGAGCCGGGCAAGCGGGTGGCGGTTACCATTCAGCCCAAGAAACAAGGCGAAAAGTAGCCGTTTTAAGAGGATTGCGAAGCAAAACCATGCCGCGACTGAGCCTGCACAACCTTGTTAAGATATATGGTGGCCGCAGAGTAGTGGACAACGTATCGCTTGCGGTGCGCGAACGCGAGATCGTGGGTCTTTTGGGCCCCAACGGAGCCGGTAAGACCACCACTTTTTATATGACCGTGGGCCTGATCAAGCCCAACGAAGGCCTGGTCATGCTGGACGGCCAGGAGATCACCGATCTCCCCATGTACCAGCGCGCCAGGCGGGGCATAAGCTATCTGCCCCAGGAACCCAGCATCTTCCGCAAGCTCACGGTGGAAGACAACGTGAGGGCGATCCTGCAGACCCTGGACATGAGCGTGCAGGAACAGGACATCAAACTGGAGCATCTTTTGGCGGAATTGGGCGTCAGCCACTTGCGCCACAACCGGGCCTACAGCCTGTCCGGCGGCGAACGGCGCAGGGTGGAGATTACCCGCCTTTTGGTGACCGAGCCGGTTTTCATTCTTTTGGACGAACCATTCGCCGGCATCGATCCCCTGGCGGTGGCGGATCTGCAGACCATCATCCGCCAGCTCAAGGAACGTGGCATCGGCGTGGTTATTTCCGACCACAACGTCCGCGAGACGCTCAACGTTTGCGACCGCGCCTATATCCTGAACGAAGGCGCCATCCTGGAAGAAGGCGACCCCGCCGCCATCGCAGGCAGCGAAGTGGCCCGCCGCATCTACCTGGGGGAGCAGTTCAAGCTGTAATGGGTCTGGAAATCAAACAAAGCCTGAGGCTGAGCCAGCAGTTGGTGATGACTCCCCAACTCCAGCAGGCTATCAAACTTTTGCAGCTGAACCGCCTGGAGCTGGCCGAGACCATCAACCAGGAGCTTCTGGAGAATCCGCTGCTGGACATCTCCGAGGAGGCCGGCGACACCGAGCCCGGCGAGGGTAGCGAGAGCGAAGGCGACGGCAAGGACCAGGTGGAAAGCGCCGCCGAACCCGAAACGCCGGGCGGCGAGGAGCCGGCTGCGCCCGAGGTTGAGGAAGTCAAGGTGGCCGAGGAGGCCAAGGAGGAATTCGACTGGGAAAACTACCTGGGCGAATACTCCTCGTCTCCCGCCAGCCGCGAAGGCTCCTCCTACGAGGAGCGCGACACCCCTTCTTTCGAGAGCATGCACACCCGGGCCCCTTCCCTCAAGGACCACCTTATATGGCAGATCAGGCTCAGCCCCCTGGATGAGCGCCAGCAGGAGATCGGCTCGCATATTGTTTGCAACATAACGCCCGAGGGCTATTTGATGTCATCGGTGGATGACATCGCTCTGGCGGCCGAGGCGACCCCACAGGAGGTGGAAAAGGTGCTGGCGGTGATTCAGCGCTTCGACCCCCTGGGCATAGCGGCCCGCGACCTAAGGGAATGCCTGATCATCCAAGCCACCGAGCTTTTCCCGGCCCACGATCTGGTGCACGACATTCTGGAAAACCACCTGGGCGATCTGGAGAAGCGCAACTACAACAACATCGCCAAAAAGCTGGGCGCGACCATGGAGGAGGTGGGCGAGGCGCTGCACATCATCCAAAGCCTTGAGCCCAAACCCGGCCGCTCCATAAGCGATGAAGAGCCCCAGTACATCACCCCCGACATCTACGTCTACAAGGTGGACGGCGAATTCGTCATCGTGCTCAACGAGGACGGCCTTCCCAAGCTAAAGGTCAATTCCTTTTACAAGGCAGCTCTGGCTGAAGGCGGCTCGGCCGAGGCCAAGGAGTACGTGCAGAACAAGCTCAGGAGCGCCCTGTGGCTGATCCGCTCCATCCACCAAAGGCAGCGCACCATCTACAAGGTGACCGAGAGCATATTAAAGCACCAGCACGATTTCTTTGACCGGGGCGTGGCCCATCTCAAACCCATGGTGCTCCGGGACGTGGCCGAGGACGTGGGCATGCACGAGTCCACCATCAGCCGGGTGACCACCAACAAGTACGTGCACACGCCCCAAGGCGTGTTCGAGCTCAAGTATTTCTTCAACTCGGGCATCAACCGAGTGGAGGGCGGCTCGGTGGCCTCCGAGGCGGTCAAGGAGCGCATCCGGAAATTAGTTTCCGCCGAAGATGCCAAAAAGCCGCTGTCAGATCAAGCCATTGCTAATATACTTAAAAGAGAGAACATCGACATAGCGCGGAGGACCGTCGCCAAGTACCGCGAAATGTTAAATATCCTGCCCTCCAGCAGGCGCAGGCAGACCTTGTAGACCCGTCGAGAGGCGATCACGGCAAAAAAGGCCGTTGACAACTTCTTGTCTGGGCGATAAGGACATACCCTTGTGCCTGAACTAAATTTGAGGTCCGAGTAAAAGGAGAACCATTAAATGCAGATTCAAGTCACCTTTCGCCACGTGGAGCCTTCCGAGGCTGTCAAGGAGTACGCGCGGGAGAAGGTGGGCAAGCTGGAAAAGTACCTGGACGGCCCGGTCGAGGCCAACGTCACGCTTGGGGTTGAAAAGCACCGCCACGACGCCGACGTAACCGTCATCGCCAGCGGCCTTAAAATCCACGGCCGCGAAACCACCGGCGACCTTTTCTCAGCCATAGACCTGGTCATGGACAAGCTGGAGACCCAGGTTAAGCGTTACCGCGAAAAACTCAAGAAAGTCGGCCGCAATAACCGCAAGGGATCAGAGCAGCCGTTTACGGTTGACGTGTTCCAAGCCGAGAGCTTTGTCGAGGCAGAGCCCAAGGTGGTCCAAAGCCACAAACTCACCGCCAAGCCCATGGACGTTGACGAGGCGGCCATGCAATTGGATTTGTCCCAGGATGATTTCCTGGTTTTCATCAATTCCCGCACCGGCACCATGAACGTGATCTACCGCCGTGGTGACGGCGACTTTGGGTTGATTGAGCCCCAATAAGCATTCAGCTTGGATTATAAAGGCATCATGAAGCTAACCGACATACTCCGCGAGGAGCAGGTCATCGCCGATCTCAAGGCCCGCAGCAAGCGCTCGGCCATGGAGGAGCTCTGCCAAGTTCTCGGCAAGGAGCATCCCTCCCTGGACCTGAAAAGCCTGATGGAAGTATTGGTGGAGCGCGAGCGCCTGGGCTCCACCGGCATAGGCGACGGTATCGCTATCCCCCACGGCAAGCTGCCCGAACTTAGCGATCTGCTGCTCTCCTTCGGCCGTTCCCTGGATGGAGTTGATTTCGACTCTCTGGACGGCAAACCGGCCCACCTGTTTTTCCTGGTGGTGGCGCCCGAGAACTCGGCCGGCACCCATCTCAAGGCGCTGGCCCGCATCTCCCGCTTGTTGAAAAGCAACGTGGTTCGCCGCGAATTGATGGAAGCCAAGGACGCCCACGATATTTTCGCCATCATCGAGGCCCAGGACGAGGAGTTCTAGCCACCCTGGCCTCCTGGCGCTAACGGGCTTTTAGCCCTTTCACCCACCCCCGGGGGCCGCACCGCAAGGGAACGCCATGGACGCCAGGGCCAACGCCCGCTTCGTGGTCATCACCGGACTATCCGGCTCCGGCAAGTCCACCATGCTAAAAGCACTGGAGGACATGGGCTTCTACGCGGTGGACAACCTGCCGGCCGAGCTTCTGCCCGCCTTTGTGAATCTGCCCCTGGAATACGTGGGTGAACCCTTCAAAGCCGCCCTGGTCATGGATGTGCGCACCCCGCGTTTCGTGGAGGTCTTTCCACCTATCCTGGACGATCTCTTAAGCAAGGGATACAGCCTGGAGCTTATCTTCCTGGAGACCGAGGAGGACGTCCTGATCCGGCGCTTCTCCCAAACCCGCAGGCAGCATCCCCTGGCGGACAAGGGCGAAAGCCTGGCCGCCGGCCTTAAAAAAGAGCGTGAAATGTTGGAGCCCCTCAGGGCCCACGCCACCCAGATACTGGATACCAGCCGGTTCACCATCCATGAGCTCAGGAAAGAAATCTTCCGCATATATTCCCAATTGGCCCCCCCGGCCAGGCTGCATGTGAATCTCATGTCCTTTGGCTACAAGTACGGTATCCCCCGCGAGTCCGACCTGGTCATGGATGTGCGCTTTCTGGCCAATCCCTACTTCATAGATACTCTTAGGCCGCTTGACGGACGCGATCAACGGGTGGTAGATTACGTTTTCAAGCAAGCCACCACCACGAATTTCCTAAACCGTTTTAAAGGCTTGCTGGACTTCCTCATCCCCCTGTACCATAAGGAGGGAAAAAGCCAGCTCACCATCGCCATTGGTTGCACCGGAGGCCGCCACCGTTCGGTGGCCATCAGTGAATGGCTGGCGGGCAAGCTCAAGTCACCGGATTGCAGGGTCACGCTTCGGCATCGGGACGTGGAGTTGGGATAGCATGATAGGCTTATTGGTCATAACCCATGGAGAGTTGGGCCGCGAACTGATACAAGCCGCCGAATTCATCCTGGGCAGACGGGAGCAGATCACCAGCTTAGCGGTGGTGAGCCAGACCAAGCCCGATGAACTGAGCCGCCAGGTCAAGGACGCCATCCGCCAGGTGGGCGGTCCGCAAGGGACCCTGGTACTCACCGACATGTTCGGCGGCACCCCCAACAACATCTCGCTGACCTTGTGGGAGGAGGGCAAGGTGGAAATCGCCACCGGCGTGAACCTGCCCATGGTCATCAAGGCGCTCACCACCCGCGACAAGCTCACCCTCACCGAACTGGCCAGCCAAGTCTGCTCCGCCGGCCGGGAAGCCATCTCCGTTGCCGGAGAGCTTCTCTCATCTTGAGCGCTGGGCCCCTCCGGGCCTGCGCCTCTTAATCGCACCGCTTAAAGCGCGGCATCTCGACGCCGTCATGGCCATTGAAAAGGTGGCTTTCGCCAATCCCTGGCAGCGGACCCTGTTCGAGGCCGAACTCCAGCATCGCCACGCCCTGGTGCTGGCCGCGCTCACGCTACCGGCCGAGACCCTGGTCGCCTACCTCTGTCTGTGGGTAGTGGCGGGCGAGGCCCAAGTGCAGAACCTGGCCGTGCACCCGGCCTTTAGGGGACGCGGGGTGGGGCGCTATCTGCTGGTGAGGGGCCTCTTGGAAGCCCGCCGCCGGGGCGCCGAGAAGGCCACTTTAGAGGTGCGGCCATCCAACACCGCCGCGCGCCGCTTGTACGCTTCCCTGGGGTTTATCGAGGTGGGCCGGCGCCCGGGCTATTACCAAGCCGAGGGCGAGGACGCCCTGCTCCTGGACTGCGACCTCACAGCCGCCGCCTTCTTGCCGCCTATAAGCGGTTAAACCGGCAAAATGCCCTAAACTCCCGGCCTGCCGCATATCCTCTCTTGACCTGAAACAAGCTGAGTTTTATTCTGGAGTAATGATGGTTTAGTGAAATCTATCACTTGTTGCGCAACAACTGAAAATAATTGAGACGCCGGCAGCGAAACTGATGGTCCCCAGGTGACAGTTCCGCAGCGGGCGGGTTCCAACACTACTTTCCCACATTACCTGAAATCCAGCCCGCCCCCTAAAAGGCGGGTGCGATCCATCGGGATTGGGAGGACCCTGAAAATGGCAGTGAAAGTAGGTATTAACGGGTTCGGGCGAATAGGGAGGCTGTCGGCGCGCATCTTGGGAACCGGACATAAAGACCTGGAGCTGGTGGCCATCAACAGCCGGGGCCCCAATTACAGCCTGGCTCATCTCCTGAAATATGATTCAGTGCACCGCACCTATCCGGGCAACGTGGACTTTGGCGACAACTATATTAAGATCGAGGGCCGGCGCATCGCCGTGACTCACGAGACCGAACCCGCCAAGATCCCCTGGCGCGAAATGGAAGTGGATATCGTCCTGGAATCCACCGGCGTGTTCAAGCGCACCTCCGACACCAAGCCCCATATCGAATCCGGCGGCGCCAAGAAAGTCATCATCAGCGCGCCCTCCAAGGACGAAACCCCCATGTTAGTAATGGGGGTGAACCAGGGCAGCTACGATCCCGGCACCATGCACATAATTTCCAACGCCTCCTGCACCACCAACTGCCTGGCGCCGGTGGCCAAGGTTATCAACGACGCCTTTGGCATGGAATACGGCATCATGACCACCATCCACGCCTACACCATGAGCCAGCGCATGCTGGACGCCTCGGCCAACGACATCCGCCGGGCCAGGGCAGCAGGGCTTTCCATGGTGCCCACCAGCACCGGCGCGGCCCGCTCCCTGGGCCGGGTGATCCCCGAGTTGGACGGCAAGCTGGACGGCTTCGCCATCCGGGTGCCCACTCCCGACGTGTCGCTGTTGGACCTGAACTGCCGGGTAAGCCGCGAGGTGACGGTGGAGGAGGTTAACGACGCGCTCCGGCAGGCGGCCAAGGGCTATCTCAAGGGCATCTTGGCGGTGACCGACATCCCCTTGGTTTCCATCGACTACACCTCCAGCCCGTTTTCGGCCGTGATCGACGCGCCTTTGACCATGGTCATGAACGGAAGAATGGTGAAGGTCCAGGCTTGGTATGATAATGAAATGGGGTTCGCCCAGCGTTACATTGACTTGGCCGCTTTAGTGGCCCGCCAGTTATAGCTAGAGTTGGAGTTGCAAAAAATGAAGTTCATTAACGAAGTGGATATCAAAAATAAGCGGGTGCTCTTAAGGGTGGATTTCAACGTGCCTTTGGACCAGGACCAGAACATCACCGACGACAACCGCATACGCGCGGCGCTGCCTACCTTCAACTATGCCTTGGATGAAAACGCCTGCCTGATCGTGGCCTCCCACATGGGACGCCCCAAGGGCAAACGGGTGGAAGCTTTAAGCATGGCGCCGGTGGCCCGCCGCCTGAGCCGGCTCTTGCGCAAGGACATCAAGGAAGTCAAACTGGCGCCCGATTGCGTGGGCCCCGATGTCAAGAAAATGGTGGATGCGCTAAAGCCCGGCGAGGTGCTGGTCTTGGAGAATCTGCGCTTCCATCCCGGCGAAACCTTGAACGACGAGGAGTTCGCCCAGGAACTGGCCTCGCTTTGCGATGTTTACGTAAACGACGCCTTCGCGGTGGCCCACCGGGAGAACGCCTCGGTGAGCGCCATCACCAAATTCGCCAAGCTGAGCGTGGCCGGCTTCACCATGAAAAAGGAGCTGGACTACTTCCGCCGGGCCATGGTGGACCCGGCCCGGCCCTTGGCCGCGGTGGTGGGCGGGGCCAAGGCCATTACCAAGCTTCCGGCCCTGGAAAACCTCTTGGAGCACGCCGACAAGATAATCATCGGCGGCGCCATGGCCAACACCTTTCTCATGAGCGTGGGCTACGAAGTGGGCCGCAGCCTGTACGAGGAGGAACTGGTGCCGGTGGCCAACGTGCTTTTGCGCAACGCCAAGCGCGAGGGGGTAAAAATCTACATCCCGGTGGACTGCGTAGTGGCCGACCGTTTCGACCCCAAGGCCGAGACCAAGCTGGTCACGGTGCAGGACGTGCCGCCGGAGTGGATGATAATGGACATCGGCCCGGCCACCAGCATGCTCTACCGCGAGGCGCTGGCCGACTGCAAGACCATCATCTGGAACGGGCCCATGGGGGCTTTCGAGATGGACGCCTTCAGCCGCGGCACCATGAACATGGTCACCACCGTGGCTCAGAGCTACGCGCTCACCATCATCGGAGGCGGCGACACCGACGTGGCCATCACCAAGATGGGCGAGCAGGACAATATCTCCTACATCTCCACCGGCGGCGGCGCGTTTTTAGCCATGCTCACCGGCGAGGAGCTGCCCGCGGTGGAGGCCCTGGGCGGGGTGACCGGCCTTAACGGCTATGATTCAAATCACTAATCTCAGCTGACCGCATGCTCGCATGCTTAGGAGGAAGCCATGTCTCGCACCCTGATGGTGGCTGGCAATTGGAAGCTGCATAAAACCGTGGACGAGTCGGTGGCCTTGGCCCAGGCCCTGTTGAAGGGGCTGCAGCGAAAGGATTTGGATGTCCTGATCGCGCCTACCTTCCCCGCCATCCATGCCGTGGCCCAAGCCGTGAAGGGAAGCCCCATCCTGGTGGCCGGGCAAAACCTTTATTGGCAGGACCAGGGGGCGTTCACCGCCGAGGTGAGCGGCCCCATGCTAAAGGCCGCGGGCGCCAGCCACGTCATCATCGGGCACTCCGAGCGGCGCCAGTTTTTCGGCGAGACCGAAAAGACCGTGAACCATCGCGTAAACGCCGCCCTCAAGGCCGGGCTCACGCCCATCGTCTGCGTGGGTGAAACCCTGGAGGAGCGGGAAGCCAACCAGACCGCCGACGTGCTGCAAAGCCAGCTGGCCGGAGGGCTGGCGGGCCTGGACGCCAAGCAGGCGGCCAAGCTGATTATCGCCTACGAGCCGGTGTGGGCCATAGGCACCGGCAAGACCGCCAGCGAGGACCAGGCGGACCAGGCCCACGCTGAAATAAGGGCCTGGTTAGGCGGTAGATTTGACAAAAATATTGAAAATTCGGTTCGTATCCTGTATGGAGGTAGTGTCAAGTCGGCCAACGCGGCCGGTCTTTTGAATAGGGAGCACGTGGATGGGGCGCTGGTTGGCGGCGCCTCGTTAACTGCTGAAGATTTCTTAGGAATAATCGAAGCGGCCTAAACCGCTCAGCAAGGTCTAATTATTATGTCCCTGGTGGTGTTGATTATCCATGTTGTGGCTTGTTTGGCCCTGATCCTGGTGGTGCTCTTGCAAGCCGGCAAGGGCGCGTCCATGGGCGCGGCCTTCGGCGGCTCATCGCAAACCGTGTTCGGCAGCACCGGCGCCACGCCGTTTCTGGCCAAGCTGACCACGGGCATGGCTGTCTTGTTCATGTTCACCTCCTTGGGACTGGCCATTTTCGCCAATCGGGGCGGAATGCCCTCGGTGATGCAGGAAACGGCTCCGCCGGCCCAAACCGCGCCAGCCGCTCCGGGCAAAAAGGCGGACACGACGCCGGCTCCAGCCAGCCAAGCCGCGCCCGCGGCGCCGGCGGCCAAGGCACCTGCGGAGGGCAAAAAGTAAGACTCAAAATCGCCGTCGTGGTGGAATTTGGTAGACACGCCGTCTTGAGGGGGCGGTGGGGAGACCCGTGCCGGTTCAAATCCGGCCGACGGCACCAAAAATTAAGCGAGATTACAGGCACTTACAAAGCCATAAATCTCTAAATATGTTGGCCAGATGTTGGCCAAGCTTAAACGGGCTCAGCAAGCAAAGCTGAGCCCGTTTATTTGTATCCCAGAGGCCAAGCCCACGACCCCTTTATAGATGCGAGTGGAGCGTTGGTGGTGGCGGCGACTCCCAGAAATGGCTCTTGATAAATCAGTGGCTATCATGCCGGGAGTGTCTACTTTCGAGGGCAGTAAGCAAGGGAGGTTTACCCCTCTGACCGGTACCCTTGAAAAACGACAAGGGGCCAGCCATGGGAAATAACACCTTTATTTAATCTGGCCGTCCCATCGGGCACTCGAACCCGTGTCTTCA
>Ga0307423_1002009_pt1 | contig 11717 bp, 8 predicted proteins | sample SalMarWE160310MG_FD_202154 | JGI IMG/M metagenome (GOLD analysis project Ga0307423, IMG submission 202154) | Salt marsh sediment microbial communities from the Plum Island Ecosystem LTER, Massachusetts, United States - WE1603-10 | ecosystem: Environmental > Aquatic > Marine > Intertidal zone >...
GCGTCTATCTTGATCAGGCGGGCCGCATTAACATGCCTGGAGTCCTGAAGGTAAATATACTTGCCTTCCTTGTCGAATCCGACCGGCCCGCTCGACATGGCGTCGGTGGCATCCCACGTCAGCAGGTCTTTCCATGTGTCCTTCTCGTTGTTTCTGACAAGAAGCGTGAAACCGCCTTCGGCGGTCGGCACCATCGCGCCCCGGACCTTGAGCTTGGAGTCCACCATCCACCCAACGATGTTCCCTGGGTTTCTCGCAACCAGCTTGGTATCGCCGGTCTTGAGATCCAGGTGATAGACATCATGGAGCTGGGGGTTCTCGCGGTTCATGGCGATCAAGAGCTCATCGGGATAGTGCTTGTCCCAGGCCTCGAGCTGCACCTGCACGCCATCGTAAGCTGCAAGAGGCTTGTCTTCCCCGGTCGCGATATTGACGGAATAGAGTCCCCAGTTCTCATTGCCGTCCTTATCCTGCAGGTAGAGGATTTGCTTGCTGTCGGCGGCCCACAGGTATCTGAAGAGATCCCGTCTGGTCTCGCTGGTTACGGCCCTGTCATCCTCCTTGCCGATGGTTCTTACCCAGACATTAAGGACATCATCGACCGGGGCAAGGTATGCCAGCATGGTCCCATCGGGAGAAATCCTGGGACTGGCCTTCTCGGGATTGCCGAAGATAACTTCCCTGGGGATGAGCTTCGGAAGTTTCGCGCTTTCCTTTGCACATCCGGCGATCAGGATGGCGCACATGCAGGCGGCAATCGCTGCTGCCACCAGTAAACGACTCGTATTATTCATGACCTTCTCCTTTCCTCATCAGGGGTTGCGTCAAGGTCGCTCTGAGCCAATGTCACCTCCCCCCCATTGTAATAGAAACCCTTTCTTGATCAACGCAGATTATGCCAGTAAGTCTCTGGCGGCACAATCGAAAAGTGGTGCTCATCCCTGCCTGGAATCACTCCCGGCCGGAGGCTCTGCAGGAGCCCCTGCCGGAGCCTCAAAGCTGCGTCCTTTGGAGCTCAGAATGCTCTCGTATATGCCCTCGAGCTCCGCCAGGATCTTGTTCGGAGAATACCGCTCCACCGCATTCTTGCGGGCGTTGCGGCCGAGCAGGTCCATCCTGTTACGATTGTCTATGAGATCCAGGATCGCCTCGGCGAGGGCGGACTTGTCTCCAGGCGCGACCAGGATTCCATCGCAAGCCTGGGTCAGCGCCTCAGGGATGCCCCCCACCGCGGTCGATACCACGGGTTTCCCCGCCATCATGGCTTCTATAAGCGAAATCGGCAGGCCCTCGCGTTGCGAGCTTATGACATAAAGGTCGGTCGCGGCCATGATCTCGGGTATGTCCCGCCTCTGGCCCAGGAAAAGGAACTGCTCCTTGAGGCCAAGGGCATCCCTTTGCTTGAGGAGATCCGCCTCAAGAGGACCCGTGCCTGCCAGTATGAACCTCACACAGGGTTTCCTGGCACAGACCTCGCGGGCGACTTCGAGCAGAAGATCATATGATTTGGCGTCCACCAGTCTGCCCACGGTGCCCACTACCGTGTAGTCGGCTATCCCCAGCGCCTCGCGGGTCTCTTCCCTGGTCGCATCATCCACTTCGAGCCGTGAAGGGTCGACGGCATTATAGACCAGGCGTATCTTGGCGGGCGGGGTGTCCTCGGTCCTCATCCTCAGTTCCATTATGTCCTGCGATACCGCTATCCGCAGGTCGGTGCCGCGGAGCGCCAGGCGCTCAAAGGCCCTGTGATACCACTTCTTCCAAAGCGTCTTGCCGTGCTCGTGGGTTATGATCACGGGTACCCCGGCGAGCCAGGCAGCGATCCTCCCGATAAATCCTGGATAGTAAAGGTGCGTATGTAATACGGTTACGCCATGTTCTTTAAGTAGTTTGCGAAGTTCCAGCACGGCCCTGAGGAAATGCCGCTTGCGGAAGCCGAGAGCAAAGACAGGAAGTTCCTGACCGGCGATCTCGTCCGCGAACCCTCCCCTTTCCAGGAGGCAGCAGATCCCGTAGCGCAGCCGGCTCTCGACCATCGAAGGGGCAAGGTAATAGAGGTTGCGCTCGGCGCCCCCCGGAGAGAGGGTGCCGATGAGATGAAGAACGTCGATCTTCTGCCGGTCGGTCATCCTGACGACCTATGAGGTTACAAAGCTGATCAGTTTATCCCTGACGTGGACTGTCTTCTTGATGTCCTTGCCGGCGATCCACTTGCGGACAGTATCATCCTGTCTGGCAAGGTCTTCCACCTCCTGCTGTGTCGCTCCGGAGGGCATCTCGATATTGGCCCTGACCTTGCCGTCTATCTGAACAACCATGGTGACCAGGTCGGTCTTCAATATCTCATCGTCCCACTCGGGAAACGGAATATCGAAAATACTGGGTTGATTTCCGAGCCGGCTCCACATCTCCTCGGACACAAAGGGGATCATCGGCGCCAGCATATTGAGCGCGGCTTCGGCCGCGAATCTCATGATCCCGAGCATGGCCTGCCCGGGCGGTTCGCCGCCGGTCTCGGGCCAGGCACGATACATCTCGTTTACGAGCTCCATGGCCGCGCTGATGGCGGTATTGAAATGGAACCGGTGTCCCACATCCTCGCTGGCCTTCTTGATCGTCCAGTGTGACTTGCGCAGCAGCGACTGCTCCTCCCGGTTCAACTCGGTCCATCCGGGCAGGCGGCGCTCGCTTCCGGCCTCCGCGAGCCGCTCGACCATTCGCCAGAGCCGGTTAATGAAGCGCGATGATCCCTCGACCCCCTTGTCTTTCCACTCAACATCTTTCTCGGGAGGACCTACGAAAAGCGTGGACAGTCTGACGGTATCGGTTCCCACTCTCTCGATCAGATCGTCGGCCGAGATGGTATTCCCCTTGCTCTTGGACATCTTTGCGCCGTCCTTGCAGATCATGCCCTGGGTAAAGAGGTTGGCGAAAGGCTCCCTGACGGGCAGCAGGTCCATGTCGGCCAGGACCCGCGCGAGGAATCTTGAATAGAGCAGATGTGCGATGGCGTGCTCGATGCCTCCGATGTACATCTCAACCGGAATCCATTCGAAGGCCTCTTTCCTGCCGAAAGGCTCGCTTTCATTATGCGGCGTGAGATACCTCAGGTAATACCACGTGGAGTCAACGAAGGTATCCATGGTATCGGTTTCCCGCCGGGCCTTGCCGCCACAAGAGGGGCAGGTGGTACAGACGAACTCCTCCATGTGGACCAGCGGTGATTCCCCGGTGGGCAGGAACTTCTCCACCTTGGGGAGCACCACCGGAAGGTCGCTTTCGGGCACCGGAACCGCGCCGCACTTCTCACAATAGACCATCGGTATGGGTGTACCCCAGTAGCGCTGTCTCGACAGGAGCCAGTCGCGCAGCCTGTAGCGGACCGCGCGCTTGCCGATACCCTCGGCTTCCATGTAATCCGCGATCTTGCCCATGGCCTCTTCATTTGACAGGCCGTCGAAGGGGCCTGAATTGACCTGGATTCCTTTCCCAATGTAGGCCTCGCTCAAGTCGGCGGCGTCCTTCATCTCTCCATCAGGCGAGATCACAAGCCTTATGGGAAGCCCGTACTTGGTTGCGAACTCAAAGTCCCTCTGATCATGAGCGGGCACAGCCATGATGGCGCCGGTCCCGTATTCGGCCACGACATAGTCGGCCAGCCATAAGGGTATGCGCTCCTGATTCACCGGGTTGATGAGATACCTTCCGGTGAAGATCCCCGACTTTTCACTATCGTCCGGCCGCTTCTGCGCCGCCCTGTTGCGGGCCTCGACGGCGAAAGCAAGGGCCTCGCTTTCGTTGGGACTTCCCGAGAGGATGCTCTCGAGATCGGAGTGATCGGTTGCCAGGACTGCATAAGTAGCGCCGTAGATGGTGTCCTGCCGGGTGGTAAAACACGGAAGGTCGCCCCCATCCTCCAGCTTGAAGTAAATGTCCACTCCCTCGCTCCGACCGATCCAGTTGCGCTGCATCATCTTGACGCGTTCCGGCCAGCCGGGAAGATCATCCAGATGTTGCAGCAGATCCTGGGCATAGTGGGTTATCTTGAAGAACCAGTGCTCGAGCCGCTTCATGGTTACGGGGGAATCGCACCTGTCGCACAGGCCGGCGACCACCTGCTCATTGGCCAGCACCGTGGCGCACCTGGGGCACCAGTTGACCGATGCCTCCTTCCGGTAGGCCAGGCCCCGCCGATAGAGCCAGAGAAAAAGAAGCTGCGTCCACTTATAGTATTCCGGGTCGCTGGTCTTGATCTCGCGTGCCCAGTCGAAGCCTATGCCCCAGGCCTGGAGCTGTCGCTTCATGCAGCTGATATTCGCTTCTGTCCAGTCGCGCGGGTTTATGTTGCGCTCGATCGCGGCATTCTCGGCGGGTAGGCCGAAGGCGTCCCAGCCTATGGGGAACATTACCTTGAAGCCTTCCTTGGTCTTCCAGCGCATCAGGGCATCTCCCAGGATATAGTTCCTCCCGTGGCCCACATGCAGGTCGCCCGAAGGGTATGGGAACATCACCAGGCAGTAGTAGCCGGGTCTGTCGGGTCGCGTCTCGACCCGGAAGGTACCCCGCTCCTCCCAGAATGTTCTCCACCTCGACTCGATCTCGCCGAAGTTGTATTCCATCATGTACTTCACCCGCCTCAAAGATCGTTTGGAGTTTTCGTGATTGGCATCAATCTACATGCTGCCGGAGGACCTGTCAAGGCATGTTCCATGCGGCTTGGCTACCCGCGTCCAGGCTGCGCACCTTCGAGGTACTCATAGACGGATATGGCCGCCATCGCCCCATCTCCGGCGGCTGTGACCACCTGCCTCAAGACCTTGTCTCTCACGTCTCCGGCGGCGAAGACCCCGGGGACTGAAGTCGCCAGACCGGTGCCGGCGATCAAGAAGCCGGTATCGGTCCTCTCAAACTCGGGGCCCAGCATTTCCACAGAGGGGCTGTAGCCCACGTAGATGAAGACCCCGTCCGCCTTGATGGTCTCAACATTGCCTGTCTTCTTGTCTTCAACTCTCACACCCGTGACTGCCTCAGTCCCCTCAATTGCCTTGACCTTCTTATCGAGCGCCAGCTCGATCTTGGGATTGTTCCTGATAGCAGCCTCGAGAACGGCGGTGCCCCGGAGCCGGTCCCGCCTGTGGATTACGGTTACCTTGCTGGAAAAGCGCGCGAGAAACAAGGCCTCCTGAAGCGCGGAGTCCCCACCCCCGATCACTGCAGTCAGCTTGCCGCCATAGAGCGGCCCGTCGCAAGTCGCGCAATAGGAGACACCGTGTCCCATCATCTCGCCCTCGCCGAGGACGCCTAGCTTCCGCGGGACGGAGCCTGTGGCCACGATGGCCGAGCGGGCAATCACGGTCTCCTCCCCCACCTGGGCACGTATCTCGTCACCTTCCCTCCAGAGGCGTTTGACCTCGGAACTTGCTATCACGGCTCCAAAGCGCTCGGCCTGCTTGCGCATCCTCTCGCCCAGCTCCATGCCGGATATGTCCTCGGGAAAGCCCGGATAGTTGGCGATAATGTCCGTGGTATTGGCGAGACCCCCCGGGAGTCCCTTCTCATAGATGACGGTAGCAAGGCCGCTCCTGGCGGTGTAGATACCGGCGGAGAGCCCTGCCGGTCCCGCTCCGAGTATCAGAACATCAATCCTGTCCATTTACCATCCTTCCATGGTTCTTGAGAGCATATCGGTTGCCAGCGTGCTTATAGCCACTTCCAGGGCGGCTTCCTCCCCGGGCTCGTCCCCGGTGTCCGAATAGGACTCCCAGGCCCGGAATTCGGGTTCCTTCCAGAGCACCTTGCCCTCTCTCAAGTCTTCAAACTCCACCGAGACGACTATCTCGATCTTGAACTCGTCGACGGTCTGGGCCCGGTCGAAGGTAAGAGCTCCCTTGGCGTATTCCACAATCACCCCGCGAAGCATCGCGTCGGCCTCACTCTCGGCGACCACGAGAAGCCTGTTATCGGCGGTGAAAGCTTCAACCACCTTGGCTGTGAGTTCCTGCTCGATGCCATAGCGTGTGGTTTCATTCTCGAAGGTCGGGATATAGAGTTTCTTGATGTGCTTGGGCAGGAGCGAGCCGGCCGTATACCCGCAGGATAGAAGAAGTGTAAGAGCTATCAGCGCCAGGTACTTACGATGACTGCCTGTACTCACCGGCACCGACGTCAAGTCCAAGTCCCTTTACTTTGTAGCGCAGCTTGTCCCGCTTGATGCCGAGCAGCCGCGCAGCCAGACTCTGATTGTAGTCGCTCTGTCGAAGAGCTCTCTCCACGAGCTCCCTCTCAATATTGCACATGATCTCGTCGAAATCAATACCGTTGTGCGGGATGCCTCCCGTCAGGATGTCCTCCACGGGCCTGAGGAGCTCGTGGCTGCTCGTGGTTGCGAGCTCACCCAGGGAGAGATGGTCAGGCTGTATCTCGGTGTCCTCAAAGAGCAGCACGGCCCGCTCGATCACGTTCTTAAGCTCTCTCACATTGCCGGGCCAGGCATAGTCCCTCATCATTCCCAGGGCCCGGTCCGAGAAGCCCTGGAAGTTCTTGCTGAAGGTCCCGTTGAACTGGTTGAGGAAATGCTTGGCGAGGATCTCGATATCCTCCCTGCGTTCCCTCAGAGGCGGGAGCCTCAAGGGCACGACCTTCAGCCTGTAGTAAAGGTCCTCCCTGAAGGACCCGTTGCGCACCGTCTGGGCGAGGTCCTTGTTGGTCGCCGATACTATCCTGAGGCTCACCTTTATGTCGGTGGTTCCCCCCACACGCTTGAACATCATGCGTTCCATCACGCGCAGGAGCTTTACCTGGATGGTCAGGCTCATCTCGCCCAGCTCGTCCAGGAACACCGTGCCTCCGTCGGCGAGTTCAAAGAGGCCTCGCTTCTGGGCCTTCGCGTCGGTAAAAGCCCCCTTCTCGTGGCCGAAGAGCTCGCTCTCCAGAAGATGCTCCGGGAGTGAGGCACAGTTGATCTCCATGAAAGGCTCGTCCCGCCTTGGGCTCAGTTTGTGGATCATATTGGCGATCAGTTCCTTGCCGGTGCCGCTCTCGCCTTCGATCAGCACGGTAGTGGTATCGCTTCTTGCCAGGTTCTCGACCGTGTGCATCAGGTTCTGCATCACGGAGCTCGTGCCCACAACGAAGTCGAAATCGAATCGGAGAAGCTGTTTCTGGCGCCAGTGGGCCAGCTCACTCCAGAGCTTTCTTGACTCGAGCGCCCGGTTCAGGCTGAGGATCAGGTGGTCTATGTCGACCGGCTTCAGGATGTAGTCGTAAGCACCGGCCTTGATCGCCTTGACCGCGGAGGACACTTCCCCGTACGCGGTGATCATGATCACCGACATGTCCTTCGAGGTCTCCTTGATCTTCTTCAAGACTTCCATGCCGCTTATGCCGGGTAGCTTCAGATCGAGGATCACGGCATCGGGCGGGTCCGCCGCGATGGATTCCAGTCCCCTCTCTCCCGACGGGGCCGATGAGACGATGTGGCCTTCGGCCTCGATCGCCTTGGAGATGAAATGCCGTATGGTGTCCTGATCGTCAACTACCAGTATTTTCGCCATTTTTACCTCTCAAAGGCAGCTCGACAACGAAAGAGGTTCCGCCGCTCTTGGGCTTCTCCACGCGTATCCTCCCCCCGTGCTCATCGATTATCCGCTGGCTGATACAGAGGCCGAGCCCCGTGCCCGTCTCCTTGGTGCTGAAAAAAGGTTCGAACAGATGCTCCATCGCCTCATCGGGTATGCCGGGCCCGCTGTCGGTGACCCTGACAAATGCGCGGAATTCGTCCTTCCATGTCTCGATTGAGAGCTCACCCTTGTTCGGAGCAGCCTCGATCGCGTTCTTGATTATGTTGATGAGGATCTGCTGAAGCCGTTCGGGATCCGCGTCGAATTCCGGGATTCCATCGTCAAGATCCTGTGCGACGGCGAGCCTCTTCTTCATGATCAGCTCACTCAGGCATAGCAGGCTCCTGCCCACGACCTCGTTCAGGTCGATCGGCATGATCACCAGTTGCGGCGGTCGTGCGATCTTGTAAAGATCATCCACGATTCGATTGAGCCGGTTTATTTCGGTGAGAATGAACTCGACGGTCTCATCCTCGGCCAGTCCGGGCTGAAGTCTCTTGGCGAGATACTGGACGCCGGCAGAGATGCCCGTCAGGGGGTTCTTGATCTCATGAGCCACACTTGACATGAAGCGGCTGAGGAGCCTCAACTTCTCGCCGCGCGATTCGCAATCGGCCGGAGTAGTGGTCTTCCGAATAGCCACAGGGTTTTCCTCGCTGTCGCGCTCAACCGAGTAACCCTCGTGCTCCAGGTGCGCGGTCAGAGATGTCGCGATCGCGGTCTGGGTCTTGAGCTCGGATGCCGCTATCAGGCAGCTGACGAGGCCGGCGCAGGCGAGAGCCCTTGGAATGAAGGCAGGGTCTTCCTCTTCCGTCCAATGTTCCGCAATCAGGAGAAAGCGCCTGCCGGTGCCTTTCCCGCGGGCCGTCACGGGGAAGAAGGCATATGATACGATCGAGTCCATGGGGATCAGCTCACACCACGAACCATCGGTTGGGAAAACCTCGCCTCTCGCGAACAGCTTCGCACGACCCGAGGCCGGTTCCGCCTTCAATATCAGGTCAGGTATGCAGCCACCCATATCAAGGGCCGGCAGCGTGAGCTCGGATACATTGCCGCATCTCCCGACAGCCTTGAGCACGGCGGACTTGCCTTCTCTTTCGATCTCGATCAAGGCCACGATCTCGAGGTCGAGCTTGCCGGCCAGGCTTATGAGCAACGGCTCTGCGTTCTCCGACTCGAAGACCCTGGTTTCAAGCAGATTGACCAGGTCGATATGAGAATTCTGTTTCTGGTCGCGGGTCTTGATAAGACCCTTCAATCCGGGCAGTGATAGCATGGCCCTCCCCATCGCCATTGGTATGGACAAAGGCGTCCTTACCCCTATCCTTCGGCGTACCCGGCAAGTGGCTTTAGGAGATGCGGAATTTCCCGCAGGTTCGGAAATTCACGAAAGTGGGGTCAGCTCCAGAATCTTGAATTCACGAAAGTGGGGTCAGGTACCGCTTCGTGAATTCACGAAGCGGTACCTGACCCCAGGTTAGTGAATTTGGGATCCTGTCAGGCTATTCTGCGGCCCTGGTCTTGAACCAGTCCACCGTCTGCTTCAGGCCTTCCTCGAAGGTGACCTTCGGCCGATATCCCAGGAGGTCCCTGGCCAGGCCTATATCGCCCAGGGAGTGCTTGATGTCACCGGCCCTCGCTTCTGTGTAGGTGGTCCGAGCGGAAGATCCCAGGAGCCGCCTCAGGTCATCGATCAGCTGGTTCAGCGTGAAGCGGGCGCCGCAGGCCACATTGATCACGCTGCCTGCGGCCTTGCCGGATTTCACGGCCAGCAGATTCGCGTCAACTGCATTGTCTATGAAAGTGAAATCTCTCGACTGCTCGCCGTCACCATAAACCAGCGGGCTCTTTCCGGCGAGAAGGCTTGCTATGAAGATCGGAACCACGGCTGAGTACTGGGAGGTAGGGTCCTGAAAAGGCCCGAATATGTTGAAGTACCTCAGGCTGACTGTCTCAAGGCCGTAAACGTCGTTGAAGACCTTGCAGTACATCTCTCCAACCAGCTTTGCGACACCATAGGGCGAGAGCGGCAGCGCCGGCATATCCTCTCGCTTGGGCAACTCCTCACTGTCTCCGTAGGCGGATGACGAGGCAGCGAACACGAATCTCTTCACCCCTGCGTCCCTGGCCGCCACCAGGCAGTTAAGCGTCCCGTCAACATTGACCGCATTGGTACGCAGCGGGTCCTTGACCGACCTGGGAACCGAGACCACGGCGGCATGATGAAGCACATAGTCCGCACCCTCGGTCGCCTCCCTCACGGTGGTCATGTCACAGATATCCCCTTCGATCACCCTGACCTTGCCGTTCAGATCGTCAAGGTTCTCGGTCTTGCCTGTGGAGAAGTCGTCGAGAACAACTACGTCCGCGCCCTGGCCGACCAGCCTGCGCGCCAGGTTTGAGCCAATGAAACCTGCTCCACCCGTGATAAGGTATTTGGGCATGGGAGAGTCCTAGATCCTTCTGATTTTCCGTCCTTTGTACTTGCTGAGCGCGTTGCGCGTGTCAACGAGGGCCCTGGAGTCCCGTACGATCATACCATAGTCAAAACCGGCATGGTCCGCAACAATCACGGCGCAGTCGTAGGATCTGAGCTTGCTCGGCGTGAGCTTCACGCCCCGCATATCGATGTCCTCTACCCTGAGGCGGTCCACCAGCGGATCGGCGAAGTCCACCTTCGCGCCCCTGCTCTTCAGGATGCGAATGATGTCCACGGCAGGGGATTCCCGCGTGTCGTTCACGTCCCGCTTGTAGGCAACCCCGAGGATCAGGATCTTTGAGCCCTTGATGCTCTTTCGGGAATCGTTCAGGGCATCATTGACCTTGGTCACCACGTAGTCCGGCATGCTGGAGTTGATCTGTCCGGCCAGCTCGATGAACCTGGGCTCAAAGCCGGCCATCTTGGCCTTCCAGGAAAGGTAAAACGGGTCGATGGGTATGCAATGTCCACCCAGCCCGGGGCCGGGCAGAAACTTGAGATACCCGAAGGGCTTGCTGGCCGCGGCCTCGATGACCTCCCAGACATCTATGTCCATCCGGTTGCACATGAGACACATCTCATTCACGAGCCCGATATTGACGCTCCTGAACGTGTTCTCAAGCAGCTTTACCATCTCGGCCACAGTGGGAGATGAGACCGGGACCACCGAATCTATGGTTGAACTGTACAGATCGCACGCCAGGCTGGTGCAGTAATCAGTCACCCCCCCAACGACCTTGGGTATGTTCTTGGTGGTATACTTCTCATTCCCAGGGTCCACTCTTTCAGGGGAGAAGCCCAGGAAGAGGTCCTTGCCAACCTTGAGCCCGGTGGACTCAAGCATCGGAAGCATGACCTCGACCGTGGTGCCGGGATAGGTTGTACTCTCGAGCATCACCAGCTGTCCCGGCTTGAGGTACTTGACAATCTGTTCGAGCGCGTCTATCACGAAGGATATGTCGGGGTCCTTGGTTTTCCTCAGCGGCGTGGGAACACAGATATCTATCGCGTCGCACTTCCTGAGGGCACTGAAGTCCGTGGTGGCGCTTAGCTTTCCGGAGCGCACGACCGACCGCAGGTCCTCTCCACTCACATCCTGGATATAGGACTTGCCCTTGTTGACCATGCCCACCTTCCTGGGGTTCACGTCGATCCCGTGAACACGGAATCCGGCCTTCGCCATCTCGACCGCCAGTGGCAGCCCCACATACCCCAGGCCTATTACCGATAGGACGGCATCACCATCTCTGATTCGCCGTTTCAGACGGGCGAAAAGGGTTTCCTTCTTCCGCTTAGCCATACCAAGTTCCTTCCTCGTCGCTTCGCCCTGTACAGAGCCTTGTCCGAATTCGCTATGAGCTCCTCCACAGTCTTCCCGTCTTCCGGGAACGAGGCTATGCCCATGCTGGCTGTTATGTTGCCCGTGATCCGCTGTCCCACGAAAGCGTAAGCGTCGATGGCCTGACGGATCCTCTCCGCGGCATTCGCGGCCCCCTCCTTGGAGGTCCTGGGCAGTATGACCATGAATTCATCTCCGCCATACTTGCAGAGCATATCAATAGATCTTAACTTGTCGGATGCTATCTGCGCAACACTCCTTATCACTTCACTGCCCC
>Ga0307423_1002010_pt1 | contig 11716 bp, 11 predicted proteins | sample SalMarWE160310MG_FD_202154 | JGI IMG/M metagenome (GOLD analysis project Ga0307423, IMG submission 202154) | Salt marsh sediment microbial communities from the Plum Island Ecosystem LTER, Massachusetts, United States - WE1603-10 | ecosystem: Environmental > Aquatic > Marine > Intertidal zone >...
AAATTAGACTCATGGGAAATCCACTTCAACTTCAATGGCCCGGACAATCTTGAATATATCTTCACCACATCCGGAGGAAAGTTTTACGATAATGAAATACGAATAAATTTTCCGGATTATATTGAGCGGTTGCAACGTAGAAAGTATTTTCGATTGTCAGCTCCGACAGGTACAAAGCTTTTTTTTGAATCAGATCAGATCCAGCGGGAAATTAACCTGATAAATATCAGCATGCGGGGTACCCTTGGCCTTTTGAAAACGTTTAATGGAAAAGATCAAAAAAAGCCGGTTTTTAAAAAAGAAGATTACCTGAAAAACATAACAATAATATTTCCTTCCGACATAAAAGACAACGAGCAAGAGGTTAGAGTAACCAAAGCGATCATAAGACGTGCCGAACACGTCCCCCAACAAAACATGGATCTTTATGCATTTGAGTTTGTGAGCATTGACAAAGACCAAGAAAGGAAGCTGATCCAAATCATTTTCAATTTACAGCGGTTGTTTCTCCAAAAAAAATAGAACTGCATGGCTGCCTTAAGTCAAATTTAGCCGTCATCTTCGAGTGTCCCCTTTGTGATAATCATTAAAATTACCCAAAAATGAAAAAAATCATCAAAATGTTATTAGTTTTTTTAATTCTCATTGGTTGTACGACTCCATATCAGGAAGCTAATTCAGACGCTGGATACAGTGATACACAGAAATATAACCCAAAAGCGACATCCGAAAAGCACCTCGAAACGAGTTCAGGAGAAAAAATAAAGGCGGCTCGTCGGCAACAGAACATTTTTGACCAGGCAGGCCGTTTGAGATCATTTTTATTTTTGTATTGCCGGGCATATGAAAGCAAGGATCTTGACAAGTTTTCCGCTTTTTTTGCTCCTGATGCCACTGAAAACAACAGGGCTTTTCATGAATTTTTGCCAAGATATCGCAGAAACTTTGAAAGGATAGAATCATTTAAATACCGAATTGATTTAGATTCTTATTCTTTAGATTCTGACACAGGCAACATTAAAGTTAAGGGAAAATATTTCATTCAGTACCTTTTGAATGACGGAACCAGGAAGGAAAACAACGGAATTATTTCATTGGAACTCATCGAGAGCGGCGATTCATATTTGGTAAAGCGACTTAATTATTCTTATCTGTCTTTAGAATGAATGGCGAAACAAAATTAAAATCTATAATGCCTTAACTCCCTCGACAAATCACCGACCGTCCCAACCGCTATTTTAACGTGTGAAATTCGACCCTAAACTTTTTCGTGGAAATTTATAGCAGAATAACGACATTTGCTTTTAAATGTTGAACAGACAAAAATTTGGCATTATTCGTCAATAATCCCTCATTTTTTGTGTCAAAATTTCATAGTTGGTTTTCAACAAAAACTAATAACTATTTGTATTTTCGATCTATTAAATCAGTGGCAGGGTATTTGCATCGACCTTTTATGTCTCATTCTAATAGCTTATAAACACAAGTTCGAACTACTCTAATAGCCATCTGAAAGGAGAAAAATGATAGATCGCTTAGGTGAACGAGTTCTTAATAAGGGTTTAATATCAAAGAGTGATTTAAAAAAGGCGCTTGAAAGGCAGCGTTTATATGGAGGAAGGATAGGTTTTAATTTAATAGCGTTAAACCTTATTACTGAATCGGAACTATCCAATTTTTTCAAGTTTACACCATATGAACCAAACAATTTTACAGAAACTGGTATTGAACTTGGCTTTATTACAGACTTGATTCTGAAGCATTGTCTATTTCTAAAAAAATTCACAATAGAGCATTTGACTAAAAAAACAAAATTATCCTTTTCTGTTATTAACCACATCATCAATGATCTACGGAAGGATAGTTTTATCGAAATCGCCAAGGGAGACACATCATTTAATACCTCTAATTATGAATACAAAATGACAGATTCAGGTATCAATCGTGCGCTTCAAATCTTGGAAGAATGCAGATATGTCGGTCCTGCTCCGGTGTCATTGGAAGAATATAAATATGCCATTGAAATCCAAACAATCAAAAGTATTGAAGTTGCATACGAAGATTTAAAAAAAGCCTTTTCAGATATCGTCGTTAGTGATGAGAAAATTCAAACTTATGGTTCGGCAATGAATTCAGTAAAACCAATTTTTTTATACGGACCTCCTGGTAATGGCAAGACAACTGTTGCTGAATCTATTGGACATTCACTTCCTGGAGAAATTTATGTCCCCTACTCTGTCTTGGCCGGAAATCAGGTCATTGTTGTTTATGATCAAGTCAATCACAAGGCTGTTGATTCAAAAGAATCTGTCGATCAATTAGATCAAAGATGGATAAAAATTAAACGACCGGTTGTCATAGCAGGTGGAGAACTCACCCTGAAAACACTCGATTTAAACTTTAATCCCGATTCTAAATACTATGAAGCACCCCTGCAGATGAAAGCCAACAATGGTCTATTCATTGTCGATGATTTTGGACGACAAATTGTTGATCCGCAGACCCTTTTGAACAGATGGATTATTCCGTTAGACCGTCAGACTGATTTTCTGACTTTGCATACTGGAATGAAGTTTGAGATCCCATTTGATCAATTGGTTATTTTCGCTACCAACCTTCCACCTAAAAAAATTGCCGACGATGCTTTCTTAAGGAGACTGAGGTACAAAATAAAAATAGACTACCCGACAGTTGGAGAATTTCAAGAAATCTTTAAAAACATTTGCACTTCCAACAGAATCAGCTTCAATGAAGAGGCTTTTAACTATCTGACTGATAAATATGAAAAATCACAAAGAAAGCTGTCTTGTTGCCACCCAAGAGATCTTCTTGATCAAATTATGGATTTTGCTCATTTCAGTAGGAAACCCCCAAAAATAGTGAAGGATTCCATCGATAAAGCATGGGAGTACTACTTTGTTGATTAATGCTTATCCTATCGTTGCATAAATAATATGCCAAAAATATATTATATTAAAATATTTCATTACGTTACACATAGCATACAGAAGACTTTGGAAGAAATCCAGCGTGATTTCCAGAAAACTAAGTTTTGTATGGCATATTTTTTACCTTTTGGGAAAGCCCATGATACCGTAATTCCTTTGTTGCCAAGGTTTCGCAGTAGTTTACTACAGCGTCACCCTCGGACGTCTCGGACTTTCGGCATCCTGAGCTTTTGAAACGTTAGGGTTTATGTAACAATTCCATTTGATGTAAATTTTGTTTGAAGTATCGTTCGAAAACATAATCATAAAGGATAGAAGATGAATCAAGATAGCTATGTGGATTATTATGAAGACTTGCAGGTAAGTCCCAATGCTGATCTGGAGACCATTGAACGAGTTTATCGGCTATTGGCCAAACGGTATCACCCTGATAATAGTGCCACTGGGAATACTGATAAATTCAGTATTATTACTACTGCATACAAGGTGCTTTCAGATGCAGAAAAACGGGCGGCATTTGATTCAAAACATGAAGATGCACGAACTCAAAACTTAAAGACCTTATCAAAAGAATTTTCATCAGAGGGCTTTGAAAACGACCAACAAATACGAGATGCAATTCTCTCAATACTATACCTTGATAGAAGGCAGAATCCATCTGATTCCGGAGTGGGTTCATGGCGATTGGAAAAATTGTTGGAATGGCCGGAAAAGATTTTGGAGTTTCATATATGGTATCTGAAAGAAAAGCGTTGGATTCAGCGAGTAGACACTGGAGGTTACGCAATTACCGCCAGTGGTGTAGAGATTGTCGAAGAAAATGGTTCTATCTTAGGAAAATATCGGTTATTGACCGATCAAAGATAATCATATAGAAAAGGCAACGAATCAGAAGAAACTTAAAAAAAGATTGTCATTACTGTACAGAGTAAAATTGCTGGATTTGGATGAAAAAAGTTCAATAAGTAAGCATCTACTAATCACTTATAATGGGAGATAAAGCCATTTAGCTCTGCCTTTTTATTAATTTTCAACTTCTACAAACTTATCCTTTACAATTCTAAAGAGATAAAGTTTTTTATCAATATCTCCATTGCTTTTGAAAGATGTTAGTCCTGTCACTCCCTCGTAATTTCGAATTTTTTGGAAATAATCTTTTAATTCTTTTCGTGACTTAATTTCAGGCTGACCTAAGGCTTGAAAAAGCATCATGGCTGTGTCGTAAGCAACAGCCTCGATGAACTTAGGCTTTTCCTGAAATGCGTTTTCATAGCGATTGATAAAATCGACTACCTGCTCTTTGTTGCTTTCCGAAGAAAAAGCATCCGGCACCAGAGCCCCCTGAACATATTTACGGGTCATCTCGATCAGACGCTCAGAATGCCAAAGATTGGTACCCAGAAGAAGCACATTCTCTACGCCGTAAAATCGCAACTGAGGTGCAATCAGCCCTACCGTGCTATACATATCAGGCATGAATACCGCATCAATATCTACAATGCCCTCTTCTTGTCGCGGATGAGCCTCTTTTCCGGTTTCTCCAACATCGTTTCTAACCGCGTCAGAGTGATTTATAAGTTTTTTTATCGACTCCCTAAAGTCCGTCTGACCAGGTGTGTATGCCTCGACACTTACAATCTGTTTCCCATATGCAAACACCTTGTCCTGAAAGAGCTTCATAAAGGTCTGACCATAGGTATCTTCAGGATACAGTATGGTGAAACGTTGCACACCCAGTTTCTCGATGGCGTAGGGGACAATCGTATCAATCTGCATTTGGGGTGTAAGGAAGTTTCTAAAAACATAATCCCCTAAATCAGGAATACCATCTTTCTGGCTCAATACGATGATGGGGACCTTTTGTGTTTGCGCCTCTTTGACAGCAAATTCACAGGCTGACATCGGTCCTATAATGGCGGATACATTTTTTTTGTTGAGGGCTTGTACCCCTTTGGCTGCGTTTAGCTCATCGGACTGAGAATCCTGAACAATAAGATTGAATTGTGTTTCATTGTGTAAAGATTGATATGTGTTCAGCGCCAGCTTAATGCCTCGTAATGCACGTATTCCAAAAGCAGCATGGGTTCCGCTAAGGGGCAGCAGGCAACCGATGTCATTTCGGTTAAATTCAAGACGCTGGTTAATCAGTGCGATGAACTCCCTTGCTTCTTCTTGATTTTGATGTCCTGGAAATTTTTTAATATATTCGGAGAAAACCTTTAATGCCTCAGCTGGTTGATCAGCCTGGAATTTGCGAAGCCCCAGCTGATATAAAAGATAGCCCCGGGGTAGTTTATCGTCCATTCGCATCAAAAGAGACAGGATGTCTTCTGTTTTAAGACTTTTTATGGCGGTTTCCAGTTTTACACGAATACGCTCTTTTTCTTCAGAGGGCGCTTTATTATAAGCGATGTTGATAAAATAGATGGCATCCATGGGCGCACCCATCTTCATATATGTATCTGCCAGGTAAACGTAGGTCTGAAATATATGTACCTTTGAATTCGTCTTTTCGAGGATGTCGGCTGCCTGAATAATGACCTCTTTGAACCGGTCCTTATGATAATATGTAGAAAGAATCTCCATCATGGCATCGGAAGCAAACCGGCTTTCCGGATAATCTTTTACGAGCCTTTGATAGACTTTTAGTTTTGCTTCATCCCGGCCCAATGCAGCATAAATCTTCCCCATTTTCATCAAAGCTGAATCAGCTAAAGGTTGATCCGGGTATTTGGATAGATATTCATCCAGTACCTTTAGGGCATCCTCGTAAGCTTCGGCTTTAAAAAGTTTCTCAGCCTGTTCATAAAGTGCCCTGCCCTTTGCCGTCTTGTCAGGCCCGACAGGCCCTTTTATTGCTGGCGCACAGGAAATCAATCCCAACAAAACTGTTATCATCAGCAAATGGTATTTATGCTTCATGGTTCCAAGTTCAGGGTCCACGGTTCACGGTTCACGGTTGAAAGTCACTATTTTACAAAAAAACAACAGACTAACGGGCATAACGGGCCAACGGGCACAACCTTTTTAAGCTTTTGTTCACTTCTCTCATCCTTCGATATGGCGGGAGAATGATGAAATGAAGGAGTAATGGTTTTATGGGTTTTAAGGAGTTTTTTACAATTAAAATGGGTTATCCCCGCCCTTACTCCCAATATTCCAGTATTCCATCATTTTTACCCCGTTAAACTTTTTTTCTATTTCACTGGGGCCATTGAAGTGGCATAAACCAGTAGCTATAAAAAACTTTTTAATTTCAGCCAAGTGCAGAATTTACGAGACGTATATGTTATCGATCTATTTTTGAATAATATTAAGTATTTTTTGTAAATGGCGTCCACCTCTCTATACACTGCAAAAGACATCTGGAAATGTATTGCTTGTTTTTGAGTAAATTTTTTCACATAAATAAAAAAATAGCTCTCATTTTCTATGTAATTTATTTCACATTCGTTGAAACACGCGTCTCTGCATGGACCATCATTAAGCGGCCAAGAGAGATTTTTTTATATTTTTTTTGTTGATTCAAACGGTGTGCTCTCCACTCCAGGTTCTGTGATCATCACAGGCCTTATCCCTTTCAAATCAAAGTTCATCGACCTTCATTTTTTTCTTCTATAATTATAGCACGTTATGCTTTCTCTTTGTTTTTTCTCTTAACAGGGAAACCCCAAAAAAAACAGCTCTATTAAAGCCAGGTAATAACAACCTTTCTTAAGGACAGACCAGACGCTATTTTTGAATGAATAAAGTTCTTCTCAACAACATTGGCACATCTGTTGCTATGTGCTTCTATCAAGTTCAAAAAAATACTTTACTACTTTTTGTGTCATGCTTTTGTTTAAAACAAAGTATCAAATTGAACTTACTTTACACGTGTAAAGGGGGTGGTGAAACGTTCGCGAAATAGTATTTAACAAACGGCAATTATTTAACCAAAAACCACTAATTCATTAAAACAAAAAAAGGAGAAAAGACAAATGAAAAAACTGATGAGATTTTTTAAAGACGAAGACGGCGCAACAGCAGTAGAATACGGAATTATGGTTGCAGCAATTGCCGCAATTATCATTGCTACGGTACAAAGCGTTGGAACAAAAGTTCTAGCGGCGTTCACCACAGTAGACGGAGCTATGTAATAATTGCATAGAGGCATCCCCAGCAAAAATGGGGATGCCTTAAAACCTAGTAACAAAAGAACATCGCGCTTGTTAATAGTGTCGCGGAGAAAAATGATGTCTCAAACCCCAGACTATTTTATAATGATTTTACTACTGTCGATCCTGAGCGTTTCGGCGATTATCGATTTTCGCTCCCAGAAAATCCCGAACCTGATCACTTTTCCTACGATTCTCATTGCGCTTTCATATCATTTTTTCGCCCATGGGACCGAAGGCCTGATCTTTAGCTCGTTAGGCCTTGCTACAGGTATCGGTCTTCTTATCATCCCATACATTTCAGGCGGTATGGGCGCCGGGGACGCCAAGCTTATGGGGGCTGTAGGTGCTGTTTTGGGAAGCAAAAGCGTTTTCGTTGCGTTTCTTCTCATAGCACTTGTGGGAGGCATATACGCTGTTATCATTATACTGCTTAACAAAAAACAGTTTAAAGGTTTTTTTAAAAAACAGCTCATCACTTTGCAGCTGTTTATCCTAACTCGAAAATTCATCCCGGACCCCGTAGAAGAAAACAACAAGAAACCGAAGCTATGTTACGGGGTGGCCATTGCACTGGGAACGTTTATATATATGGGTCTGGATCTATCCGGACATCATTTGATTTTTTAAAATTAAAACAAGGAGGCACATCATGGGAAAGTGGAAAACAATAGCTCCCATTGTCATTTCAATCGTCATTGCAGTTACCGGCAGCGTTTTCATCTATAAGTGGATCAATTTGAAAACAGCGCCAAAAGAGGTCGTAAAAGTGGAGTCCGAGGCCGTGCCCATTGCCGTTGCTGCCGTGGATCTTCAATGGGGGACTCAACTCAAGCCGGAAATGATTAAAACAACACCGTTTCTTAAAGAGAGCCTGCCTGAGGGTCATTTCACCCGCACCGCAGATCTTAACAATCGGATCGTCATCGCTTCGATAAAAAAAGGCGAACCTGTGGTTGAACATCGACTGGCACCAAACAGTATCAAAACCGGCGGTGTGTCCGCAGTTCTGAAATCCGGCAAGCGGGCGGTTGCTGTTAAGGGCGACAAGATCATTGGAATATCCGGATTCATAAACCCGGGAAACCGGGTGGATGTTCTGGTGACACTCGAGGACCCCAAAACAAAATCAGATAAAACAAAAGTCGTTTTAGAAAATATCCCGGTACTGGCCACCGGAACCCAGATTCAGAGAAATGAAAAGGGTGAACCAGCACCGGTTGATGTCTACACACTCGAAGTTACGCTGGAAGATGCCGAAAAGCTGTCTCTAGCTGCAAGCCAAGGCAAACTTCAATTCGCATTGAGAAATATTACTGATACCGAACCTGTTCTAACCAAAGGAACAACCATTTCTCAAACCCTGGCTTCTTTAAGCATGAAAGAACCGAAACAGAAGGCAACCAGAAAGTGGCAGCCTCGATCAAATTCCGTAACCGTCGAAGTCATCAAAGGTAATGATCTGAAAAAGAAAAAAATGAGCCTTTAAGTCTTTTACTATAACCATACAGGAGGAATACAGATAATGTCACGCTCATCGAAATTTCGCAAACATCGGGTTATTGCTCTTGCAATTTTCCTTTTGCTTATAATGGTTCCCATGGGAACCTGGGCCACCAATTCTATGGTTCAGGAAACCATGGAAGCGAAAAAACTGAACCTAATATCCGGTAAATCTACGATATTAAAGAGTGCACTTCCCATCAAACGGGTTTCCATTGCAGATCCTGAAATTGCCGATTTTCTGCTGCTCTCATCTCACGAAATCTATCTCACTGGTAAAACAGCAGGTACCACTAATTTAACCCTGTGGCAAGACCATAAAGTGACCGCAATCTATGATCTTGAAGTCGCCTACGATTTGTCCCGCTTAAAACAGCAGGTGCATGATGTCCTTCCGGAAGAAAAAGAACTACAGATTATCGGTACCAACGATTCCATTACCTTGGCGGGCAGGATGATCAACACGACCAATCTTTCCAAAGTGACCGCTTTGGCCCGATCTTATGCACCCAAAGGCAAAATCAACAACCTGATTCAGGTCGGCGGTGTACACCAGGTCATGCTGGAAGTTAGAATCGCTGAAATGGCTCGCAGCACAACCAAGCGATTGGGAATCAATTTCAATTATGTTAATGGAGGTGATTTTGGCATTACCAATCTTGGCGGTCTGAGTGAATTGGTTAAACCATTAGATTCAAACCTCGCAACGCCGGGAGCGCCTTTTTCTCTAAAAGTCTCACCAGCAGTTAATGCCCTTTTACGTTTCAGCAGCGGCAATTCCACGTGGACAGGTCTTATCGACGCCCTAAAGGAAGACGGCCTGGTAAAGGTTTTGGCCGAACCCACGCTCATTGCCTTGAGCGGACAGACGGCCAATTTTCTGGCCGGAGGTGAGTTTCCCATACCCGTGCCTCAGGGACTGGGGACTGTGGCCATTGACTACAAGCCCTATGGTGTGGGCCTAAATTTTACACCCACTGTGCTGAGTGAAGATGTCATCAGTATCAAGGTCAATCCGGATGTCTCTGAACTCGATTTTTCAACTGCCGTTCAGTTTTCCGGCTTTGTGGTTCCCGGAATCACTACACGGCGGGCATCAACCACCATAGAATTGGCGGACGGCCAGAGCTTTGCCATTGCCGGACTTCTCCGCGACACTGTTAAGGAACAGATTTCAAAATTTCCCCTTCTGGGAGACATCCCCATACTGGGGGCGCTGTTCCGGAGCCAGTCCTTTTTAAAGAACGAGACGGAGTTAATCATTATTGTTACGCCCCATTTGGTTAAACCGCTGAACATGGCCAAGCAGACCTTGCCAACCGATTTTCACATCGAGCCCAATGATGCAGAGTTCTATCTCGAAGGGCGATTAGAAGGCAGAGAAAACGGTCAGCCGGCTGTCAGAGGAAAACTGGACGGTGATTTCGGCCATACCATGCCGGAAAACAAGTAAGCCATAAATGAGCAACGAACGAACGAAGATGAATTTTAATATTAATAAATAACCCAAACTCCGGACACGTTAATGCCGGTGGATCAAGGAGGAGGCGATGTTAAAGAAAAGCCTTATCATAGTTGGAATCACAGCAGCCGTATCAATTGTATCTGCATGCAGCGGAACTGACACACTGTCACAGCGGAACTGGGGCAAATCTTATGAAACCGCCAAATACAACCAGATGCTCAATCCCGATGCAGATAAAACCCTTAACCCGGTGGAATCTTTGGACGGTCAGTCTGCAGAGAACGATCTGCAACGTTATCGTGACGGTTTCAAGGCTAAAGAAGAAAAGCAACCGGTCAATCTTATCAACCTGAAATAAAACCAGTGTTTATGTATCAAGGGGAACACATACTGTGAAAACGCAAAACCAAAAAATCGGCCAAAAAGGTGCAGCCGCAGTGGAATTTGCCATTATCCTCCCCCTGCTGGTAACCCTTGTTTTCGGCATTATCGATTTTGGCCTGCTGCTTTACAACAAGCAGGTCATCACCAATGCCAGTAGAGAGGGAGCTCGGGCAGGAATTGCCAGGTCGACAATATCAATAGAATCAGTTGTGGATAACTACTGCCGACACCACCTGTTCCCGGACGGGACATTGCCCTCCTCTGTCACTGTCTCGGGCAGAAACGGCACGTTCCAGAGCGATCTCACGGTGACCGTAACCTATGTGCATAGCTTCCTATTTGCCGGAATCATCGGATTAGGCCCAACGATTAGCATGACCGGGCGGACGGTAATGAAAATGGAACCGGTTCCCCCGCCAAGCTCCTGAGCTAGATCAGTCCAGGTGCCACCGGGCCGGAATCCTGTCAACCAGTTTAAGGATTGGACGTTTATGGACAATATAAATTTCATAGGGAACGAAAAAGGGACAACCGCCGTTGAGACAGCCATTATTATTATGCTTCTGCTGACTTTCATTTTCGGGATCATCGAGTTTGGCCTGCTTCTTTTTGACAAGCAGATCCTGACTAATGCCACTCGAGAGGGAGCGCGAGCAGGGATTGTGGTTGGGCTGGGTCGTTCCGGCGGAAATGACGCCCAATACTTGGCCGTGAGTAAAAATGTGGCGTCAAGTTTCTGCGCTGAACACCTTGTTACTTTTGGATCGGAGGATCTGAACCTTTCCGCATCATACTCTGATGCGGACGGAAGCGGCAACCCTTCTCGTGGAGACGATCTCACGGTTTCTCTGACGTATGGTTATGATTTTTTACTTCTTTCTGCGCTAGGAATAGGCCCGGTTACTCTGAATGCCGTTTCCATAATGAAATTGGAATGACATCAAAATCTGAAAATATTAGGTATAAAAACATGAATCCAAAGCATCGAACAGATATCGTACTCACAAATCAAAAAGGGATTGCAGCTATTATGGTTGCATTGGTGATTACGGTCCTTTTGGGCATGGCCGCTCTGGCCATCGACATTGGCTATCGTAATGTGGCTCAAAACGAGATTCAGAATATCGCCGACGCAGCGGCTCTCGCCGGTGCCGGCGAACTCAGTCGGCAATATTTGGATCCAAGCTTCGTGGACGTCGATAATAGCCTCATTGTGGCAATTGCCGAAAACGTCGCAAACAGCAATGCTAGCGGTTTTA
>Ga0307423_1002011_pt1 | contig 11715 bp, 12 predicted proteins | sample SalMarWE160310MG_FD_202154 | JGI IMG/M metagenome (GOLD analysis project Ga0307423, IMG submission 202154) | Salt marsh sediment microbial communities from the Plum Island Ecosystem LTER, Massachusetts, United States - WE1603-10 | ecosystem: Environmental > Aquatic > Marine > Intertidal zone >...
GCAAAGATGTGCAATGGAAAATTGACAGTACGTGATATTGCAGATCAGTTGGGCCATCACCTAAAAGAGGTTCAGAAATCACTCAATACACTCGAGGACATGAAGATACTCGAATGGAAGGAAATTGGGTAATTCTAGACCATTCATAATTTCTATTGATTTACAGAGCAAATGATGTTAAGAGTGAGAAGAACCACGCTAGGTGGTTTGTCCCCATTCATTACCAGTTGCTATCAAGATCAATCCAATTATTATCAATCCAGGAGCAATAACGCCTGGAATAGCAGGTGAGTTATTGAATAATACCTCAGCCATTGGATATCGAATTGCATGGATCACTCGACCAGCGAATAAGATTAGGAATCCTAGTCCCAATAGTAAATTGGATCTTCGAAGTTTCCCTCCTGACTGCCATGCAAGATACCAAAAAAGGAGAGGAATAAATAAAGCATAGATAGCACCAGCACCACCTGACAAGTAGCCTCTTGTAGTTATATCAAGAATGGGAGGAGGAATGAATCCCAATACTACAGCGATAATTACAGCTGGTACTGCAAATGCAATCTCAGCCCACCGCTTTCCAAAAATCATAAACCCAGCTGTCGCAGATAGTGTCGCCAGAGCTAACCATTGAATGAATGAACCAGCCATTAACCAGAAATCAAGGGTTCCAGAAAGGAATGCTGTTTCCCCGGCAAGACTTCCAACTAAACTTCGAGGGTCAGCATAAAAATCACCAACGAAGTAGAAACAGCGACCAATAGCAAGAAGTAGGAAGAACATAGCCATTGCAAACTGGAAGGGATTCCTAGTATTTCTCCATCTAAAGAATAGTAAGAAAATGAAGAGGAAGAAATAGTATCCTACAACGAGAAACCAAAGTCCCGCGTGAACTTCACGTACAATCATATCTATCGTTTGCATCATGGAAATCGCTCCATCCTAATCCTTCTAACTAGAATTAGATTGCGCGCCAACAAATAAAGCTATTCCGCGGCACTTCATCTAGCGCTATACGCCCAGACAATCCCTATATTCGCTCTTGATGCTCATAGTAATGGTGTTAGATGACTTTGGGACCTACTTGGAAACTAGTCAACGATGATTCGAGCATTGACGAGTTCATTGACATACGACGAATCGTAGGAAATCAAGTAATCAGAGCATATCTTCTTGATGATATTATGGATACTCGTAGAGTGAAAAAGATATCCGGAAAATTGCGAGGCCCCAAAAATGAATTCAAAGATTTTGCAAAATTCCTGATTATTAAAATGAAGAATGGAGATTCAGAATACAAAATACTTGCAGAAGCAGGAGTGTATGAGAATCTGAGAATAGTTGGTACAGACTCTGAAGAACTTGCAAAGAAGACACGGGATGAAGTAATTAAGACATTCACTGACGCACTCGAAAATCCCGAACTGAACGATACCAAACTAATACTTAGTGATGATTCAGAAGTCAGATGAAATTGATTGGAGGGTAATGTAATATTCGAACGATATGCTAAATGTCCTATTTGCGATAAACGAACTGTACTTAGGGTCCCTCCAGATGTTATAAAAAAAGCAAAACGGTTTCCATACACAGTGAAAGTTAAACATGAAGATCACTACTTCTATATCAATCTGGATAGTCAAGCATGGATTACGGACATCTTGCATCCGGAACTCGTTGAGTGATTCATCCAATATACATATCAGAAGGATTTTCGTCGTCTGTATCTACTTCTGATTTCCGGGCAATCTCTTTTCTTGCCCATTCAATAAATTCAGTGACCTTGTTAATTTGTGGTGTCATTATATCAAGATCCACTCTTATACCCACCAAATCCACTATTTTTCCGAGAATTGCCTTTGCAGCTCGATAGTCTCCTTTGATAACTCCAAGAGTTTCTCCAAGAATACAGGCACCATCCATATTGTACATAGAAGCCGCCCATGCAGGTATGACTCCATTTGCACCAACGATAGCTCCTTCTTCTGTAACAACGGTGTATGGAGAATCTGAAATCAATGCCAGCAATTTCTCAGAATTTGCAGAAACGTAGATGCGAGGTTCGTTTGGATAAGATTTGAAATACTCTTCATAGTCCTGTTCGTATGCTGCAAGAGAATACAGAATTGTAACACCCAACTTTTCAAATTCCTTTGCTACAAAATCAGCATATTCATACACACCTAAACTTGTGGATGGTTGAAAATCAGCAGTAAGGAACAAGAGGTCATGAGGCTCATCTGGTGCAGCCCTATACAGATGTATGGTCGTCTTTGGAATTGTGGCAATTCCCTGACTTACAAGAACTCGTGGCGGAAAATCTTTACTGAAAAGGTCCATTAAATGTTCTGCACGAAGAATTCGAGACAAAGTTTCAACTGCAATTTTCCCCACATTCGCTATTCCAGGTAGGGCAACAATAGCAACAGGAAACTTGAGTGACTCTTCCCCCACTTCCATGAACTTACGCGCATACATACTTAACCATTACCAGAATACCCATTTGGCACTATCGGTTAAAGTCGATAGAATCGCTTTGAGTTTGTCGTAGTCATATCAGCTATTTTCTCGATTGGTTGATTAAGAACTTGACTCAGAGATTCGCAGCCGTATTGAATATTAGCAGGTTCATTTCGCTCCGATGTTGGAGAGAGGTATGGACCATCAGTCTCGAGTAGGATCTGTTCCAATGGGAGTATTTCAGCAGATTGTACTCTGTTTCTATACTTGGAGAAATTTGCAGGTAGCGAAATGTACCATCCATTGTCAGCTACTCTTTTTGCAACAACTGGATCACCATCAAAACAGTGCATAAGGACATCACCGGAGAATTGAGACTCAAGCAGTTCAGTGGCTCGAGCTTCTGCTTTTCGCGAATGAATTACTATTGGCAAGTTTAATTCCGTAGCCAAGTCAATGAATTTTGAGAATATTGGTTCCTGGGCTTTTCTTGCTCGAGGTTCTTTCACCCAATGATAATCAAGACCAACCTCACCAACTGCAACAATATCGGTTGAATATTTCCTTGTTAGAGCGATTATTTGATTAGCCTCATCCATAGTAACTTGTGATACTGAGCATCCTGCGGAATGAAAGATGAAATCATTGTATTTCTTCAAAATACCTAAAGTTATTCTGAAGGATGCTGGACTAATAGAGGAAGTCACCAACCCAACAAGACCCACATCCCGAGCTCGTTGAATAACTCTATCGCGATCATTTTTGAAATGTCGCATATCAATATGTGTGTGAGCGTCAAACATCTCCATGTAAATATGCTCCAAGTATTACATCTAAACGAGACTCCTTTAATTATCGATTGTTGTGGACTTTAGTTGGGACCAACTATGTCAGATGATGTGAACGAACGCTTACGTGAGAAGACAATGCTAATTGCATCATTGAATCAGAAGATGGAAGCACTTCAAGCTCAGCTCAGTGGCTCTCAGAGAAGGGCAAATGAATTAGGGACTAAGTTGGTGGAACTTGAAGGCTCACTAACGCAGAAAGATTCTGAAATACAGATGCTCAAAACACAATTATCAAACACTAAAGGGGCATTGGACACAGTTGGCAAAGAGATACAAGGAATCAAAGCTGAACAAACTCAACTGCTTGCAAAGAAAAGACCTGAAGCTGTTGGTGCATCAGTAAAAGATGAATTGACCCTTGCTGAAATGACAATAGGTAGATTGAGGGAGGATTTGAAGCAATTCTCTCACGCTGCAACAGCTGTTCTCAACCAAGAGGAAGATGCTCTTGACTGCCTGAAGAAAGTCCTACTAGAAGTGGGAGACCCAAAATATCGTATTTTGAATATGGTTCTTGCAACGAAATCTATTCGGGTGGAAGAGATAGCTTCTAGTCTAGTTATCGATATGAGTGAAGCTCTCAAACATATTGATGCTCTACAAGTAGCAGGAGAGATCCAAATTCGTGATGGAAATACTGTTCTACCTGCGCAAAAGTATCTTGAACTTAAAGTTCCCAAAGATGTATGGCTCTCTATGGAACCAGATGATGTCTTCCAAGAATTGGAAGAATTCGTAGGAAAAACAGATGATACTGCAAGCATTGTAGAAGCGATGGAAACCGCTGTTGAGATAATAGAACAGAAACTAGCTCGTAGTGGAGCTCTAATCTTCCAAATGAGAAGGACAGCCGATGCATGGAATAAAAAACCAGGAAATGTTGAGGAACTACAGTATACCATAAAGGATTGGAAGGGTCGTGCTCAAGCCCTTGGCTAATCTTTCTTATCACTGCCATTATGTTCCTTGATAGCATCCCGAACATATGAACCAAAATCAGAGGTTTCCCCATCTCGTTGTACACGGATCTTTGGACCTTCACCCTTAATCTGTCGTTCAATATACATGACATCTAGCTGTTTGACTATCTGGCGTACGCCCCTATATACAATCAAGTAAAGGATAATCTCTTGCACACGATTTCCGATGTGTGGTTCAGTTTTCTTTAGACCTTCAAGATAGGCAGTTGCTTCAGGATCAAGAAAACGCTTGAGTAGTTTCTCTTGTTCATTACCGACTTTCTCTTTTTGCTCACGTGATTCTTGCATTTTCTTCTCACGTTTCATAAGCTCAGCCATTTTCTTCCTTCTAATCATAGCCAGCTCAGTATCGTCGTCGGTCAATGGAGAAACCTCAAGGTTTTTCGCCTTTCAGAGTATAGTTAAAGGTAACGATACAGCGAGAGTGGGTTTTTTAACCTACACGCAGATGAAGCAAGTAGAAGTCTGGAGTGTTTCAAGTTGTCAAAAGCTGAAAAATGCACATGGTTAGGTGTGAACGACGATGGAAAAGACATGTGCAGGCTTAGGGGGCAAAAACTACCGAAAGCGGAAGTGTCTTCAAAGTGCACTATAATAGACTTGTCGACAATCTGTTCGGATGCATATAGTTCACTCTCTAGGGGAGTAGAAGCAATAGAGAAGAACAGCACAGATGCTTTTCCATGGCTTATCGAATCAGCGGCACAATTTGAAAACCTTGGTGAAACAGACAATGCGATAATGGCATATATGAAATCCATTTACTTCGCTAACAAGAATGACCTAGCAGAGAAGGCATATGATTTCTTCAGAGCTGCTAGAACAGCTTACGAGAATGGACTAGTGAATAACGACCCCTCACTCAAAGACCCAGCTATCAAAGATAATCTAGCTAAAGCAGGTAATGCAATAATTGACAGAATGCGCAAGATAAGTGGGAAAACAGATCTTACTGATATGCAGACTGAACTCAAAGCAGCTGTGCTTGGAGGCGTTTCTCTCAAAAAATCTCAAGAAGTTGAACCTCGCGCCCCAAGAGACCTCATTTACAGTCATGGCAGATCATTGTACGAGAAGAAGGGTTTAGAGTACAAGGATGGAGCAAAATCATACATTGAATCGGGAATGATAAAGAATGCAGTCATTCTATCCTGTATGGGTGCCCTATCAGACCTGATGCTTGGAAACCCGAAAGAGGGTATAGCATATCTTACTGAGGTTGCATCTAAAACTGGTAATAGTCAAACATTCAATGAGCATCCTTGTTTTGAATGGACTAAGACGGTTTTCAAGGCACTGATCAGTAGAGATGAAAATCTAATGATTACAGTGAACAAGCTCTTCCTTGAGATTCCTTGGTCGTTCAAGGATGATAGAGAATTTGCTCGTAGGGTTATGGAATCAGTAGAGCGAAGGATTACTGCTTGATTCTCATTTTTGCAATGAAGAATCCACTTGTGTTATGTTCGTGTGGAAATAATCTTCTTACATATCTGGAACATTTGAATCGGGGGTATCCACGGTTTCCGTATGGATATGGTTCTAATAACTCGATATCATGACGTTTCATTGCAGAGTCAATTTGTGATTCTCCTTCATGAGGGAGAATAGAACATGTTGAGAATACGATTTCTGTCCCGGGTTTCTCTCTATATGCAGTGAGAATTCCATCCAGCAATTTGTTCTGAATAGTCATCAATGTCAAAAGTGTGTCCTTATTCAAACGCCATTTGAATGAGGGATAGGTTTGAAGAATACCAGTTGATGTACAAGGTGCATCGATTAGAATTCGATCAGCATCAAGAACTACAGGTTTTGTCGCATCAGCCTGAAGCCACTGTACTTGAGAGGCATTAAGAATTCGAGCTCGTTCTTCTGCAACTCGCACACGCTCCTCGTACATATCTGTGGCAATTATCTCGCCCTTACCATGCATCAACTCCATAATAAACTGGGTTTTCATTCCCGGAGCAGCACACGAGTCCCATACTTTCTCACCAGGTTGGGGATCAAGTGATTTCACAACAAGAATACTAGCTAAGTCCTGGATGAGGATTTGTCCATCACGGAAAGGCTGTGAACTTACCACTTTTTCGACACCTTGAACTATTCGAAATACATTAGGTAGGTCTCTTTGAGGTTCTAGTTGAATATCCGTGAGGGAGTCTAGAGCAGCTATCGCATCATTTTGAAGAAGATTAGGTCGTAAGTAATAGGAGCGTTTCTGATTGTTAGCTTTCAATAGTTCAATCGTGTCTTCTTCTGATAGATTTCCAAGCAGGGTTTCAACGATAAATGTTGGGTGAGAGTACAGTAGACTTAGTCTATTTATCTCTGGCATGTTTTGAAAAGCACTTTTCAAATCAAGTGCAATTATCTTCCTCAACTTTCTCTCGAAACGCTTGATGTCAGGATAGTTAGAAGTGAAATCTTCAATATCTGAATTAAGCCATTTTGTCTCATAGAGTACAAGGCGTAGGGTATTCTTATCTTCTACACTCAAACCCTGAATGGCTTTTCTATCAAGTGCCCTTGAAAGTAGATAATCCAGAGTATTTCTGAACCTAATGATTGAGAGAGCCAATGACTGAACATTAATTTGAGAATCAATTGAATCAGGAGAAGTTGTTTGCATCTCACGAAGTAGTGTCTTCATTGAGGTAGAAGCGTTTTCAAATCGATTTAGAGCTTTAATTGTTTCAGCTCTAACTGACATTTTCTGATTCATTGCATCTCTGTAATGTGTCCGGGTATTGTTCAATCTTGTTATGTATCAGATGATTTCTGCATCAGGTCCAGAGTGGACATATTTCATTCTAGTGAGCATCGTGGTGAAGAATTTTCCACCAATGATTCCAGAGTCTTTGTATCCACCCAAATGGGGCATATACGGGTCATAGTACACGTGATCCTCACTCGTACCGACTCCTGCAGTTTCAATCTCCTTGACCCATTTCTGACGGATCTTGATATCATCCGAGATAACTGTGGATCGCAATCCAAATCGTGATTGATTCGCAACCGATATAGCTTCATCCACACTCTTTACCGAGTATACAGGTAGTGCAGGAGCAAAGACTTCTTCATTCATTATCCGCATACTGAGTTTGATATTTGTCAATACAGTTGGTTTGTAGAAGATACCTGCAGAATCTCGTTCTTCTAGATAGTTCATTCTGTAACCACCAGTTTCAATCTTAGCTCCTTTTGCTAGAGCATCTTCCATCTGATCAATTAGAATGTAAAGTGCGGTGAATCCAACAGGAGATTGTGTTACTTCAGGATCCGATGGCAAGCCAGCTTTGAGTTTGTTAGCTTCTTCAACTAATAGTGGTACTAGATCATCATGCAGAGTGTCCTGAACGAGAAGTCGCTTTATAGCCATGCAAGCCTGTCCACTACCAAAGAAGCGTCCTCGAACAATTACCTTTGCTGCTTTTTCTAAATCAACATCATTGCCCCAAACAAGACAAGGATCACTCCCAGCAAGCTCAGGAGCCATTTGAATACTTTTTCCTGCAGCTTGTGACCAGAGTTTTAGTCCAACGTCGCTATCACCATACCAGACAAGGGCTCCAACATTCGGGTCATTCATGAATCGCTTCATCATTTCCTTCCCCTCACCTGTAAGAATCTGTAGGATGGATGGTGGAAGTCCACTTTTTAGAAAGCTTTTCAGAAAGATGTTAGCAAAGACAATAGTACTCAATGGGACTTTTCCTGGGGGTTTTAAAAGAGTTGAATTTCCTGCAAGAATTGAAGAGGTAATACTAAAAATTCCTAGAGCAATCGGGGCATTGTATGGAGGAAAAAGAGCAGCTACACCATAAGGTTCTCTGAATCGATATGACTTTCCACCATCAAGTCCAGGGTCTTCAATAACATCTAGTAGCTTTCCCCATTCATCTACAGACTTCCGATAGTCACTCCAAGCGCCAAGGTCCCACGCCCATTTCAATATGCCAATAGGCGTCCCTTCTTTCACGGATACCTTGCTGATTGTTGTCCAGGCCTTCTTAAACTCGAGGCTTGCTTCATAGAGTGCATCAGCCCTTTCATCAAGAGTCAATCCCATACCTGGAATCTTGAACGGATTGTAGAGTTTCCCATGGTCTCTTACACCAGCGGAAATTGCTCTCTTTATGTCCTCTTCTCGAGAGATGGAAACTTTTGCATATACTACTTCATCAATCTCATCTTTCGAGTATTTGGGGACACCATGGTGATTACGATAATCACGAAGGAACCGCATTTCGGGAGTAGTTCTAGGGATCATTCCGGGTATCTTTGAAAATACAAAACGAGAAAATGAAGATGCAGATCGCATCTGGAGAGCAATTGCAAGGCCGGGGTCCCGGGTCACTTTCTCCATATCAGGAAAGATAGTGTACTTTCCAGTATCAACCTCTTCGCCATCAACAAGAATTGGGAAAACTTCCATGATTAGTCCTCGAGCTAGTTAAGAGAAGCCTCGGCACTTCATCCCATCTAAAGGTCTTTCGGAGTGGTATCTTTGTCTGCAACTAATGACCGTTCGTACATTTGAACCAGCATCCCCTCGTCTTGTTCATATGGGTCTCCCCAGGGTACGAATCCGAATTTTTTCATCAATCGCTCTCCAACTTGTTGACCAACAAGGATATTGCAATAATTACGTTGGCACCCATGCGCTTTCCCATATTCTGAAAACTGCAAGTACATTGCAGAAGCAAGTCCAGATGTTCTACATTCAGGTCGAACAGTCTGATGTTCCCCGAAGAGCCCCTTCTCTGTAATCTTTGCTTTGTAAACACCAACAATTTTGCCTTGAAGCCGGCTCCCAAAGTAGTGAATATCGTTATCCATATCCTGAATAATCTGTTCAGGTGTGAACATTCGTTTCATTCTCCAATGCTCAGGATATTCTTTAGCAAGAGGCCAGACCTGCCTGAAGAGCTCTGAAAGTTCTTCAGCATCTTCTTTGTCAAATTCAATGATGCGAATCTCTTCAGCAGGAATTTCAGACATATTTCTCAAATCCATTCTGTTCTTCCCTTGCTATAACTTCTGGGGTTTGGTTGCTTAAATTCACGAAGATACTGAAGCAGCCCAGTCATATGCTTCCTGAATAGGAGTACATCCGCCGCAAGAATGACAACCAGCGAGTGTCTTCTTAGGATTCAATCCATGTTGAAATAGAATCTTGCCAATTTCCTTGTAGAACTCCACAGATTCATCTAGATGCCCACAGTATGAAGGTTTGTAGCTCGCAAGTTGACTACCCTGCGCAGGTCGGATTGGGGCCACAACAGGCATCACTCCTTCCTCAGCAAGTTCACGTACCAGACTAAGCGTTTTTCCGGTGTCTTCACCTAATCCGTGAAGAATGAATGTACTAACATGGCCTTTCTCAAAATAGTCCGATGCATATTGCCAACTCCTCTTATAAAGGTCAAGAGATCCATACTGATGTTTTCCCGGACACATTTCCTCGCGGATTACCTCATCAGCACTCTCAATATGCATCCCAACTGCAGTAGCACCTGCATTAGCAATCTTACGAATTGAATCCCTATCAACAGGAGGCTCAAACTGAACGGCTATCGGAATTTTGCTTACTTTTCTGATTGCTTCAATAACTTGGATTAGCTTCTCTATACCCATATCCTCGGATTCAGGTGTCCCAGTTGTAAGTAGAACGTCGTCAACTACGCCTTCTTTCTCAGCAGCAATGACAACCTCTGCAATATGCTTTGGATCTTTTTCTAATACTGTATCACCTGAGCGATAAGACAAAGGAATTGTGCAATATTTGCACTGGGTTCCATCTGACCAGTATCTACACGACTGATAGACTGTTGTTGCAAGTGTTCGGTCACCATGAAGTAGTGCAATTTGATTATAGGGAATCCCATTGGTTGTCTTCATATCATAGAATCGAGGTTGTGGAACGACTTTCAGTTCAATCGAGTCATCATAGAGCCAGACTGTAGGATCATCTGTTGGAGCCAATGGTGCAGAATTGAAAGTTATTGCTTGGTCGCCAGAACGTATTGGAATCCCGATAGTTCGTCCATTTGGAAGAAGAAAATAACGCCCGCCTACAGGACCAGCACCACCCTTTCTTCCTGCATACTCATTCGAAGACAATGTAGCACCTTCAATCAATAGTCTTACCTTGAGTCTGAGAACTTCTTCTGCGTCCATTGTATTCGCAGACAGTTGTTTTTGTTCCTTAATCTATATTGGCATTGAGGCCCCTCTTTGCCTTCCATACAAGTTCAGGCAAGTCAAGAACGGTTAAATCTTCACCAGAATGATCCTCGAGCATATTCTTGCAGAATGGACAAGATGTCACTAGTATACCGGCTCCAACATTCTTCGCCTGTTTTACTCTCTCGGCACCTATCTTCCTTGCTTTCTCTGGAAACAGAGTGCGAAGGCCAGCTCCATTCCCGCAACACATTGCATTATTCCGCGTTCTTTCCATCTCAACAAGTTGTACACCAGAAACCTTCTCGATTACCTTGCGTGGTTCATCATAGATACCGCAATGTCGTCCAAGATGACAAGGGTCATGGTAGGTGATTGAACTCCCGAATTCACCTACTGGTAATTTTTGGATCTGTTCTTCTAGTGTCTGACTAATGTGTTTGACAGGTTTGTTTAATTTCAAATCATAATCAGCATAATCTTTAGTCAGTACACGATAACATCCCGGACAAGTTACAACAATCTCATCTGCATTAATTGCATTAAGCATCTCAACATTATGATTAGCTAGTTCAAGACCAAGATTCACGTCTCCAGTTCTGAATAGAGGAGAACCGCAACACCATTCTTCAGGTGAAACTGATACCTGGTTCCCAAGGGTTTCTAAAATCTCTACGGTATTTGCAGCAATCTCTTTTTCTCGATAAACAGCCGTACATCCAGTGAAGTAGAAAAGATGTTTACCTTCGGATTTCTTTGTTTGTACCCAACTATTTCGTGATTCGTGTGGTTCTGAGTACGGATTGTGATGCATCCTAATAGATTCAGCCAATTCATTCAGACCAGAAGGCCTTCTTCCTTCAATAACAATATCTTTTCTGCGTTGCTCAACTATTGTAGCAATGTCAATCTCTGGTTTGCAAAAAGTAAGGCAATGACTGCATTCTAGACACTGAAATAGAACCTCTATTCCTCGCTCATCCAAATCTCGTGTTCCAACAATTTCCTGATGGAGTAACAAAGCTCTTCCATGTGGTGTTGGTGAGTCGGAGCGCCATGCAAAGAAGGTGGGACAGACATGTCTGCACATCTTTGGACATGCAGCACACATCCGAATTTGTTCTGCAAGCGAATCATCGAATGTCATTTTCGCACCCCCAAACCAAGTTTGCCAGGATTCATAATTCCATTTGGATCAAGAACCTCTTTGATCTGCTTCAAGACAATGAACG
>Ga0307423_1002013_pt1 | contig 11712 bp, 13 predicted proteins | sample SalMarWE160310MG_FD_202154 | JGI IMG/M metagenome (GOLD analysis project Ga0307423, IMG submission 202154) | Salt marsh sediment microbial communities from the Plum Island Ecosystem LTER, Massachusetts, United States - WE1603-10 | ecosystem: Environmental > Aquatic > Marine > Intertidal zone >...
GATGAGGAGCAGAATGGCGATCTTTTGGAGCGCATCCGCAGCATCAGGCAGCAGTTGGCCCTGGAAATGGGCATCGTGGTGCCGCCTTTGCACGTGCGCGACAATCTGCAATTAAAGCCCGGCGGCTATGCCATCATAATCAAGGGCAACGAGGTGGCCGGAGGCGAAATGATGATCGACTACTTCTTGGCCATGGACCCTGGCGATGCCAAGAAGTCATTGGAAGGCATCCCCACCACCGAGCCGGCTTTCAACCTGCCCGCATTCTGGATACCGGAGACCAAGAAAGAGGAGGCCCAGTTCGCCGGATACTCCGTGGTCGACCTTTCCACGGTGATCGCCACCCATTTGACCGAGGTAATAAAAAGCCATTCCGACGAGTTGCTGGGACGCCAGGAAGTGCAGGGCCTTTTGGAAAACCTGGCCAAGACCTCGCCCAAGGCGGTAGAGGAGCTTAACAGTGTTCTCACCCTGGGCCAGGTGCAGAAGGTGCTGCAGAGTCTCTTGAAGGAGCGCGTAAGCGTACGCGACCTGTTGACCATCGCCGAAACCTTGGCCGATTACGCGCCCATGACCAAAGACGCCGAGGTTCTCACAGAGTATTGCCGGCAAAAGCTGGCCCGGGGCATCGTCAAATCCATCCTGGGGACCGGAGAAAAGGACCTGCACGTGCTGACCCTGGATCCGGGGGTCGAGGATATTTTGACAGCCGGCATCCATCAGACCGAGCATGGAGCCTACCTATCGGTGGATCCGGATAAGGTGCAGGCCATTTTGGGTGGGCTCAATAAGGAGCTGGAGAAGTTCACCCAACTTACCCAGCCTCCGGTGGTGCTCTGCTCACCGGTGGTGAGGCGCCATTTCCGCCGTTTGGTGGAACGCTTTGTGCCCACCTTGGCGGTGCTGTCGCACAACGAATTGGTGCCTGAATTGAATGTTCATTCTTTGGGGGTGGTCCGCTTGGCCGGCGGCCAGGACAAGAGCCGCAAGCTTACCAAGGGCAAGTAAGGAACGTATGCAGACATGAGGGTAAAGCGCTTCACCGCCGATGACATGACCCAGGCCATGCGGCAGGTTCGCCAAGAGTTGGGGGCTGAAGCCGTCATTCTGGCCACCAAGCGCCTGCCGGGAGGCGGGGTGGAAATTTCTGCGGCCATGGATGACGGAGCCCCTGAGAGCGTGGCTTCGGCCCCAGAGGCCATGCGGGAAGGCGGCGAGGAAAGCGAATCTGGCATCGCCATGGCGGCTCTGGCCCGCCGGGTGGAAGGTTTGGGCCAGATGCTCACCCGCCATTTGGTGGTGAGCGAGGCTGCGGCGGGCTTCTCCGCCAGGCCGGAAGTGGCGCCCTTGTACCACTACCTCATGCGCCAGGAGGTTGCCCCAGAGTTGATCAGCCAATTGCTTGACGACCTCTCGGCGCCTGATGCGGTGGGCCTTTTGCCTCGCTTTTCGATCCGCTTGAAAAAATTGTTCCGGGTGGCTGATCCTCTGCGGGTCAAATCCGGCGGACCCTTGGTGTGGGCCCTGGTGGGGCCGACCGGGGTGGGCAAAACCACCACCATCGCCAAGTTGGCGGCTTGCTATGCGTTGAAGCATCGGTTGAAAGTAGGCATGATAACAGTTGATACTTTCCGTATGGCCGCCCCTGAGCAACTCCAAGTCTACGGCCGCATCATGGATCTGCCCACCCGCGTGGCCGCCAGCCCGGTTGAACTGCGGGAGGCGGTGGAAGAGCTTTCAGACTGCGAGTTGATACTGGTGGACACTGTGGGGCGCTCGCCCGCGGATGAGGAAAACCTGGTGGAGTTGGCGTCCGTGCTGGCAGGAGTAAAAGGGCTGGTGTGCCATCTGGTGCTGGCCGCTCCCACCCGCGACCGGGACCTGCAGCTAGTGGCGCGGGCTTTTGGCCGTTTCGACCCCCAAAGCCTTATTTTCACCAAGCTGGACGAAACGGGCACTTTCGGCCCTATACTGAATCAGATGGCAAGGACCGCGAAACCGGTGAGCTATTTGACTTTTGGCCAGCGGGTGCCCGATGACTTTGAGGAGGCCACCCGCGAGGGGCTGACCAAGCGGCTGCTGCCATCGCGGCGGGAGCTTGAAACTATTTGAGTAATTGGCCGGCCTGTCAGGGAAAACTGGTCTTGAGAGGCCCGGTTTGCTATAAAGTCCATATGTTGGGTTGCCAGCGCTAGGCAATTAGGAGTTCTTAATGGATCAAGCCCAATCCCTCAGGAAAATGGCCGCGCAGAGCCGCTCCGTTTCGGCAGGCACGGCCTTACGCACCATGGCGATTACCAGCGGCAAAGGTGGCGTGGGCAAGACCAATGTTGTGGTCAATTTAGCCCTGGAACTGGCTAGCCTGGGCCGCAAGGTTCTGCTTATCGACGCGGATTTGGGTTTGGCCAATGTGGACGTTTTGCTGGGCTTGGCGCCCAAATACTCCATAAATGATGTTATCCACGGTGAAAAGACCTTGCAGGAAGTGGTGGTGGAGGGACCTCGCGGCATTAAAATTCTTCCCGCCTCCAGCGGTGTGAGCGATCTGGCCCAGTTGAGCAGCGAGGAAAAGCTAATGATCCTGCAGGAACTGGACGCTTACGACACTGATGCCGACACGGTGCTCATCGACACGGCGGCCGGCATCAGCGACATGGTGCTTTACTTCAACACCGCAGCTCAAGAACGGGTGGTGGTGGCCACTGGGGAGCCCACCAGCCTGACCGACGCCTATGCGCTGATCAAGGTGCTTTACACTAGGCGCCAAGAGCGCCGTTTTAAGATTCTGGTGAATAATGTAGCCGACACCAGAGCGGCCAAGGAGGTATACCGCAAGCTGGCCATGGCCGCGGACCATTTTCTCGGCGGCTTGTCTTTGGACTATTTGGGCTTCATTCCCAGCGACCCGGCCGTAAATAAATCGGTGATGAAGCAAAAGGCCCTGGTGGAGGCCTTTCCAAATTCTCCGGCGTCGCAAGCGTTCAGACAACTGGCAATCACTATGGTGAATTTGCCGGCAGAACAAACCAGCGGGAACATCAAGTTCTTCTGGCGTAGATTGGTCAACATGGCGTAAAATCACAAGGCTAGGAATAATACCCGCTTAGGGGCCGGCGCTTGTATCAAGGTCCCGTGGTGCACTAACAAGGATCTAGCCCGCAAATTCTGGGGGATGGCGCGGGATGACAGCGAGACTCCGGTTTGTCAGAATGCGGCCGACCTGGCTTTAGGCCCGGCGGCCATGGTGCGGGAGGCGCGGCGCCGGTGGTGAATGGCTAAAACAGGCCGAAGATAGTATGACAACACAGGGCGAAACCGAACAGCGCTATCACCAGGCCAGGAATGATCCAGCCGTACGCGAGGCCATCATCCTGGAGCATACGCCCTTGATTCGCTTTGTAGCAGGCCGCATAGCGATGCGCTTGCCTTCGCATGTGATGCTGGACGACCTGTGGAGCGCCGGAGTGCTGGGCCTTATCGACGCTGTCGACAAGTTCGATCCCGACAAGCAGGTGCAGTTCAAAACTTACGCTGAATTTCGCATCAGGGGAGCCATCCTTGATGAATTGCGCTCCATGGATTGGGTGCCCCGTAGCGTGAGGCGCAAATCCAGCAAGTTGGAGGATGTATACAACAAGCTGCAAAACCGACTGGGCCGGCCGGCCGATGATGAGGAAGTGGCGGCCGAGTTGGGTGTGGACCTGGAGGAGTTTCACCGGCTGTTAGATGAGGTTCGCGGAGTGAACCTGCTTAGCTTGGACGACCAGGAAAGCCCTTTGAGCAAACTGGACTCGGAGACGGTGCTCAAGGCCCTGGGCAAGGAAGGCGAAGGTGAAGATCCCCTGGTATTATTGGGTCTGGCCGAGTTGCGCCATCAAGTGGCGCGAGCCATCGAAGGCCTGCCTGATAAAGAAAAGCTTGTAGTATCCTTGTATTATTATGATGAGCTAACCATGCGGGAGATCGGTGAGGTATTAGGGTACACCGAAAGCCGTATCAGTCAGATGCATACTAAGGCAATCTTGCGTCTGCGGGCCAGACTTCGCGACTTGGCCGGGGCCGTGACTTAGGGAGAGGAAGAACAATGGGCGTTGCTTACGACACCAAGATGAAGGTTCTGGTGGTAGACGATTTCTCGACCATGCGGCGTATTGTCAAAAACATCCTCCGCCAATTGGGTTTCGACAATATTGTCGAGGCCGATGATGGAGAGACCGCCGTCGGCAAGCTGGAAAGCGAGCGCATCGACTTCGTTATTAGTGATTGGAACATGCCTAAGATGAGCGGCCTGGAGCTTTTAAAGTGGGTACGCAACCACGACGAGTTCAAAGACCTGCCCTTTTTGATGGTCACCGCTGAAGCGCAAAAAGAGAATGTACTGGAAGCGGTAAAGGCCAAGGTCTCCAACTATATCGTAAAGCCGTTTACCGCCGAGACATTGAGCGAGAAGATCGATAAGATCTTCCAATAAGTAGCCCTGTCTCGGCCCCGCCCATGGGGGCGGCCACCGGGGGTGATTAAGCCATGGCTGCGGCCACGCCGGAAAGCAGCGGGCAAAGCCGCAAAGTCTTGGACGAAGCTCGCATAAACGAGAGCAACTTTGACGAAGAAGTGCTCTCCGAGCTGGGCGATGAGCTTAGTGCGTCTTCGTCTTCCGGTGACAAAGTTGAGTTGGATAAAGCCGACCTGCCCCTGGCCTTCGAGGAAGAGCCCGAGCCGGAACCCGAACCCATACCAGAACCGGAATTGGAGGTGGACCTAGCCGATGAGCCGGGTATGCCTCCCATGGAGGGTCAAGAGGAGCCGCCCAAGAGCAAGGTGCGGCGCTTTGCTTTTTTGGGGATTCTGGCCAGCATTGGTATCGGGCTTGCTCTGGGGTTGTGGTATGGCCTTTTAAAGCCCAAAGAGAGGGTCAAGACAGAACTCCCGCCTTACTTTTTCCAAGGCCCCATACCGGATCCCGATAAAATCCTCCGGGTGGACTTGGAGCCTTTCATCGTGCCGCTTTTGGCCTCCGAAGAAGGCCGCATTTTAAGGATCACGGTGAGCCTGGAGAGCCCGGACGATGAGTCCAAATTGCTGCTAAGCGATAAAACCCGGCTCTTGCGTGATGTGATCTACCGCATCCTGCGCGACCGGCCGGCGGGAGAAATAATGACCTACCGCGGTAAAAAGCTGTTGCAAGCCCAGATCAAATCCGAACTAAATCATATTTTGAATCAGCGTCTGGTGCATCAGGTGCTATTCACCGAGTTCGTGGTGACGGGGTAATATCATGGTGGACGGCGCCGCAAATTTCCCCATAATTTTTCAGCAGGCCGGCGTGGTCAGCAAGGTGCAGGAAAGCGTGCAGCGCGGTCCCGAGGCCCAGCAGATGGCGGCGGCCGAGGAGGCGGCTCAGCAGGCCAAGGAGCGCCAGAAGAGCGTGCAAAAACCGGAAGAATCGGCGGCGGACAACCGGGTGCGCACCGATACCCGTGGTTCGCGTGAGCAAAGACAGGGGCCTAAAGGACGCGGCGGCGAGCGGAGCAAAAAAGAAAAAGAGCAGACAAAAGCACTTAATACCGAAGGCGGGGGCCTGGTGGACGTGGTGGTGTGATGAACTGGCTATGGTGGGTGCAAATCGGGGCGGATATTCTGCTCATTGGCGGGTTGCTGGTGCTTTTGAGCCGCCTCAAAGGGAGCGGTGGAGCCAATTTGTCCGCGCCCAAAGAGATGCAGGATTTTTTGGCGGAAGGCCAGCGCTTGAGCCAGGAATTTGACCGCCTTTTGGGAGAGAAGCGCGAATTGGTGGGCACCACCCTCGCCACGCTGGATAATCGTATCGTTCAACTCAAGGCTATTGTGGAGGACTTGGAAACACGCCTTAAAAACGCCCGTCAAGTTTCCAAAGCAACAGAGGCTGGTAATGCAGAAGCGGTAAAGGAGCCGGCCGGTGATTCGTCCAGCGCCGCCAGCCAACCCGGCAACCAGGCCTTGGATGAATTCCGTAAAAAGGTGATGCGCTTAGCCCGCCAAGGCAAAGCCCCAGCCCAAATCGCCGAAGCGACCGGCAGGCCCAGAGGCGAGGTCGAATTGGTCCTAGGCCTCTCCGGCCGTTCAAAGTAAGCAAAACCCGTAAGCCTTCATCCCCTAGGCCCAGAAGCCGGCTCCTGCCCTTGGCTGGGGTGCTTGATGCTTTTATTTGCCAATACAATATCTTACGCAGCAAAGCCGCCCCCTGGCATACTCCTTGGCTGCATATTTCAGCCAGCTAGGCAATAACTTCCCGTCCTTTCTCGGATTAGAAACCAGCGTCAAGATACCGCGGGCATCGCATTTTCTGTCCTCCCGAGACTCATCGTGAATAAATATTAAATATCAATAAGATAAACGGCAAACTACTTTTTGAACCGATGTTTTGATGGTGGCACGAAGGTTGCTACTGACTTAGGCAAGTCAGATCATCCATCAGGAGAACGGTGAGGAAAATGGCCTACGACTTCGGATTCGCGGATGCAGTTCACGGCAGCCTGATGCAGCAGCGGAATATTGACATCATTTCCAACAACATGGCCAACGTGAACACCCCGGGTTTTAAGGCAGACCGCTTATTGTTCAACGACCTCATGGGTCGGCGGGTCTATAGCGTAATGGAACAGGGCCCCATGAATGTTACCAATGAGCCCTTGGATTTCGGCATCAGGGGCGACGGTTTTTTCCAGGTGCGCACCCGGAACGGCATCCGCATCACCCGCGCGGGCGCATTCCAAATGACCAACGATGGAACCTTGGTGACTCCGGCCGGAGATCCGGTGCTGGGCGCCGGGAATACCACCATCACTCTTAACCCGCAAGGTGGCAGGCCCGATGTGGATGAGGAGGGCGGCATCCACCAGAACGGTGAGTTGGTGGGGCAGATCGCGGTGGTGGAAGTGGTGGATCCCAACACCCTGGAAAAAGAAGGCTTGAATTTGTTTGTGGCCAAGGGAGGGGGCATGCCCACCACCCGACCGGCCCAAGACTATCGTTTGGTGCAAGGGGCTCTGGAAGAGTCCAACGCCACCGTGGTCCGCGAGATGGTGGGCATGATCGACAGCTTCCGGGGATTTGAATCCTACCAAAAGGCCATCCAAGTTATGCAGGAAATCGACCAGAAGGCCGCAGCTCAAGTGGGGCGGGTAGGCTAAAGGAATTTTATTAGGCTCGTCCGATAGCGAGCGAGGAGGATTTAAGCCATGATGCGCAGCCTGTGGACCGCAGCCACTGGAATGCTCGGCCAGCAGCTGAACATGGACGTGGTGTCCAACAACCTGGCCAACGTCAACACCTCTGGTTTCAAGAAAAGCCGGGTGGATTTCGAGGACTTGATTTACCAGACCTTGCGCCAGCCAGGTGCTGCGCAAGCCAACGGTCAGTTGATCCCCACCGGCATTCAGGTGGGCATGGGCACGCGGCCGGTGGCGGTGCAAAAGCTGTTTAGCCAAGGCGATTATCAGCAAACCGGTAACCAACTGGATGTGGCCATTGAAGGTGAGGGCTTCTTTAAGCTTCTGCAAGGAGACGTGGAGGTCTACACCAGAAACGGGGCCTATAAACTGGATAACAACGGAGTGATCGTGGACAGCCACGGTTACATACTGCAGCCCCAGTTCACCGTGCCCGACGGCACCACCAGCGTAACCATCGATCCCGGCGGCACCATAACCGCTCTGGCATCCGATGGAACCCAGTTGGCCCAGGCTCAAATGACGACCTATAAGTTTGCCAACAACGCCGGCCTCTTCGCCAGGGGAAAGAACCTGTTTACTCCCACGCCTGCTTCGGGCGATCCGGTGGAGGGCACTCCGGGCCAGAATGAATACGGCACCATCGCGCAAGGATACCTGGAGATGAGCAACGTCAGCGTAGTGGATGAGATGGTCAACATGATCGTGGCCCAGCGCGCATATGAGGCCAATTCCAAGGCCATCCAGACTGCGGACCAGATGCTGCAGTTGGCCAACAACGTTAAGCGTTAAGGGATAGAATCATGAGAACGCTCAAAGCCGCGATAATTGCTCTGGCCCTGGCGCTAGCCCTGGGGATTGTTCCAGAAGCGCAGGCCGCGGGCGTGCTGACATTCGCCAAGCAGGCAGAAGTGGCTTCGGCAAAAGTCACTCTCCAAGACCTGGTAGCCAGCGCCAAGGGTTTGGATGCCGACTTCAACAAGCGCCTTGCCACTATTAAGGTGGCGGAAGCGCCCCAGATGGGCCGCACCGCCAAGGTAGAAGGCGCCAAGCTGCGCACCCTCCTGGCCCAAGTCAACCCTCCCCGCGATTTAAGCGTTCTCATTCCGAGTGAAGTGGTGATAAGCCGCGCCACCCAGCGGGTGAAAACCAGCCAGATAAGCCAAGCGTTTAGACGGGCTATAAGCGAGCGCATGGGCGCCCGCAACGCAGATTTCTCGCTGCACAGCGTCAACGCCGGTAGCGACCTGGTTTTGCCCGCCGGGCGTTTGGAGAGCAAGGTTCACTTCCTGGGCCAGGCCCTGGATGGCTTGGTGGCGGCGCACATGGAATTCTGGGTTAACGGCTCTCTGGCCGGCAAACGCAGAGTCAGTGGCAAAGTTGATCTTTTCGGTAAGGTGGCGGTGGCCGCCAAGGGCTTGGCCCGGCGTCATTTGTTGGAGCCCGAGGACGTCAAGATCGTTCGCTTAAGGCTGAACGGCATCCAGGGCGCCACCACCTCCGATCCCGAAGAGGTGATCGGCTTGCGCACCCGGGTGCCGGTGTCCATGGGCGAGGCCTTGGAGTTGAACCGGTTGGAGAGGGCGCCCTTAATCCGCCGTGGAGATGTGGTGAGAATGATCTACACCGCTGGCCGGCTCAAGGTCAGCGCCAAGGGACGCGCGGAACAGACCGGTTACAAGGGCGGCAGCATAAAGCTGGTCAATTTGGCGTCCAAGCGTGAAGTTTACGGCAAGGTGCTGGATTCCGGCACCGTGCTGGTGGATTTCTAGGAGGCGATGAAAGCGATGAAGCCGCTGGCATATGCAATATTGGCCGTGATGCTCATTCTGGCTGCGGGATGCGCGGGCGATCCCAGCTTGATTCAGGCTGACAAGCCGGTGATGCCTCCGCCGGAGCCGGCCCGCAACCTGCAGACGGCCAAGCCTTCCTATGGGTCGATGTTCACAGACCGCACCCAGGATTTCTATCAGGATTTGAGGGCCCGTAACGTGGGCGACATCATCGTGGTGGAGATCGTGGAAAACTCCAGGGCCAAGAAAAAGAACGACACCAAGGCCGAGCGCACCAACGAAGTCGAGGCCACGATTCCCTACCTCCTGGGCTATGCGGGTGGTTTACGCCGAGAGGCAGACTCCAAGAACACCGATCCCTTGATAGGGGCTGGGTATAAATCCAAGCATGACGCCAAGTCGGAACTGAAGAAGGAGGACTCCATGACCTCCTCCATCGGCTGCACCGTGATCGAAAAAATGGTCAACGGCAATTTGGTGGTGCGCGGCTCGCGGGAGCTTCAAGTGAACGGGGAAACCCAATACATCGTCCTGCAGGGCATTGTGAGGCCGACCGACGTTACGGCCACCAATACCGTGTATTCCACGCAATTGGCTGACGCGAGGATTTACTACACGGGCCGCGGCGTGCTTAGCGATAAGCAAAAGCCGGGATGGCTGGCAAGGCTCATGGACAACATTTGGCCGTTCTAGGAGGACGTAAGCGACATGCGCAAGGTTAGCCTGACCATAACTCTGGTTTTCTTACTCTTGGTGGCCGCAGGTCCTTCTCAAGCGGTTCGCATCAAGGATATGGCCTCCTTTAAGGGCGTGCGCGGCAACCAATTGGTGGGTTATGGCCTAGTGGTTGGTTTGAACGGCACCGGCGACAAGAGCGCCACCACCTTCACGGTGCAGGGCTTGACCAACATGCTGACCCGCATGGGCGTGAGAGTCACCCCGGATCAAGTCAAGGTTAAGAACGTGGCCGCGGTGATGGTCACCGCCAGCCTGCCGCCCTTTGCCCGGGTCGGGCAGCGGGTGGACGTGACTCTTAGCTCTCTGGGCGACGCCACCAGCTTGGGCGGCGGAACCTTGATAATGACGCCGCTGAAGGGAATGGACGGCAACACCTATGTGATGGCGCAGGGGCCGGTGAGCGTGGGCGGCTTTTTGGCGGCGGGCGAAGGGGCCAGCGTCAGCAAGAACCATCCCACCGTGGGCCGCATCCCGCGCGGCGGCTCGGTGGAGCGTGAACTGGATTTTGCCTTCAAGGACATGAAACAGCTTGAAATCAACCTGCACACCCCCGACTTCACCACGGCCGCCAGGGTCGCTGCCGCAGTCAATCGCGCCATGCCTGGCGCGCAGGCGCAGGCCGCCGATTCCTCCACGGTAAAGGTGAACTTGCCGCCCGATGGAGCCATGGACCGGGTGACCGTGATGGCCAAGCTGGAGAACTTGGAAATACAGCCGGACATCTCAGCCAAGGTAGTGGTGGACGAGCGCACCGGCACCGTGGTCATGGGCGAGGCGGTCCGCATCTCCAAGGTGGCGATCGCTTCGGGCGCGCTTTCCATCAGCATCACCGAAAGCCAGCAGGTCAGCCAGCCCCTGCCCTTCAGCCAAGGGCAGACCGTGGTTAGTCCCCAGACCGAAGTGCAGGTGGGAGAGAAGAAAACCAAGCTGAGGCTGGTTGATGGCGGCGTTTCCATCGGCGAAGTGGTCAAGGCGCTTAACGCCTTGGGCGCCACGCCGCGCGATTTGATAACCATATTGCAGGCCATCAAAGCGGCCGGCGCCTTACAAGCCGACCTGGAGATTATCTAGCATGACCTTCGGCGCCACCCCACTAAAGAGCCTGGGAATCGGGCCCGCCAAGGCCAAGGCCTCCACGCCTGAAGAAACAGCGCGGGAAAAGGCCGAGCTCAAGAAAGCCTGCCGCATGTTCGAGGCGCAGTTCCTTAAAATGCTTTGGAAGGAAATGCGCAAAACCGTGCAGCAGACCAAACTGAATCACGGCGGCTACGGCGAGGAGGTCTTCACCGACCTTATGGACCAGGCCGTGAGCGACCAAAGCGTAAAGAACGGTTCCATGGGTATAGCCGATATGCTGGAGCGCCAGCTCAGCCGTGAAGGCTATGCCCACCCGGGCGCAAAGATGGGCGCCTCTTTACGCAACTGGGGAGCGGATAACGCGCTTTGTTTGCCAGTTAACGGCGGCACTTTAACCAGCGGATTTGGTCCCCGCCAGCACCCGATCACTGGTCAGGACCAAGAGCATGAAGGCGTGGATCTGGCGGCTCCGGCGGGAGCGCCGGTTTTGGCCGCGGCCGCCGGGCGGGTGGGGTTCGTCGGAGACCGGGGCGGCTATGGCAACCTGGTCATAGTCACGCATGCAGATGGCAGCCAGACCTATTACGGCCATCTCGACGAAATAGCCGTGAGCGAGGGTCAACTGGTAAGCGCCGGGCAAAAGCTGGCCACGGTTGGCTCCACTGGAGTGTCCACTGGACCTCACCTGCATTTTGAACTCCGCGACGCCGCCGGACAGGCGGTGAATCCCCTGCCCAAGCTGGCGGGCATCGGTTTCGACACAACCACCTGATCAATGGAGCGATGATCATGCAAGCGGTAATGAATGAGATCAGCCAACGCTTAGGCCAAGAGGTCGAGCTCTATCGCCAGTTGCTGGAGGTGGTGACCGAGGAACGCGATATTCTGCTGAATGG
>Ga0307423_1002014_pt1 | contig 11712 bp, 11 predicted proteins | sample SalMarWE160310MG_FD_202154 | JGI IMG/M metagenome (GOLD analysis project Ga0307423, IMG submission 202154) | Salt marsh sediment microbial communities from the Plum Island Ecosystem LTER, Massachusetts, United States - WE1603-10 | ecosystem: Environmental > Aquatic > Marine > Intertidal zone >...
GGCGAGTTCCTCATTCTCATTAACCGTTTTATTCCCAATGTCAGCCAAAACCGGCGCACGGTTCACATGGTTGACGGTGATATTAAATGTAGAAGTGTCGCTCATTTCGCCGGCAGTCATTATTGCCCTGATACTCGGATAACTGCCCGACTGATTGTAAGTAGGCGTCCAGATTAGTGTATGGTCTTGCGCATTAAACTCTGCTCCCTCAGGAATATTTTCCATCCTAAACGATATCTTATCCTGGTCCTCTCCATCGGGGTCCGATCCGGAAAGCGCAATGGTAAGGGTCTGATTTTCATCAATTACCCTATCACTAATCGGATCAATCTCCGGCTTCCGGTCTACTTGATTGACGGTAATTGTTACTGGTTCGCGATCAACGCCTCCACCTTTATCATCCAGAAGGAAATCCACAATGTATGTTCCCGATTGTTCGAAAGTCGGCGTCCAGCTAAAAGTTCTTGTTGTGGAATCAAAAACAGCCCCTTCGGGAACGTTCTCCGCTAAATAAGTTAATCTTCCCTGGTCTTCCTGATCAGGATCGCTTCCTTTAGGGACGGTAAAAGTTAAAGAAGAATTTTCATCTACTGTTTTATTCTCTAACGGGGGCAGATCGGGCATCTGGTTGACATGTTCAACGGTTATGGTAACAGTATCTGCCGCGCTCAGCATGCTGTGAGTTTGTTCAGTTGCTTTGAAAATGATATCTTTGTATACACCTGACTGCTCGTAGGTTGGTGTCCATTCCATTAGACCGCTCTGAGCATCAAATGTACTGCCCTCCGGAAGATTGAGGGCTTCCAGAATAACCGAATCGCCGTCCGGCTCCGAGGCATTCAAGGTTAACCGGAAGGGTTCGCCTTCCTTTAATGTTAAATCGGGAATATCTTCAAGCTGGGGTTTATTGTTGTGACGCATAATTAATGTAGCGGTATTGGCAGCCAGAAAAACATAGATATCCTTCTTGAATACGTTGTAGCTTCCATTTTTGGTTTCGTATTGGCCTTCTAAAAAGGGATTCTCCAGATCGGTGACATTTACAATCTGCAATCCGACATTTTGATTAGCCAGGTAGGCATAATTACCTGCTTTATATACATCACTTACAAATCCCCCGGTTGAGAACCTGCTTACCTGCACCGGCAATTGCGGATTGGAAATATCAAGAACGAGCAGCCCGCCAGGACCATCTGCTACGAAGGCATAATTGTCAATCACCTGAATTTTCATAGCATCGTACCGGGTTCGGAATTGGGAAATCTTTTGAGGGCTGTCCATGTTGGATACATCGTAGATAATTAAACCTGCTTTTTTGGCAGCCATATATAGCAGGTTATCATGCTTCACCAATTGCTGCACCCACTCAGCGGGAATTTCAAGGGCTAAGGTAATGGGATGATTCAAATCGGCGATACTCATAATGCAGAATCCTGCATCCCCTAAGGCTATAAACAAATAAGGATTGTCAGCATTAACCCAATGGGCGCCGCCGGGCGTTTTGATTTGAGCAACCCTTCGCAGATTTTCCAAATCGAAAATTTGTACTCCGGCAGCATCGTTGGAAGAGTAAACATACTTATCGTCGGCATACGAATTATAAACTTCATCATCCATTTGCACAGATGATTTTAAGATGGGATTTGTTATATCTGAAATATCGTATAGACGCAATCCTGCCCAATAGTTCGATATAAGAAGGTTATTTTCATAAATTTCGATATGACGTTCGCCATCATTTACTTGTACATCATCTTTTAACTTTGGAGGATAAATTGTGGTGATTAATTCCGCAGAAGACTTTTGGGCAAATAAATTAGCTGCAGAAAAAAGAGCTAAACCAAATGCCAGAAGAAATAGTATGAAAAAATTTTTCATCACTCGCCCCCGCATTTTGTCGTAAATCACATTTTTCATTTGTTAAAATATAGAATATAGCCTTAATAAAAGCAAGGTAGTAAGTATTGCCAACACACCGACGCTTACTGCCAGATCTGGTTTGAAGGCAAATTATTTCAAATGAGTTCAATTTCTATTTTTATGTTTTTCAAATAATGACTAATTTGTCTTAGTGATTAAACCAAAGGAACAGGAAAATAATGCAAGCCACAATCCTATCAATTGGAAATGAGTTGCTTAACGGCAAAACCATCAATAGCAATGCCGCCTGCATTGCGGGAGCTCTTTTCGACATCGGTATCCGCACGGACGAAATCATCACTATTGGTGATAATTCGACAAAAATCGTCAGGAGTTTAAAAGAATCCTTAAATAAAAGTGATTTGGTAATCGTAACCGGCGGGTTAGGACCTACTCATGATGATATTACCAAAAGCGCGATGGCAGAATTTTTTGGCACAAAACTGATCCATAACGAGGATATTCTAAGCAAGATTGAAGAGCGTTTTGAAAGGCGGGGCATGACCATGCCGCAGGTCAATCGCAGTCAGGCTTTGGTGCCCGATAACGCCGAATTGATAAATAATCCAGTGGGAACAGCGCCCGGGCTGCTTTTCAAGACTGCGGGAAAGTACGTGTTTGTTCTGCCTGGGATTCCCATGGAAATGCAAGCGATTGTCGATCAATCCATCATTCCTTTCCTGAAAGAAAACTGTGAATTGCAAGTAACTCAGGTTCATCTATACCGTACCACCGGAATTCCCGAATCAAAAATTTACCAGATTTGCAAGGCTTTATTTGAGCAACATCCCTTATATGAAATTGCCTTTCTCCCCAAATATATTGGCGTAGAAATCAGAATTGCTCTGCATGGAGACGAACATAGATACCGCTCATTCGAAAACGAGCTGCATAACAGGATCGGAAAATATATATTCACAAAAGATGACCGGGAGTTGGAAGAAGTCATTGGAGATTTATTGAAGAAAGAAAATCTCACCCTTTCGGTTGCGGAAAGCTGTACCGGCGGACTGCTTGCGGATAAGTTAACGGATGTGCCGGGAAGTTCGGAATACTTCTTTGGGGGAATAACTGCCTACAGCAACGAAGCCAAGGCGACATATTTAGGTGTGAAGGAATCGACTTTGGAACAATATGGGGCAGTTAGCGATGAAGTTGCCAGAGAGATGGCTGCGGGCGCACGCGCAGCTTTCGGAACGGATTTGGCGCTTTCCACAACCGGCATTGCCGGACCTGCAGGAGCAACCGAAATGAAACCGGTCGGATTAATTTTTATAGCGCTGGCAACGGCGGAGAAAATAATTTCTAAAAAATTTAACTTTGGAAGTATCCGCAGATTGAATAAAGAAGCTGGCGCCCAGGCGGCATTGGAAATGCTTCGAAGGGAGCTTCTGAATTTGCCCTCCGGAGCTGCCTGAACTTGATTTTGAAATAAAACTATTTTATCTTCACCTAACGCCTTAACGAAATTCAATGCAAACTCAAGAGAAGATTCGCACCTTTGTAGCCATCAAAATATCTGCTGAAATGGAGAAAGAGTTAGGCAGATTTTTGGCGGAGTTGAAAAAAGACCGCGCTGATGTAAAATGGGTAAATCACGAGTCTATTCACTTAACCCTGAAATTTTTAGGAAATCTCACCGCCTCACAAGTAGAATCGGTGATCGAAGTGGTGCAGAAAGCGAGCGTTGAATTTTCGATATTTCATTTGAAAGCCGATGAGAAAGGAGCTTTTCCCAATTTAAAACGACCGAAGGTTTTTTGGGTGGGATTGTCTCAAGCCGATGATTCGACGTTACTAAATCTACAATCGAAGATGGAGACGGAATTGGCAGAAATTGGATTTGAAAAGGAAGTGCGCAAATTTCATCCACACCTAACTATCGGAAGAGTTCGCAGGTTTAAAAATTTGGAAGATATTACTGAGAAATTTATGGCATATGAGTTGGCAGAAATCGAATTTGAGGTTAAAGAAATTTTGATAATGAAAAGTGTCCTAACTCCAAAAGGAGCAGTATATTCAATTCAAAAAGCGATTCCATTAAAATAATATAAGTTTCAAGAACCCTATCAAATATCGAGGTCTAAATGGCTAAAGAAAATGAAGAAAAACTAAAAGCAATTAATGTGGCAATGACCCAGATCGAGCGTCAGTTTGGCAAGGGAGCCATTATGCGTCTTGGCGACCGCGCGAAAGTGAATGTGGATGTGATTCCCACCGGCTCCATCTCCCTGGATTTCGCTCTGGGGATTGGTGGAATTCCCCGCGGCAGGATCGTGGAAATCTACGGACCAGAATCTTCCGGTAAGACGACGCTAGCGCTGCACATTATCGCCGAAGCGCAGAAAATGAACGGGCTGGCTGCTTTTGTGGATGCTGAGCATGCGCTGGATCCCATTTATGCCCGTAAGCTGGGTGTGGATACGGTTAATCTTCTGGTATCCCAGCCGGATACCGGCGAACAAGCTTTAGAGATTGTTGAAACGTTGGTACGCAGTGGTGCTTTGGATACAGTGGTCATCGATTCCGTGGCAGCGCTTGTTCCCCGCGCAGAGCTGGAGGGCGAGATGGGTGATTCCCATATGGGACTCCAAGCCCGGCTTATGTCCCAGGCATTGCGTAAGCTGACCGCCACTGTGAGCAAATCCAATACGAGCGTTATCTTCATTAATCAATTACGGGAGAAAATTGGGGTGATGTTCGGCAATCCGGAAACGACCACCGGCGGCAGAGCTTTAAAATTCTATACTTCCATCCGTGTAGATATCCGTCGTATTGCATCGATTAAGGAGGGTGATGCAGTGGTTGGCAACCGGACCCGGGTTAAGGTTGTTAAAAACAAAATGGCACCTCCTTTTCGTATCTGCGAGTTTGACATCATGTACGATCAGGGAATTTCCAAAGAAGGCGATCTGCTGGATTTGGCTGCGCAATTGGACCTGGTTCAGAAAAGCGGAACATGGTATAGCTTTGGCGAGGAAAGGCTGGGACAGGGGCGCGAGAATGTGAAGCGCTTTTTGAAAGAGAATCAGGAATTCAATGATAAATTGAAGAAAATGGTTCGTCAGAAACTGGGTTTTGAGCCTTCCGATGAGAAGCAGGAAAACGCCGAAGCTAAGAGTTCTGAAGAAAAAAAAGAAAAAGCGACCGAAGTGGCGGCTAAGTAATTAGAAAAGTAAAAAAGTGGAGGGTTTGACTTTTTACTTATTTCTAATTATTGCCTTACCACATAAATGTGACGAATCAAATTTAGTGTAATAGTCGGTACAAATGCTATTTAAGTCATTTCGAACAAATTAATGAATCTTCTACAAGGATTTAAAAGATAGGGGAGAATACCTATCTACAATTGTTTAAATCATTGTAGAATGTAAAAGTTGATTCATCTCGAGATCACATCCTCGTAGAGAATATATAAAAGCTAATAATCTAAAATCCCATGCCCCACATAACCAACATCGAATTCCGCAGACGAAAACCCCAGAGATTTATCGTTCATTTTGATGATGACCATGTCCATACTTTTAGTCCGGAGACGGCATTAAAGCATGGATTCGTTTTGGAGAAGGAATTCAGCGAGCAGGAATTTTTTGAAATTATCAAGGAAGACAGCATCCGCCGCGCCAAGGATCAGGCACTGCGCTATCTGGAATACCGACCGCACAGCAAAAAGGAGCTCACCCTGAAATTACTTCGGAAATCCTTCCGGAAGGAGATCATCGAAACCGCACTTTCCGATTTGGAGAATGTGGATTTGGTTAAGGATGAGGAATTTGCTCATCTGTTTATTCAGAATGAGCTAGTGCTTCGTCCAGGCAGCAAAAAAATGCTGCGCAGCAAGCTTATTCAGCGCGGAGTAGCGGCTGAGATTTTTGAACCGATCCTCGATGAATTTTATGAACAACAGGATGAAGGAGAGATTGCACGAGGAATCGCAAACAAATTTTTAAAAACGCAAAGGGGAGTCAAACCTGAAAAGCAAAGAGAAAAATTAATTAGACACCTGCAAAGCAAGGGTTTCGACTGGGATGTGATTGATTGGGTGGTGAGGGAGAATAATTCCTAAATCAATAAAAGAATAAGATTGAAGAACTTAATGATTAATAATATTTCCCATAGTTGGAATGATGAAACCCCGGAAGCTAAAGCCCGATGGTTTCAATCGCTTTCACTTTCAGAACGTATGGATTTGTTGTGCTTTTACACGGATATGATCCTACAAAATAACCCAAAGATCGTGGAATCAAAAAATGTTAAACCAGCTTCGAGAAGTGTTCGAATCCTTACAAAATCACCAGGTTAAATATTTAGTGATTGGCGGCATTGCAGCGGTACTGTATGGAGTACCTCGGGCAACGTTCGATCTTGACATTCTTATAGAATCTACGGAGGGGAATGCACAAAAATTATTAGATGCGTTTTTGGATGCTCGGTTGGGAACCGCATCACTTCTAACACCCAAAGAACTGCTTGCTAATGAGATTACGGTATTTTCGGATAGAGTGCGTATTGATGTTCAGGTCTCTACTCCCGGATTAATTTTTAAGGATGCCTGGAAAGATAAGCAGATTATGAAATATCAAAATCAAAAGTTCTACGTTGTGTCCAAAGAGGGTTTAATTGGGCAGCAGGGCGTGAGGTAGATTTGGAGGATGTAAATTTATTGCAATTACCAGATAAAAAGGGATAAATTTGCCTTTAAAAACTCAAGCGAAAAATATTTCAATTTGTAAAAATTAATGCTATTTAAATTTTTTCCTCCCACTTTTCGAGCCTCAACTCGTCCCCATCAAACACGGCATAAGTAAAAAGCTTCATCCAATCGCCGAGGTTCAGATAGATTTTATTTCCAAATTTTTTTAAGTCAGGTCGGTGCAGGTGTCCGAAAAGAACATAATCAAACCCTTCTTCAAATTTTTGTTGAGCTCTTTGGATGTAATCGCTATCGTCGGTTTTGCCTCTCTTCGTGGTATGCTGACGGCTGCCTGAGGAGACCCATTTTGCCAGTGGTATACCAATATCAGGGTGCAAGAGGCTGTACAGAAATATATTAATTCGGTTGCGAAAGATGCGTTTCAATATGCGGTAGCCAACGTCATGTTTCGCTATGCCATCTCCATGCTCAATAAAAAAGCGTTTCCCATTAATAGTATATTCCAAATTGTCAACATGGATGGGAATGCCCAGCTCTTCGGGAAAATAATCACGCATCCAGAAATCGTGATTTCCGGCGATATAATGGAGTTCTTTCCCGGAATCATTCAAATTCCTCAAGGCAGCCAAAATCCTGGTATAACCGCGGGGAATAACAGTTCGGTATTCAAACCAGAAATCAAATAAATCGCCCACGATAAACAAACGCTCGCCGGTTTTAGCCACATGGCTCAAAAAAGAAAGCAATTTTTCTTCCTTTAATTTTTCTGTTGTGGAATCGCTCATTCCCAGGTGAGCATCGGAAATAAAATATGAATTCGCCATGTAACCTCATATTGGTCTGAAGCCAAAAAATTTACATTCCTGATCATTCGTAAGCAAATTTTATGAAAAGTATCCACCTTTCCCCCCTTTGTAAAGGGTCTACCACCTTATAGAGATGATAAAGTAGGTTTTAGTTTTGAACTTTTCTATATTTCAATCGATACATCAAAAATTATTATGAAATTTGCCATTTACTAAAATAATCACTTAAATTTGGCTTTTCATTTTAGCATTAACAAAAGCTGCGGAAAAATTATGCCCGACGAATCTACCGAACCTAAAAGTGGTGAACGAGAAATGCCGTTTCTGGATCACCTGGAAGAATTGCGATGGCGGATCATTAAGGCTGCAATCGCAATTTTTGTAGGAATGATTGTTTGTCTGGTCTTCTCTCAACGGATTCTCGATTTTCTGATTTGGCCAACGACGCAACTGGATATTCCTCTTGAACTTCAAGTGCTTAAAGTGCAGGGAATGTTTGTAGTAAAGTTAGAGGTGGGATTTTTTGGGGGGATGGTCCTGGGGCTGCCGTTTATTCTTGTGCAGCTCTGGCGATTTATCTCACCGGGTTTGTTCGAAACCGAGAGAAAGTTCTTCGTTCCTTTGGTTGCCTCCTCAACGCTTTTATTTTTAACCGGATTGGCTTTCGCATATTTCATCATTCTTCCCTTTGCCATCGACTTTTTTATTGGTCTCGTGTCTGGGAATATCAAGGCAAATATTGCTATCGATTTTTATATCGGATTCGTTCTGCGGATTTTAATCATTTTCGGATTTGTTTTTCAATTGCCGATTCTGACCTATTTTTTGAGCAAGATTGGCTTGTTGACACCGGCTTTTATGCGCAAGTATCGCCGCCATGCAGTTATTGCCATTTTTGTGGTCGCGGCAGTCGTTACGCCGCCCGATGTTCTCACCCAGGTTTTGCTCGGCATCCCGTTGGTTGTACTTTATGAGTTTTCCATATTTATCTCAAAAAGGGTGCAGATTAATAAAGAGCGAAAAATGAAAACGCAGCAGGAAAAAGGCGAGTAATTCGCTCAGATTAGCCCAGGAAATTTTTTATTCAGCCTAAAATTGATTAACATATTATCTTATGAAAGGCGCATTAAAAAATATATTCGAACCATTTAAAGAGGATTTAGAAGCTTATCATCAAACCTTCAACCAACTGATGCGCTCAGATGTTAAGTTGGTTGATCAGATTGCCAAGTATATCGTTAAACATAAGGGCAAACAATTTCGTCCTTCCCTGCTGATGGTCTCCGCCCGGTCGGCAGGCAAGCCGCAGCAAGCCACCTATATTACCGCCGCAGTTGTTGAGCTACTGCATACTGCAACGCTGGTACATGATGACGTGGTGGATGATTCCGAACTGCGCCGTGGTTTTCCAACCATACATAAAGTATGGAAGAATAAAATTGCCATCTTAATGGGGGATTATCTGCTGGCAAAATCCCTTATTGCTGCAACAGAAGCACAAAGCCTGGAAATCATGAATACAGTTGCGACGGTAGCTAAACGCCTAATTAAAGGCGAGATGTTAGAAATACAAAAATCCCGCAAATTGAATTTAGATGAGGAAGTCTATTTCAGGATTATTGCTGATAAGACCGGTTCATTAATATCTGCCTGCTGCGAATTGGGTGCGTTGACCGTGGACGCTGCGGATGAGCAACAGAAAGCGCTTAAAAATTATGGCGAAAATTTAGGACTCGCTTTTCAAATAAAGGATGATCTGCTGGATTACGAAAGCAGCAAAGGAATACTTGGAAAACCTGTGATCGCAGATGTGAAAGAAAAGAAGCTGACCCTACCGCTGATTTATTCAATGAATGGCTCTTCTGATAAGGAGAAGCGGCGAATTCTGAGAATGATTAAAGACGGGGCTTCGAAAAAAGAGGTGGGTCATATTCTCGAGTTTGTGAATGAGCATAATGGTTTGGAAAAGGCTCAGGCAAAAGCTGCATCTTTAATTGATAAGGCAAAGGAATCTATAAATTTGTTAGCTCCATCGCCGGCGCGCTCAGCTTTGGAAGATTTAGCTGACTTTGTTGTGAACCGCAAAAAGTGATTTCCGTGGTGCCTCATAAGATTTTAAAGTTAATATGAAAATATATGAAAATAATAATTCAGCTAATTTCAACATTCATATTTTGCTTCTTTCTGCTTACCTGCAGTAAATCCCATTCACCGGTATCGCAAACGAGATTATTATTGGGTACTTTTGTTACTATTACCGATTATGACTCAACCCTGGAAAAATCAATTATTCACAGTGCGTTTGACTCTGCTTTCCAGGCGATTTCCGAAATTGAAATGATGACCAATCCCTTTGATTCGGAATCAACAATCGGGAAAATAAACCTGCAGAGCAATGAGCAGATGGATTTTTCCATTAATCCTCAATTACATTCTATTCTTTCCGCTGCGAAGGATATTTCTGAAAAGACAATTGGCAGTTTCAATTTCGCTTTGTGGCCAGTGTTTAAATTATGGCATTTTGGCACAGACAGCGCGGCGGTGCCGGATTCGAAAGCAATTGATCAGGAATTAAGATTAGTGGACTTGCGAAATGTAAGGCTGAGCTCTGATTCTTTGAAATTCTTAAAGCCGGGAATGGAAATCGACTTAGGAGGAATTATCAAGGGGTATGCTGTAGAGCTTGCTCGGCAAATATTAATCCGCAAGGGATTGAGCGATTTCATTATTGACGCAGGCGGCAATTTGGGGATTGAATGGCACAAGCATATGCCAGTGAAGGTAAAGGTCAGGCACCCGCGAAAGGATGGGCAGTTTTGGTGCGAATTTCCCATCGACAGCAGCGTGGGAGTTGCCACATCCGGGGATTATCAATATTACTTCATGGAGAATGGGAATCGCTATCATCATATCCTGGATCCCAAAACCGGATTTCCGGCGAAGCCGATGGTGAGTACCACCATTATTGCGCCGGATGCTATACAAGCGGATGGCTATTCAACCGGAATTTTTGTAATGGGTCCGGTTAGAGGAGGAGAATTTATCGAAGCGAATCCGAATTTAGAAGGAATTATGGTTTTCCCAATCGAAGGAAGATTGGAAACATATGTATCATCCGGATTAAAGAATTCCTACAAGCCCTTGGCGAATGAAAAATAAAAACAAAAAAAAGATCAGCAAAATTCTGATTATCAGAATGAGCTCCATCGGGGATATCATCCTTACATCTCCGCTCATTCGCCAGTTGTGGGAGAATTTCCCTGACGCACAAATCGATTTTTTAGTGCGCTCCGAATATGCCGATCTCGTGAAATTCAATCCGCACCTTTCTCACATCCTGCAATATGATATTCAAACAGGCTGGAAAGGCATGAAGGAATTAAAGGAATTCATTAGCGAGCAAGGATATGCAGTGGTGCTGGATCTGCATCGGAATTTTCGCAGCTATTACCTGCGCAAAATCTCTCCCCGTCCAACAATTTTAAGGGTCAATAAAAATCGGTTGATCCGATTTTTGCTGGTAAAATTCAAAATAAATTTATATCAAAGACTGTATGATCATATTCCATCGGTGGCCGAGAAATACCTGATGGCAGCAAGCAATTTGTGTCAATTTAAAAATGATTTGCTGTTGGAGTTATTCTTACCCCAAAGCATTGCTGATAAAGGCAAACACCTTTGGAGAAAATTGGAAAAGGAGAATTTTGCTGTCATCATGGCGCCGGGCGCCCGGCATTTTACCAAACGCTGGCCTCCTGAACTGTACAGTGAGTTAATAGTGAATATCTATCAGACCTACGGATGGCGGACGCTGCTCGTTGGTTCACCTGAAGAGACTCCTCTAATTCAGGAGATTCAGGAAAAAGCCGGCATTGAGACATGTGAACTTGTTGCCGGATACTTTGGCTTGCTGGAAACCGCCGCACTCATCAAAGCCGCGCCAGTGTTTATCAGCAATGATTCCGGGTTAATGCATATGGCGGCCGCATACCAAATTCCGCAAATTTCTATCTTTGGATCGACCGTCAGAGAACTGGGATTTCTTCCAATTAATCCCAATGCCGTTGTAATTGAGAATCAGGGATTGGAATGCCGCCCCTGTACTCACATTGGACGAAAATCATGCCCGAAAAAGCACTTTAAATGCATGGGTGATATTACACCGGAAAGAGTATTTGATGCTTTTAAAGAGATAGTGGGAAAAAAGAAAGCCCTGCCGAAGATTGCCCAAATACCCATGTAATCTTTTTAGAACAATCTTCTTCCTTCAAACACAATCATATACCCATGTAAGAACATAGGTAAGGAGCCTATTAAAATAGTTAAAGCAAT
>Ga0307423_1002015_pt1 | contig 11700 bp, 8 predicted proteins | sample SalMarWE160310MG_FD_202154 | JGI IMG/M metagenome (GOLD analysis project Ga0307423, IMG submission 202154) | Salt marsh sediment microbial communities from the Plum Island Ecosystem LTER, Massachusetts, United States - WE1603-10 | ecosystem: Environmental > Aquatic > Marine > Intertidal zone >...
GGATAGTTAGCATCTAGCCGAGCGAGGGAGACTGATATGAGCCGCGCCAAATACAAAATAATTAGCTTGGGGTTCTTGGGAATTATTATCCTGTTGATGCTGGCGACCAGTGCCGGCGCCGAGGAAATCGTAATCGGCAGCGTACGCAATGTGAAAGGCGCTGCCTTTCTCGTGCGCAACAAGCAAATCATTCCGGCTAAGCCCAACCAACAGATCATGCTAAATGATATTCTGCGTACCGGCCCGGACGGAAGCCTGGGGGTCATTTTGCGTGATGACACCGTGTTGTCCCTGGGGCCTAACAGCGATTTTAGCCTAGACGAATTCGCCTTCTCTCCGGTGGAGGACAAGTTATCCTTGGTGGGCAAGATGACCCGAGGCACCGCCACCTTCCTCACCGGTAAAATCGGCCAAATGCGGCCGGAGGCGGTACGGGTCAAGACACCGAACGGCACCATCGGCGTGCGGGGCACCCAGTTCCTGGTGCAGGTGAACGACCAGTGAGCAGGAAAATGGCCATGGGAAAACGGGCTGTATGGCTGGGGCTTGTCTTGGTGTGGCTGGCTCTTTTAGCCGGTTGCTCACCAGGCAGTGTCGTGGTGCTGATACCCGACCCCAATGGCAAGGTGGGTAAGTTGACGGTTAGCAATCAAGGAGGCAGCCAAGTCCTGGAAAAATCAGGCCAGGCCATCTTCATCAGGGATGCCCAGACCCCCCCGGAGGCGCCGGTGGTGATGGAGCAAGCCGAGATACAGAAACGATTCGGCCCAGCTCTGGCCGCCCGGCCCAGCCCGCCGGTCCATTTTATTCTGTACTTTTTTTCCGACTCCACCAAGCTCGTTAAATCTTCTAAAGCCCTTTTGCCTCAGGTCATCTCCGCGATCAAGCAACGGGTCTCCGTCGATGTGAGTGTGGTGGGGCACTGCGATACTACAGGCGGCGACATCTATAATCTGCGCTTATCGCAGAGAAGAGCTATGGCGGTAGCCAAGATATTGACCGCAAGTGGCGTTGATCGCAAAACCCTAGAGATAACCTCTCATGGCAAGCGGCGTCTTTTGATTCCCACGGCCGACAATGTAAGAGAGCCTCGCAACCGTCGCGTGGAGGTCACGGTAAGGTAAGTGAGTCAAGCCGCCCCAAACATGATCAGCCGCCCGCTCTTTTCGGACAACAGGCTATTGATCGCCTCCATAGGGGTTCTGGTAACAATATTAATGGCCGCCATCTATATTTGGCAGCCAACCTTCTTGGTCTTTCTGAATCACAAGACCTATGACACCTTGCTCCGCTTTGTGGGACAGGCCGAGCCCTCGGGCCAAGTCACCATCGTGGACGTTGACGAGAAAAGCGTAGTCCGTTATGGGCAGTGGCCTTGGCCCCACTACCGCCTGGCCCGCCTGCTCAAAACCATCAATGAGCTGGGAGCAAAGTCCGTAGCGGTGGACTTCCTGCTCTCAGAGCCCGACCGCACCTCTCTCGCGACTATCCAAAAAGAGATGGCCCGTGAGCTGGGGGTTCAGGTCAGAATAAACGGCATCGATTCCGAACAAATGGACAATGATCGCCTCCTCACCACGGCCATTGAAAATGGGCCCTTCATTTTGGGGCTTAAGTTCTCCTTCGACTCGACGGTGCCTGAAACCCAGCAAGACTGCATCTTAAAACCTTTGACGGTCATGCGCAGGACACAGTCTTCCAAGCGCCCTGGACTCAACTCTTGGTTTCGGGCCAGCGGGGTGGTTTGTTCTATCCCGCTCCTGGCAAAGGCGGCCAAGCGCCAGGGCTTTTTAAACGTGGGGCTCGATTTTGACGGGGTGCTGCGCAAGGCCCCTCTGCTGATTGAATACCAGGGCCGATACTATCCCAGTCTGGCTTTAGCCGCCTATCTGCAACTGCACGGCCTTAATCAGGTGGTGGTACACCTCTCTGAACTGGGGGCTCAAGCAGTGCAGGTGCGCGACAACCTGATACCTGTGGACGCACGTACTAGACTGCTCATTAATTATCGGGGTCCCAGGGATGCCTTTAGGGTCGTCTCTGCCATGGACGTTTTGCAGGGTCAAGCAGACCGCCGAGACATAGAGGGCAAGGCGGTGGTGGTGGGCATCTCGGCAGCCGGGCTCAAAGACCTGTTGGCCACGCCCATAGCCTCCGACAATAGCGGCGTGGTTATTCAAGCCAATTTACTGGACAACCTTATCCAGAGGGACTATCTGTCAAGCCCCGCTTATACTCCTGGGCTTGAGATGGGGCTGATCTTGCTCTGCGGCCTGATATCGGCTTGGCTATTAACCAGACTGCGCGCCCTGGGCAACCTGGTTTTGGTTGGGGGCGGCGCAGTGCTGGTGTTTGGGTTTTCTGCCTGGTCGCTCAAGCAATATGGCCTGTATTGGTCTCCTCTTTGGCCCTTGCTTACCCTGGCGGCGAATTTCTCCCTGCTCAACTTGGCGCGCTTCCGGCAGGAGGAGAAGCAAGTTAAGAGCCGCACTTTGGAACTTGCCAATACCGTGACGGCTTTGCGCAAGGAGGCCTCTGAGCGAGAGACGGCAGAGGAAGCGCTTGCGGTATCCGAGGAGCGGTTCCGGGTACTGAGCGAGGAATCTCCTTTGGGGATCAGCGTGGTCGACGAAAATGGAACCTATGAATACCTCAACCCCTCCTTTAAAAAAATGTTTGGTTACACCCTTGCCGACCTTCCCACGGGCAAGGATTGGTTCAGGTTGGCTTTCCCCGACCCGGACTACCGCCATGAGGTTATCGCAGCCTGGCTGGAAGATGTTTCCAGCCACCAAGAGCCAAAATACAGGGCGCGCACTTTCGAAGTCACCTGCAAGGACGGTAATATCAAGACCATCCTGTTCAGGCCGGTGACCATTCCCAATGGAAAGCAGTTCATTTTGTACGAGGACATCACTGAACGCATCATGGCCGAACAAGAAATGCGTTTGTTGGAGGAGAAATTCTTTCAATCCCAGAAAATGGAGGCCCTGGGGGTGCTGGCTGGCGGCATCGCCCACGACTTCAATAACGTGCTTCAGGCTATCTCGGGATACGTGCAACTGATGCTGGCCGCCAGGGATAACAGCAACATCAGCGCCGATCGTTTGCAGAAAGTTGGACAGTCCGCCGATCGCGCCGCCGGCATGATCAGGCAACTCATGACCATGGCCCGCAAGGTGGAAACCAGATCCGAGAAGGTTAACCTCAACCAGGAAATTGAGCGGACGGTTGAGATCTTGGAGCATACCCTGCCCAGGATGATCTCCATCAGAACCCATCTCGAGCATAGACTGCGATATATAAACGGCGATCCCGGGCAGGTGGAGCAGGTGCTTTTGAACCTGGCCACCAACGCCTGGCATGCCATGCCAAAGGGTGGCCAACTATCCTTCATCACCAATAACGTCACCTTGACGGCTGAAGACTGCAAGACTCTTCCCGGCCTGCAGCCCGGAGAGTACGTGAGACTTCGAATCAGCGATACCGGCCAAGGCATGACAGAAGAGGTCAAAGGCCATATCTTTGAACCCTTCTTCACCACCAAGCCATCAGGCAAGGGCACCGGCTTAGGCCTCTCCACGGTTTACGGCATCGTCACCAACCACGCCGGCCAAATCTTTTGCCTGAGCGAACCCAAGCAAGGCACAACATTCACTCTTTATTTCCCGGCCTTGGCCGGGCGGGATCATCTGATAGTTGAGCAGGACTCCGAACCGGCCAAGCCCCTCGGCGGCAGTGAAACTATTTTGGTGGTGGACGATGAGGAAGTCATTCTGGATTCATGCCGGGAAGCTCTGGAAAGCGTCGGATACAAGGTGCTCACGGCCAATAGCGGTGAAATGGCCCTGGAGATCTATGAGCAAGACCCGGCTGACGTGGATTTGGTGATCATGGACCTTAACATGCCCGGCATGGGCGGCCTGAAGTGCCTGGAAGCAATCATGGCCATTAACCCTAAAGCCAAGATTGTGGTGGCCACCGGCTACGCCGACAAAGAAGTCGAGGGGAAGATCAATTCCCTGGGCGGAGATTACTTGATCGCAAAGCCCTACCGTTTCGTTGATCTTATGGCCGAAGTCCGGAACGTACTCGAAAATTGATAACCCTCACCGGGCCCCATGACGGCAGAAGCCAACAAACCTCCAAGATCGGCTCGAACTATTGGAGGGAACCCTGATGCTCAAATCGGATGCCGAAGCAGACCGCTTATGCAGTCCTAAGGTGATGATTAATTCTTGGCCGAGGGGAAAATGTGGAGTAGATATTAAAAGCCGCTTGGGCTGCGACCCTAACGGGTAATCAGTCCGCAGGGGGAATATCTTTTAAATCAACTAGCAACTATCAAACCCAATCCCAAGTATAAAGCTTTATGACCAAACCCCAAAAATCACCACCTGCGCGCCCCACGCTAAGCAGGGCCGGACTGTCACCGGTGCATGAGTTGGAAGTGGTTGACCAGATGGGCAAACCCAGACGGGTGTCCATCCCCGGGGAGTCTCCTCTTACCATTAAGGTCGACGGCCACGAGATAGTCACTCTTATGACCCTGGGCACCAATCCCGAGGAACTGGCCCTGGGCTACCTGCACAACCAGCGCCTGCTGGAACGCATCGAGGACATCGAATCGGTGGAGGTGGACTGGGAACGGGAAACGGTGAACGTGACCACCCGTCATGGCCAGGGCATTCCGGATCTGGAAGAAAAAACCTCCCGGGTCACGGTTACCAGCGGTTGCGGCCAAGGCACCATATTCAGTTGCACCGTGGACAAGCTCTACGAACAGAAGCTGCCCCGGGTCGAGGTGCGCCAATCCACCATCTACCAGATACTCAAGGCGGCGGCGCCGCTTAATCCCGTCTACCGTCAGGGCGGCACGGTGCATGGCTGCTGCCTGTGCCAGGGAGAACGCGTGCTGATGTCCGTGGAAGACGTGGGCCGGCACAACGCGGCCGATTCTATTGCCGGGCGCATGTGGCTTGAGGGCATGCCGGGCGAAGACAAGATTCTCTTCACCACCGGCCGCATGACCTCGGAGATCATGATGAAGACGGCCTTCATGGGCATCCCGGTGCTGATTTCCAAATCCGGGGTGACCCAGATGAGCCTGGATTTGGCCCGGGACATGGGCATGGTGGTGATCGGCAGAGCCAAGGCCAGCCGCTTCCTTGTGTACAACGGCGCTGAACAGGTTGTTTTCGACGCCATACCGGAATAGGCCACCCTGCCTATTTAATCCATTTGTCACACCTCAGGACAAAGCCATCCGGCTAATAAGCGCCCGAGGGATGTTATCGAAAGAGACAGCCGGCCCCCGTAGGGACCGGCTGTCATGCCAAAACCTGGATTAAGGATTAATCTGGGTTGCCTACTTTTCCAGGGTCTTGCCGTCGCCTTTGGTCTTGGGTGGATGGAGGGCATTGGTTAGAACATAGGCCGCCTGCAGCGCCTCGGTGGGGCAGAGCGGGAAACACTCTTTGCAGTTCCAGCACTCCCTGGCCGATATTTCTGGGATGAAGCTTATCTCTTTACGAATGCCCCGGTCCACAAACCCCACCGCATAGGCCTTCTTGACCTCGGCACAGTAGCGCACGCAAAGGCCGCAATGAATGCAGAACGAGGCGTGCTTTTCAAAACGGTCCTTATTGGCTCCATACTCCTTGGCCAGGTCCTGCAAATCGAAAGCATCCGGCGCATGAGCCAAGAGCAGCTCCAAGATGGTTTTACGGATTCTATCAACCTTCTCGGATCTGGTTTTTACTGAGATATTTTTCTTTACCGGGTAAACGCAGGAAGCGACGTAACTGGTCCAGCCGCGGTCATCCACCTCCACGGTGCAAAGGCGGCAACCTCCGAAGGGTTCCAGCTTTTCATGGTGGCAGAGCGTAGGAATAGTTATACCCACGCTTTGCGCCGCCTCCAGAACCGTCATCCCTTCCTTGGCGGCAACTTCTCTGCCGTCTATCTGCAAAATGACGTCGCTCATTTTTTCTTGCTCTTTCTGACTATGGTTCTTTCCTCTTCAGGAATGGGAGGCGGAACCGGCTCAGCGGAGGTTTTCTGCACGGCGGCAAAGCGGGAGGGGCATACTTCGAAGCAAGTTCCGCACTTGGTGCATTTCTCCTGGTCGATCACATGGATCTTGTTTTTGCCGCCATCAATGGCCCCGACTGGGCACTTCTTCGCGCAGATCATGCAGGCTTGGCATTTGGCCGGATCGATATGGAAGTCGATCAGCGCCTTGCAGGAACGTGCCGGGCACCTCTTATCCTTGATGTGCGCCTCATACTCTTCACGGAAGTAGTTCAGCGTGCTCAAGAAGGGGTTGGGCGCGCTCTTGCCCAGGGCGCAAAGAGCCGCCGCCTTGGCGGTAAAGGAAAGGTCCTCCAGGGTCTCGATGTCGCCCTCTTTACCCTTGCCCTTGGTGATGTTGGTTAGGATCTTCAGCATCTGCCGTAGGCCCTCGCGGCAGGGCACGCATTTTCCGCAGGACTCATCGGTGAGGAAATCGATGAAATAGCGGGCCACGTCAACCATGCAGGTGTCTTCATCCATGACGATCATACCGCCGGAGCCCATCATGGAGCCTACTTTTGACAGCTCGTCGAACCCCACCGGCAAGTCCAGCATGCTCTCGGGGATGCAACCTCCGGAAGGACCGCCGGTCTGCACGGCCTTGAACTTCTTGCCGTCCGGCACGCCGCCGCCGATCTTGTAGATGATATCGTGCAGGGTCATGCCCATGGGCACTTCCACCAGGCCGGTGTTTTTAATCTTGCCGACCAGGGAGAATATCTTGGTGCCCTTGCTGGTTTCGGTTCCGTACTTGGTAAACCAGTCGGCGCCATGGTTGACGATTAGCGGCACGTTGGCCCAGGTCTCCACGTTGTTCAACACGCTGGGCTTCTCCCAGAGACCCTTGATGTTGGAGCGGATGTACTTGGGTCGGGGCTCGCCCACCCTGCCCTCCAGGGCCGTCATCAGCGCGGTGGATTCTCCGCAAACGAAAGCGCCGGCCCCTTTGTGCACCTTGACCACGAAATCAAAACCCGAGCCCAGGATGTTTTCCCCGAGAAAGCCGTATTCCTCGGCCTGCTTGATGGCGAGCGTAATGTTCTCCACCGCCAAGGGATATTCCTGACGGACATAGATATAGCCCTCGTGGGCGCCGATGGTATAGCCGCCGATGATCAGCCCCTCGAGGATCGAATGAGGGTTGCCTTCCAGGAGCGCCCTATCCATGAACGCCCCGGGGTCGCCCTCATCGGCGTTGACGATCACATACTTGGGATCATCGGGCGCATCGCGGGAGCCTTCCCATTTTCTACCCGCCGGAAAGCCGCCGCCGCCCCGGCCCCGCAAGTTGGATTTCTTGACCTCTTCCAATACTTGGTCGGCGGTCATTTCGGAAAGGGCTTTGGCCAAGGCGGAATATCCACCCAGCGCCAGGTAATCGTCGATGTTCTTGGGGTCGATTTTAATGTTGCTGCCCAAGAGGAGCCGTTCTTGATGCTTATAAAATGGGATGTCGGATTCAAGGGTTGCTTTCTCGTCCGTGGCCGAGTCCACGTAGAGCAGGCGCTCCACAACCTTTTTCTCTTTTAAGGTTTGGGCTACGATCTCGGGCACGTCCTCGGCCGTCACCTGGAGATAACATATCTCCTCAGGATAGATGACCACCACCGGCCCTCTCTCGCAGAAGCCGGGGCAACCGGTTCCCTTGGTCTCCACACTAGCCTGCAAGCCCTGTTTTTCAATCTCCGCTTTAAAAGCCGCTATGACTTCATTGGCGCCGGAGGCAACACAACCGGCGCCGGCGCACACGGAAACGCAAGGCGCGTTGGGGTCTCTTTTGGCTAAGACACCCTGCCTGAATTCTTCCAATTCAGCTGGCGAATTTATCAGCGGCATAATTTATTCCTAATCATAGCTTTTTAACATGTCTGCTGCCTTGGAAGTCCCCATCTTGCCGTGAGTCTTCCCATCGATCTCCACCACCGGTCCCAAGGCGCAGCAGCCGAGGCAGTTAACCGTCTCCAGGCTGAACTTCAAGTCCAAGTCGGTTTCGCCGGGCTTGATCCCAGTCAGGTCTTGCACCGTGTCCAGGATGCGCGGCGCGCCTCGCACATGGCAGGCGGTGCCCAAGCAAACATGGATTTCATGGCGTCCTTTGGGGACCAAACTGAAAGCCTTATAAAAGGTTGCGATGTGCTGTATGCGGGCCAGGGGAACCTGCAGCCTTTCGCTGACCTTTTCCAAGGCTTCCTTGGGAAGCCAATGATTTTCGCTTTGTATATCCAGCAATACCTGGATCAGCGAACTGGCTTCGCCATGATGCTTATCGATAATCTGGTCAATTCTCTCGTTATCCATAAACGCTGTCCTAGTCTTCGTTTTGCCCTAACCTTCCGCTGCCATCTTGCCTTAAGCTATCGCATAGCGCTTCTGGTCAACATCGTACTTGACCAAGCCGTGCATTGAAGAGGTGTTTATGTGCTTCGATGCTTCAGAGGGGCTGAGGCCTAAAGTCTCGGCGATTTCCCCTGTGGAAAGCGGCTTTTCCTGCAGTAGCGACGTGATTTGGCTTATCGCCAATTTGTCGGCGATTAATTCATCAAACAACCTGTCAAACTCTTCACTGGTAAAAAACTTTTTGTATGCATCTACTGATTTAACAGGCACGCGTAAGCGCTCCCTTTCCACCAATCTAAGGTAGGGGACTAATTTCCTAAGCGCGTCGAGCTTGAACTTCAAACCTTTAATTTCCAGCCCTTCGCCGATGCCCAGCGGTCCCAGTTCATTAACCGTCTTGCTAAAAGCGTTGATGGTTTCGGCCAAAAAAATCCCATCGCTGGCGTTCATGAAAGCGATCTTTAACCTCTCCGGGTTAAGGCCCAGATGCGCCATCATTTTTTTACATATATACGAAAGGCCCAGGGCATCGAAGTTGCCTTGGGTGACGTAATTGCATTCGCCCAAGCGACAGCCGCCGATGAACACGCCGTCTTGACCGTTGGCAAAAGCCCGGAGTATGAACTCCAGGTCGATCCTGCCGGAGCACATGACGCGAATAAGCCTGATTTCGTTTGCATATTGTAGTCTGGAAACTCCAGACATGTCAGCTGCGCCGTATGCTCACCAATGGCAAACGAAGCCCAGGATTCTTGGCTTAAATTTAAGACCTGCGCTCATTCGTCATCTCCTCCTTCATCAGCGATCGCTTATCAATCCGTTAAAGGGATTCTGCAAGCTGAAAAGTCTCTGGTATTGCAGCATCAATCTGGCTGAGGATCTCTTCATCCGTGAAATGCTTCAGGTAGATAGCCCCGGTGGGACATTTGGTGTTGCAGACTCCGTCGCCTTTGCACAGGACCGGATTGACCCTGGCTTTTCTGCCTTGCGGCGTTTCAACGAATTCAATGGCACCATAGGTGCAAGCCGTAATGCATGCCCCGCACGATACGCAATTATTCTCTGTTACCTCGCAAACAGCGCCGGAGGCTATGACCGTATCGCGTGAGAGCAGCGTGAGCACCCGGCCGGCGGCTCCGTAAGCCTGGTTGATGGTTTCCGGTATGCGCTTGGGGTATTGCGCCAGACCGCAGAGGAAAACGCCGTCGGTGGCGAACTCCACGGGTTTAAGTTTGGCGTGGGCCTCTTTGAAGAATTCATCCGGGTTCAAGGTAACCTTGAACTGGCCGGCCACTTCCTTGGTCGTGGCGGAGGGAATAACCGCGGCCGAGAGGACCAGGGTGTCGGCATCTATGGCGATCTTCATGCCCAAGATGGGATCGGTAACGCCAACCCTTATGATCGGCTTGCCGCCCTCCTCCATCGCCTGCACCTCAGGTTTATCCTCCGGCGTCCAACGGATGAACTTCACGTCCTTATTGGACGCTTCCCGGTAATAATCCTCCATGAAGCCATAGGTTCTCATGTCCCGGAAGAGGACAAAGACATCCATCTCGGGCTTTTTTTCTTTTAGCTTAAGCGCGTTCTTAATGGCGTGTCCGCAACAGATGCGGGCGCAGTAGTTGCGGTCTTCATTTCTGCAGCCCACGCACTGGATCATCACCAAATTTTCGGAGTTCAAGAGCCTCTCGTCTTCGTTTGCGATCAGCCCTTCCAGTTCGACCTGGGTGACTACCTTGTCATCTTCCCCGTAAAGGTATTCGGTGGGTTTGTATTCATCGGCGCCAGTGGCCAGCACGGCTGCGCCGTGTTTGATCTCCGCGACGCCTTTTTCGGACTTTACCGTGGTTATGAAATTCCCCACATATCCGGTGACGTCTTCAATGACAGCTTCGTGATATACACTTATCAACGGGTTTCTATAGACATCACTGGCAAGGTCTTTCACAAATTTTTGAACATCAAGCCCGTCCAGGGTGTAGTGGATTCTCCGCGCCGCACCCCCCAGTTCCTTGTCCTTTTCCAACAGGCAAACCGCGTGCCCCTGCTTGGCTATAGACAGAGCGCAGGTCATGCCGGCTATGCCTCCGCCGACCACCAGCGCCGTCTTGTTCACCGGTAAATCGAATTCCTGCAATGGCGCTAAAAGGCCCGCGCGCGCAATCGCCATGCGGACGATATCCTTGGCCTTGTCGGTGGCTTCTTCCTTTTCTTTTGAGTGGACCCAGGAGTTATGCTCCCTGATATTTGCCATTTCGCAGTAATACTGATTTATGCCCGCCTCCTTGACGGTATCGCGGAATAACGGCTCCAGGGTCCTGGGGGAGCAGGCGGCCACAACCACCCGGTTGAGCCCTTTCTCCTTTATCATGTCCGTTATTTGCATGGCGGAATTGGTGGCGCAGGAAAACAGCTGTTCCTGGGCGTGGACCACGTTGGGCAGGGTCAGGGCATATTCGACCACCGAAGGCACGTTCACCACGCTGCTGATATTCGCCCCGCAATGGCACACAAAGACGCCTATCTTGGGATCATCGTTGGAAACATCCTGCTCCTCCGGATAGATCCTGTCTTGGGTCAGCTTGGCGCGCCTGTAGTCCAAGAGCTCGCCGCATTGGGCGCCAGCCCCGCTGGCGCTGAAAACCGACTCGGGAATATCGGTGGGGCCCTGGAAGGTGCCGCTTACAAACACCCCGGGCCTGGTGGTTTCCATGGGATTAATTGGATTGTTTTTGCAGAACCCGTGTTGATTGAGCTCGATGCCGAAGGTATTTGCCAGGCCCTGCACATCCTTGGGAGGGTTCAAGCCAACCGACAGCACCACCAGATCGAACTCTTCCTCTTTAACTCCATCGTCGGGAGTAGAGTATCTTATGGTTACATTCTTGGTTTCCGGGTCCTCTCTTACTATCGACGCGTAGCTTCTGATAAAGCGGGTCCCGGGGAGGTTGTCGGCTCTTTGGAAGTACCGCTCGAAATCCTTGCCAAAGGAGCGGATGTCGTTATGGAATATGGTGCAATCCGTCTCTGGTTCATGATCCTTGGTTAAGATCACCTGCTTCTGAGTGTAGGTGCAGCAAACAGCCGAGCAATAGCTGTTCTCGCCCTCGGTGACCCGCCGCGAGCCCACGCACTGAAGCCATGCAATGTTTTGAGGATGCTTATTGTCGGAAGCGCGCAGCACCTTGCCGGCATAGGGCCCGGTGGAACTTAAGAGCCGCTCATAGTCCATGCTGGTTACTACGTTGGCAAACTCTCCGTAGTGGTATTCCTTCTTCACCTTGGGAT
>Ga0307423_1002017_pt1 | contig 11685 bp, 11 predicted proteins | sample SalMarWE160310MG_FD_202154 | JGI IMG/M metagenome (GOLD analysis project Ga0307423, IMG submission 202154) | Salt marsh sediment microbial communities from the Plum Island Ecosystem LTER, Massachusetts, United States - WE1603-10 | ecosystem: Environmental > Aquatic > Marine > Intertidal zone >...
TTGGGCAGATTCTACGCGTTATTGCCACAGACATTGGAACTAAGAAGGACTTTCCATCTTGGGCTGACCGCACTGGAAATGAGATTGTCGAACTTGTAGAAGAAGGAGACAAGCTCATCTGGTACATCAAACGTGTCAAATAATTTCTAAAAATAGATATCAGGGATGAAGTCACTCTTTCTCTGCATTGCAGAGGGAGGAACTATCAATCCCTTCTTACTTCTTTATTCAGATTTCTTCTTCTTTTTCTCATCGTCGGTTGCCATTTCACCAAGAGCATCCTTCATGAGTCCTTTGAAGTCGAAACCCATCATCTTAGACATTAGCATCATTGGCATGAGGACATTACCAAAGACTTGGAATGCACCAGCTCCGCCTGCTCCATCTTCGCCATCTGTACCTCCACCGCCGCCACCTCCGAAGAGAGTGACGTCACCGATGTCAATCTGTTTGTATATTTCAGGTAATATTTGCAAGAAGTCACGAGCAAATGCTTGAGGTGAGTAATCCTTCGCAGCAGCCAGAGTCTTCTTGATACCTTCTGCTTGCGCAGATGTAACTTTCAGAATTTGTCCTGCTTCAGCTTCAGCAGTTATGCTGATTTTCTCAGCAGATGCTTTTGCTTCTTGGAGGATACGTTGAGCCTGAACTTCGACTTCTTCTTTGATCTTCCGTTGCTTTTGAGCTTCTGCTCCTAGTTTAGCAACCTCCAGATCTTTTGCAGCGTCAACTTCAGCTTGCTGCTTTTCGTATTTCTTCTGCATCAGGTCCTTTTGAAGAGCAATCTCAAGAACACTCTGCTCACGAGCCTTCTCCGCCTCTTGGATCATCCGGAGCTGTTCTTGCTCCTTCACACCAACCAGCTTATCACGATCAATTTCTTGGTGTCGCAAGACTTTGCTTCTCTCAATGTCTCTCGTACCAGTAGCTTGGTCAGCTTCGATTAGAGCAATCTGTGCAAGACGATGCATTTCAGCCTCTCTAGGCTTTGACATGTCTCGTAGGAATGACTCATTAACAACTACGACATCGACCAGCTCTACAGTTACTACTTTCAGTCCCCACTCACTAACAATATCGATGAGTTCCTTTTTGATAGCTTCAATAATAAGTTGCCTTTCTTCAAGAATTTCTTCTACTGAGAGTTGTGCACATGCAGTTCGTATAACTGACTCAATAATAGCGGTCAGTCTGTTTGGAATCTCCTTCCAGGTCACGTTGTTAATCGTTGCAATAGCATTATCAGCCTGCCATTGAAGTACAGCACTCAATCGAATCTTCTGTTTCTCCTTGGATAGTACTGATTCTGCTGAAATATTCAATTGCTGTACAGTTCTGTCTACTGCTAGAATTCTATCAAGGAATGGTATCCTGATAACCATTCCACCTTCGCCTTGTTTCTTAGCCTTACCTTTTCTAAGGTGAACATAGAAGATGTTAGGATCGAAAATACGTACATACTTTTTGATATAGAAGGCTAACAGCAGAACGAATAGCACGATTAATAGAGTTACAGTGATTGCCAGGTTCTCTGCCAACGCATCCAGTATATTTTGCATTTCTTATTCTACTCACACTTTGCTGTGTTTTGCGCGTCTTCTTCCAGTTCCTTCTTCTTACTCTTAGAAACCAGCGTAGCGGTACTTTGCACTCCACCCGTAGTCTTCCAACAGGTATTGATTCCCTCCCGGAACACCTGATGGGTGACCTTCCAACGCTTGCATCTCTCAGAGCGAATCGTGTTCTGTATCAGACGCACTTGTGTATAGCTTACATTGAGGGGATATAAACTCTCGCAGAGATTGAAGATTACTCTTCTCCATTTTCAGGGCTCTTACTTTGCTTCTGAACCCATTTTACAGCTTCTTTTCGGGGATCAACATAGACGTATTTTTCATCAGCTGATATGACAAAGAGATCCGTACCTTTTTGAAACACAACCCCTTTTTGAAATGGTCTTGCGAGAAACCTTCTAAGACCCATCTCAGTTTCTGCGCGGACCTCTCCAAAATTATCACTCACTGTGGAAACTGCTTCAACTTCCAATCCAACTAGATGTTTGGGTTTGATGTTGAATCCCGACTCGACAAATATTCTTCCCAATATTGTACGCATGGTCCACACTAAGAAAGCTGCTCCTCCGAATTGAACCATTACTTTCGCAAGAAAAGGAATCTGTAATCCCTCATAGTAGATTACTGATCCTAGAAAACCAAAGAGAACAAGGCTAGTACCAATTGTAACACCCAATGGCGCACCACGATCAAGTTCGAAGAATCCAGAATGGTCTCTCTCAATACTATGGTCCGTTTCTACTTCATGTTCAGTATCATGGTCCGTATCGTGTGATACATCGTGATGTTCTATATCATGTGAAACATCATGCTCGATATCGTGATCAAGATCGTGATCCAGTTCGATGTGATGGTCTAGATCGTGTTCGATAGCATGCTCATAATCATGTTCGACTTCGTGACCTATATCATGGTCTAGGTCATGACCGAGGTCGTGGTCAATGTCATGCTCAACACTGTGCTCTATTGAATGCTCCACATCATGGTCGACATCGTGGTCAACATCATGATCGATATCATGCTCTGCTTCATGTTCAGAAACTGCAGAAAACAACTTGCCAAGGAAAAACATTCCAAAAGTGTAGAAGAGACCTGCAAGAAGAATTCCAATTGATATCTGTCGCATTAAAGCCGCAATTACAATGATGTCCTGCATTGTTACCGACCTACCGTGTTCCTTGAATTGAGTCCTAATATTGGCTACTCATGTAGCTATGCTCATGAACGCAAATAAACTTGAGTTGCGATGTTTGGAATTACAATTCATTTAGTTAGTCGTTTAATTTGCCATTGTTGTATTTTTATTCATTGAAAGAACCTTCTGACTCTTTTCTGATATTACTTTCTCTCTCTCTTCTTTAATCTCTTCTATCTTCATCCCTGATGCTACCATTTGATAGGCGAGATACACTGCAATTAGCAAATACAAAAGAAATATCATATTGATTAAGAAATAGTTACCAGTAACAACGTATTTGATGTATACATTTGTAGCTAAGAGTGTTATTGCAGTGAATAATATCGTTGATGAATCTTGAATTCTCAGTATAGCAATAAATTTGCGCTTAGACCAGAATTCAAGAATATCTCCAAGTATACGAACTGGCAATCCAATGAATGCAAGAAGTATCGCTGTAACCTCGATTCCAACAGCAATCCCTCCAAGTGTATAACTCGTGTTGAAAACATCAGAGAAGTATAGTAGTTGCCGGTGAACGAAATCCAATGGATATGACATAGTAGTAATAGCTGATAAACCTGCTAGAAGGTAGCAACTGATAGCAATATCAATGATAGATTCTATTCGTGATCGAGTTCCTATGAAGGTTGATGACTTCATGAATTGAACCATTAGTCTTCGGCCTATACTATATGCACATACTGAAATTGCTGCGACAAATACTGCAATGAGCGTATAACCAGTTAAGACCCCATTATTGATAGTCCCGTAGACACCTACGTTTCTTGGTATAAGAAAGAAGTGAACTAAGAACGGTATTGATATGAATAAAAACAGCCTGCCAACAATACTGATAAACATGCGTAATCCTTTAGAAACAAATCCTATCTTGAGAGATTGTTCGGAATGATTCTCATCATTAACATCCTCTGAATCTTCTGATTGTTTTTCTGTTTTCCACCACAGATTTTGGGCTCCCACTAATAACTGGAACAATAGGACCGGTGTTAAAAGTACAACGAATGTTGCGATAAATGGTCCCATCCCAAAAAGGAAGGGATAGTAATACCATGGAGCGTGCATGCTATCAAACAACCAATAGATTGATGACTCCAGAAAGACCAACAAGGAAAGATTGACTCCAAATTCTAGTCTTGATTTTTCATATGGGTCTTTGTCCTCATCCAATTTCCTGACAGCTAGTTTAATTCGCGCAATGAGTAGTATAGCTGCAGGAATTCCGATTATGTAACCAAATGGGTGATTCCATTGAAAGATTGTAGGTGCAAAGACAAGCACTCCAATAAATGATGATATAATATCAAGACGGATAAGTTTGGTCCCAGCTTCTGGTATCGAGTTCTCAGGCAATGTAACTAGAGTTTGAAAAATCGACCAATCTGGATATGACCGTTTCCAGAGGATAGTCTTCTTCCCCTTCAAATAGAATGTTTGAGCTAGAAGAAATGTTGTCACGCAGAGTACTGGTATGAGGATGAAAATCAACTGCACACCCAGAGCCCAATATGGAATAAACATTAAGGGAATGATGGATGCTAGTGATGCCCAGAATATAGTGAGAATTAGTGATTTGATGAAGAACATTGAATAACTTATTGTAGGATCGACACCTTGCACTTTTGGAACCTGTTCTTCAGGTTCAACGATTTTTGGTTTTTCAATTATTTCTTGCTTGGTTTCTGACGGGATATCCTCTTCTGGAATTGTTTCTGGTTGCATGGAGAAACGATATTCATCAGCGACTTCTCCAGGTGCCCCAAACTGAGCAACAACCTTCTTTGCTGACTCCAATGTAATCTGACCATTATCTCCGAGGTCGATTGCGGTTTCTAGCATGTATGTTTCAAGCTCTGTGATTACATCATCCGCAATCGAATTGGGTAATTTCTCCCGCACGAGTGCAAGGTACTCATTGATAATATTTGCAGGGTCATCACTCATTGAATTCCCGCCTCCGTAATAAGTTGTGTCAACTGCTCGTTTAAGCTTCGCCATGACTTAACCATCCTTCTCAAAATTCTGCGTCCATCCCTAGTAACATAATAAAGACGTTTCCTCTTTCCTGATCCCGTAGACCAGCGACCTTCCAACATTCCTCTTTTTTCTAGTCGGCGGAGAAGGGGATATGTTGTGCTAGGCTCAACCTGAAGACTCTCGTATGGCTCTTGGTTTAGCTTTTTCATGATGTCATACCCGTAAGACTCACCATTCAGGATTATCGCCATTATGGCCAAAGAAAGAGCTCCCCTCCTAATCTCGAGAGACCAAAATTCATACTCTCTCTCTGGACCCGTTTTGTCTTCGATATCTACCATGCATCCCCTTCTCCACGTTGGGTGGTGTGGGCTAGTGTATGGTGCGATATATATCGTACCACGATAGTATGTGGGGCGATATATCTTTTATAACTTTCGCTTGTCATGCACTCGCCCCAAACATCTTAATATGGTGTAATTTTTAACATGCCCTAGGTGCTTGTATTGAGTAACATAGACCATATTGCCTCGCTACTTGAACAAGTAGATATCAAGTTCGAACGTGACGAAGATGTCTTGATGATGAGATGGAAAACTGATCACTTTGATGATTTGAAAATCAAGATTGCTGCTAATAAGGATGAATCGTGGACCTATATTGTTGCGCCATTTACTAATTTCTACCAAGTCGAAGAAACCAAAAGGATGAAATTGGCATATGAAATGCTCAAAGAATCTTGGAAAGCAAATGGTGTAAAATTTGCAATTGATGATGATGATGATATCATAGTAATTGCAGAAACTAACGATACTGATCTAACAGCTGACGAAATCAAGACTCTCGTTAGCCATGTTGTTCATGCTTGTGACACACTCTGGGGTATTTATCCTGAGTAGTTGAATCTTTTTATTGGTGATAGTGCCCGATGGTTGTCATTGGGTTTCCTATCATGTATTCGACACTTTGATAAGTTCCTTACCAAGACTATTTCTTGGCGCAGATAATGAGCTCGGATATTCTTGAAACTCCTTTTCCTCCAGAGAAGAGGGAACGCTTGGTAATAATATTCCATCCGAAGCGTGTTTCATTGATTATCTTCTATGTATTCAGTGTCGTATTGATAATGACCGGTGTTGTATTCATGAGTGCTACTGCATATGGTGCAATCCCTCTAAGTGAAACAGCATGGGACATAGGAACTGGTGCGATATTTTTTGGGGTGTTTCTTTTCACAGGGACCGAAATGAAGCGATTCTTCACTCTCTACATCATAACTACATGGAATGTTAGGATTCGAAAAGGTATAATCCGACGAAAGACAACCCGCCTCTTTTATGATCAGATTTCAGAGTGTCGAACTGCAATCTATCCTCAAGAACAGCGAATAGGTATGGGTGATGTTGAGATCTTTTCATCTAAAGTGAAGAATGGTCCAACCTTGGTATTTGAAGAGGTTGAGAATCCTGAGGGAGTGCGTGAGATTATATCCAGATTTATTCAGACAATCCCTTATCCTCTTCCGTGGAATCATATAGAACGCGAGTAATGTATAGTGCACAAATCTTTATACTCCAATGATAATATTCTCACGATTCATAGGTAGTATCTAGGAGATGTGTGAGAGGTGAGCAGATTCACCATACGGTACATTGACAAAGATGGCGATCGATACCAAGTCGAGAAAGACAGTCATAACACTGAGATTGATCTCTCTGATCTGGCAATAGTGTCCGTTAGTCTAGAACCAATCAGTCAGTGTACAAGTCTCGAAAAAATTGTTTTTGATACTAATCTAATTTCAGAACTTGATTTGACTCCGATATCCACCTGCTCAAAATTGAAGATTTTTAGTATAGCATCTAATGAATTGGAACAGATAGATTTGGAACCTTTGTGCAATTGTAGAGAGCTTCAAGCATTGGAACTATCAGACAACCACTTGAATTACGTTGACCTGTCTCCTTTGAGCAATTGCAAGAATCTGCGATGGCTCTATATTTCAGATAATAATCTCGAGGGAATTGATTTCACACCTTTTAATGAGCATACCAATCTTCAGTACATAGTTCTTTCAGGCAATCAGCTAGGTGAAATTGATTTAGCTCCACTTCAAAAATCACGGGATTTGCGTTATCTTCACCTGAATGAAAACTCACTGCTAGAAATTGATATCTCTATTCTTTTCCTCTGTGACAACCTAGAATCTTTTGTAATCGACCCACAAGTATCACTCCGAGCTAACCATAAACTCAAACATCTTTCTTATTTTCCGGAACCTGTGAAGGATTTACTTGATAAATTAGAGTGGACACATGATTTATGATCCGCGATTTAGTCTTCTAGATATGTACTTAGTTCGTGATATCCAGGTGACACTAGCTCTAATTTGGTATCGTTGATGAGAATTCATTGTGAGAGGAATGACTAGTCAAGATGACACAATAGCTGCCAGAACTACTCTTAGAATTGCTGGGGTCTTTCAAGAGATACGAGATAGCTGGGTTCGGAGACTCGACTCCTACTATAATCAAATAGAATCTCTCACAGAAGGAGATTGGGTTGATGCTCAAGACCTCACTGGAATAATTCGAGAAGCGCGGCTAGCATCTCGTGAAGCTATGGATGGACTTGGTAATGATCTAAGTTCAGAACTTATTCATTCTTCAAACGGAATTATTTCTCGCTATGAAGCTGAACGAACCTCCCTACAGGAGGAGATTAATGATCTTCGAAAATCACTTTCTCGCGCTCTCTCTGGAGACGCTAATATGATCCGAAGAGAGAACGAATCTCTTCGTTATGCTCTCGCTTCCGTTCCTGAATTTAGTCTTCTGAAAATTATTCAGAAGAACAGAAGGTCTACCTACGAAGAACTTGTAGAATACACTGATCTCACGAAGGCAAAACTACGGAAATATACAAAGGAACTTATGGCTCGAGGCTATGTTACTATTGATAAAAAGACTAGACCTCACCAAATTGTCTATCTATCAACGCCTTGGTCAACTCCAGAACCTGAGGTTCAATGTACATTAGAAACTAATCCTCGTATACTCCAGTACGAAACTCGAATAGAACGGTCATAGCGGTTGTGCGGTTGTGCACTAACGTTGCACAAACGTTATAAAGTTGTCCAGATATAAAATTCCACCGCTATGTGAGTCGAGGTTAGTACATGAAATCAGAAAAGATGGCAGTCGCTGGAGTTGTACTTGTAGTAGTTATAGTTGGTCTTATACTAGGCATTTCAGTCTTGGCATTTCAAGAACCCGTTAATGGATCACCTTCTAGTGAGATTGCAGCTGATACAGACTTACTGGAATTAAGCCTTCAAGTTCCCTCAGATTGGGAATTTGCAATGTCAGATGGGTCGACTCTTGCGCTCTCTGATTTGAGTGGAAAGATCATTCTGGTTGATCTTATGGCCACCTGGTGTACTTATTGCGCAACCCAGAATTCAGTCCTTGAATCAATCCATAACACGTTAGGAGACCCGCTGGTCATTCTATCTCTTACGATTGATCGTAGTGAAACTGCAGCAATGATGGCGGATTACAAGACAGACAAGGGGCTACCCTGGGATCATGGATTGGATACAGGTGCGTCTTTCACAAGCTACTTCAGTATAACCAGTGTTCCGACACTAGTATTGATTGATGGTAATGGCTACTTCAGATACATGCATGTTGGTGTTTGGAGTGAGGCTGTTATCACAGACTTGGTTACATCACTGTGATAGAAGATGGAAATCATGCAGGGAATCATTGAACTAGGCGTGACGCTGATTGGTGCGTTAACTTCGGGATTATACATTGCAATATCTCCTTGCTTATTCCCCTTACTTCCACTATTCCTCATGAACAGTCTACAGGCTTCTGATAGCAGAAAAAGAAGTCTTCTGGTAACTACAGCCTTGGTTACGGGCATATTGGTATCTGTGGGATTCTATGCAATAATTGCATTCACGATTAGTTCCATTGGTATGTTCCTTGCATCAAGTTTCAGAGACCTTCAATTGATACTTGGAATAGTCATTCTATTCTTCGGGATCGTGATGTTTTCGGATAAACTTAGAAATGCACTTCATCTGTCTCGATTAAGTATGCATGGCAAACCTAGCAAACCTTCAAACTTGGGTCAAGTATTTCTTACTGGACTTGGTTATACCCTTCTTGCAGCTCCTTGTGCAGGTCCGGCAATAATTGGACTAGTGGGTATCTTTGGAACATTGACAAATCCCTTGTATCTAATACTAGTGTTCATCATGGTTTCGATTATCATAGCAATACCTTACTTTGCTATAGCTCTCGTTGCAGGTGAAGCAAGAACTGGACTCGCAATGTCAATCAGCAACAAAGCAAGAACTATAGAGATTGTTACAGGTGCGATTTTGATTCTTCTTGGATTATTTATGATACTTCAGCATCCTGTGTTCGGGCTCTACTTATTATTCTAGGAATGACAATAGTAAAAAGATGTAAAATCATGTTTGTACTTTGAATGCTTATGCATGTTACGAAAAAGTTGGACTTGGATTCATTAATGATGATTCCAGATATTGCACAAGTCATACCATCTCCTAACAAAAATTATTTTGCGGCAACAATAAATCGGATTCAGGAGAACTATGATATCTTTCTTGGTAATACAAGTGCGGGTACTGAAATCACGCCATTAACTCGAACTCATGAATATACATACATGACGGATTGGTCACCTGATTCAAAGTCCATTATTGCCGCCGAAGATAAAGCTAGAAATGAAAGAGTTACGCTTTATCGTATATTCATCGACAATCCTTTTGAAATGAATCCTCTGACTCCAATTGATCCTAAACATTTCATGAGAGGGGGATATTTCAGTCCCAATGGAGATTTCATTGCCTATGCAGTCAATTATGATTATGACAGAAAGAAGGAAACAGAAACGTTTCGTGTTGTAGTGCAAGATATTGATTCTGGTATTCGTACTGTTGTTGCTAGACCCGACAAACCTGCATTTATTGAGCTCTCTGTAGACCCAAAGGGAAAATACATTCTCTATAGTCGTTCTGATGAAGATCCATCAGGAGAGCAATGGTGGATCGTATCGCCTGATGGAAATGAAGATAGAGAAATCTTAAACTTCGGTTCAAAGGCCAAAGTTTCAGCTCAGTGGACGTATGATGGGCAAATTGCATTCTCCACCGATACTATTGAAGGACAACGTCATGATTCAGTTGGTATTGGTTTGTATGATATTGGTTCCGAAAAGATAGAATGGTTAGCTGTACCAGAAACATACGAACCATATGACCGAGTTGTTGTACCTAAATACAGTAAGCATGTCTGTATGATTCAAGAACGAGAGGGAAGAAGTAAGTGCTACATCTATGACCTTACTCATGAGACCCTGACAAACACAACTCCCTTACATGGCAACATTTTCCCGGTAACTCCACTTACTCCCACTATGTGGCTCGGGCTTTATTATAGCTCTACTAATCCAATGAACTTGATTAGGTTCAATCCATTCAAACCGAACATAGACGAATTCGACTACCTTACAAATATGTTAAGCGGAAGTGGAATTTCGAGAGATGAACTAACTCCAGCTACTGATTATCGATGGATATCAGTGGACAATACAATGATACACGGTTGGCTCTATAATCCTGATCAATCTAATGGGAGAACTATTGTGTATGTTCATGGAGGACCAACCGCTCACTCGCGTGATATACTGCAAGTAGGGATTCAATACTTTTGCTCACTTGGTTACACTGTATTAGATCCAAATTACAGAGGGTCGACTGGATATGGCGTCAATTTTCGGGAATTGATCAAGAAGGATGGTTGGGGTGGCAATGATAAAGAGGATGTACGAGCTGGTATTCAATCATTGATAGAAAAGGGAATCGCTAATCCTAACAAGGTCGGTATATACGGAACAAGCTACGGTGGATACATGAGCTGGAATGCTATTGTCCATTTTCCGAAAGAAATTATAGCTGCAGCTGCACCGATTTGTGGAATGACTGATTTAGTCATTGATTACGAAACGACAAGACCTGACCTACGACCATACTCCGAGGAAATGCTCGGAGGGTCTCCAAAAGATGTTCCTGAAATCTACCATGAACGGTCTCCAATAAATTATGTTCAGAATATCAAAGGTTCTCTTCTCATAGTTCAGGGCTTACAAGATCCCAATGTCACAACAGCTAATGTAGCTCAAGTTGAAAAAAGATTAGACAAGTATCATATCAAGTACGAAAAACTTGTTTTTGAGGATGAAGGACATGGCATTGTTCGTGAAGAGAATCAGAAAGTTCTCTTGAAAAAACTAGCAGAATTCTTTGAGCACGCATTCTTGTGATACATCACTCAAAGAGATTTTCAGATTCCTCACGAAGAATCTCCTGAGCTGAGCCTGATACATTTTCTGGAGATAATCCTCGGACGATTGCTATTGGTACTTTCTCATCAGCCTGCCCCATGACAAGTTCTGCACTTGCTGCAATTTCATCCGCTAAGCAAACAAGCGAGGAACGGAGTATTTTACCATAGATGTCCTTTCTACCCTCATTCTTGACAAATGGGGACATTCCTGCAACACCAATTGCCAGATTAATAGCTCCTTTTCTCCATGGACGTCCCTGTGTGTCAGTGATAATGACTGGTACATTGAATCCGGTTTTTCTGGAAATTTCCTCGTGAATTCTTCTAGCGGTTGCGTCTGAGTCTTTTGGTAATGCAATCAGAGTACCCAACGGTGCATTGCTTTCGTCAACTCCAGAAAAATCAGTGATGATTCCCTGTTTTGTTTTTGTTATTAGAATCGGTTCTACTCGAATTACTTCAGACGCTTCCCGTAAGGCTACCTCTACATGTTCCTCCGAATGTTCATCACTCAATGCAATCTGCTTTGCTTTTTCCGATGGATTAACATCAG
>Ga0307423_1002018_pt1 | contig 11685 bp, 9 predicted proteins | sample SalMarWE160310MG_FD_202154 | JGI IMG/M metagenome (GOLD analysis project Ga0307423, IMG submission 202154) | Salt marsh sediment microbial communities from the Plum Island Ecosystem LTER, Massachusetts, United States - WE1603-10 | ecosystem: Environmental > Aquatic > Marine > Intertidal zone >...
CTTTTCTTGTGTCAAGAAAAGTAAAAGATCAATATTTTGCAGTCTTGATCTTTTGATACTTTTCTATCAAGAGAAAAGTATGATGAATCTCTTATTTGCACCCCACCTTCATCGTACCATCTTGCAATCCGCTAATAGGCGGATTTCTTATCTCCATCTCCGAGGCTGTTTACCGAAGAAACTACATCTGAACTTTGGACAAGCCAAAGATCCGCAATACGTGGTAGTAGATCAGTATCCTTATAAATTTTCACAATAAATTTATAGCCTGGCTTTAGTAAGGTCTATTAGAGGATTAGAATTTTTCTTCTTATTTATCCCGAAAATGCTTTCTTGGTTTTGCACATATTAAGTGTTAATTTTTGAAGGTATTTCAATAAAATCTGGATAAAATGAAACTTCAATTAAATAATTTCCATTGGATACTTCGACTAAAATATATCTAAATTTCGTGGGGAAATTTTAAAGTGATTTATCTAATAATATCTTTTCTTACATTCCTTATCACAGTCGTATCTACACCATTTCTTATACAATTTCTAATTAAAAAAGATATTGTTGACAAACCTAATGGTGAAGAAAGACGCATACACAATGAACCCATTCCCAGAATGGGCGGTATAATAATTTTTACAGCCACATTCATAATTACATTTGCATTTTATCACGACATTTACTCAAAAATATTATTTATAGCAGGTGCAATCATAATATTTGCTCTGGGATTTGTAGATGATATTAAAGCGGTAAGGTGGCATAAAAAATTTATTTTTCAGTCTTTATCTGCTGTGTTTTTAATTTTATTTCTACAAACTAACGATTTGACAGTAATTAAACTTTTTGGGTTTACATTATTACCGGGCATAGGTTATTTAGTGCTATTTCTACTAATAGTTGGTTTATTAAATGCATTTAATTTTATGGATGGGCTGGATGGCCTGGTAACAGGTTATTCTTTAATAGTAGCTGCGATGTGTTTCCTATTAAATATAAACCGTGAATTTTCTTTTGTCAGCTATCTTTCCGCAGCAATAATAGGCTCAACTTTAGGCTTTTTGAAATTTAATGAATATCCAGCACGGATATTTTTAGGAGATAGCGGTGCTTTAACTCTGGGCTATCTAATCTCGGGCTTAGTAATATTATTATCTGGTGTAGTTTCAGAAAATCCTGGGATCAATCCCCAATCATATTCCCATACTATCGATTTGACTTTTATCATTATTGCACTTGCATTACCGATAGCTGATACAATTAGAGTAATGTTTGTCAGAATTAAGCAGCGGAGACATTTATTCTTAGCAGATTCAAACCATCTCCACCATATCCTTTATAACAAGGAGATAAAACATAAAACAGTAGTTTTAATGATTCATTTAATGTCTGTAATTTTTGTACTCCTTGCTATTTATTATGCTAAATTTTCAAAACCGTATGCTTTAATAATATTTGCCATTCTGCTTATCGCACTATTCTCTATTCAGTATATTCTTGATTTTTTAATTAAACGAAAACATTGGCTATCTTTTGTAAATTTTTATAAAAAAATACCTAATATATTAATATTATTTTATAGAAATTATTTACTGCTAATAATATCATTGGGACTGATTGCGGTTTTTAGTTCCCTTCTGATTAATGAAATAGACACTAGTCTGCAATTTTATAAATATTTCCTATTGCTTATCATAATTTCTTTATTGTATTCCGTTACCACATTAAGAAAAAAGAATCGCTACCCAGAGCTACTGGTCTTAATAAATTTAATTTTGTTTTTTGTAATCACAGGCTTTAATGGATTTTTTTATAAGCTATATCCTTTCCCTTTAGTTAATCAAATAAATATCAACCAATTATTTATAATAATTCTATCCGGGATGATAATATTTTTCGTTTTGTTTAAGGAAAGAGTGGCAAATTTGACAAAGCAATTTTTAACTGGTACTGATCTGATCATAGCCGTGTTGATATTATGTATTTATATAGCAGTTCAATTTATTAATCTGCCGGAATCATTTAAAATTAGCGACACATTATTAAGAGGCTATTTAGTATTTCTGTTTTATAAAATTATTATAGCTGTTAAACCCAGGATTCATTTTTCACTTTATTATATTTCATTTTTTGTTACTACAATTGCGGTATTAAAATCTATAATTTAATTTGTGAGATTTCCCTCAGCAATAGGGATTTTTGATGTTGTGCTATGTGTCCAATGCACATATAAGTATTTTAATTGACTGAGACGAAAGAGACAAGTATGGCTTTGATTAAAGGTTAGATAGGATATTTGCATCCAATAACAGATGTTTTTATTGGAAGAACATTTGATTATAAATTGCTAAATAATCATTATTTTGGAGTTGCTATTTCAAAAGGTTTATAATTACATTCACTTTCTGAGGGTATCAGATATGAAAACTTTTACTATATCTTTTTGTTTAACTATTCTATTAATTAGTCAAAATATTTTTTCCCAGCAGTTTGATAAAAAACAAATCAACCCGTTATCAAACAGAATTGCAATAAATCTGGAGGGTGGCGGCACATATGCCAGAACAGATTTTAGCAATGATCAAATAAGCTATATAGGTCAACTCTCGCTGGATTATTTTTTCCCAAGCAGCTCAGTGGGCGTATTTGGTTTGAGAGGGTACGGTTATTATGGGCAATTAAAAGGCTCGACAAGTAATAGACCCTGGCAAACAGTTGTCCCTTCCTATTTCACAGATATAGCTGCTTTAGGTGGTGGTATTCATTATACAATCAATGCCTCAAAAGTATTTTACCCTTATGCTTTTATTGGAGCCGATTATTTGTATTTCAATCCCAAAGATAAAAATGGGAATCAACTCCCCCGAAACAAAGCTAATATTTATGGTAATATTACATGGTCACTTGTTGGGGAGCTTGGCAGCAGATTTTTCGTATCGAAATCAATTAGCTTGAACATCGCACTAAATTATCATTATTTACCAATTGATAATCTTGATGATGTTGATAATGCAATCTCAGGTGGTACTCAGGATGATAATTTTTTTACGGGACGTGCCGGTATATCTTTTTACTTTGGCGGTGTTAAGGATTCTGATAATGACGGTGTAAGTGATGAAAATGATTTGTGTCCCGATACACCACCTAATATTATAGTAGATGAGTTTGGATGTTCTTTAGATGGTGATAAAGATGGTGTACCTGATTATCTGGACAAATGCCCCGACACTCCAAAATATGTAATAGTTGATTCCAATGGATGTCCTTTAGATGTTGATAAAGATGGTGTACCGGATTATCTTGATTTATGCCCTAACACACCTGTAGGAGTTAAGGTTGATTCCCGTGGTTGTCCCTTAGACACTGATGAGGACGGTGTTCCTGATTACAAAGATTTGTGCCCTAATACTCCCGTTGGCACTGAAGTGAATGAATGGGGTTGTCCAATAGAAAAAGAGATAATAAAACCGATCGAGAAGACAGAAATTATTTTAAACGGTGGAGTTACTTTTGCATCGGGTAAATCGGAATTGCTTCCTGCCGCTTATTCTGAACTTGCAAAAGTTGTAAATGTAATGAAAGATCACCCGGATACTAAATGGAAAATTGAGGGATATACTGATAATACGGGATCTTATAACCTTAATAAAAGACTATCCCTTGCACGTGCACAATCGGTTTATTTTTATTTTGTCAAGAATGGAATAGACGGAACAAGATTATTTGTAAATGGTTACGGACCGGACTTCCCTGTTGCGGACAATAGCACTGAATCAGGCAAAGCACAAAACCGGAGGGTTGCTATTGTGCTGGTTAATGGGGCCAATCCAGAAACGGAAACTAATGTAAATGTTAATGTAGGTAAATCTTATAATTCAGCAGTTGAAAGAAATGTTGGGAAGATGATTTTTACTGATGGATCTCTTTACTGTTTCCAGGTTTCATCTTGGCGTTCAAGAGTAAAAGCAGAAAGTGAAGCGAAACGTCTGCAGTCACAAGGATACAAGTCATTCATTGTAATTGCAAATCAGCCTGACCTTGAAGGAACGTGGTACAGAGTCCGTGTAGGGTATTTTAATTCTCTTGATGAGGTAAATAAAGTAAAGTCTGAATTTGTGAAGTGATGTAAAAAGTTAGAGGCAGGAATAGAATAGACTATTGTATTTGTCATTTTACAGATAAAATGGTCATCTCGAATCCCTGATTCATCAAGGTGAAAGATCTTAGATAATCCTGGAAAGGATTTCTTCAGTCGTGATTATGGTGAAAGCGGGCTATTGGTTCTCTCCAATAAAGCTCCCCCCTTCCCTTTTATCAGATTAGATCCTCATCCAACTGACTGGCTTCGTTTTAATTATATTCACGGCTGGTTAAGTTCAGATGTTATTGATTCCGCAGCAAGTTATTCAACTTATTTTACCACCGTATCTGCACAGAATGTATTTAGAAATAAATTTTTTGCATCGCATCACTTACTCTTACACCATTAAAAGGACTCGATGTTTCTCTCGGTGAATCAATTATTTATAGTGACACACTAAAAATTTCTTATTTAATTCATATAATGTTTTTTAACCTCGCGGATCATTACCTTAGTAACAGGAACAATGATATAGGGTTTAACTCTCAATTTTTTTTAGGTATAAGTTCTAGAAATCATTATCAAGCGTTCCTCAACCAGGGAATCTAAATGAAAGGAATGAAAGTCCTGAGGGAAATAAATAATTCAAGGAAATAACTCTTGTTATAAATATTTAAATTATCATTATTTTGGATTTACTATTTCATACGGTTTTTAATTACATTCACTTTCTGAGGGTATCAGCTGTGAAAACTTTTACTATATTATTTTATTTGATTGTTCTATTAATCAGTCAAAATATTTTTTCTCAACAGTTTGATAAAAAACAAATCAACCCTTTATCAAACACAGTTGCAATAAATTTAGAGGGTGGCGGCACATATGCAAGAACCGATTTTAACAATGATCAAATAAGCTACATAGGTCAATTTTCATTAGATTATTTTTTCCCAAGCAGCTCCAAAGGCGTATTTGGTCTAAGAGGTTACTCTTATTATGGGGAATTAAAAGGAAAAGGTCTTTATTATAATATTTCTACTAAGTGGCCAACTATCCCAGAATATTTTACAGAAATTGCGGCAATTGGAGGAGGATTAACATTTACAATAAATGCCTCAAAGGTATTTTATCCTTATGTTTTTCTTGGTGCTGACTATTTGTATTTCAATCCTAAAGATAAGAACGGAAATAAGCTGCCCCTGAACAAAGCCAATGTGTATAAAAATAATTCGTGGTCCGCTGTTGGTGAACTTGGCGCCAGATTTTTTGTATCAAATTCAATTAGTCTTAATTTCGCTGTGAATTATCATTATTTACCTATTGATGAACTTGATGATGTTGATAATGCAATTTCAAATGGTAGAACGAATGATTTATTTCTTACGGGTCGTGCCGGCATTTCTTTTTACTTTGGCGGTACTAAGGATTCTGACAATGACGGTGTGAGTAATGAAAATGATTTGTTTCCTGATACACCGCCAAGTGTAACTGTCGATAAGGTTGGAGGTCATGTTGATTCTGATAAGGATGGCGTACCTGATTTTATGGACAAATGTCCCAATACTCCCATAAATGTTAAGGTTGATTCAATAGGTTGTCCTTTAGATTCAGATAATGATGGTGTACCAGATTACCGGGATTTATGCTCAAACACACCGGTTGGAACAGAGGTAAATAAAGATGGATGCCCTGTTGAAGAAAAGGTTATTAAACCAATTGAGAAATCTGAAATAATTTTAAGTGGCGCTGTTTCTTTTGCATCGGGTAAATCTGAATTGCTTCCTGCAGCTTATCCTGAACTTGAAAAAGTTGTAATAGAAATGGAAAATCATCCTGATACTAAATGGGAAATTAATGGATACACTGATAATACCGGATCTTATGCCCTTAATAAAAGATTATCAAAGGCACGCGCACAGTCAGTTTATTATTATCTTATCAATAATGGAATAGACGGAACAAGATTATTTGTAAATGGTTACGGACCTGATTACCCGATTGCTGATAATAGTACTGCATCAGGAAAAGCACAAAACCGGAGAGTTGCAATTGTATTAGTTACAGGTGAAAATCCAGAGGTTTCTAAAGATGTTAAAGTAAAAAGGACTTATAATTCAGCAATTGAAAGAAATGTTGGGAAGATGATTTTTACTGATGGATCTCTTTACTGTTTTCAAGTTTCTTCGTGGCACTCAATGGTAAAAGCAGAAAGTGAAGCGAAACGTCTCCAATCTAAGGGGTACAAAGCATTCATTGTAATTGCTGATTCACCACAACTAGTGGGAACCTGGTACAGAGTGCGTATTGGCTATTTTAATTCGCTTGATGAAGTGAATAAAGTAATAGCTGAATTGGTTAAATGATTGATTTTGTTATAGGAAGAAAAAACATAGTCTGAATATCAATACAATAGTCATTCAGGTAAAAGGGTCATTTCGACGATTCTATTCAGTTAGAATAGGAGAAATCTTTAATAAAAAGCTAACGGATTTCTCAGTCATTCCTCCTTCGAAATGAAGAGGATTCTAGTTTGTTATCTCTGCCAGCTGCATTCAAATGGAAGAGTCCGATTTATTAGGAGGAGAGATCTTATGCGTTTCTCTGATCAATAAATTTATGTAGATCACACTTCGACAGGCTCAGTGTGATAGGCATAGCGTGAATAGGTTTTTTATTTATTTAAAGAATTGATATTCAAGACTCCTATCAAAAAAATAAATAAGCAGACAAATCTTTGAGGCTGTCCAAAACAAGAGTGCCTTTATTTACTAGTTTATCTTTCGCCTGATGACCATCAGCTACTAAGATTGAGTGAACTCCCATTGCTTCTGCTACATCTGCATCGTGGAGCGTATCACCAACGAAAAGAATTTCATTCTTATCAGTATCAAGCATCTCAATTAATTTCAGACCAAGGTGTGTTTTTCCACCAGCATAAATATTGTCTGAGCCGATAACATTATCAAAATAATCAAAAAGATTGTATGACTTCAGTATCTCTAAAAGAGTATCTTGTTTATAAGCAGAAAGTACCGACTGTTTTACTTCCCTCTTATGAATTTCTGCTAAGACTAATTTTGCATTGTCATAAAGGTTGCAGGTAAACTTGTTCTTTTCATAATCATCCATAAAATCTTTACCCAGTATTTCAAAAGAAGTTTTAGTAAAATCAAGCCCCGCAGCCTCATAATAATTCTGAACAGGAAAAGTAAATATTTCACGGTACTTGTTTAGAGATAGTTTTGGTAAATTATTTTTATATAAAATTCTATTTATTATTCTTCGGCAAAAATCAACATCATTCAGAAGCGTTCCATTCCAATCCCAGATGATGTGTTTGTATTTATTTATCAAATCAGTTCCTCAGTCTTTTAGAGAGCTCAAAAATAAGTTCTGCTGTAATTCCCCAAATTATATCTTCCTCCGTCCGATAAACGAGGACACGATGTTTGGCGGTTGTCCAGGAATTGCCATATCGCTCTGGTAAACCTAGATCCTTAACCGGTAAAAGCTCATATTTTGCACCCTTCTCATCAATGGCGTAAGGATGAAGTTCTAATCTTGTGTTATATTCTTCGGGATTATTACTAACAAAATATTCAAGTGGAATTATAAATACACGATCTACTTCTTTTTTGTCAATAATTAGTTCATTAAGACTTTGGATTAATAATTTACCCACATATGTTTCCACAATAACACCCATTGGAGCAACCAAAGTCCCTAATCTGCCCAACACTTCAATTTTTTCTTTAGCAATGCCCAGCTCTTCTGATGTTTCTCTTAAGGCAGTAGACTGAGAATCAGCATCTTTCTCAATATCTAAATGTCCTCCCGGAAAACTTATTTCACCGGGTTGTCTTACAGACTTAGACCTTTTTTCAAATAGGACATATTCAGTCCCTTCTATAAAGAGGATTGGAATAAGTACAGCAGAGTTGAGAAATCTTTCCTTTCCAATTATCGAACAATCATTAGATAAAATACTAATTATTTTTTTTGAATATTTCAATTAGGTCTTCTATATATAATTTTAAGTGTTGTACAAATATAAATATGATTGGCATTGATGAGAAGTGAATATTGAAATACTAAACTGGATTAATAATTCTTGTGAAATTGTTATTAATCGGAGTGAAAGCCACAGATTAATTAAGTGCCAACCAAGAAAAATTAAAATCGGATAGGAATCATTTGAGATACTTTTTTAATACCTCATCAAAGTATTTAAAATCTTTCTTTCCATAAATACTTTGTACTATATCGCCTTTAGAATTAAAAATAAAAGTGGCAGGAATGGCACCATTCCAATTCTTGTCAAAGTAATTAATAAGCTTCTCCTGCTCTGATTCACTATTAACATAAATTGGAAAGTTTACATTTAGTTTTTTCACAAATGGCAGAATCTTTGATTCTATCTCATCTGGAAAATCAACGCTGATACCTGCAATATCTGCTTTGCCTTTATATTTTTTAGCAAGCTTAACTAAGTCTGGAAACTCCTCTCTGCAAGGAACACACCAAGTAGCCCAAATATTAATTAAAAATGGTTTAGCTTCTCTTTTTGAAATTAGCTCACTAATTTGTTTAAGATTGATTTCTTTAACTTTGATTTGTGAAAAACCAATTCCACTCAAGCTTAAACCGAAAATGAAAAAAATAAATACGAAATATCGCGAGTATATTATATTCTTTTGATTGTACATCCAAATGCCTTTGTTTTGGGTACGGAAACTGGTTTACCATCCAGGATTTCATCTAACGCCTTTTTAAAATCTGTGGATTTAACATCCTTTTCTCTCCGTGAATCATCAATTCTTCCTTGATATAAAACCTCAAAATTAGGATTAAGCACATAGATTTCAGGTGTAACAGAAGCTTCAAACTTATCTGCAATTACATTTTTCTCATCTTTCAGAATTGTAAATGTCAATCCGTTTGATTTAGCGTGAGATTTAATCTCTGTGAGCAATTCAGCTTTATTTGAGTTTATACCAATAAAGCTAACTCCTTTATTTTTATAGGTGTTATATAGGTTTTCCATTCTTTCATTATAGGCATTAGAAACCGGACATTGAGTGGCAATAAATATTATTACGATTGCTTTTGAATCTTTATAGTCTGACAGGGAATGTTTTTTACCATCGTAGTCCTTCAGCGTAAAATTTTCTACTTTAACAGGATCTGATGCGAGTAAAATCGAATTGATTAGAATAAGTGAAAAAATTATAAATGAAAGATGAAAACTGCGATTCATTTGTACCTCCGATGAATAATACCTTTTTATAAGTATAAAAACTTAATATGGATAATACAAGGGTTAATAATGGTATTAAATTAATCGATGATGAAAAAACTAATGAATGGAAATTCTCCACTAAAGATTTATTTGAGCAATATCATCTTCTTTGTTGTTGAATAATTGCCTGCCTGAAGACGGCACAAATACACCCCACTTGTTAACTCTATTTTACTTTTTGTATTGCTACTAAACTCAACTGAATATTTCCCAGCAGATTGTTCTAAATTAACTAAAGTAGCTACTTCATTGCCAAGTAGATTAAAGATCTTTAGACTAACTTCACAAGTGACTGGAATCTGATAACTTATTATTGTTGATGAATTAAAAGGGTTTGGATAATTATCAAACAGTTTGAAATCCTTAATTATTACTTTGTCTCTATGCTCTTCGATCTGCACTATGGGTGAACTTATTTTATAAATACCTAAACTAATAGAGGCTAAGTAAATGCTATTCTCACTATCTATATCCATTCCAACTATTATATCATTAATGGGCAATTGGATAGTCGTCCAACTACTCCCATTATTATCACTATAAATTAAATAAGATCTTGGTAGACTATACGAACCTGAATTAGCTACCATATAAAAACTTTTTCCATCAGAACTAAATGAAATCTTTTGAATTTGTATTGAGTCTTTTCTAAAAACATTAGACCAGGTTGAACCATTATCTGATGACCGCATCACTTTATTCCTGTCAGTAACGAAAATAGTTGTATCGTTACCATTCCAAAAATCTACATCGGCAACAGCGCATAAGGGAGAAAGATTTTCCCACGTTTTACCCTTATCATTTGTCCTAATTAACAGCATACCTGCAAATCCTTCTACTCCACCGGCGTAAACGGTTGCAAAATTTTCTCGTGCTTTAAGCGATTCGAAGTTTCCTTCAATCGTAAGATCATAAACTGAATGCCAAACTGTATCCATGAAATATCTTCGATATAATTTTCTTCCACCAATTGCAAAAGTTTCTCCGCAAATTGTTGGATCAGGAAAACCATCAATCTGCGATATCAGGTGCGTTAAGTTTGTGTCAATTCCATAACTCAATGATCTTGGTTTCTCACCTAAATAGCTACAATAGATAAAATTAGTATCATACATATTTGGTTTTGTGCCGATACCAATTGCCCAGCCGATTGGTCCGCTTTTATGAGGATAGACAGATGTTACATTTACAGAATCAATATCAATTTTATTCCAGCTACTATCATTTATTTGATATAGTGATTGCCAGTAAACTCCATTAAAATTTGTTCCTACAGCAATTTTCCCTTCCCCAATTTTAAGTGAAGTAATATGTTTACCTTTTAGACCTAAGTATTCTGTCACCTGGGATTGAGTAGAACCTGATATAATCAATATGAGGTTTATTAAAAAAAATATTTTTTTAAACGTATTCACTGAAAATAACTTATTCTTTATTTAATAATTTATAAGTCTAAAGCTTCAATTGCAGAATTAAATTGCTCGGTTCTGATATATATAACATTTCCAAATCCGCCTTTGCCATCAGTCACCGCTGTCGAAGCTACAACATTAACGCCTGCATCAAATAATTTTTTGTGAATATCTGTAAGAGCTCCAAGTTCATCATCACCTTGCACAAGTAATGCAGGCACGGGACCTTGAATACTTAAAGAGGCTTTTTTTGCTTCGATAATTAATTTATTAGAATCTTCGGGAAATAATGTAAACTGAGTGTTTAATAGCCCGCTAGGAACTGCAGTAAATGCCAAAAGATTTACTCCGACCTCAGCAAGTAAAGTAAGTAGTTTGTAAGATTCACCTGGCTGATCTTGAATATTACAATAAAAATATTCAATTTTTTTTATTTTGATAGCCATTGGATATTCCTTTTTGGGAAAAAAATATTTCAATTATTTTGTTTTAATCTTTTGAATATTATATAATCCTTGCCATAACTAAGAGGTTTTGTAAACTCTCCTTCTTTTAATTTACTCAGAACATAACTTATGTCTTTGGAATAATGATTTATTTCAACGTTGCCTAATAAACCTCCATTACTTCTAGATGGGCTAGTGGAATATTTTATTACGAGCTCCTTAAAGTCTGCTTTATTTAGTAAAGCTTTATATGCAGAATCCGCCTGCTCAAAATTTTTAAACTGAATCTCAGCTAGGGGTATTATTTCAGGTGCTTCAAATTTGACTTTAATTTTGCTCCTTACTAAAATTTTTATAGGGATACCGTTTTGTATAGCAGGTTCAAATTTCCAATCAAGAAGAGAAAGTGTTGCAAGTGAATCCCAGATTGCATCACCGCTATGTGATAAAATT
>Ga0307423_1002021_pt1 | contig 11678 bp, 11 predicted proteins | sample SalMarWE160310MG_FD_202154 | JGI IMG/M metagenome (GOLD analysis project Ga0307423, IMG submission 202154) | Salt marsh sediment microbial communities from the Plum Island Ecosystem LTER, Massachusetts, United States - WE1603-10 | ecosystem: Environmental > Aquatic > Marine > Intertidal zone >...
GGTGAGGAGGGGGCCGACGTCAGGGTCGTCATGACCGACGCGGCGCAACAGTTCGTGGGCGTGCAGACCTTCGCTGCCGTCACGGGCAATCGGGTTTATACCGAACTCTTCGGCGCGATCAGCCCCCACACAGAACTGGGTCAGTGGGCTGAAGCCATCGTGGTGGCCCCTGCGACTGCGACGACGATCGCCAAGGCGGCGACCGGTCTCGGCGACGACCTCCTGTCGGCCACATTGCTCGCTACACGGGCACCGGTCCTGTTTGCTCCAGCGATGCACACCGAGATGTGGGAGAACCCGGCGACACGACGCAACGTGGTGACGTTGCGCGATGACGGCTGCCGGTTCGTCGGGCCGGCCTCCGGACCGCTCGCGGGTGGTGACGTCGGTGAAGGACGCATGGCGGAACCGGAGGAGATACTCGTGGCGTTGGCCGCCATGCTCGAGCCGGGTCTCCAGGGGTGGCGTCTCCTCGTGACGGCCGGAGGGACACGAGAACCCATCGATCCGGTGCGGTTCATCGGGAACCGGTCCTCTGGCAAGATGGGGTACGCGATCGCCCTGGCTGCCGCGAGAAGGGGCGCAGAGGTGGTGTTGGTGAGTGCCTCCGCGCTACCCGTACCTCCGGGCGTGACCCTCGTGCCGGTGGAGACGGCCGAACAGATGGCCGGGGCCGTAGGGCGAGAGGCGGGTACGTGCGATGTCGTGATCATGGCGGCGGCCGTTGCGGACTTCCGGCCGGCCGCCCCCCAGCCGACGAAACTCAGGAGAGCCGACGGTCCACCTCGACTCGAGCTGGAACCCACCATCGACATCCTCGGTGAACTTGCCTCGGGAGACGGCGACCGGCCGTTCCTCGTCGGATTCGCGGCGGAGGCCGGGCCGACCGATGGTGCTCGTGCAAAGGCTGCGAGGGCCGACCTGACCGTGGCGAACGACGTCACGGCTGCAGGGTCGGGCTTCGGAACGGACACCAACCAGGTGACCATCTTCGACGCCCAGGGGAACGCCGAGCAGTGGCCGCTTCTCTCGAAGGACGAGGTCGCCGGACGGCTCCTGGACATCATCCAGCGGAAGGCGACTCGCCGTACGTGAGACGGGATGGGGTCTACCGTGCCCTCCCCCGTATACTGCCCGCCATGGTCAAATGGTTCTTCACATCTGAGTCGGTCACCGAAGGTCACCCTGACAAGGTCGCGGATCGAATTTCCGACGGGATCCTCGACGCGGTGCTCTCTCAGGATCCCTACGGGCGAGTCGCGTGCGAGACGCTCGTGACGCGTGGCAGGGTGCTCGTCGCCGGTGAGATCGGGTCCGACGCGGAGCTCGACGTGGATGGAATCGCCCGCGAGGCGATCGCGTCCGCGGGATACGATCACGGTGAAGGATTCTCAGCGTCGACCTGCTCAGTCGAGGACCTCATCGGGAAACAGAGTCCAGACATCGCAGGCGGCGTCGCCGACTCGCTCGAAGCCCGGCAAGGGTCGACGGATCCACTTGACCATCTGGGAGCCGGGGACCAGGGCATCATGTTCGGCTACGCAGTGCGTGAGACGCCGGAGTTCATGCCTGCCCCCATTGACTATGCTCACAAGCTCGCTCGGCGGCTCGCCTTCGTCCGCAAGGAAGGCATCCTCGACTACCTCGGACCCGACGGGAAGACCCAGGTGACGCTCGAGTACGAAGGCCGTACGCCAGTCGCCGTCCGACGGATCCTGATCTCCAGCATGCACAAGCCGGGCGTCGATCAGGAGCGTATGCGACAGGACCTGACGGAAGCCGTGATCGCCCCCGTCATCCAGGATCTTGACCACGACGGGGTGGAGATCCTCGTGAACCCAAGTGGTCGGTTCGAAGTGGGAGGACCCGAGGCCGACACAGGGCTCACCGGCCGCAAGATCATTGTTGACACGTACGGCGGAACAGCTCGCCACGGTGGCGGCTCTTTCTCGGGGAAAGATCCGACCAAGGTCGACCGCTCGGCCGCCTACGCCGCTCGCCATGCTGCCAAGAACATCGTTGCGGCCGGACTCGCCTACGAGTGTGAGGTTCAGCTGTCCTATGCGATTGGCCGCGCGGCTCCCTTCTCGCTGAGGGTGGAGACGTATGAAACGGAGAAGATCGATCCCCGGCGACTCAACCAGATCGCCAGGGAGCTGTTCGACTTCCGGCCTGAGGCGATCATCCGCCGCCTCGATCTTCGGCGTCCCATCTACACACCAACGTCTGCCTATGGGCACTTCGGCCGGGCCGAGTTCCCGTGGGAGCAGACCGACATGGCCGATGCCCTCGTGAGGGAGGCGACCTGAGCGTAGCCAGGGTCGTCCCGGACGTCCCGACCTTCGCCGTCGACGAAGGTTTTCGCTATGCGGCCGACGAGACAATCCACGTCGGTCAGATCGTACGAGTACCCCTTGGCCGGAGAATCGTTCGAGGGTGGGTCGTCTCCGTCGGCGAAGAGGACCCATCGAACCTGAAGGCAATCAAGGCCGTTTCGTCGACGGTGCCGATCTTCGGCACGAACTTGCTGGCAACGCTCAAGTGGGCGTCGGCCTACTACATCTCACCGGTTGCAGCGATGCTCCCTCGCTCGGGTCCACCCAACCTCCCACACGGAACTCCGCTCCGGCAGCACCGGCGAGGAAGCTCCGGTCGGGCTCGGTCGACCTACGTCATGACGAACAAGATGTCGGAAGCGGTGGAGCTGATGGCAACTGCGGTGGGAAACGACCGTACCGGCATGGTCATTCTGCCCACAACGATCGAAGTCTCGCAGTTCGCGTCTGCCCTCGGATCCTGGATAGGGGACCGAGTCGTTCAGGTTCCGCCGACATCCCAGGCTCGAGAGGCAACGGCGGCATGGCAGCGCGTGTGCCTCACGCCCGGCCGTGTAGCCGTTGGGACGCACCGCATTGCGTTCTGGCCCATCGCCGACCTTGCCGTTTCGATGCTCGTCGAAGAGGGCAGACGCTCAATGAAGGATCGCCAGAGTCCAACGGTCCACGCGCGCGAGGTCGTGCACCGTCGTTCCTTGATCGAACGTTTCGAGGTCCTGTACGCGGGGAGCGTGCCGAGCGCGAGGATTGTCGCCGCCGGGGTCGAGATCCGACGCGAGTCCACACGGGCATGGCCGCCTGTGGAGATCGTTGACCGTCGCGACGACCCTCCCGGCACTGGGCTGGTCGCCGACCACACGAAGCGTGCGATCGCCGGTGCCCTCGCACGGGGAGGGCGTGTGTTCGCGTTCAGCCACCGGCACGGGTACGCCCCTGCCTTCCGATGCGCGTCCTGCAAGACCTTGCGGGTGTGCCCGTCATGCGGAGCACGCCCTGAACCGGGGGAGAGCTGCACTCGTTGCGGTGCACTGCTCGGCGCCTGCTCGAGATGCGGTGGTCAGGGTTTCGAGCCGCTTGGGGCCGGAGTGGGGAGGGTCTCCGAAGTGATGCGACGTCTCTTCGGCGATCGCGTCGGTCCCGTCGGAAGCGAAGCTGCGATCTGGGTCGGAACGGAAAGGGACGTTCCGCTGCTGTCAGATGTCACGCTCGGAGTGGTCGTCGACATGGACGGCCTCGTCCTCGGAAGTGCGTACAACTCTGGAGAGGAGGCCCTCCGGATCGTTGCTCGCCTGGCGCGGGCAATCCCCTTCGGGCGTGGCCGACACCTCATCATCCAGACGAGCATCCCCGACCATCCGGTACTCGAGGCCGTCCGGAGCGGCGATCCGGTCCCGTACCTCCGCGAGGAAGTGGGCCGGCGGCGAGAGTTCGGCTTGCCGCCCACCGGAGAGGTGATCGTGATCGAGGTGTCGGGAGGGGGTCCGCATGCAAGGGCGTCCATGGCCGCCCTTGGCGATGAGGCCACAATCTACGGCCCCGCGGAGCAGCGAGGGACGTTGCGCTGGCTCGTGCAGGGACGGGACCTCGCTCAGACCAGGCGGACTCTCAGAACGGTGGTAGGTAGCCTCCGGGAAGCCGGAGGCACCGTCAGGGTGGACGTCGACCCTCTCGACCTGTGAGCTATCCTGCTGGCCCATGGCCATCTTCCCCATCCGAACCTATGGAGATCCTGTGTTACGGGCGAGAGCTGCCGAGATCGAGAACATCGAAGACGGCATTCGGCGACTTGCGCATGACATGATCGAGACGATGTACGACGCCCCGGGTGTCGGTCTGGCCGCGCCCCAGATCGGAATCTCCAAGAGGATCATCGTCTTCGACGCCGGTGACGGTCCCAAGGTGCTGATCAATCCTGAGCTCCTGGAGACTTCGGGCGCCTGGGAGTTTGACGAGGGATGCCTCTCGGTGCCTGGTCGATTCTGGGAAGTCAGAAGACCGGGGTTTGCGAGGGCACGAGGTCTCGACGAGAACGGGCTGGAAGTCGAGTATGCGGGCGAGGAGCTGCTCGGCCGAGTCCTCCAGCACGAGATCGACCACCTCGATGGCACCCTGTTGATCGAACGCCTCGATCGGCGAACTCGCAAACAGGTGTTGCGAGAGCTGCGCGAGGAGGCGTTGGGACTCAGCCAGCGATGAGGATTGCCTTCCTCGGCACGCCAGGGTCCGCGGTGCCGGCACTCGACGCCATCGCCGAGGACGTCGTTGTGGCAATCACCCGAGGCGACAAGGCACGGGGACGGTCAAAGCGCCCCGTACCTTCTCCTGTGAAGGCAGCCGCCACGCGCTTCGGGATCGAGGTAGTTCACCCGGAGCGATCCACGGACATCGCGCGTGTCATGACGGCTGCAGCAGTCGATCTGGCCGTGGTTGTGGCCTATGGGCGAATCATCCCGGAGCCTGCTCTAAATGCCGTCCCACTCGGCTTCCTCAACGTTCACTTCTCGTTGTTGCCGCGCTGGAGGGGAGCCGCCCCCGTAGAGCGGGCGATCCTGGCCGGGGACACGGCAACAGGTGTCACCATCATGCGGCTGGACACCGGACTCGACACAGGTCCAACTCTCTCTTCGGTGCAGGCACCGATAGGCGACGACGCCGATGCGGAGTCCCTCACCGCGACCTTGGCGATCATGGGGGCAAAGCTGCTCAAAGGAACACTCGACGAGTACGCGAGTGGCCGATTGGAACCCGTCCCGCAGCCCGACGTAGGCGTCACGTACGCTCCACGGATGGACAGGGTCGACAGTCGTCTGATCCTCACCCAGGATGCCCATAGCCTCGATCGTGTCATTCGGGCATCGACCACACGTGGCGGCGCCTACGCCTTCCTGGGTGGTCGGTCTCTGAAGATCTGGCGGGCTCGACCGGCTGCGGGGGAGCATCCACCGGGCCGTATCGCCCGCGAGGGTGCACATGTGCTTCTCGGGACAGGCATCGGTGTGCTGGAGCTCCTGGAGGTGCAACCGGCGGGCAGTCGGAGGATGAGTGCCGCTGCGTGGGCCCGCGGCCACAAGACCGGAACCCTGACCTAGAGCCGATACACTCGGGTGATGCAACCCGCCCGGATCGCCCCCTCCATTCTTGCCGCAGACTTCGCCCACCTGGGCGATGAAGTCGCGAGAATCGAACCCTATGTCGAGTTGCTCCACATTGACATCATGGACGGTCACTTCGCCCCCAATCTGAGTCTGGGGATTCCCGTGATCGCTTCACTGAGGAAGGCGACATCGCTGTTCTTCGACTGCCACCTGATGACGACGAATCCACACGTCTACTTCGAGTCGTTGCGAGCTGCGGGAGCTGATCTTGTGACCGTCCACATCGAGGCCTACCCCGATCCCTCTCGCGTGGCCGTACAGGCCAGGGATGCGGGCTTGGCGTTTGGGCTCTCTTTGAATCCGCCAACCCCGTTCGAAGCAGTTGAGCCGTTCGTCGAACTTGCCGATCTTCTGCTCGTGATGTCGGTGCAGCCCGGGTTCGGTGGCCAGTCGTTCATTCGCTCCGCGCTCGGAAAAGTCGAGGCTGCGAGAAAGGTGATTGATTCGCGCGGGCTTTCGACCGATATAGAGATTGATGGCGGTATCACCACCATCACCGCTCGGGCGGCGCGGGACGCGGGAGTGGACATCTTCGTTGCAGGCACGGCCGTGTTCGGGGCAGCAGACCCGGTCGCTGCGGTGAAAGAGCTGAGAGCAGCAGTGGAGTAGAGGAACGGGATGGCGCAGAGAATTCTGGTTGCAGATGACGATCCGGACATTCTTCAGTTCGTACGCGTGAACCTCGAACTGGAGGGCTTTCAGGTCGCCGTGGCGAGCAACGGAAGGCAGGCGCTGGAGGCGGTCATGAGCGACCCACCAGATCTGGTGCTACTCGACGTCATGATGCCGGAACTCGACGGGTTCGACGTTCTCCGCCGCTTGCGCGTGCATCCGTCGGCAGCGAACACATCCGTCATCCTCCTTACGGCGCGAACCATGCCTGAGGACCGTATTCGGGGACTCGATCTGGGTGCGGACGACTACGTGAACAAGCCGTTCGACGTGGATGAGCTGGTCGCACGTGTCAAAGCGGTGATCCGACGTTCTCAGACAATGCGGGACGTGTCGCCTCTGACAGGGCTGCCCGGGAACTTCCGCATCTCAGAGGAGATGGAGCGCAGAGTGGGCGAACGGGGCCCACTTGCGATCGTGCACGCCGACCTCGACAACTTCAAGTCGTTCAACGATCACTATGGCTTCATGCGAGGAGACCAGGTGATCAAGTTCACCGCCCACGCCCTGCTGGAGGCAGTCGCGGAGAACGAAGATCCTCACGCGTTTGTCGGACACATCGGCGGTGATGACTTCGTCGCCATCGTCCACCCCGACTCGGTGGTCGAGTTCTGCAAGTCGACGATTCGGATCTTCGATACGGGGATCCTCGACTTCTACGACACAGCCGACGCACTGCGCGGCTATGTGGAGGTGAGTGACCGGCGCGGCGAGCAGCACGCCTTTCCGATCATCTCGATTTCGCTCGGCGTCGCAACGAACCGGAGTCGTGCGATCAACTCCCAATGGGAGGCGTCGGCGGTCGCTGTCGAGATGAAGGAGTTCGCCAAGGCCACGGCGGGCTCCGCGTACGAGATCGACCGCCGTTCTACCTGAACAACGGCGGTAGTACACTCCTTTGCAGGCCCCCTTCAGGGCAGGGTGTAATTCCCGACCGGCGGTGACAGTCCGCGACCCCGTATACGGGTGGACCCGGTGGAACTCCGGGACCGACGGTGAGAGTCCGGATGAGAGAAGGAGGGCGGTGCGCCTTCGCGCGCGGTCGCCCTGTGCGAAAGGTGATCGTGGACGAGCGCTGGATGACTCTCAGTCTCGAATTGGCTGCGACGTCGCGCCCCCATCCCAACCCGCGCGTGGGAGCCGTCGTCGTCGATTCTGACGGAGCGCTCGCCGGGAGAGGGAGCCATGTCGGTCCGGGTACCCCGCATGCGGAGTTTCTCGCTCTCGAAGAAGCAGGAGATCGGGCTCGTGGGGCGACCCTCTATGTGACACTCGAACCCTGCGTCCATTACGGACGCACGCCACCGTGCGTCGACGCGATCCTGGCCGCCGGCATCTCGAGGGTCGTTGTCGCTATCGTCGACCCGGATCCCAGAGTGTCGGGAAGGGGACTCGAGCGTCTGGAGGATGCCGGCGTAGAGGTCGTGCTCGGGATCGAAGAGGAGGCTGCGCAGCGCCTCGACCCCGGCTACTTTTCCCACCGCCGAACAGGCTTGCCCTGGGTGACTCTCAAGGCGGCTGCCACACTCGACGGGCAGGTCGCCGCCACTGACGGCACATCCAAGTGGATCACCTCCGATGTTGCCCGGCAGGACGCCCATGAACTCCGCGCCGAGGTCGACGCCGTGGTGGTCGGTGCTGGAACGGTTCGGACAGATGATCCTCTGCTCGACGTTCGCCTACCCGACTACGCGGGTCCACAGCCAGTTCCCGTGATCGTCGCGGGGAAACATCCACTCCCAGCAGATGCGCGTGTGCTCTCGCGGGATCCGATCGTCCTGCGATCGGAGGGCTCCCCTGTCGATCTGACGGAAGGACTCAGGTCCCTCGCCGACAAGGGACTCCTTCACATCCTCGTGGAGGGAGGGCCAACACTGGCAGCTTCACTTCTTCAAGAAGGGCTGGTGAACAGGGTCGTGCTGTACCTGGCTCCCTCGCTCGCAGGTGGGACGGGGTACGGCCTGTTCAACGCTGCGTTTCACACTCTTGGTGACGCGCACCCTGTCCGGATCACCGCGATCGACCGGGTCGGGGACGCCATCAAGATCGACGCGTTCGTGGAGGAGGGCTGATGTTCACAGGCATCGTCGAGGCGATGGGAACGGTCCAGGGCATCGAGGGAACCGATGAAGGAAAGCGCCTTGCGATCGAGACTGAGCTGGAAGGGCTCACCGTGGGCGACTCGTTGAGCGTCAACGGTGTCTGCCTCACCGTCGTGTCGAACACTCAGGAAGTCGTCCGTACCGACGTCGTGCACGAGACCCTCTTGCGAACCGATCTCGGCAGTCTCGTTCCCGGTGACCGCGTCGATCTCGAACGTCCGATGCGCGCCGATGGCCGTTTCGACGGTCACATCGTCCAGGGCCATGTGGATGGCGTCGGTGTCATTTCAGTCTTGGAGTCGGAAGGGGACAGTCTCAGAGTGCGGATCGACGTGCCTGCAAGGCTCGCCCGGTACATCGCTGAAAAGGGATCGGTAGCAGTCGACGGGGTGAGCCTCACAGTGACGGCGACCGGAGATGGTTGGTTCGAGGTTGCCTTGATCCCTCACACGCTGAAGGTGACGGTGCTCGGTCTACGCGGGGTTGGGGACAGAACCAACATCGAGGTGGACGTCATCGCCAAGTACGTCGAGCGCCTGATGGGTGGAACACGATGAGCTTCGCGCGCATCGAAGAGGCGATCGCGGCGATCACGCGTGGAGAGTTCGTTGTCGTCGTCGACGACGCCGATCGCGAAAACGAGGGCGATCTGATTCTCGCGGCGGAGATGGCAACTGCCGAGAAGATCGGATTCATGGTCCGGCACACCAGTGGCATCATCTGCGTGCCACTCGTCGGGGAGCGGCTCGACGAGCTCCGTATCCCCATGATGGTGAGTCACAGCACAGACAGACGCCACACAGCGTTCACCGTTTCTGTCGACTACGCGCCCGAGACCACCACAGGAATCTCGGCAGCCGACCGCGCCGCGACGATTAGATCTCTGGTTGACCGTCGTACCGACGGGGCAGACTTCACGCGCCCCGGGCACATCTTCCCGCTCCGCTACCAGGCAGGTGGAGTGCTTCGGCGCGCCGGCCACACGGAGGCCGCCGTTGATCTTGCTGTGCTCGCCGGGCTCCAACCGGCTGGGGTGCTCGCCGAGATCGTCACCGACGATGGTGCGATTGCCCGCCTCGGATCCCTGGAGGAGTTCGCGGACCGATATGGCCTGCCAATCATCCAGATCGCCGACCTCATCGCGTTCCGCAGGGAGCAACAGCAGCTGATCAGGCGCGGTGCCGAGGCCCGGTTGCCGACCGAGTTCGGCGAGTTCAGGGCCATCGCCTATGAGTCGCTTCTCGATCACAAGGAGCACATCGCTCTCGTGATGGGAGATGTGTCCGGTCGGGACGGGGTTCTGGTCAGGGTTCACTCCGAGTGTCTGACGGGCGACACCCTGTCGAGTGTGCGCTGTGACTGCGGCTTCCAGTTGCGAGATGCGATGCGTCAGGTTCAGGAGGAGGGCTGTGGCATTGTGCTCTATCTGCGGGGCCACGAGGGTCGCGGGATCGGCCTGATCCACAAACTCGAAGCATACGCCCTCCAAGATCACGGCCGAGATACTGTGGAGGCGAACCTCGAACTCGGGCTTCCCGCAGACGCGCGGGACTACGGAGTCGGGGCGCAGATACTTGCCGACCTCGGCGTCACGACCATGCGGCTCCTGACCAACAACCCGACTAAGCGCGCCGGCATCGAGGGCTACGGTCTCGAGATCGTGGAGACCGTACCTCTCGAGGTGCCCCCTACGAGCGAAAACCTCGCGTACCTGCGGACCAAAGCCGAGAAACTCGGTCATCTCATCCACTTGGAGGAAGCCGATGCGCGTCCATGAGATCAAGGGTGAAGCGGCCCGCGGGAAGAAGGTCGGAGTGGTCGTTTCGCAGTTCAACCGTACGATCACCGATGCCCTGCTGACCGGGGCCCTGGAGGCGCTCGAAGAGACCGGCACGGACGAGGTGACGGTGATCAGGGTCCCCGGAGCTCTCGAGCTACCCGTCGCGGCCAGACGTCTCATCGAAACGGGCCACCAAGCGGTCATAGCCCTGGGTGCGGTGATCCGTGGCGAGACCGACCACTACGAGCATGTTGCGACGCAGTCGATGGCGGGGCTTTCGCACCTTTCACTCATCACGGGTGTACCGATCGGGAACGCCGTACTGACCGTGCAGGAGTACGAGCATGCACGTGACCGCTCCCTCCCTGGCCGAGGCAACAAAGGCTATGAAGCAGCCATGGCCGTCCTGGAGTCTCTCGACGCTCTCGATCAGGTCATCGACCAGGATTGACGGTTAGGAGGTGGGAGATCCCGGGACGCCCAAGGGCCGAACAGAACGCTGAGGTTGCAACCGGAGAAGCACTCCTCGGTGATCTCGGGATGGATAGTTCGCTCGCTTCCCGTTTGAGAACCGATGATCGGCGCGGGAAAGTCAGCGGCGCTGAGGAACCTCAGACCGATCCCGCCCGATATGTGCCTGATTGATACTGGAGGCAGACGTTGCGGTGGTCCGTAGCGTTCGGGTGACCCGGCCGGTGAGCTCTCTAAGTGCCTGCCGCCTGTGTGGGTTGGCTTTCTATCGAGCTGCGTGCCGGCTGGTTACCCGACGGTGGTGTGGCTCGAAAGAGGCGAGAGCATATCAACCCGAATCAGGAGTGCCCACCTCGGTCAACCGTCTAGGAGGAAGGCATTGCCATGACCATGATTGGTATCGATCGCACATCCGCGTATGGCTCTGCGTAGGCATCCAGCTTGGCCTGGGCAGCAACCTTCTCCTCGTCAACCGATGCAAGCGCCCCGGCAGATCGGGTCGCGTACCGCGCGATCAACGCTTCGCCGAGCTCGGCTTTCCCAGAGAAGTGGTAGTGCAGGGCCGCCTTGGTGATGTCCAGCGCTGTCGCCACGTCCGCTTAGCTGAAGCCGTTGAACCCACGCGTCTGGACCAGCCGCTCAGCAACCTCGAGAATGCGCGTCGCTGTATCCGGGCTCGTCTTCCGGCGTCCGCTTGCCGACCGCTGCACTCGGCATCCTCCCTTGACAACTTACCTACTAGTAAGTAAGTACACCACGACGACGGAGCGTAGACAGGGAGCCCTCTACCGCCCAGGCGACCCTCGGGAGGAATGATCATGAGCCAGCAGTACCACGACGCCCAGCGCGAGTTTCAGGATCGCTTCGACACCCGCCGACTGGCGGATCGGCTTGCGGAATCGACCTCGGAGGTCATCAACGAACGGTTCAGGGCATTCATCGAACAACGAGACATGTTCTTCATTGCCACCGCCGACGCTGATGGATGGCCGGAGGCGTCGTACAAAGGTGGAGATCCTGGTTTTGTGAGGGTGCTCGACGAGCACACCCTTGCATTTCCCGTGTACAACGGGAACGGGATGTTCCTGACCGCTGGAAACCTGACCGTGAACCCCCGGGTCGGGATGCTCTTCATCGACTGGGAAACCGGTACTCGCCTCCG
>Ga0307423_1002022_pt1 | contig 11676 bp, 13 predicted proteins | sample SalMarWE160310MG_FD_202154 | JGI IMG/M metagenome (GOLD analysis project Ga0307423, IMG submission 202154) | Salt marsh sediment microbial communities from the Plum Island Ecosystem LTER, Massachusetts, United States - WE1603-10 | ecosystem: Environmental > Aquatic > Marine > Intertidal zone >...
TAAGCCAACTCAATACCGGACCAGTCAAGGAAGGCGACTCGGAATTGCAAATTTTAACCTCGCGCGAAAGGGAGATCCTGCAGATGATCGCCGAGGCCAAAAGGTCCAAAGAGATCGCCGAACGTCTCTGCATTAGTTCCAAAACGGTCTATACTCATCGCCGCAATATAATGCAAAAGCTGAAGGCGAAGAACGTGGCCGATTTGACACGCATTGCGATCAAGAACGGGCTTACTTCTTTAGAGCAGTAATAGAGACAGACATGGCTAAGGGGATAGGATTCCGGCGCGCCTGCCTGCTTATGAAAGGCCGCGCTCCTTGACTAGCTTGATTAGCGAAGCAACCTCCCGCTCCAGCTCGTCGGTCAGTTTTCCGGCCCTCTGCAACTCACCTTTTTTAACAGACTCTTCAATGGCGCGTGCCGCGGCACAGCCCCTTATGGCTGAAAGATTGGCCATGGCGCCCTTGATGGTGTGGGCAGTGTTTTCTGCCGCTTGCACGTCTTTTTTGGCCAGGGCGTTTCTCAGCTTTTTGATCTGCAGGGGCAGATCCTGAGCGAATGCCTTGAATATCTCTTTGAACAATTCCCGGTCATCAGCCACCCGGCCTAGGGCTTCGCTCTCCGCAAAAATATTATCATCCGCCATGGCCTTTACCTAAAATGGTTTTAACTGGGACTATGCCGCTTGGCGACAACGCGCGCTAGTAAGGCGGCCGCCAGGTACCATCGCCACGGCACCAGCCGGTGGCGCCGGTTTTGTTGCCATGCCACCAAAGCCAGCATTTGCCTTTACAAGTCACGGGGTAGGCGGCGTTGCACACGGCCTGAAGACTGCACATACCCGCACATGGTGGGCACGAAGCGTCTGAAGCTGAGTAACAAGCTTCCACCGTGATTTTTCCTGCAAACACGTTGTGTTCTTTGGTGTCGGGGTGTGGTCCCCAGCAAGTCACTTCGGTATTGCCGCATTTGGCCCAGGCCTGGGCGGCGCCCAGAACGGTCAATAAGCTTAGGGCCAACAAAACCGCGCAAATCATTTTAATCATAATACGCAACCCTTCAACTTAATCTTAGCCGAGATTATGCGGCAGTCGCCGCGCCCATTCATTTTCAGGCCCTCCGACCATTCTGATGAACCTTTGGGGCTCATCCAGGTGGTATCCAAAGGCCTCGCTACCAATTTTTGAGGCAATTTCTCGCTCAAACCCCGGCAAGAATCGCAATCGCCTGTATTTTGTGCATAGTAAGCCAGTTCACTGTCCTCGGTCAATCGGCTGGTTAAGGTCAGCCCGTGCCAAGCACCGCGGCCTTTACCTAAAATGGTTTTAACGTGGAAAATCCCGCCGCAGCGCCAGCAACCCGGACGCCCCTCCTTGGTGCTCTCCCGGCACATGGGGCAAAAAGACTAGGTATCCTTCTTCTGCATTTTCGCAAAGTTCTTTTCCGCCATCTCGGTCAATTTTCTAAATTCTTCTTTTGGGCTGAACTCGATAAGCACAGTGCCGGCTTCGGCGGCCATGGTATGGCCTGGAGCCATGTAATACACCTCGCCGGCCTTGACCACCTCTTCGTGATCAGCATAGCGAACCGTCATGCGTCCCGCTATGAGGTAGCCCCAGTGGGGGCATGGGCACATGTTATTCGGCAGGCCTTTGAGCAGTTCGGTATCTTCAAAATCCGACAGATAGGTTTCATAACCTACCCGCATGTCCCCCCACTCATATTGTCTCCAGATCGCCTCATTGGATTTCAGCGCGATCGAAAATTCAGATAATGATAGGTGTTTTCCTCCGGATTCTTGATTGGCCATGCAGACACCTCCCCCTGATCCCCGGCTCTTGCCGGTCATGCGGTTGGAATAAGCCGAGATTATGCGGCAGTAGCCGCGTTTCACTTGATCAAGCTCGCGCAGCAAAAGAAAGCCAGAGTCTGAAGAAAGTTTTGCACCCTGGAAATCCAGCGCGATCGAACGATTGAAATTCGGCCTAAGATGCTCTTTTACGCTTTCACCACTTGTCGACATCCCAAAACCACATGCTGAAATACTTTTTTAGGCATTATATCAGCATGTCTCCCTTTGCCTGGCCAGCGTTTCTTCCTCCCACACCAGCCGCCGCCAACCGGCTTCTATTCTGGCGGTCAGCTCCAGCCGGTCAAACGGCTTGGTGACATAATCATCGGCGCCGGCCGCCAGGAATTGAGCCTTGTGCGCGCCATCGTCTTTGGAAGATAGAGCTATTATGTATGGTTTTCTCTCAAAGCCCTCATGTGCGGCGCGTATGCGCTTGCACAATTCCAACCCGTCTACAATGGGCATCACCCAATCCAGAATGATCAAGAACGGATGTTCCTCCAACAGAATCGTCCATGCATCGTGCCCGTTTTTTGCCGAGCTTACCTTAAAGTCGAGATCGCCCAACAGACGCTCCAAAGTCAATATGGCGATCCGATCGTCATCCACTATTAGTGCCTTTTTGTAGATTACCATCGCGCTATTTCAAATTTCTGGGGCAAGTCTTTATATATGCAAAGCATTATTGGGGCCCGCGTGGCGGAAGATTTAAGATCATCATTCCCGGGAAGGTTGAGGACATAATGCAAATTGGAAGCGTCGTGCTTTTGAATTGCGAAGCTCGATTGACATCGCACCTTGCCGTCCGCGCCCTGGTGCCCGCCTGCCTCGCGAAACTCACGTTTATTGCGCTGCAGAGCCGGTTTTCTGCTATTATCGGTCCTGTTTGTAGATATTAGCTGCTCTCGTTCTTGATAAACATCCGCAAAGATTATTAATAATTGCTCAGGAAAATTCTTAAACTTTTCGAAAGTTGAACAGTCCATTCCGGTTAGTAGGTTAGAAATTTCCTTAGAAGAAATTAACCAATAAAAAGTATTTCATATAAATTAGAATTATAAAATAATTTATAGGTATGCCATATAATGATCGCCAGAATATGATTTCTTTCGTAATTGCACGTACAAAGGAATACTGATTATTGACGGGGCTTAAAGATAGCATGCGCAAAAATACTCAGATAAGACTTGACCGGGTCACCAGAGAGTGGGTCATCTATTCCAGAGCCCGCGCCATGCGCCCTCATGACCTAAAGCAGAAATCCGGCCCGCCTCGCGATCTGCCTCGATTAGAAGCGAATTGCCCGTTTTGCCCGGGAAATGAGCATCAGCTCGGTGAAATATTGTATGAGTCGCCCGGCCCAAATAAGCACAGCTGGTTGACCCGAGTTACACCAAACAAATTTCCCGCCTTGGTGCCCGAGGGCTCAACTGACCGCTACGACGAGGGCCTAAGCGTTAGCATGGATGGATACGGTCGCCACGAGGTCATCATCGAAAACCCACGGCACGACCTAGATCTGGCCAGCATGGACCTCCGTGAACTGCGTGCAGTGGTGGATACCTACCATCTGCGCTATCTGGCCAACGCTGAAGTTGATCACAGCATGATGACCATCCTTTTTCGCAACCACGGCTCAAGAGCGGGCACTTCTCTCATCCACCCCCATTCCCAATTGGTGAGCACTCCGGTGGTGCCGGCGATGATACGTTTGCGGGAGGCCGAAGCCCAGCGCTACTGGGACCAAATGGGCAGGTGCGTATATTGCGATATTCTGGCAGAGGAAAGAAAACAGGGCGTGCGTCTGCTCAAAGAGACCAAACACCTCGCCGCCTTCGTGCCATACGCGGCCCGCGTGCCCATGGAAATGAGAGTAATGCCCAAGCGCCACGCTGCCGACTTCGGCGACGCCAGCCAAGATGAGTTGCATGATCTCACCATTGTGCTGCATGACCTGTTGGGAAGGCTTTCCGCGCTCATGGATGACCCCGACTACAACCTTGTCATTAACACCGCTGCGCGTCATCACCGCGGAGAACCGCATTTACACTGGTATCTCAACATCCGTCCCAGGCTCACCACCATGGCAGGTTTTGAAATCGGCTCGGGCATGAACATCAATCCTTCCTTGCCCGAAGATGACGCCCAGTTTCTCAACCAGGGGAAAAGCGCAAAGGCCGACTAAGATTGGCTGCTTATTGTTTCATTAGTTATGATGTTTTCAGCTCCCAGATTTGCCTAAGCTTGCGCAGCAATTGCTCCCGCATGGCCTCGGGTGACAAAGGAGGCTCTTGATAGGCGCAGGCTTCTTGAAAAGTCACTTTATTGCAGATATTGCCAACCTTGAAGCTGTTGCACAAAAATGTTTCGGAATTGTCGCTGACAAGGCAAGGCACCTCTCCACACCGCGATTTTTGGGTTAATTCGCTGGATTCATCCATGATCCAACCCAGAGCCGTTTCTGCGTTGGGCTCCGCGTCAAGGCCTATGGAATAACCTTTATTTGTCTTGGCTCTAACCCCAGATAATGCCCCGTTTATGACGTCCCTCATGGCCCGATTAATCATGTGCAAATAAAGCTGGCGTTCGGCATCGGAATCCCTTGGAAGCATGTTCAGGTTGTTGAAAGCCGCCCCAGGGTATCCCTTTTGATCCAAAACTATATGTGTTCCCTGCATGATTATGTCCCGCAATTTTGTTGTTTTACCTTCTAACTGGTATTTAACTATCTATGTTCAGCCTAGTTGGCATCGCATATCTATCAAATACCTGATAAATGCCAAAAGGCAGTTCCTCAATTCCGCACCTATTAATAAGCATTTTTCTCATTTTTGCGGCACTTAAACTGAAAGCCATCCTGAATTCCTGCTGCGATGATTGAGGGAGAATGCTTCTTCTCGCCGCCATTTCCCTTTTGTCTCGCAAGACTAAGAATAAACCGCACGCCGTACTAGTTAAAAGTCACTGTGAAATTAATTGCTATTGCATATACAAAGCGCTCCCCCCCTAGCTCATCATATGAATCAAACACAATAGCAATATTGGGTTTCTTGGACTCTAAACAAGAAAGAAAGGAATACTCACATGACCAAGCTTGGTGATCACATAAAAACCGCCGATTTTAAAAATGAAAAGCATGTGCCTGTAATAGAGCTTCCTTCTGTAGTGAAGCCCGGTGAGCCGCTGCAGATCACGGTTTCCGTGGGCAAAGAGATTCCTCACCCCAACACCACCGAGCATTTTATCGCCTGGATAGAACTATATTATCTGCCCGAGGGAGGCAAGTTCGCCTACCACCTGGGGCGCGCCGATTTCCTGGCCCATGGCGCCAGCACAGAAGGTCCCAACACCATTACCTGCAATACCGAGCCGCAGGCGGTGTTCAAAGTGAAATTGGATCTACCAGGCGAACTCATCGCAACCAGCTGGTGCAATATTCACGGCCTGTGGGAAGGGTCGGCCGAATTAAAGTTTTAGGAGAACCAACCTGCCTGCGCTCAATTGGATCAAGGATTGGAACCAAGCTTTTGCGAAAGCGCAGCATTTCGGTCGGGTCGTGTTCAAGGATTATTCAAAATGGGTCGAGCGCACCAGGCCTTATGACAAGCTCTCAGATTTATAGAAACAAAGGCAAAGGAGAGTAACGTGCCTGAATTCATGAATCCGTTTGTGGGCAAGGTGCCCGAGCGCAAGCTCAATGACCGGGAGCTGGCCAGGGCGTTGCGGCTCTCCCTGGCGGCCGAGGAGGAGGCGATACATCTATACGAAGCCTTGGCAGACTCCACCGACAATAAGCTGGCCAAGGCCGTGCTGCAGGATATCGCCAACGAAGAAAAGGAGCACGCCGGCGAATTTTTGCGTCTCTTGAAGCTCTTGTTGCCGGACGAGCAGAAATGGCTGGACCACGGCTTCAAGGAGGTGGACGAAATGGCGGATAAGCAAAAATAATAGCATCCTCCTTCTACACCAATAGGCCTAACCGGCGAGAAGCAGACCGGCATGACAGAGAAAAAATTGGTTGCGCCCTGTGCGGCAAGTAACATGAAGGAAACTGGCGCACCACCATGGTGGAGTGCCGCTATTGCCGCAAATAGTCTCGGAATCGTCCTCAGTCCGGCGCTTAACGCGCAGTTGATGTCCGCCTCCGCGGTCATCGTGGCCATCAACGCCCGCTTTCTTCATCTGAACCGAGAAAAGGAAGTCGCGCAATGAAGCACAGAGGCTCTCAGCGGCGGGTGGCGATAATTGGCGCCGGCATGGTCGGATCCACCTTTGCATACGCCATGACCATAAAGGGCGTGGCGCGCGAACTGGCCCTTATCGACGTTTCGCGGGAACGCGCTCTGGGCGAGGCCATGGATCTGCGTCACGGATCGGCCCTCCTGGAACCCATGGCCATCGAGGCCGGAGGCTACGAGCTGTGCGAGGGGGCCCAATTGGTGGTGATCACCGCCGGCGCGCCCCAGAAGGAAGGCCAGAACCGGCTCGATTTGGCCCAGGAAAACGCAGATATCATGCGCGCCATCATCCCCCAAATCCTGGAGCACAACCCGGATCCCATAATCCTGGTGGCGGCCAACCCCATGGACGTGCTCACCAAGGTGGCGCTCAAGGCATCAGGGCTTCCCGCCCAACAAGTGTTCGGCTCCGGCACCGTGCTGGACAGCTCGCGTTTCAGCTCCTTGCTGGCCTCCCACTGCGGTCTGGATCCGCACAATGTTCACGCGCACGTTTTGGGCGAGCACGGCGACAGCGAGGTCCTGGTTTGGAGCCAGGTCAACCTGGCCGGAGTCCCCATGGAGGACTACTGCTCCTCCTGCACCAAGCAATGCGATGACGGCAGCCTGCGCCGGCGTCTATCAAAGGAGGTGCCGCAGGCTGCCTATGAAGTCATCAAGCGTAAAGGCGCCACCTACTACGCCATAGGGCTGGCCTTGGCGCGCATCGCCGAGGCGGTGCTCAAGGATCAGCACAGCCTGCTCACGATTTCCACCCTGGCCCGCGATCTAAGCGGCCTGGAAGAGGTATGCCTTTCTTTGCCGTGCGTGGTGGGAACCGGAGGCGTGGAGCGGATTGTGACGCCGCACTTGGCCGAAGATGAAGACCGCGCCATGAAAGCCTCGGCCAAGATTCTCCGTCAAACCCTGGGGAAGGTGAACGCGCTTACTTGAAGCGGTTCGATAATTTTAACTAACCGCGTGCACAAAACAGAGGAGTATGAACATGCGACCTTATCATTTACTCATTGCGTTAATGCTGATCGCCCTGGCCGCTGCACCGGCCATGGCCGGGGATGACGAGGCCCTGGCTTACTATGGAAGCCATATGGGACCAGGCTACGGCATGATGGGTCCGGGCTACTACGGCATGATGGGACCGGGTTACGGCATGATGGGCCCAGGCTATGGCATGCCTATGGGCGGCTACTACGGCGGCGGAAGCATGGGGCCCGGCTATCACGGCTGGCAAGGCATGTCGCAGGCTGATCGTGAGCGCTGGAACAGTATGCGCGCCCAATTCCATAAGGAGACCCTGCAGACCAGGCAAAAGCTCGCCAGCGACCAAATGGAGCTGCAAACCGAGTGGAGCCAGCCCAAGCCCGACATGAAAAAGGTGAGGAAGCTCTCCGATCAAATAACCGAGCTTCGGGCGGAGCTGGACAAAAAGCGCAACCAGTTCCTAAGCCAATGCCGGGAGAATTTCGGCGACCGCGGCTGGTCATGCCCCGCCATTGGTTACTAAACAGGAACTTGAAGACATGCCCGGCTTAATACTGACCTGGCGAGCTAAAGGGGTTTAGAATATCAATATACGATTCCCCAATTTCCACTCTTTGATTGTTTTGCAGGCGCATCTTACATTGCTTGACCGCTGATTTACGCAATGCACTTTAGGCCGTCGCAAACCTTCACTACTGGAGAATAACCTTGCGTTCCCGTGGAATATTACTCGCCCTGGTTTTGGTGGTGGCGCTGGTTCTGGCTGGCGCGGGCCTATACGCCTTGTTCAGCTCAATGATAGATCTACCCGCTAACCGGGCAATAATGGCTGGTAACCTCGGCGGCAAAACATTACAGGCGTCTCAAGTTGTTTTCGCGCCTCCCCGTCCGGAAGACGCGCCCGCCGACATCCGCGAGGGCGTAATGCTGGGCTATCACATCCTGATGGATACCCAAACCTATGCCAAGGAGTACGTGGGCAACAAGCTGAACTGCCGCAACTGCCATTTCAACGCGGGCCGCGAGCGCAACACCCTGTCCCTGGTGGGGGTGGCGGCCACCTATCCCAAATACCGCAAGCGGCAGAAGTACGTCACCGACCTGGTCACCCGCACCCAAGGCTGCTTTCAACGCAGCATGAACGGCAAGCCCCTTCCTCCCGAGGGACGGCACATGCAGGCCATCATGGCCTACTATCATTGGATCTCCAAGGGCCTGCCCATCTACGCCGACATCCCCTGGTTGGGGTTGAAGAAGCTGGCGGAGGATCACAAGCCGGACCGGGCCTCGGGCCAAAAGATATTCAGCCAGGTCTGCGCCCGCTGCCACGGCGGCGACGGCCTGGGAACCGAAATCGCGCCGCCTCTATGGGGCCCCGCTTCCTTCAACGATGGGGCCGGCATGCATAAGCTGAAAAACTTTTCGGCCTTCACGCACCACTTCATGCCCAAGAACAACCCCACGCTCACGGTTGAACAAGCCTGGGACGTGGCGGCTTTTGCCACCAGCCAGCCCCGCCCCCACTTCCAAGCGGCCAGGTGACGCCATGCTGTTTCCCGTTTTTTATATCCCCGGGCTTGGCCAAGGGATGGCCATCGCGCTGGTGGCGGTCACCCATGTGGTGCTCAGCCACGGGTTTGCCATCGGAGCGGTGAGCCTCATCGTGCTGCTGGAGCACATGGCCGTGCTTAGGAATGACCACGAGTTGGAGGGCCTGGCCCAGCACATGCTCAAGCCGGCGGTGGTCATCATCACCGCGGTGGGCGCGGTAACCGGCGCCGGCATCTGGTTCACGGTTAGCGTGCTTGCCCCCGCCGGCATCGGCTCCTTGCTAAGGGTCTTTTTTTGGCCCTGGTTTATTGAATGGATCGCCTTCACCCTGGAGGTGCTGATCCTGCTGCCCTATTATTTTCTGTGGGACCGCATGCGGCCCGCCAATCAAGGATGGCATGTGGCCTTGGGCTGGTCATATGTGGCGGTGGCCTTGGTTTCTGCTTTTCTGATATCCGGCATCCTGGGCTTCATGCTCACCCCGGACGGATGGGTGCAGAATCAGCAGCTGGTATCGGCCTTTTTCAATCCCACCTTTTGGCCCCAGCTTGCCCTGCGGTTTTTCGGCGGCCTGGCCTTGGGCGCGCTTTTTTGTTTGGCTTTCCTTCTGTTCTCCCGCCAGGCCTCCCAATCGCTCAGGCAGCGCGTGGTCAGGCTCTGCGGCGGCTGGCTTCTCATAGCGGGCGGGCTTTGCGCGTTGGCGACCTGGATCTACTTTCAGCGCGTGCCCCAGACCTATTTCACCCACAGCCTTTTCGCGGTGCTCACCTCGCATCTGGCGCAGAAGCCTTGGCTGCTTTGGCTGGGCAATCTGGTTGCCGTGCTCTTGATAGCCGCGGCGGGGGCCACCGCGCTGATGCGCCGCCGTCTGGCCGCCAAGCTGCTCATCATTCCGGCTTTGGTCATGGCTATCGGCCTGGTCGCGGAGTTTGAACGCACCCGTGAGTTTATCCGGGGACCCTACCTGATGCCTGGCTACATGTACGCCAACCAAATCAACCTGTCCCAAAACCTCTACTTGAGAAAGAGCGGTTTTCTTGCCAACGCGGCTTGGTACCAAGCGCAGCCCAGTCATCTCTGGCCCAGGGACCCGGCGGGCCATGCCTTGTTCGCAAGCAACTGCGGGGTTTGCCACACCATAGGCGGTCTCAACGATATCCGCGATCGCCTGCGCGGGCGGACCCAAACCTCGGTCAACCTACTCATCAACAACACCAGCCGCATGGTGCCATTCATGCCTCCTTTCTCCGGAACAGAGGCAGAGGCCAGAACCTTGGGCGCCTATCTTTACGCGTTGATCGGGCAGAAACGTTCGCTGGAAGCTGTGCCGCCAGCGGTCTGGAGCGAGGCGGGCCATGAATAATCTGCATGACCTGTTCCTCGGCAAGCCCCTGGGCGACTCCTTCATGGAGTTGTTGCTCTTTTCAAGTTTTGCTCTGCATCTGCTTTTCGTGCTGCTGATGCTGGGTACCGCCATGATCGCGGTGTTCTTCTTCATTCACTCCTGGCTCACGGGTTACAGTTTTGAGTTGCGCTGGGACAAGCGGGTGCTGCGCGTTCATTTAGCCTTAAAGAGTTTGGCCGTGGTGCTGGGGGTGGCCCCGCTATTGATCATCCAGGTGCTGTGGAGCATACCGCTGCTTTCGGCCGCCGCCATATTGGCTCCCTATTGGCTGGGGCTGACCGGGCTGATGATCTTCGCATTCCTATCGCTGGATACCCTGGGTCACAAGATGGACGTGCATCCGTTGCGCCACATGATTTTCGGGGTATTGGGCCTTGCTGCCCTGCTTGCCATACCAGCGGTGTTTAGCGCCGTGCTCACTCTTGTGGAAAACCCGGACAAGTGGGCAACGGTGTCGGCCAAGGGCTTGGGAGCCGAGCCGGGCCTGGTGTTCCACTGGCTCATGCGCTATCTGCACATTCTTGGCGCGGCTGCTCTGTTTGGAGGCGCTTTCCACTATTTCTTTTCCACCAAGGGCGCCGAAGATCGCCACTATCATCTGTCGAACTGGATGGTGGCAGCCACTTTGTTTCAGGTGGTGATAGGCGTGCTGCTGCTGGTTAGCGTGCTGGGGCGGCTCACTCCACAGGTGATCGGCGCGGTTACCGTGGGGGTAGCCGCAGCCATGCTGCTGCTGGGTTTGGCCTTTTACCAAAACTCCGAAGCCAAGCACGCCCGCATAGGGGTTACCCTGATGCTGCTTCCAATCATCCTGGTTTCCATGCTGCTGGCCCGTCAGTTCCTGCAGCATCAAGCTGTGGCTCCGGTCCAGGCAGCGCTGGCGGACCGGGCTTCACAACTGAACAGTAAGCTTTCCCCTTTCAAGGAGACTTCCTTCAACCAATTCCGCAGCCACCTGGCCACGGTCTATGACAACGGCGAAACCATCTATGCCAACTCGTGCGCGTTTTGCCACGGTATCGAGGGCAATGGAGACGGGTCGGAGGCGGCGGGCCTAATCATCCCGCCGGAGAAACTGAACGCGGTGCGGGCCGACCGGCAATACGCTTATCAACTTATCCTGAAAGGCGTTCCCGGCTCGGGCATGCCATATTTCTCGGTTTTTGACAGAGGCAAACTGGAATCATTGCTGGATTACCTGGAACAGCAATTCCATCTTACTGCCAGGTCCCAGCCGAGTGATCATCCCAAAGACGAGGCCGCGGCCCAACAAGCCTTTGCTCGAATCTGTGCCAAATGCCATGGCGACCGGGGACAGGTAAGCGGCTTCGGCCGCAATCTCCAACCAGCGCCGCCCGATCTCTCCCGCTACGGGCTTACGCCGGAATACGCCTTTGCGGTCATCACAGGCGGCTACAACGGAACCGTGATGCAGCCGTTCAATGAATTGCCCGAGGCAGCTCGCTGGGGACTGGTGAGCTTGATTGCCTCTTTTCGGACAACCCAATGATGCCGGCAAGTTTAAACGGCATCAGAAAGAGAGAAGTGCAATGAAAATACTTGCCGCCTTGTCTATAGCGATTTGGTTGGCTCTGTCATGTGTTGCGCCAGGCTTGGCCGCCGATTGGCAATATCCCGTGATAAAGGG
>Ga0307423_1002024_pt1 | contig 11664 bp, 9 predicted proteins | sample SalMarWE160310MG_FD_202154 | JGI IMG/M metagenome (GOLD analysis project Ga0307423, IMG submission 202154) | Salt marsh sediment microbial communities from the Plum Island Ecosystem LTER, Massachusetts, United States - WE1603-10 | ecosystem: Environmental > Aquatic > Marine > Intertidal zone >...
AAGCACAGCCGGAAACATTTGATGCGTGCTTTAATACTCCTGCGTTACCAGCCATCAACCCCGGCGCAGCAAACCTAAACACTTGCCAGAATGGAAAATTCCATGGCATAACTGCAAGTACAGCACCCAATGGTTGGAATGAAACAAAACTTTTAGAAGCATCTGTTTCAATCAATTCATCGCTTAAAAACTTCTCTGCATTCTTTGCATAATAATCACACACCCACGCGCATTTTTCTACTTCAGCTCTCGATTGAGCAATTGGCTTCCCCATCTCGAGAGTCATCAGCCTGGAATATTCTTCTTTCTTTTTTCTTAAAACATCTACCGCTTTGATCATTAATTTTGATCTATTGCTAAACGAAGTTTCTCTCCACTCCTCAAATGCATCGTTAGTCAGGTTTATAATGTTATTTACTTCGGAAATTTGCATTGGCGGGTAAGTTTTAAGAATCTGAAGGTTAGCAGGATTTATTGATTTAAGCATTATCTCTACTCGTAATATTTGAACTATTATTTTACTTTTTCAACTACAACTAATGTCATATCGTCAGAGTATTTTCCGTTCTTTGAAAATTTTATCACATCATCTAAAATCCCCAATGCTATTTCTTTTGTTGAAAGTTTACTCAACTCTTTTAGTTTAGATAAAAGACGAGCATCACCGTATGGGTCAAAGTTATTGTTAGCGGTTTCAGTAATTCCATCAGAGTAAAGAAGAAGAATATCACCCTTAGCAAAATTTATACTATCTATGTGGTATTTTGCATTCGGCGCGGGACCAAGCACCGGACCTGTCGGTTGAAGAAACTCAGCTTCACCTGATTTTGATTTCAAGAAAATGGGGGGATTATGTCCAGCATTTGCATAAAGGAATAAACCAGTGCGGTGAGTTGAAAGTTCTCCGTAAAATAGAGAAGCAAATTTATCATCCTCAAATATTCTATTCACAAGCTGGTTTAATTTTCGCATCAACGCGACAATTTTAATTTCGAAACCGCTAGCCATTCTTAAAGCACCTGCTATATACATTGCTTCTGCTGCTGCTCCAACTCCCTTGCTTGCAGCGTCTCCGATAGTTATACCTAATCTATCCTGTTCTTCACCGTGTTCCAGGTAATCAAAAAAATCACCTCCAATTATCTCTGCAGGATTCGTTATTCCGTATAATTCATAATCATGAAACTTGTATTCGTGTTCGGGAAGAATGCTCTTCTGAAGCTGGCGTGCCTTATCTATATCAGCCCGTAAAAGACTTGCACTTGCTGATGATCTTCTTTGCTTAATTTTAGATGTTAGAGCGGTAGCTATGATGTTCAGATTTATTCGAAATTCTTCATCTATTTTAGCAGTATTCAGTGCAAGCAGGTATTCGTAATAAAATTTATTTTTTATTTTTTTTCTGCCGCCAACACCTGAAGCTGAGTACTTGAAAATTCCTTTTTTACGAAGTGTACTTATGGTCTCTTTTCCCAAAATAGTTCTTTGCTTGGCGATTAAATCAAGCAAGGGATATCTATGGATATCAATCTGAAACTTGGTATCAATCTTTTCAATTTTTCCTGTTTGATATAAAAGACTATAAGTTTCTGTCTGTTCGCTGAGCTTCCAAATTCTCCCACCGGTTACATCAATATTTTCATTTCCCACTATTTCATTTACAGTAGTAATTAACATTTCTTCTTCCGTCTTAAACTTTCCGGAAGCTATCGATTCAACAAGCCGGTGTAATTTTTTCTGATCTATTGCCATATTCTTATTCCGAATAAAAATCTATCATTTGCCGAATTGCTCTTTTGCAAACGGGACAGAAATGATTAATAATAATTGATTTCATAGTGCAATCGTGTGCAGGTCTGTAAATTCCTTTTTCCATGTAACCGCCTCCTTCGAATGCACCAACTTTGTTTTCATACTCCTTTGTATCAGGAGTAGGAATCGGTGTACCTTCTTCGACAATATCTTTCCACTTAGAATCGAAGTTTACAAGCGTTGTAAGATTGGGATCTGTAGGTTCAACATCCAGTGGATAAAAATTCTGATAAGCAACATCAGAAGTATAATATTCATCCGCAAGCGAAGCAAAACCATGTCCAAACTCGTGTGTAAAAATGAATTCAGAATGTTTACTATTACTAACACAAACTGAATAATGGTTATAAATTGCACCTCCGCCGTATTTATCAGAATTAACAAGAATATAAATCTGATCGTACGGTGCGTTTGAAGCTATGTTTCTTACAGATTTATTGTCATAGGTCATGAGATATCTTTCAAGATCGAAAGTATAAAAGGTTGAATTTACCAAAGTTTTTTTCCAGACATTCTTTTTTGGAATATCTGTTCCCGATTCAACAGAGGGGGCTTCGATTCTCCAAATGTTAAACTTATCTTTGTTCTCTGCATAAGGTGAACAATTAAAAAGATAACCAGCAAACCTGTTACAGTCTTCTTTAAAGGTTTTCATTTCTTCATTCGTGTAACCTTCTGGAATAATAACAATATCTACTTTGACTGCTGGATCCCCTGAATGCCAGACTTCAAAGTTTTTATATTCTGAAGTTCTTTCATTTTTGATAAAATAATTTTCAGGATCGATGGTATACTCAAATCTATTTAACCATTCATTTTTTCTATTGTGTTCGAGGAATTTTACCACCACGGGTTCTATAGGAAAAGGAAAAACAACCGTCTCGCTAAAGGTCCTCTCAGTGTGTTTTGCTTCTTCAGTTGTCTGCCATTCGCTAAAAAGAGTTGAATAGCCTCTTGAGTAAATTAAATTCCCGCTCTCTTTGTCGAACACTTCAAACTTGTATTTGCCATAATTGAATTTATCAATCATATTCACTTTTGAACCGCCCCAGAAAGGTTCTTCGATCAGTTCATCAAAAGAGTAATAATCATTTAAGCTATCTCCAGTGTGGAAATAATCGAACCTGAGAGTCTTACTTACAAAGTAATTATCAAAATTTATTTGGCTATAAGCTAGTGATACGAATAAAAGAAAGAGAAAAACTGTTTTCATATTTGTTTTAGAATTATTAGAAGTAAAAATTTAATACTGTAAAGATAGGATTTTTAGATGAGAGAGTTAAAGTGAAAATAAGAATGAAAAAAAATATTTCAACATTCGAAATTCCTTGTTCAGTATTCGATATTATTTTTGAATAATGAATATCGAACAAAGAATGTAGAATAAAGAAGTTCTTTTAAATTACTTAACTTTCCGTGAGCCCGGTTTTACAAGCTCAATATCTTCCTTGCAAAGTGGACATTCATCAGGAAGGTAAGAAACTACTTCCATTTTAAGCGTACTGAATTGAGGGTATTTAAAATTTACTTTGCCATTGCTCCTGTCAACAATAAATCCAACACCAACGACTTCAGCTTTTTTACTTTTTACAATATCAATTACTTCGAAGACAGAGCCGCCCGTAGTTACAACGTCTTCGCAGACAAGGACTTTTTCATTTTCATCAAGACTAAAGCCTCTCCTTAATGAAAGTTTTTTATCTTCTCTTTCGGCAAAGATAAATCTTTTGTTTAGTTGTCTTGCAACTTCCTGACCAACAACAAGTCCGCCAATTGCCGGAGCAATTACTGTATCAATTTCAGCACCTTTAAAATTATTTGCAATCATTTTACATAATTTTTCTGCGTGCTCAGGATATTGTAGAACTTTTGCACATTGAAAATACCTGTCGCTGTGTCGACCCGAAGTGAGAAGAAAATGCCCGGTGAGAAGTGCCTCGGTTTTTTTGAAGATACTTAGGATTTCTGTTTCTGTCATAATTATATAAGCTTTTGTATTTTTTCTGCTAGTTGAAAATCTTTTTTAGTTAGTCCACCTTCACTGTGAGTTGAAATTGTAATCTTCACTTTGTTCCATGAATGAATAAAAATATCGGGATGATGATCAATCTCCTCGGCTTTTTCACCAATCTTATTCACAAATGAAAGAGCGGTTTTAAAATCTTTCAACTCAAACTGTTTTGTAATTTGTTTACCTTCGTGATTCCAACCGGTTAAAGATGATAAACCATCCTTTATCTCGTCATTTTTTAATAGCGCCATCAGTATCTCCTTTCATTTCATTATCTACAAACAAAAAAGCGCATCGTCAAGATACGCTTTTTGAAATTATTTTTTATGGGGTATCTTTAATTCTCCAGCTGCCCGGATGCTTTAGTTTCCGTATCGGGATTTGGTATTTCTGCTGCTTCATCATAAAAGATTAAGTCATCAGAACCTTCAACGTGTTTGGCAACTATTCTTGTTCTCTCTTTAAACGTTCCGCGTAATATTTCTTCAGCTAACGGATCTTCAACATACTTCTGTATTGCTCTTCGCAGTGGTCTCGCGCCAAATTTTTCATCGAAACCTTTTTCAACCAGAAATTCTTTTGCTGTCTGGTCAAGAATTAGATCCATTTTACTTTCTTCAAGATTTTTGTAAAGATCTTTTATTTCGATGCTGATAATCTCCATAATATCTTCTTTAGTAAGATTTCTGAATACAATTGTATCATCTATCCTATTAAGAAATTCTGGATTGAAGAGCTTCTTCATAGCATCTTCAACAGTATTTTTCATTTTGTCATAATGACCCTTCTCATTTGCTTCACCAAAACCGAAAGAACTGATATCCTTTATGTCTCTGGTTCCGATATTAGAGGTCATTATGATTATAGTATTTCGGAAATCAACTTTTCTACCAAGACTGTCGGTTAAAATTCCATCGTCCAGTACCTGCAGCAGAATGCTGAAAATATCAGGATGAGCTTTTTCAATTTCATCAAACAGTACAACTGAATAAGGTTTTCTTCTTACCTTTTCAGTAAGCTGTCCTCCTTCTTCGTAACCAACATATCCGGGAGGTGCGCCTACTAATCTTGAGAGAGAAAACTTCTCCATATACTCACTCATATCAATTCTTACGAGTGAATCTTCAGAATCAAAAAGATATCTTGCAAGAGCTTTGCACAATTCGGTTTTTCCGACACCGGTTGGTCCTAGAAAAATAAAACTACCAATCGGGCGATTCGGATTTTTAAGTCCTGCCCTGGTCCTTCTTATTGCTTTTGTAAGCTTGGAAATTGCTTCATCCTGACCAACAATATACTGCTTAAGTGAGATATCCATTTTAAGTAGTTTTTCAGACTCAGTTTGGGCGATTCGATTAACAGGAATACCAGTCATCATAGCAACAACCGTAGCAATATCTTCTTCAGTTACATCGTGAACGATATCTCTTGTTTTTGCATCCCACTCTCTTTTAGCTGACTCAAGGTCTGCCTGCAGATTTCGTTCTTTGTCTCTTAAACGAGCAGCCTCTTCATAATCCTGTCTTTTAACAACTGCCGCTTTTTCTCTGCGGACTTGTTCGATTTCTTCTTCGAGCTCAAGAATTTCTTCAGGAACTTCAAAATTTCCCATATGCACTCTTGAACCTGCTTCATCGAGAACGTCAATTGCTTTATCGGGTAAATGCCTGTCGGTTACATACCTGTTACTAAGTTTTACAGCAGATTCTATCGCCTGATCTGAATATTTAACATGATGATGTTCTTCGTATTTAAATTTAATTTTTTCAAGTATCTGTTTTGTTTCATCATAATTCGGAGGATCAATCATCACCTTTTGGAATCGTCTGTCCAATGCTCCATCAGTCTCAACAAATTTTCTGTATTCATCGAGTGTAGTCGCACCAATGCACTGAATATCTCCTCGTGAAAGTGCTGGCTTAAACATATTAGAAGCATCGAGAGAACCTGAAGCTCCACCAGCACCAACGATAGTATGTAATTCATCAATAAAAAGAATTACGTCTTTTGCTTTTTCAAGCTCGTTCATTAATGCTTTCATTCGTTCTTCGAACTGACCACGGTACTTTGTACCTGCAACAAGCCCTGCGAGATCAAGAGTTACCACTCGTTTTTCTTGTAAAATTCTTGGTACTTTCTTTTGAACAATACGTAAAGCTAATCCTTCTGCAATAGCAGTTTTTCCAACACCTGGTTCACCAATTAGTACAGGGTTATTCTTTTTTCTTCTGCTTAATATCTGTGCTACTCTTTCAATTTCTTTTTCTCTGCCAACAACCGGGTCCAGCTTGTCCTCAACTGCTAGCTTTGTTAAGTCTCTTCCAAAATTATCAAGTACCGGTGTTTTTGTTTTTTCAACTTTTCGATCAGGCGGTACACCTTTAACAGTACCTGAATCTTTACTTCCTCTATTACTCAACATAGAATTGAGTTCAGACCGAGCGGTATCATAAGAAACATTAAACTGGTGAAGTATCTGTGTAGCTATATTATCTTCATCTCTTAAAAGAGAAAGAAGAAGATGTTCGGTACCAATTACATCAGCTTTGTAAATTTTAGATTCGATTTGAGTTATCTTTAAAACTTTTTCAGCTTGTTTTGTGAGCGGAATATTTCCAATTGTTAATGTTCCACCGGAAGTTCGAACTGTATCCTCAATAGCTTTCTTTAATTTCATCAAATCGCAATCAAGATTACGTAGTATTTTAACAGCAACACCTTGTCCCTCCCTGATAATTCCAAGGAGAAGATGCTCAGTGCCAATATAATCATGACCTAACCGGAGAGCTTCCTCCCGGCTCAATCTTATCACATCCTGTAATCTATCTGAAAAATTTCCATCCATATTATTATTATCCCTCTTGATTATACCTAATTAAACCACATTTTCTTGCATAAAGTTCAACTAATATAAACATATTATTTAAGACTATTTCAAATTCAGATTTAATTTACCCTCTATAATATCCTTGATTATCGCCAATTTCAATGGATTATTTATTCCAAAATAAGTATAGTGACAAAATAGATGCCATCTGTAGTTCCTGAAAGAATGTGATAAAATGGGGAAATTCGGGTTGACTCAGTTGTAATTTAAATTGTTGTGGTGATATTATTTCCGTTATCTAGACAATTAGTCATTTTATACTACATAATTTCAATAATGTTGCTATTATGTCAAGAAGAATTGAAAGTTGAATTAAGAATGAACGAATTTTGTTTTTGAAAGACTTATATTAACAAATCAAAAGAATAAATAGTTTGGAGTAAAAAATGCAAGCTTTAACAGGTCTATCTTTAGTAATAATTATTGCAATATTTCTTTTCCTTATTCTGATTCTGTATTTCGTACCGTTCAGACTGTATATTGCAGCAATATCATCCGGTGTGAAAATAAGAATATTCAAGGATCTGGTTGGGATGAGATTAAGAAGAGTTCCACCAAGTATAATTGTTGATAGTATGATTATGGCAACTAAAGCTGGTATAGATGTTCATCAGGCAATGCTTGAAGCACATTACCTTGCAGGAGGAAATGTTAAAAAAGTTATAGCAGCTTTAATATCAGCAGATAAGGCAAACATAAGTCTTCCATTTGAACGTGCGGCTGCAATTGATCTTGCCGGAAGAGATGTATTAGAAGCAGTTAAAATGTCAGTCCTTCCTAAAGTAATTGAAACACCTCTGGTTGCTGCGGTTGCCAAAGATGGTATTCAGCTAAAAGCTATTGCAAGAGTTACCGTAAGAGCAAATATTGATAGGTTAGTTGGCGGCGCAGGTGAAGCAACAGTTCTTGCAAGAGTCGGAGAAGGAATAGTCTCGACAATTGGTTCAAGCAACTCGCACAAGGAAGTGCTCGAGAACCCGGATAAAATTTCCAAAAGTGTTCTAGCAAAAGGACTTGATTCAGGAACAGCATTCGAAATTCTGTCAATTGATATAGCTGATGTAGATATTGGGCAGAACATCGGCGCTATGCTTCAAACGGATCAAGCAGAAGCTGACTTAAAAGTCGCACGTGCCAAAGCAGAAGAACGAAGAGCAGCTGCAGTTGCAAGTGAACAGGAAAATATTGCGGAAGTTGCCAAACAAAGAGCTCGTGTCGTTGAGGCTGAGGCGGAAGTGCCTCGCGCTATGGCAGAAGCGTTTCGGTCAGGCAGATTAGGTGTAATGGATTATTACCAGCTTAGAAATATTCAGGCTGATACAGAGATGCGGGATGCGATTTCAAAACCTGAAGATAAAAAGAAACAAAGCTAATGGATAATTTTTTCGAAATACTTATCTATGTAATAATTATTATCAGCTTTCTTAGCAGCATCTTTAAAAAGAAGAAGAAGCAACAGCAACAGAAGCCTTCTACCCAGGTGCCCCGACCAGATGAATTTACTCAAGCTGATGTTACTGTAACTCAAACTCAACCGAAAGAGGAATATGATGTCCTGAGAGAGATTGAGGATTTCTTTAAAGTTGGAAGTGAATTGCCAGGACAGGAAAGAACGACTACTGCGCAACCTGAGGAACCGATAAGTATTATACAATCTAAAGAGCAGTCAAAACCTGATAGCTGGCACACGCCTACAGCATCTGAACATTCTTATAGCGATAACTGGGAAAGAAAAACAGAAGAAGTTAAAAAGAAAATCTCGCGTGTTGATTCCGGAATAGAAAAACAAGCTGCGAAGTTTGAAGAGTCTCTCGCTAAAGCAAAACCTCTTACAAGTGAAATAACTTCTATGATAAAAACAAAGATTAACAATCCATCAACTTTAAGGGAATATATTATTTTCTCAGAAATATTGGGCAAACCCAAAGCAATGCGTCCTAGATGAATCAAAAAAAATATAAGCTAAAAAGAGTTGGCAAAGCGGGCTTCGAAAAGAAATTAGATGAAGCCCGTTTTTCTATAAATTACCAGCAAGAGCTTAACCCGTCGCAACTTGAAGCCGTATCAGCGGTAAATGGTGCTTACCTGATAATTGCCGGCGCAGGTACCGGCAAAACCAGAACTCTGGTCTACCGAGTTGCAAGATTGATTGAGTTGGGATACGATCCCAATACTATTCTGCTTCTCACATTCACACGAAAAGCAGCGAACGAGATGATGAAGCGTGCATCTGTTCTTCTTGATGACCGATGCTTAAAAATTCGCGGTGGAACATTCCACTCTTTTGCAAATGTTACACTAAGAAAGTATTCTAAAGCAGCAGGACTAGATTCAAACTTTACAATTCTTGATCAGGGAGATAGTGAGGATATTATAAACTTAATTCGTACGCAGGAAGGATTAATCAGCAAAGAAAGAAGGTTTCCGAAGAAAGAAACGCTGAACAAAATTTTTAGCCTATCTGTAAATGCAGAAAAATCTGTCGAGGTAATAATTGAAGAAGATTATCCTCATTTCATACTTGAACTTGGTAAAATTTTAGAAGTAAAAAAAATCTTCCAGAATTATAAAAGGAAAAATAATCTGCTGGATTACGATGACTTGCTTGTTTATTTAAGAGACTTTCTCCAAAGTGGAAATGCTGCATCCAGGAACCTGCTTTCAACAATTAACTTTGTTATGATTGATGAATACCAGGACACTAATAAACTTCAGGCTGATATTGTAAAAGGATTAGCGCAGCACAACGGAAACGTGATGGTAGTTGGAGATGATGCCCAATCTATATATTCTTTCCGCGGAGCTAACTTTAAAAACATTATGGATTTCCCCACTTTGTTTCCCGATGCTGAAATTATAAAGATTGAAGAAAATTACCGCAGTGTTCAGACTATACTTGATTTTGCGAATCATATTTATGACGGTGCTGTTGAGAAATACACAAAAGCACTTTATACAAAAAGAGGTGGTGGAGAACTTCCGTTTATTGTTGCAGCCGCAACTGAAAACATGCAATCAAAATTCATTGTTGAAAAAATTCTGGATTTGCTCGAGGAAGGAGTGAGATTAAAAGATATTTCGGTTTTATTCCGTTCCTCCTTCTTTTCATTTGACCTTGAAATTGAATTAGCTAAAGCCGGAATACCTTTTCAAAAGTTCGGCGGTATAAAATTCATAGAAACTGCACATGTAAAAGATTTTCTTGCTTTTTTAAGAATTGCATCTAATCCCCGCGACATAGTGAGCTGGTACAGAGTTCTTTTGCTGCACGAAGGCGTTGGACCAAAAACTGCACAAAGAATACTTGATGAACTGGCAACAGCAAGACTTACAATCGAACATCATCCAGGTTCCAAAAAAGAATTTGCTCACGAAAAACTGAAAGATCTTTTCATACTGCTTTATAAGATTCACACTTCCCAATCACCACCATCTGAGAGGGTAGGAATGGTTTTCGATTATTATTATCCTCTTTTCAAAATAAAGTATGATGATTTTAACAAACGAAGCAAAGACCTTGAAACACTTCAGAATATTTCCGAGAACTACAGGTCGCTTGATTCATTTCTTGCTGATATGGCAATTGAACCTATAATAGATAGTGTAATTGATATTGGTGAAACAGATAAAGAGGATGATTACTTAACTCTTTCCACGATTCATTCGGCAAAGGGATTGGAGTGGCACTCTGTATTTGTTATTCACGCTGTTGAAGGCTACTTCCCTTCTGTTCGAGCTGCGGAAAGTCTGGAATCACTCGAGGAGGAAAGACGATTGATGTATGTAGCATCAACACGTGCAAAGCAGAATTTGTTTGTAACCTATCCGATGCATATGTATAACCGTATTGATGGAATAACATTGTCGAAACCATCAAGATTCATTTCTGAAATTTCTACGGATAAGGCTCAGGGCTGGCTGGTGGAGGATGAGTTTTAAATTCATCCTTTCAATTTTGTAATTACAAGCTCAACAATAATATTTTTTTTATTCTTCTATTTTCAGGATTGATTGAATTTTTCTATCAATTATTAATAAAAATTAATTTTTTATTAATTATAGCTTAAGATTGATGAATTACAATTAGGTCGTTAAAATTAATTAATAGAGAAAATATCAATAAACAAAAAGGAGTGAGCTATGAAAAAGACTATTTTGGGTTCTATTATTTTATCACTTTTTTTACTTTTTAGTTGCAAAGACAATTATTTAAACAATCCCGTTTCTCCAGATCAAGGCACACTTCAAAAATCAACTAAAAATATTAAAACAGGTACAATTAAACTTGATAGGATTCTGGAACTCCCCGGTTTGGGTAATACATACTATCAAATAAATGGAATTATTAATTATAAAGAAGAATTGTTCCCTCAAAATTTGAGTCCAACAACATCAAAGTCTGACGTTAATCTTGACATTGCAATTGATGCGACCTTAATAAATCCCAATTTGAAAGATCAAGAAAACAGGGCACTGGATGTTTTAGCAGAGTCTGATAGTTTAATTTATATTCCTGAAGAAGGTATCTATCTGTTGGAAAAAACTTACCCAGTCCAGGGAACTAAGGATAAATTGGAATTAGTATGTACATATCTTGTCACGACTGATAATGTTAGTTTAAATAAGATTGAACTGAAGGATTTATCTATTAGAAAGTAAGAATAAGATATTACATCTCTAGAATCAGTAATTCATTCAACTTGACAAGAGTTTGAACTTTCAAATGGAAATTCTATCTGGAAATGAAAAAAGCCCCTATCAGTCAGCACTGATAAGGGCTTTAATTCAGTAAAAAAGTTTTTTATTTTATTAATATCATTCTTTTCGTTTGAATAAAATCTCCGGCTTTAAGTTGATAGAAATAAACTCCGCTAGGTAAGTTTTCTGCGTTAAACGTTAGTTCATAAGTGCCTGCTTGTTTTTGTCCATTAACCAGTGTTGACACTTCATCTCC
>Ga0307423_1002025_pt1 | contig 11664 bp, 10 predicted proteins | sample SalMarWE160310MG_FD_202154 | JGI IMG/M metagenome (GOLD analysis project Ga0307423, IMG submission 202154) | Salt marsh sediment microbial communities from the Plum Island Ecosystem LTER, Massachusetts, United States - WE1603-10 | ecosystem: Environmental > Aquatic > Marine > Intertidal zone >...
ATTACCGTAAAGGGAAGGAGCTATCGCTTGAGGAAAGACCCGAAAACTGATAATCAGGAGGCATAGGGCTGGCCGGTTTTAACCCGCCCCCAACTGGCCGGTTATAAATGCCCCCCGACAGCCCAGGGCCAAAAGATCGCCGGCATCCATGATGATCAACTCCCGCTACAGGCTCAGATGGATCGGCCAATCATGGCATCCCAACTACACCAATTTCACTCGTAACGACGAAGAGGCCTAATTTTATGGGAGGGTTACACCTGAAGCTGCCGTTGAACGGCTCTATGAGGGTATTTTCGCTGAAGGCTCTAACGACTTTTGCCCAAAGAATATAATCAACTCGGTATTCTTTTCCGGATTTTTCTGATGAACGGCAAAAAAGCAAATTGCTTCACATGATAAAAATACTGGCGCAGTGAGACCTTTTCGAAGATCAGAATATAGCGGCTAAAATGGAGCAGAAATAGAAAATCAAACAGTCTGGGAACGTTAAATCGGGTTAGCCATAACAGTAAGCGACTTGCCCAGGGATGACTTACCACCCAGTGATATACTTTCTTCAAATTCTTTAGTCGCGCACCGTCAGGAACCACCAGGTAAGAGTCGTTATGCAGAGTCGTTTCAAATTGCCTATCTTTTGGCCAACAGGCGATGACATCCGGGTCTTGGGTCATGGCCGCGCCAGGGTAGGGCTGAAAAAAAGTAGTCCAGACATAGGTTGCCCGCAGGCGGCGGTAGAAATCAGCCCTATGAATATGGTCGGCCACCGTATCTCCTGGGATGCCGAAAAAGGCGGCCACCGTGTATTTAATTCCATACTTATGCAGTAGATCGGCGGTCTCTAATGCCTGCTGGTTACTGACTCGCTTGCCAAATTTGTTTATGCGCTGGTTTTCATCACCTGTCTCTACCGCCAAGACAAAGCCTTCGGCCCCGGCTTCTGCCATCATACGAACATCATCTTCTTCGATAGTGCCCCATCGGTAGTTGGCGATAAAGCGGGCCTTGATTCTTTCTTTGTAAAGCGCTAAAAATTCGCGCAGCCAAGAATTTTTAACCCAAAGCACTTCATCGGAGATTACCAGGTATTTGGGGTGTCTGCCCTCTACATGGTGTTCCAACTCAGCAATGGCCCTTTGTGGGGTCATTTTACGTAGGTAGCCAGAGCCAAAGTACTTTTTCAGGGTTGGGTTGGCGCAGAAACGACAATTATAAGGGCAACCGCGGCCAATCATTACTCTCTGATAGGGGCTGTTATGGAAAAAATTAAATTTATCGTATAACTCCCGATCGGCAAACGGCAACGAATTTATATCTACCAGGGGCCCCAGAGAATTTTTAGTAATCTTCCCATTTAACTTGACAATAAGTGACGGAATTTCGCTATAATCATTACCCTGGTCAAGGCGATTGGCAAGTTCCAGGAAAGGGTATTCTCCCTCACCAATACAAAGGATATCTACTTCGGGTCTTTGGATCAGATCATGGTTAAATATTACATGGACATTACCAAAGATGGTAAGCGCGTCCGTCTCACCCTTGACTCTGCCGGCTATTTTTAAAGCCCAAGCCTCGGTTGGAGAGAGTACGCTGAAGCCCACTATGTCAGGTTGAAATGAGACCAGCTCCTTAATAAATTTGTCCTCGTCCATCTGATCATCGAAAAAAACCTCTACCTCATGTCCGGCCTGCTTCAGTAAAGCTGCCATGGACATGTACCCCATAAACTCAATCAGCATGTCCTGACAGAGAGCTATCTTGGCCATGAATTTTTCCTAACAGATCATAAAAATGCCCACTAAGGCGGTCTAAATGCAGTGGAAGTATTTGTCATAAGCCGACTTGGGAAGTATCCCCAGTTTGGTCAGTGTCCAGATGGGTAACTTCAGGGCCCGGATGAACGTAAAGCTAGTAGGGTAGTCTCTGAATGTTTTAAGCGGCAGTACCATGAACTCCTCGAACTCTTCGCGGCTTAACCCAAGGCGCTTAATGCACAGGTTGATGACCTTTGGGTCCTCGATGATACTGACCTCGCTAATCCGTTCTAGGGCTTCATCGCGGGTCATCTGTCCTGCCCGCACCAAGGCAGCATAGTTTAGCTTGCGGCGGTCAATGTTAAATTTAACCCTGAGAATGTAGGTCATCAAGCTCTGATAAAGGTCATCATAATAGTGGGCCCCGGTGTTTTCCCACCCCAATTGGCTAACTATGATTTCCTCGGCTTCGTTGCGGGCATAATCCAGATTATAAAGTGGGGTAACAGTGCGAATACCCTTCCAGACCAAATAATAGGCCATATGACTCGTAGAAAGATTAAATCCAGGATCGCTCGGGCTCCATTTGCGTAGAGCTACTTGGCCATACATCTGGTGAACCTTTTTTAGATAACGGCCGTCCAAGAAATTCCATTCCAAAGGTGCGATACCTTCGGTACGGAATGATTGACCTATAACGACATATTTTATGTCCTCTTTTGCAGCCACGCCGTAGAGTGCGCTGGCGATACCTAGGTCGGTACCTTGTTCCAGTTCAGGAACCGAGGCTTTAAGAAAGGCTATCTTAAGATCTTTGGATTCGCGCCAGTCGCTGGTTATTGTGCGTTTCTCCACACCTAAAGTTCGACAAGCCTTCTGCATGTTTTCCCCGGCAGTTGGATTACCAAAGCCGTCATTAAAATGCACTGCAAGAGGATTAAGACCATATTTTTTTTTCAGCAGCCAAAGGGTATAGGTGCTATCGCGTCCGCCGCTAATCCCTGTGACGCAATCAAACTTTTTATCCTTGCCGTGTGCCTTCATTCTTTCCACGATTACTTGCAGGCGGCGCTCACCCTCCAGGCCAGTTGGGTATTCTTTGTCAAGGATGTCTTGCAACCGACAATAAGCGCAGACTCCTTTATCGTCGAAATTAATCGCAGGAAAAGTATCATCACATACGCAACGGATGCAGATTTGCTTTGACATGAGCTTCTATTTCTTTCCCGACCCGGCGCCTAAAAGAACTATGTTACGCATCAGGTGTAGTCCTTTATGTTGGAGCATCTCGCCAATCTCGGTACCTTTTTCCTCACGTTGGGGAATGGTTACCTCTGCCACTACTAATTCGCCAGCGAACTCATTATACTGCCCCTGGATGATGAGCCCATTCCTATCCACAGCCATAGAGCAACCGATCATTTTTTTACCCTCATATGGCCCGCCGACAATGTAGCCCACCGATGTACACCCCACCACAACCAGATTGAACATAGACGCCAGGTGATGATAAGGCCCAAACCACTTTTCTCCGTAGGGATCCTGGCCCTCAATATAGAAAAAGTCGCTAGTCCAGGATGAGGGCGAAAGAATAATCTGGGCCCCCATTCTGGCTAATACATGGCCGATTTCCAGGCTATCGTGATAATTATCTGAGCAGATATTAACGCCGATACAACCCAAGGGTGTATGAACCACCCTCAATTGATCGCCGATTGCATAAAACTCTTGACCTACGCTAAGAACGTTTATCTTACGATATTTAAGGATTATCTCGCCCTGGTTATCCACCAAGACAGCGGAGTTGTATGCTTTGTCGCCGTCCCTCTCGGTAAGTCCAGCACAGACATAGATACCTTGCTCACGTGCGACTTGGCATAGAAAATCACTTCGTGGGCCAGGGATGGGTTCAGCTTCATTCTTTGCACTGGGATGAGTCCAAGCTAGGTCGAGAGTCTCGGGAAGTACTATGATGCTGCATCCCTGCCCAGCGGCGTCTCGAATCATGCTGGCCGCACGTTCAAGGTTTCTTTCAGGCTCACCACCCTCAACTAGGAGTTGGCCCATCCCGATTTTAATAGTTCCCATGTTCATGTGGATATACCCAAGTTAGAGATTGATAAAAACTGTACCCTCTCCAGTGTACCTTCAAGTCCTTATAGCAGATAAGCTTTGATCTGCTCCTGCTTAATGTACCATTTCCAGAGTTAGCGCTTGATTAACTAGCTCCATGGCCCTTTACATTAATCCCCGCCTTATATAATTTATATGCCTTTACCGCCGGGAAATCCCAGTCCAGGTATTTGCAAAACGTGTTGGCCAACGATTCATCTGACAATAACCCGTCCGCCTTTCGGAAATACTGGTCCCGTTTGGCGTTTTCGCCCATTAGACCGTAAAGATGACCGACCACTATAATCCCAATGACATGTTCGGGAAGCTTCTTAAGTAAGGCCAACATCTCTTCCAACAGTCTCTCGCGGCCCGATGCAGTATCTAGGCCTGGGTTGGCCAAAAAGTTTAGCTCTATGTTGTGGTCATAGACCATGCTTCGCAGCTCGGGATAATTCCAATCCTCGGATTTAAAATAATCGGTGCGCCGATAATCGAATTTGTCCAGTTCCGGGTTTTCTTCCAGCAACAGGCCGTCATCGTGGGCTTGCAGGTACATTTTGGTGCCTGGATAAGGTAGCACCACATTAAACTGGCTGTGGTTGGCCCTGAGTTCCCTGGCAAATTCGAAAGTGGCCTGGATCTGAGACATTTTTTCTCCCGGGAAGCCCACCATCCAGCAAATGCGGAAGTAGAGATCTTTGCCCCTCATCATGGCGCAGGTTTTCCTGACTTTATCCAAATTCAGCTTTTTATTGATGGCTTTTTGCATTTCCGGAGTGCCGGTTTCCACAGCAACCGAAAAACTCCTCACCCCGGACTTTTTCAGCAAATCTATGACTTCCTCGTCAAGGTGTTTGATTGAAAAATTGGAAACCGTCAAGTCAAAGGAGAAATCCTTGTCTATAAACTTATTCAGAAACTCAACCATCCATGGCTTTGAGAAAGACAGATTGTCGTCACCAAAGAAGAGATAAGGTTTGTTGTAGCGTTGGTTGAGATACTCTATTTCTGCGATGAGATCATCCACCGGCTTGTAACGTAGCTTGCGGCCCCAAGACATGTAGGTGCAACAATAATAGCAGCTGTAGGGACAACCCCTGCTACCTTCAATGGGCAAGATGTTGTCTCCCGAGCGTTCAAAGTAGCCGTCTATATCAAGATATTCCCAGGCCGGCCTAGGTAAATCGGCAAGGTCCATATAATTTTTCTTGCGCTGCACTACCTGGACGTCCCCCGAGACTTCGCGCTGTGCATAACCTTCAAAGGGAAATTTGTCTTCGAACTCAGGATCCCGATGGTTATTGTATTGGTTCAGCAGGTGCAGCAGAGTGGCTTCGCCCTCGCCAATGACCGCAGCATCGATGTTATGGTTCTCTAGGGCTTTTTCGGGAAACAAGGTGGGATAGCCCCCCCCCATGATTATTTTGGCGTCTGGGTGATACTTGCGGCTCAACTGGATGGCTATCTCGGCCCAATCAAGGTTATAAACAAACATGACCGACAAGCCGAAAACGTCATAATCGGCGTTTTGGATCCTGTCCTCCATTATTTGTACATAGTTGGATGGTTCTATTGGTTCATCCGGAGAAGTGTAGCCCTCTATGTTTATATCCACTGCCTCAACTTCATAGGGCAGGCTCTTATAGCGCTCAATAAAAGCCGCCAAGCTGGCCAGGGCCAAAGAAGGCATGGGCCGGAAGGGTGATTTGGTCCGGAAATCCCGCACCTGGGCGGTTTTCCCCTCATAGGGGCAATATGGTACCTTTAGTAAAAGAACTTTTTCTTTCATACCGTCATAACTCTCTGCAATTTCGCGCCATAAGAGGATAAAATTATTTAAATCGATACGCTCGGCTAAATGCCATATATAAGAATTATAGCGAGGAGTTAAGCTTTTTGGACATAAGCTGTAGGGGTGCGTGTGTGCGGCCAAGACATCAATGCCAAATCGCTCCCTAAAACGTCCCTTATTGCCGCTTGTTCCTGCGGGACTTCTTGGTTGTTGGCATGATCAAAAATCAACACCCCGCCTTTCACCAGACGTGGCCAAAGATTTTTCAAGCATACTTCCAGGACTTCATAGACCGCACAGTCTAAAAAGATAACTTTAAAGGTCAGAGACAGGTTTGCTTCCAGAAAAGGCACGATGTCTTTGGTGACATCCATGTCATGCACCACGCTGGTGGCGGTTAGGCCCTGTAACTCAATGAGTTTGAGCAAGGTTTCTTTTTCGCCGGAATACTGGCCATTATGCACACTCGTGTCGCGCTGGTCCTTATAATCCATCCCCTTGAACCAGTCGAAGCCATGCACCTGAGTCTGGCTGTGGGGTTCGAAAATCTGCACCAGCTTGGAAAAATACATGAAGCTAGAGCCTTTCCATATGCCTACTTCGCAGATGTGCCCGGCCATGCCTAGGGTTTTCTTGTACATCTCATAGAAAAACAGGTAACGGGCCAAATTCACCCCGCCGGTGAACAAGGGAAATTGGTGGACAAAATCTTTTGGTGGGATATCCATATCCATGAGCGCCGCAATGTAATTGTGAAACTCGGCGTCCTGAGCGGAGAACTTTTCTTTTTCCAGCATATATTGCCTCTTAGGTCACTATTGTTCGGTAAACTCATGGAGCGGCAGCTCGCCTTGAATCAGCTCCAGGATGAATCGCAGGGGCGTCAAAAAAAATTGTATATAGTTGCCACCGAATGCCGTCGCCGGAGCAGCGACCCCCAAAGGCATACAGCGTTTCGCACGCAGGTCCTTGGCGGCCGTTTCCAAATGCGGCACCCGGTAGGCCACATGATTCAATAGATTCTGCCCTTTGGCCAGAGTAGCCGCAATGGGTGAATCCGGCCCAGCCGGCTCGATCAGTTCATAAACAATACCGGAAGGATCGCGGCCGAACTGCACCACCACCTTTTGAATAGGGTCAAAAAAGCTACTGGTCCAATGACGCACCCCGAAAACGGAAAACATATGGGGCCTTCCGGCAGAGATGCTTTTACAGATTACTCCCAGGTGGTCAAAGGTCAGGTTCGTGGAATGTATCATGCCGTTGCCCTTAGTAGTTCTGCGGCGCCCCTCCTAGTCAAACATCTGGGATGCCATGCCAATAGCTCCTCGGCTTTGGCGCAAAAATCATCCGCCCCCACAGTCATGAATGGAACCCGGCCCATGGTTGCCGTTATGAGGGCACCTGATGACCGCAGCTCTTTTTCCAAGACGCGCAGATCGCATACCGTGCCGTCTTCCAAGTCGCGCACATAGTATGTCACCCGGCCCTCTTGCCGCGATCCATCTTCACCAATCACCCAGCCGGTGAAGACCTTGTCATGCCGGTATGACACCCCCGTCCGGCGCTCCACGTAATGCACCATGGTGGCCACGGACATACTGCAGGCCAAAAATCCCAACCTGGCATAATTAGCATGCAGCCAGGCGAAAAATGATTCGGGCCCGAAACATTCAGCGCTGTCGGCGTTAACAGCTTCTGCGGCCCTGGCGCCTTTGGCCGCCACCGAAAAAAGGGGGTCGTGACTGCGCAACACCCCGGGGCGTCGCCGGAAGTACTCGGTAAGCAATCCCACGGTGCTGGGAGTGTGGGCCGGATCATAACACTCGTCCCTGCAAAAACTATAGCTGAAGGTTGGGAGTATCAGGGTGCCTTGAGGGCCCAAATATTCTTCCAGGGCCGATAGTAGGGTTTCCAGGCACTGTTCCGTGGGTGCGGGCGGTAATTGGGCGGTGGCCATGGCGTCGGCGTGCAATAGCAGCAGATCACCCCGTTTGATGCCAGCCGCGTGGCATGCATCATATATATCAGAGACCTGCAAGTGGTTACGGGCAATCAAATTGAGACACCTTTTGCTTTCAGGCAGGCATCTATCTGCCCCAAGGTTCTCAAGTCGCCTAACTCTTCCGGGGAAAACTGCACATCAAACGTATCTTCCACCAATAGAAGGAAGTTGTAATGAGCTAAAGAGTCCCAAGCAGGCAGGGCGCCGGGGCCCAAATCGGGGTCGGACGGGTTTGTGGCCTGGCCGGGAAACATTTCTTCCACCAGATCGCTAAGCTTGGTCATGGTTGTACAAATCCAAAAAGGGGATGTCCAATTCATGCAAATCGGCTAGGAAACGTTTGGTCTGGGGCGGGGCCTCAGGGGACATTTCATTAGCCAGCATTTCCATTTTTTGGCGGATTTCCGGTTCCCAATCATGCAACTTCTTCAAACCGTGCTCAACCAGGAATCCGGCACACATCTGGTTGCGTGGGGCGGGGCGGTGCTCGGCCAAAAGCCACCTATAACCAGCTTCGCGCATTTTTAGAGCCAGGCGGCTCAATAGCCAAGCCTCGAAATGGCGGCCCAACACCCTGCAAGATAACAGATATGTATCCAAAAAGCCCACCATTGGGTCTGGGGTGGGGCTGAGCAACACCATGCCGACGATTCCATGGTCTCCGAAGCGGTCACTTAATCCACCCAAGAATCCCATCCCGCCACTCCGGTTGCAAAGTTCCATGATGGCGGCTTCATCGCGCCGCACCACCCGCAAGTTGAATTGGTTGGTCTTGGTCGATAGCTGTGCAGCACGAGACAGGCTTGTAGCCTCAATGGGCACCTGGCGGGGGGTGAGCCCGATATCCCGCAGGAAAGTAGTTTCGTCGGCCTGGCCTCTGGCGGCCTCTTGGAATTGGGCCCTCATCCTATATTGGAGGGACTTTTTCCGGTCTTCCTCGGTAAGCATAAAACGGCTGAACCAATTGGAGGAACGCAGGAATCGCGGCCAATAAACTACCTGCTCCGGTACTTCTGGCACCTCGGCCATGGGCAGGGCTTCTTTCACCTGGGCCCGCTCCAGCGGATTGTCGTCCCAAAAAACCAGGCTGTCCAAACCCAAACCAAACTCATCAGCCAGTTCAGGCAAGTTATGCGCCTTGGGCCGCCAGTTTATCCGTGCTCCAATTATATCCTTTTTTTTTAACACCATACCTTGGTGCTTATCAAAAACATCCCAAACATCTTCTTCATTATTCTTGGAACATAAAGCCAAAACCACACCTTGAGTGGCCAGATAGCGGCAGACTGTCTGAAACTCCTGGTACGCCTGCCCGAGTCCATCCTGGCCAAGCACAATCCCGGATAGGCCGTCTTCGCCAATCACGCCACCCCACAAAGTGTTGTCGCAATCTAGAACCAATACTTTATGCGCCGCCCGCTCATATCTATCCAAAATACTTGCCAGTGACAATGCCACGGTCTTGATGCCAGTCATGGAAAGGCGGCAATGGGAGGTGAAATAATTGCGGTCATCAAAGCATTTCAGCCAACCCGGCCCACTAAATTGCCGATCCAAGTCCAACAGCAGCAGGTTGGCATGCTGGGAGCTGCGTTGGTATAGGTTTTCCTGCCAAGCCGCTCTCACTCTTTGCCAAGTTGTGGGTTCCCGTGCGCTTTCAATGGGAGAACCGCAGTCCGCCGCCGACCAGGCCACCACCACCGGCAGGGAGGGATGACGTTCAAGGAAGGAATCCAAAGGAGTTAGCACTGTGGCAAAGAAGCTGTCTAGGGCCTCCTGGAATTTCATGCTGGGCATGGACTGCAGTTCGCTCTGCTTGCTTAGAGGAAACAGATCATCTAAAAACGGCAGCCAGACCAGGGCGTTAGTTTCATCAAACCGGCGCCCGTCGCCAAGCATCAAACTACTCCACTCATCATATCCTGCAAAGTTCAGTTCATGATGTTTGGCCAGTTCTGCCCACGCCGGGTTGCCGGGCAAAAGAAATGATGTGCTGCAGAGGATGAGTTTCATGTTTAGCTGATTCCTTGTGATCTTCCAAACCAAGGTCTTTGCGAATTAGTATAGACCTCAGATTTGCCCAGGCCAAACCAAACCAGACAAACCCAAGGGCTTTGAATCAACTCACGCAAACTCCTGCAGGGCGTCGCTCAGGTTGCGCACTGAAACGGCCTCATCCAAAGCAAACTCCTTACGCCGCACCGCATCAACAAAACTCTGCACCGCTTCTTGATCTATGGTCTGCAAAAAAAGCCGAACCTTACGCTGGTCCACAGAAACCTTATCGGCCGCCAGTTTGCCAAACCAGGCCTTTAAGTCATCATTGTCGCTAACCTGCTTCACCCCCTCACACCAACGGTACCAGGCGTATCCGAATACCAGGCAAGGCTTGCCCCTCAATACGCTTTCCCATCCCGCAGTGCCGGTGATGGTGGCGGTACACCGGCAATAATCAATCAATTCGAAGGGGGAAGATGACACATCCATAAGGCTGACCTTGGGTATGGCCGCCATGCGTTCATACCAGGCCTTGTCACGGAACCAGCTGTGCCTGTACAAGGGAGATAGGCTGGCTGGGGCCTCTTTGACGTAGATATGCCAGCCTTCGGGCACCGCCTGGCTGAGCATCTCCAGGGCCAGATTTTGGTCGGTGAACACCCCGCCCAGGGGATTGGTGGTCATCTCAGGCTGGTAGTGCAGCGCAAAGAAAACGTAATTTTGCTTGGCATTAAATGGTTTGGTGAGCCTTTGATATTCCCTGGCCAAATCATCCTGATGGGCCATACTGTGTTTACGATGACGCCACCAATTGCGCCCGCTGATCCTGGAATCTATTACAGACTTGCCGGGTTCCTTTATATAGTTGGCGGGAGCTTGTCCGGTAAAACGGTTACTTTCTTGCATGATATACTTTGACAAATGCAGGGGATGTGAGAATTTTACCAGCCTGCTTTTCCAGGTAAGGTCAGCCTTGGCATCCTGGTTCTTTTGTTTAACATCCCGCAAAAAAACCGGGGTGGCTTGGCTATATTCCTGCTGGCTCTTTTCCCAGTGGGACTGGACCTCCGGAGAAAGCTTCACTTCCGCACTCTGACCGTCTTCTAGCCTCCGGCGATATCCTTGAATGACGCCACGCGGGCCTTCCTCGAAACTCGACATCACCAAACTGCGGGCAGGAACGGCGGTGGGAAAGCACATCAAGGTATCCAAACCCAGATGACGGCAAAGCACATATAACACGTAATCATAGATCAGGTGAGGAGGCTGACTGAAAAAAACGATGGCTGGTTTGGAGTCCTGCAAGACCTCCAGCCAATGGTTCATGAGAAACTTGAAATGATCCCAACGTTCCTGAAACGAAAATGCATTGAGCGGGTCCATGCGGTCCATTTGATCCATAGCCAAGAGCATTTCTAAAGAACAAGCCCTTATTATCTTTGCATCCAGCAAGCGGGTTCTGGGCGATCCTTTTGCAAAACGACCCATGACTGCATCACTGGCTATCTCGTAATAACAGTCCGGAAATTCAGATAAGACAGATTCCTTGAGTTCGGGGCCACCTGACCAATAAACAGCATGCCAATTATTACGCCTCCGCATTTCCTTGGCGGTTTCCAGCCAAAATGAGAAGCTGCAGCCAATGAAGTAAACGGGCTTTCCCAAATTAAAACCTTCTAGGTGAAGTTGAGCGCTTCCGAACTATTACCTTATTTCCAAGTGATGGGCAAGTTTGACCAGTTTTGGGAAGGATAACTCTGGTGACCGCCCTGTAAACCTCCCAATTCTAGTTCCAGTCCACAACGTTCATCGTCAACTAAATTGAGCCTCACCCATTTCCGGCACCGGCCAGAAGTGAAGATTTCCGGCTCTGTGAGCCTCACCCAATTACTGCACCGGCGAAAAATGAAGATTTCCGGCTCTGGCAGTTTGCTTCGGCAAACTCCTCCGGGGTGCTGTTGCCCAAGGAGGAGTGGGGCCGATAGCTGTTGTAATCTCGA
>Ga0307423_1002026_pt1 | contig 11659 bp, 9 predicted proteins | sample SalMarWE160310MG_FD_202154 | JGI IMG/M metagenome (GOLD analysis project Ga0307423, IMG submission 202154) | Salt marsh sediment microbial communities from the Plum Island Ecosystem LTER, Massachusetts, United States - WE1603-10 | ecosystem: Environmental > Aquatic > Marine > Intertidal zone >...
TGGACAGACGTAGCCGCTCATGTTTTCAACTATACCTATTATGGGCATTCCCACTCTTCTGGCGAACGTGATTGCTTTCTTGACGACGGCTCGGGAAAGCTCTGAAGGCATGGTGACGATTATTACGCCGTCGATGTTGGGTAAAAGCTGTGCTATGCTTAGTGGTTCGTCGCCGGTTCCAGGCGGCAAATCAATGAAGAGCGTATCGAGTTTGCCCCATACCACGTCTGAGAGGAACTGGCGTATAGCCGTCATTTTCAGTGGACCCCGCCAGATGGTGGGTGTTTGCTCTTCGGGCAAAAAGAAATCTATCGAAACTACCTTCATTCCTAAGGGACCTGTAACTGGAAACGCTCCTGGAGGACCAACCTTGACCTGCTGCCCAGTCAAACCCAGCAGTCTGGGAACGCTGGGACCGTGAATGTCAGCGTCTAAAACTCCCACCTGTTTTCCTTGCTTAGCAAACGCCGCGGCGAGATTCACGGTTACGGTGCTTTTGCCTACGCCGCCTTTGCCGCTTATCACGGCAATTGTGTGCTTAACATTTTTCATTCGGAGTCTGAGAAGCTCTTGTTGTTCCTGCATTCGATTCTTAAATGTTTCAGATGGGCTCAAATTTTCTGTTGCGCTCATAAAAATACACCTGTAATTGTTGAGGTTTGATGTTTAACGCAGACTAAATAGTTTATGGTGAAATTTCAGTGCCTTCCAAAAACACAGCGGAAACGTGCATTCACTGCATCCTTTTAACTTGCGTTGTCTCTAATGGTTAACAAACGTTAAAAGTCTCTTAACTTGGTGATGTTTATGGTTACCCTTGAAGACATACGAGACGCCCGAAAATCCATAGCCGCCTTCGTTAAGTGTACGCCTCTTGTCCAGTCGCAGTTTCTGACTACCTTTTGCGGATGCCCTTTGTTTTTAAAGTTGGAAAACCTGCAGACCACTGGCTCCTTTAAACCGCGAGGCGTTTTCAACAAGCTTTTGCATTTGAGCAGGGAGGAGCAAAACTGGGGCATTATTACTGCTTCCGCGGGGAATCATGGTCAGGCGGTGGCTTATGCCGCGCAGAAACTCGGTTACTACGCGCGGGTGGTTGTGCCGGAGCCTACGCCGAAAGTTAAGATTGACGGCATAAAGAAGTATGGTGCTGACTTAGTTGTGTTCGGTGACAACTATGATACGGCTGAACGGAAAGCGAAGGAGTTGGCGCGTGAAGACGGTTGCGCTTACATTTCACCTTACAATGATGAGCGTATTATTGCGGGACACGGCACCATCGGGCTGGAGATTCTTGAGGCGCTTCCAGACGTCGACGTTGTCATGGTGCCGTTGGGTGGAGGAGGGTTGCTTTCAGGCATTAGTGTTGCCGTGAAAAGCGTCAAGCCTGACGTGCAGGTGATTGGGGTGCAGTCGAAAGCGTCGCCTGTCATGTACGAGTCTTTGAAGGCTGGAAGAATAGTTGCTGTTGAAAAGGCAGGGAACTCTGTTGCTGAAGGTCTTTCTGGCACTGTGGGACCCATAACCTTCGGCATCATCCAAAAATGTGTTGATCGTGTAGTACTGGTTGAGGAGGAAACATTGAGGCATGCGGTTTACCTGCTTTGGGTTCATGAACGTCAGGTTGTTGAGGGTTCTGGTGCCGCGGCTGTTGCTCCCGTGATTGAGAATAAGCCTTTGTTTAAGGGTAAGCGTGTTGTTTCCGTGGTGACGGGCGGCAACATTGACAACGACTTGTTCCAGAGCATACTCGCGTCGGAAACTATGTGAATTTCTCGTTTTCGGTTGTCGCGGAAGCGTATTTCTGATTAGTATTTTGAATTCATAAGTGTTTTAACTTTTCAGCGTCGAGTATGGGTTTGCAAGGTGAAGTGTCATGAGTGAACAAATCCTTAAAGCTTGTAAAGAACTGATAGACGATGCAAAACTTGGTTGCGCTGACCTCGTTTTTAAAGACTTATGTCTCGAAGTTTTGTCCAGAGCACGCAGTATTCTTTCTGATAAGCAGTTTGAACAGCTTGTCGTGTATGCCGCTGAGAAGATGAAAGAGAAAATCCCGCTTGAAGTCCAGCCGTTCTCCATTAACGGATAGTAACCTCGGATTAGTTTTTCTGTAACTCGATGCAGGCGAGGCTCGGAAGTCAACGCTGGCTTCACCTTGCTTCATTTTTTCCTTGTTTGACGCATAAGCTACGGTTTTTTCCGGGTTTTTGTGGGTTTTTTCGTTTGTTTCTGTGTTTTGGTTCGTTATTTGCGGTTTTTTGGTGTGTTGGTTGTTTTTCAGATGGCAAATTTTATATTCTCCTCTGTATTGCTTAAGTGCATCGTGTAAGAAGCGATTTTTGCACGCAAAACAGTATAAGGAGTTGAAAAGTAGTGTCAATGTCCGATAGAGAGATGCACAAGGCAGTCTGTTCTGAGTGCGGTCAGGAATGTGAAGTTCCTTTCAAGCCTGATCCGAATAGGCCTGTTTACTGCCGTGAATGCTGGCAAAAGAAAAGGCCCCCGCGCAGGCGATATTAAGCTTTTAACGTTTAGCCGTTAACTAATCTCGTTTTATTCTTTATTTTTTCTTTTTCACTTGTTTGTGGTTTTTTTCTTGTTGTAGAAGTGGTTTTTCTCTTAGCACAACTACTTCTTAGTGCTGCGTGGTTTGGTGTGTTTTGTTTTCTGCGTTTGTTCTGGTTTGGTGGTTGATTGTGCGGTTTGTTTCTGTTTGTTTTTGATTGAGGCGTCGTGGAGGAGTTGAGGGTGGTTATGGGCGCAGGGCGGACAAAAGCTAAATATCAAAGAATCCCTAACACTCAAAGAAAACCGCGTGTGGGCCGGTAGTTCAGTTGGTATGAACGCCTGACTTGCACTCAGGAGGTCTGGGGTTCAAATCCCCACCGGTCCACTTCCCGAACACCTGTTGGTATTTAGTCTACTTGCATTTTTGAAAAGTTTGTAATCAAAGTCGCAGACGAAATCAAAGCTCGTTTCAGTCGAGTGCTCATGTGCTGTTTTTAGGGGAATGTTGCGAATTCTGCGCTGTGCTGGATTAGATAAGCAATTGCCCATATTACCATTACTATGTAGGCTACCCAAAGCCAGGTAGTGACGGGTCCGTGTGAGTCTCGTATTACGCCTGCGAAGTCGTCAGAGTTTTTTTCTGTTTCTTCAACTGTGAACTCGTCTGAGCTTTTTACCATGAGATACATGAGAATTGATCCTGCGGCGATGATAGCCACCGTTATGTATGCGTAGACGGGGTCAACTGCAACAATGTATGTGGTTAAGGCGAGGCGGTCAAGCAGCATCTTCTTCCTCATCCTCCTCTAAAGGCTGTCTTTTCAAGTGTTCATTCTCCTTAAACTGCCCTGTTTTGAAGCCCCACAAAACAAAGCCTATGGATATGCAAGCCATCAAAATAGAGCCTGCTGTGTAAATGAATAGGTCTACATTCAACAAAATCGCCTCCTAACTGGTGACATACACATTAGTTTTTTCAGTTTTGCTCGTTCGAAAGCTTTCAAGATGTTCCGATACTGCAGGTTCCAGAGCGTCATCCCTGCTAAGACGGTCACTGCCGCCGCAGAAACCGAGGCTACACTACTTGTTGTGGCAGCTTTCAAGTTTCTGCCGAACGCATCACTATACAGTGGCGCCCATTTAGCGTTGTAATCTTCAGGAGTGCTGAAGCTCTGCTCGTAAAAGATTACCTGATAGATTTCTTCTTCGCTTAGAGCCCACTTCCAAGGCGGCATGTTAGTGGTTTCAACACCTTCTTTAACCTTCCACACCCAGCGCCCATAATTCGGGAAGTCTCCGCCAGACTCGGTGAAATTCGCTGGTTCAGGCATAATGTATCCGCCGTAAGTCAAACTTGACGCAGGCCCATCACCTTGACCGCTGTCCCCATGGCACTGAGCGCAATACAAAGTGTAAATCGCTTTGCCGTCATCAAAGTCCTGTGCGGTGCCGCTTATTCCTGGCGCGTTTAGGACGTTCATGGCGAAAGCGTCGCCTTCAGCGTCTGAAGTATCGCCTGAAAAGGTTCTCACAGAGCCGAGGACAAAACTCATTTCATAAATCGCCACCAACCCTATTTCCGTATTATTCAACGACAGTCCCCAGGCAGGCATTGCCGTGCCGGGTACGCCTTCGGTTACTCGCCATATATGATAATAGTCGCCTGGATAGGTGGAGATGCGTTCATGCAGGTTAGCGGGCTGCGTTACTACGTGCCTAGCGTATGGACCTTGTGCGTTGCCTGAGCATCCGTGGCAGGCTAAGCACCGTTGAGTATAGAGGTCTTTTCCCGCGTCAAATATTGCTGTCCATTGATCAGCTACTGAAGCGTCCACGTTGTAAACGTCGTTTTGTGCATCATAACTTGCGATTATTTGCATCATTAAGGGAGCGAAAGGGTTGGATGCGTTAACGTATTCTGGTGGCACATCTGGGTGGTAAGATTTTCCTCCTGTGACTGAATCATCTACTTGAAGGTCTTCTTGTCCCTGATGTTGAATGTAAGCCGTTATTGCATCGATTTCATGGTCGCTAAGGAAATTGAAGTTAGGCATTACTGACCCTGGGCTTACGCTTCTGGGGTCTCTGTCATGCAGGTGATGCCAGATTGTAGGTCGCATTCCTCCGATTTGAGCGAGGTCGGGTCCTGTTCTCTCTGTACCCAGAGCGTGTGGACTGTCGAAAACAAAGTCTCCTTCAAGTGATGCGTTTCCGATGCCCCAATCGTACAGTCTCACTTGCTGGGAGTGACAGTAGAAGCAGCCCAAACTCATGTACAGGCTTCTGCCTTCTGCTTCAAGTTCAGTGTACTCGTGAGCGCGGTCGCTAGGTGGAACATCAAGCAGAAACATGTACGGCGCCGCTACAACCATGCTGACCATTAAAAAGAAGACAGCTAAGCCGCCTGCCATCAACGGGAACAAGTTATAATGGTGCGCTCTCTTTTCGATAATTCTAATTTCTTTTTTTATCGCCTTTTCGATTTTCTCCAGTTCTTCCTCTAGCTTCTTTTCCAGTTCGCTCATTTCTGCTTGGCACCTCCATAAGTTTCTAGGTTTTTATGGTGCACCAGCGGTTTGGACAGGAACGTCATGAATATGTTGATGGCGAACAGGAAGGCTGAAACCACAACTATTCCGCCGCCTATGGCTCGCAGAATAAAGTAGGGTTGAAGAACAGGCAATGTTTGAGCTATGGTTAAGTGGGCGTACCAGGAAGCGTTTGCTACGAGTCCTGCGAGCATCATTCCAGCCATGAATGTTATGAAACCCATGAAGGTTATCCACCATGTTATGTCCATCAGTTTTTTGCTGTAAAGTTTCTTTCCAGTAATGCGCGGAACTAACCAGAACATGCAGCCCATAATAGCGATTCCAAACGCCGCGTACAGCGCTAAGTGCGAGTGCATCACTGGCCATTGTGAAAAGTGCAGATACAGGTTCATGTCGCGGAAAGCTTGGAAAGTGCCTTGGATGGAGACGAAAATATAGTTGATGAAACCGAAAAGTATGAAGCGTAAGGGCACGTTGCTGAAGATGTTGTGCCATGCTCCGCGGATGGTCATGCCTATGTTCGCGCCGAAAGTTAAAACAGAGAACATCATTAGACCGCTGGTTGCGACCGCTATGGTTTTGAGCCATTCTGGAATAGGCGCTTGTAGTATGTGGTGGCCTCCTACGCCCGTGTAGAAGAAAGCTAAGGCGAAGAAGCTAATTAGCGAGAGGGTTACGCTGTATAGTGCTCGCTTTGTTAGTTTGGGTATAAAGTAGTACCATAGACCGAAGCCAAAGGGAGTAAACCAGAGTCCTAACACGTTGTGTCCATAAAACCAGTTAACCACCGAGTCTGTCAAACCGAACAATGCGCCAGTAGGTGGCCGCCAAACAACGTTTCCGATGATGTAGACTATTGGAAACCAGAGAAATATGGCTGCGTAAAACCATAAGCTCACGTACAACTTATGTTCTTTTCTTTTTATTATGGTGCCAATCACAGTATAGCCTATCAGAATTAAGGTGGCGATTATGGCGATGTCTATAATCCATGGCATTTCCGCGTATTCTCTTGCTTGGGTGTCACCCGCTAGAATCATCAACACTCCTGCAATTACTCCAATGTTCCACAATACCGCTGCGAACTTTCCCACATTCGGTTTATACAGGGAAGTTTTGCTAAGCCTAGGCACTATGTAGTACATTATGCCGATTAATCCTGAAGACAAGAAGCCGAAGAGCAAACCGTTAACATGGGCGGGTCGAATTCTCCCAAAAGTTAACCACGCATCATCCACAAGGAACGTGGGCACAAAAAACTTTATCGCCATTATCAAACCGAAAACCGTGAAAATAGGAAACCAAAGCATTGCAAAATAAAACCATAACTTGCTAACAGAATCAGCACTTTTCAGGTCAGGGTGCTTCTTTTCACTCTCAACCCCCGCAGTAGGTTCCGACAAACAAATCAGGCTCTGACCTACCTGTTTTCGTTTTTTCTATATATAATTATTTGTTGCTGTAGCCTATCTACAATAAGTTTGCCATTACCGCTTTGAAGATTACGAAAATTTAATAGGCTAAATAAATTGAGTAACGAACAGGTGTGGTTGCAATAGTTAGTTATTATGAAGTTCACGAGTGGATGGCTTTTGCGAATCTTTTAATACAAATCGCAGTTTTATTACTGATTGCTTTGAGCCTGTTTCTTAAGAAGAAAAAAAAGTTTGCTTGGCACGGAAACGTTATGCTCGTAGCCGTGCTGGTCACGGGAGTGTTAACGGTCGCGCATATGGGGCCGTCACTGATTTACCTTCTGAGAGAAGAGATACCCCTTTTAGACTCCATTGCCCTCGTCGGTCTGTTCCATGGCATCGTCGGTGCCATAGCTGTGTTCCTCGGCATCTGGCTTGTTGGCACTTGGGCTTTCGTTCAGGCAGACACAAAATATTGCATAAAACGGAAAAAGTTAATGCGTGTAATACTGGCTTTTTGGGTCTTATCTTTAGGCGTAGGTGTCCTGTACTACCTGTTGCATATCGCTTGGGGTTAACCTTTAACGCTCACGTTGTCCTCTTGCTTTCTCTGCGACAAGTCAATGACGGCCTGCAGGGATATGCTGACAACCATCACGGCAACTCCAGCCCACACCAAATAGATCAACGGGCTAATTTGCAGGGTCACAGCCACGCTTTCAGGTGCAGCGGTGTTTCCCGTCAACTCTTGCGTAAGCGAATCATACAACTCACTCGTGTAATCAAAGTGCAAGTAAACATCTCCTGTTTCGGTGGATACAACCAAAGGCCTTATCACCAACCCGTAGTTCGGATAGAAACTGGCGGAGAGGCTGCTGCCATACGTTTTTCCAAGATACTGAACTGCTACGTCGCCATTTACTGAGGAACATTCTGGAACAACGGCGCCTAACTCTTCGTTGTACACGTTTGATTGACTGCTGATAACCGTGAAATCTCCCATTTCCAGCGTCACCCCTAACCTTTCAACGGGCGTGCCCGGTTCTACATCTGTAATTGTTGTCGTGCTCTTGGTGCCTGCGCTTACGAAAACGCCTATGAGCAGCACGATTATCCCTATATGCAAGAGACTTTGCCCAAAACGTTTGACTGCTTTTCTACGCGAAACTCGGATAAGCTTGTAGAAAACAACAAAAACCGCCACGCCTAGCAACGGAAGGCTTAGAACAGCTAGAACGTTGATTGCTGGAAACTGAATTAAAACCATGAAAAGACCCGCGGCTAACGTGCCTATCACTATCAACAATAGCCGCGCGAAAGGGGTTTTCTCGCTGAAGCTGCAACCTATTAACGCTGCGATGAAAGCCATCACGAAAGGAAACGTCCAACTGTTATAAGAAAAATCCGTTAGAAACAAGCCTGCAAAACAAACTATGGCTATGAGCATTAACGACCAGAAACCTATGAACGAAGACCTCGACACCGCTGTTCTTTCAACTTCCAGCTTGAAGAGAGGTTGCCTCCCCGCTTTTTTGAGATAGAAGAAATAGGCTATCATCGCAACGGAGAAACCTATCATTATGGGGGCGACTGGCGATATCGAGTATGAGTGCACTGACTGGGTGAAACCGCCTCTTGTTAAGGCGCTTAAGAAAACTAAACTCGCAAAGGTTATCAGAATCATGAATTCGCGGGTGAAGCTTCTTTTGTTTTTGAATAGTGAATCGAAGAGGAAGTATGCTGTTAGGAATAGCCAAGGTAGCAGAGACGCGGTTTCCACTGGGTCCCAAGCCCAGTATCCGCCCCAGCCTAAAACTTCGTAGGCCCAAACACCGCCTAACGCTATGCCGACGGTGAGAAGCAGCCAAGCCATGTATGTGGAAGCTCGGAAAATCTTGATGCTGTTTAACTCTCTGCTGGATTTCATGCTTGCAAGAGTTAACGCGTAGGATAGAAGCACGAAGGCGTAGGCGGCAAACACTATAGGCGGGTGGATAGCCATCCAAAACGTCTGTAACTGCGGGTTAAGCCCTCTACCCTCCACAGGCGCTATCGTGAACCGTTCAAACGGGTTCTTAACCAAACATATTGCAAGAAAAACAATTACAACAATACAGAATACTTGGCTCGCTGTAACATGGAATTTGTCTGGCTTCTTCCAGGTTAAAAAACGAATCCCGAGATAAAACATGCCCAGCAGAAAAGTTAGAAACAACATTGAACCTCTGGCGCCGCCCCAACTGGCATACACCTTCGACATCAACGGCAGCCCCGAAGAACTGTAAGAGTAAACCTCGATCAAAGAAAAGTTATTCCCCAAAAACGCTTGCAGAAACAAAATATAGCATACCGCAACCAGCACAAACATAAGAATTGCAAAGAAGAAGCCGTAACTGACTCTGCGGTTTTTCAGTTTAGATGTAGACAAAAACGTAAAGTCAAAAAAAGACAGCAAAGCAGCCGCAACAAGGAAAAACGTTTCATACTCCATTTTTAGATTCCTACACCGATAGAATAGTCCTTAACCGCGTTTATTATTTAAAACATGCTAATCTACGCACTAAACTAGTGCGTGTTATAAGGGAAAGGTTGGCACGACCGTAACCATGTCTGATATTGTGAAGTTGCGATAAAAGGTTCCTGGCGTGTATGTTCCGTTTATGTAGAGTCCATCTTTGGCTGTGCCGGTTGAGTTGCCTCCCACGTAGATTTCGTATGTCTCGCCTAGTGTGAGGGCGGGTGAAGAGAAAACTACCGATTTGTATTGTTTTGCAGGGGCGAAGGTGACGATTTCGGTTTCGTTGTTTCTGATGTGGAATAGGGTGCCGCCTGGGAATGTGTTTGGGTTCATGATGAAGTATCTCACCATCACTGTGTACTGGGTTGAAAAATCGCTGGGGCCTTCCGCCATGCTTGAGCTGCCTGCTCCGATGAGGAATCCGCCGGTCATGTTGAAGGCTATGCGGTCGAATGCGGCGTCCATGTCTGAGGATGGTCCGTTAACTATTAGGGTGCCGTTTGTCATTCGGATTTCGCCGTTAACGTCTACGCCGTCGCCGTTTAAGGAGTCGACATATATGTAGCCGCCGTTGATGTAGAGGTACTGGTCGCCTGTGTACGTGACGTTGTTGTAGGGTGTCCACTGGTTGTCTCCGTCACCCTTACTGGCTACGTTTACGCCGTTTAAGATGAGCCTCACCGTCTCGGGGTCATCTGTATCCACTATCACTTGACCGTCCGTGAGGAAACCAGTTATCCTGTAGTTGCCTGAAGAAGTGATTGTCACTTTGCTTCCGTTTACCGTTGCCACATCCGAGGCGTTAACAGTTATCGAGTCGCCATCCAGCGTTACATCGACAACGTCTGAGCTGTTCCAGACGTAATCTGCGGGGTCTTCGTGGTCTTCAGCGTTCTCAATAGGCTCAACGGGAGGCGGAGTAGGTGAAGGTGACGGCGTGGGGCTGGGCGTCGGGGCGGGGGTTGGTGAGGGACTAGGAGCGGGCGTCGGTGAAGGCGTAGGTGATGGTGTTGGTGAAGGCGTTGGTGTTGGAGAAGCGCTGGGTTTAGGGGTTGGCGAGGGACTAGGTGTGGGTGTTGGCGTGGGGCTTGGTGTTGGCGAGGGTGTTGATGAAGGGGTAGGAGTTGGTTTTTTGTCTTTTTCGTTGAGTGAATTTGTTTCTGATATTAGATATACTGTAAAAGCTAGAAGTAGACAGGCGCATGTAAACAAGACAATTAATTCTCGTTTACCCATACATGATATTTTAGCAGGGTTAGCGCTTAATAATTTTCCTTTATCTGGCAGTTCCATACGAGAAGTGGAAGTTGATGTGCTATGTTGCGGTACCTGATGAGTTTATTGTCAAAATATTAGAATAAGTGGGGAAGGGGGGAGCGTTAAGTGGTGTTTCAGCATTTTACTCTATGGAGTCTAGTAGTTTGAATCCGGCGAGGTGAATTAGGCTTTCGCATGTGTTGCATTGTATTATCAGTTCTTCCAGTCGGTCTCGCCTGGTTTTTATCTCTTTGATCGAGTACGTGGCTTCTGTTTGGTCTTCTGGAGAAAGTTTGGTTCCGCATTTTGGGCATGGGAAGTCTCCGCTTCCTTCGATTCTGGCTAAGTCTACTTTGTACTCGAGGAGTAGTTTTGTTTTCATTTTGCGTTTCTTTTTCTTTTCCATCTTTTTCACCTCCAAGTTTTATGATTAACGTGCTTTTTTGCAGGTTTTTCGTGCTAAGCAGTCCTCGCAGAAGGGCAGCTTTGTTTTGGTTTGGCAGTCGAGGGTTATGTTGCTGTACACGTTAACTCATGCTCCTTTTTGTTGATGATTATGTATTCGGTGCCGAATATAAAGCTGTTTGTGATTTGTTCATAAATAATCCTAATTGTTAAGCAAACGTCAAGCAAAACATATTATATGCATATATATGAACAACAAAAGAGCGGCATGAGGTGTATTTGTATAAAAAGCTGAGAAACCGCCATGCTGGCAGGGACCCCTCTCAGAAGCAGCTAAAACGCGAAAAAAATGAAAGAAAACCGCGTTGAAAACGTGGCTTCAGTGAATGTAGGTCAGGTTGTTGTTGCCTTGATTACCTGAATTGCTTTGGTCCTCTTTGATTTCCTTCATGGATTTGTATTGGGCTTCCACAAGAATCTTCAACTCGTCAATGTTCTTCTTTATGTCCTCTATCTCTTTGCTTTTCTCTAGGATTCCAGATTTCCCCAGCTGGTCGTTTATGTTGTCAACCGTTATCTCCAGCACTTTGACTTTGAAGGCGAAAATCTGAAGCACGTAAAGTAAACTAAGTTGAGACGACAACCGTTCCACGCGGTCTATCTCAACAGTTTTTTCCATCAATGCTTTCGCCTTTTTCTCCTCACTGGCTTCTTGTGACTGAAGTATTTTCTCGCAGGCGCTTACTCGCTTTGCCGCTTTTGCCTTGTTTTCCTCAAGATTCTTCTGAATCCGCTTGGCGGTTCTATCCAGCATCTCTAAGACTTCGTCCAACGCAAATTTCTCCTCTGTTGTTGCTTCCCCTAAATAATGCAGAAGTATATGTTATTTTCCATAGTATCTGCGGTTGCAGGTTGCTTCTGTGCGTTTGAACCCTTGGAAAAAGGCAGTCAACGGCTGCGCTAGTTCGCGTTTAAATAAAAATAAAGGCGACATGGTGGTT
>Ga0307423_1002028_pt1 | contig 11656 bp, 11 predicted proteins | sample SalMarWE160310MG_FD_202154 | JGI IMG/M metagenome (GOLD analysis project Ga0307423, IMG submission 202154) | Salt marsh sediment microbial communities from the Plum Island Ecosystem LTER, Massachusetts, United States - WE1603-10 | ecosystem: Environmental > Aquatic > Marine > Intertidal zone >...
CCGGCTTCGAGCGGTCATACGGAGAAAACCCATACGCCGGCTACGACAACCCGGACTCGACACCATTCCTGTTCCGTGGCGACGTGGACGAGCGGGCGCTCGCAAAACAACGAGTAGTGGGCATCGTAATCGACGGTGTCGCCAGAGCATGGACGCTGGAGGCAGTCTCGGCGGGAACAGCGGAGGCCACGAATGCCGGGGTCGGCGACACGGCCGTTGTCATCCTGTGGAAAGCCGGTCAGGTGAGCGCGCTCGAGACGGCACGCATTGTCAGCGGGCGCGACGTCGGCTCGGTCGGCGTCTTCTCTCCAACAGTCGATGGGCAGCAGCTCACATTCCGTGCGACCGGGGAGAGCTTCACCGATGAAGAGACCGCCACCGAATGGGACATCACCGGCAGAGCGGTCGCCGGGCCGCTAGCCGGCACACAGCTCACGCCGATCCACCACCTCGATACCTTCTGGTTCGCCTGGTCCACTTACCAGCCGGGAACCGACCTAATCGAAGAGTGACTCTCCGCACTAACAAGCGGCCTCTCCGGCGATGAGACCTAGCCCGCTCCCGCCATCGTCTGCTCGAGGTAGCTCTCGTCGAGAGTCTGGTAGAGCTCCTCCTCCTGGGCGAAGTGGAGCCGCAGGACAGCATCGAGGCTGTACATCACCCGCCTGGCGTCGAACATGGTGTCGTCAAGATCGCCGGTGCTGGTCGCATCCTCGACCATGTGGTGCAGCGTGGCGGCGAGCTTGAAGATCTCCCCGTGGGTGAGGCTCATGGCCGCCATCGGATCCTCGCCTCCGATCAGCTTGGACAGCACGGGGTAGATCTCCCGGTCGTCCTGCCGCTCGTGTGGAAGCACCTCTTCCTGGACGAATCGATCGATGCGTTGCATCTCAGCGAGTGCATCGGGATTGTCGAGATTGCCGAGGCGGTCGGCCAACCGGCCGATGTCGTCTAGCTTCGGTATCAATTCATCATGCTCGGCCTTGAGTCGGGCGGACAGCTCGCTGGGGAGCCGGACCTGGGTTCCCCATCCTGATCGATCGCGCAAGGCACGGAGGGCACTGAGGATGGCGAGCACATCGATCGCTTCCTGAAGCATCGCCCCGGCCACCGGCCCAAAGAGGCCGAACGTGGCCGCCACCATCGCCAACAGCGCCAGACCCATCCCGAGGAATGCGCTCTGTGAGGCGATGCTGCGGGACCGCTGCGCCAGGCGCATCGCCACTGCAAGCCGGTCGAGACGATCAACCACCAACACGATATCGGCCGCTTCCGACGAAGACGTCGCGCCACGCGCCCCCATTGCCACCCCGACGTCGGCTGCAGCCAGCGCCGGAGCGTCGTTGACCCCATCGCCGACCATGATCGTGACCCCATCGGCGGTCGCAGCGCGTACTGCTTCCAGTTTCTCGACGGGAGTGCACTGTGCCAGTACCCGGTCGGCGCCGATCGCCGCACCCACCGATTCGGCCACGACCGGATGATCCCCGGTCGCCATCACCACAGATCGAATCCCCCGCTGCCGGAGCAACCGGATCGTGCGTGGCGTATCAGCCCTGACCTCATCCACCAGCCGGAATGCCCCGACCACTGCCCCATCGACTGCAATCGAAATGTCAATGCTCGGTGACCGCGCCGCCCGGTCCTGATAGGCCGCCGCGGTCACGGGAAGCTCGCGTCCCCGGGCAACAAACGATGCGCTGCCCAGAGCGACATCGTGACCGGCAACGTTGCCCACGATCCCACCGCCGGCAGTTTCTTCGACATTGCCCGGCAGATCGAGCTCGATATCCCGGCTGCGCGCCGCCTGGACCAGCGCTGTGGCGAGGATGTGATTGGACATCTGATCGAGCGACGCTCCCAGCCAGAGCAACTTGCGCTCGTCAAAATCCGGCCCAAACGCGGTGACTGCGGCGACCGAAGCCTCACCTACGGTGAGGGTGCCGGTCTTGTCAATAATGAGAATCTCTGCATCTGCCAGACGCTCGAGCACTCCCCCACCCTTGATGACCACACCACGATTCGCGGCACGGGAGACACCGGAGACGATGGCGATGGGAACCGCCAACAGCAACGGGCAGGGGGTGGCGACCACCAGTACCGAGAGCCCGCGTACCGGATCCCCCGACACCGCCCAGGCAACGGCCGCGATCGCAAGCGCGATCGGGACGAACCCGAACGCATACCGATCGGCCAGCCGTGAGATCGGGGCCTTGGCGGACTGGGCTTCTGCAACGAGTTTGACGATGCCCGCATAGGTGGAATCCGCCGCCCCCTGGAGCGCCACCACGTGGAAACTGTCACCCGCGTTGACGGTCCCGCTGGCAACGTGGTCACCGGGAGGATGCATCACGGGTGCCACCTCACCGGTGAGCGAGGATTCGTCGAGGACAGCGCTGCCAACAGTCACCAACCCGTCGACCGGAACAACCTCACCAGCTTTCACTATGAGGTGGTCTCCCTGCTGCACCTCGTCAACGCCCACGGTGGTTATCTCTTCACCGACGACAATGTGGGCCTCGCGCGGAGCTCGCTGCAGTAGAGCAGTGAGCTCGTGTTTTGCCCTTGCCGCGGCATAGGAATCGAGCGCATCGCCCGTAGCGAGCATCAGGCCGATGATGGCCGCCGCCAGATACTCACCGAGCACAATCGAGCCGGCAACGGCAAGAACGGCGATGATGTCCAGACCCCACTCCCGGCGCCGGATGCTGTCGATGAAGCCGACGACCAGGGGGACGGCGGCGATCAGACCGGTGAGCGCCCAGGCGATATCGGCGACTGCCGACTGATCTGCGATGGCGGCGATGACACCGACTAGCAACCCGCCTGCCGTTGCCACCACGAGCGCGACAGTTTTGCGGTCGAGTCTCAACTGACCACCTTCCATGATTGTCGAAGGGTCGTGTCACTAGTTTCGGTAACGACGTGGGACCAAGCGAGGGGCGATCGCCTCATTCCAAAGGGCCGGACGGCGGGATGGACACGGTGTACGGCCATCTCCGTCCCCTCCCCGTTCGCAGCCTGGTTAGTCAAGATCGCTGCGGCGGACGTCGGCCCCAGACGCCAGAGCACTGATGAACTCGGCGGAGCGGGCAATCGCCCGTAGTGTCTCTTCGTGATTGGGGAGTAGCGCGGTCCAGACGTGATACATGTCCGGCGCAATCTCGAGATCGACGGTAACGCCATCGCGCTCGGCCGCGGCGGCCAGCCGCGTCGAGTCGTCGCGAATCATCTCTCGCCCGCCGACGAAGACCAACAGCGGCGGAATCCCCGTGAAGTCACCGTGGAGCGGCGATGCGTAGGGATCACGGGGGTCATGGTCACCCAGATACTCGGTGTTGGCCCGAACCTCCCCCAGCGGCAGGTAGTCGGTTCCCGAGTTCTCCCACAATGAGGCTCCCGTATGCTCGAGGTCGGTGTACGGCGAGAACAGGATCGCACCGGCTGAAAGCGCGACCCCTTCATCGCGCAGTCGCAGCAGCAAGGCTGCGGCCAGACCGCCTCCCGCAGAATCCCCTGCCACGAAGAGCTTCGCCGGATCGACCCCGGAAGCCAGCAGAGCCGAATAGACCGAGACTGCGTCGTCGAGAGCCGCCGGGAACCTGTGCTCCGGTGCCAGCCGATAATTCGGCACCACAGCGATGGTCCCGGTGCCCCACGTCAGGTTGGCGACCCAGCGCCGATGGGTGGCGGCGCTTCCGGCCACATAGGCGCCCCCGTGGAAATACAGAATCGTTGACTGCGGATGTAACCCGATGCTGCCACGGCGAGGTCGATGCCATTCGGTTGTCAAACCGGCAACGGGGGAGCACTCGACCTCCATGACACGCCGCAAGCGGCGGGGCAGCGGCGGATTGACACTGCTCTCGAGCCGGTTGCGGACATTCGGATCCGGCTCCGCGGCCGCAGCCGCGACAAAGGCCCTCAGCGCAACTGCTCGCAGCTCGACTGACCATTCCCAACCAGGGACTGCAGCACCGTGCCAAAGGCGATGCCAGCAACGACGTAGCAACGCCGCCAACACCGCAAAGAGGATTCGCAATGTGCTCGCCAGACCGCTCATCTGCCCACGATAGGACGTTGGAGGACGGCAACGCCCCGCTCGACGGCTTCAACCGACCCCGGCGGATCCAATACCCAACAAGCGGAATTCCCGGGCAAAGCTAGACGTTCCCACAACGTACGCAACTCTGAGGATCCGAACATGGCGAACATCATTCTTCCTCCCCTCCTCCCCGAGTATGAGCCGACCCGGGCGACGCTGCATGCGTACGCAAAGACACTCGGCGCCATCACCCGGGCACATGGGACCCCTCACCCCAAGTGGTGGCATGTCAGTCTCGAGGTCCGGCCCGAGGGGCTTGTCACCGACCCCGTCCCTCTTCCCGATGGTGGATCGCTGGGGATCACCATGGATCTGAAGCGGCATGAGATTGTGCTCCGGGCGAGCAGCGGTGAAGACCTTCGTATCGATCTCGGGGCCCGACCGACAAGTACCGAGGTTGGTGAAATGCTCATCGAGGCTGCCGGCCGTCACGGCCTTGACGACCGCTACGACCGGGAGCGGTTTGCCGACGACGACACCCGGGTCTACGAGCCCGCTGCAGCCGCTGCCTACCTGGACGCATTCGTCGCCGTCGGCGGGCAATTCCAACGCCGCAAGGTATCGCTTGGCGACCGGGTGAGCCCCGTCCAGTTGTGGCCGCACGGCTTCGATCTATCGTTCGAATGGTTCGGTACCAGGATCGTCGACGGCGGCGGAGAGCAGGCACCTGCGCAGTTGAATCTCGGGTTCTACCCGGGCGGAGATCGACCCTACTTCTACTCCAACCCGTGGCCATTCGATCCGGACCTGACGAACTCCGCCCTCCCCGACGGCGCCACGTGGCATACCGAAGGCTGGAGCGGCGGCTACCTCGCGTACGATGTCGTCCAACAATCCCACGACCCTGCACAGACGCTTGCCGGGTTCGCGGACGCGGTGTTCGCCGCCGCCCGGCCAACGCTCGAGGCTCCATGACCATGCGGTCCGGAGACGCAGGAGCTACCCCAACAGACATCCAACATTACGCATGGCTGGCACGCTCGTTCGGCCGCACCGACTACCTGCTTCTCAGCCCGGAGGATCTCGCCGCGGTGGGATCCGCCGGCACCTACGTAACGAAGTATCCGGGAACACATCTGTTTCGCCAGGGTGAGGCCGCACAGGCCGCATTCGTCATCCAGAAGGGCACGGTCGAGTTGCGTCGCGAAACCGACGACGACTCGTTCGCTGTGGCCCGAGCGGGGATGGGATCTGTCATCGGCGACATCGCCATGTTTCGCGGCGAGCCGTACCTCCAGTCGGCGCGAGCAGTTGAACCGGTCACGGCCCTGCGGCTCGATCGAGACCGTCTCATGCCGGTGCTGCTACAGCGACCGGTTATCGCTCTGCGGTGGCTGGTCGCCGGGTTGGGTCAGCTGGAACGGACTCAACGCCGCGTGCTCGGGCTGATGCGACGCTCTGTGCTGGAGCAGGTCACCGACCTTCTCCACGAGGAGGCCGATAAGAATGGGGATGTTCACCTCTCCCAGGCTGCCATCGCCGGCCTCCTCGGCGTCAGCCGCCAGACGGTCAACGAGGCCCTCGCTCAACTGCGGGGCCGGGGAGAGGTCGAGACGGGGTACGGAGTGATCCGGTTGGTCGGCTCATCAACCTCTGAAACAGAGAGCGCCCGTCCCCGCGCACACATCTAAGGATCCCCATGGGGGATCTAGCGCACTAAATCCCTGGACCTGATCTCGCATGCCTTGTTCCAGACACGGACAACACGCTGCTCACGCTCCCAGCCAAGGATCGAAACGGTGGCCGTGTCGATGGTCAACAGACGTCCTGCGACCGGAGGAAGCTCGATCCACCGTGCGGCGAGTATCCGCAGCACATGAGCATGGGCAAAGAGCGCAACAGGACCATCCGCCCCGAGCACCCGGCTGATGACCCGGTCCACCCGCTCACCCACCTGGGCCAATGATTCCCCGCCTGTAATCGGATGTGTCCACACAGACCAGTTGGGAACCTCGCTACGAACGTCAACCGTGCGCGTCCCCTCATAGCTGCCGTAGTCCCACTCGAGCAGATCGTCGTCGGGTATGCCCTCAAACCCGGCGAGTTCCATGGTCTCCCAGGCCCGGCTCAGCGGGCTGGCTAACACCGCGGTGAACCCGGTTCCCACCAACATTTCGCCGAGCGAACGGGCTTGTTGCCTACCCAGGTCCGTGAGTGGCACGTCGGTGCGCCCCGTGTGCTTGCGTTGCTCGCTCCACCCGGTCTGGCCATGTCGGATCAGGACGACATCATGACCAACTGCTGCGTTTTGGACACTCATGCTCACCACGTAACCCAACGGCCGACTCTGTTGTCAAGCAGATCGTAGACATCGACAGCAGAGCCGGGCCCGTACTCGTGGCCGCGCAACGGGCCTGCTGATCGACCGACGGTGGCGTAATCGCCTCAGCCAGGGCGATCAGCGAGTCCAGGGGATCGGCCAACCCGCACAGCCGCGGGCCATGGTCACCAAACAGATAGACCGGCGACCCGGCTGAAGAAACCCGGCCCCAGCGCACGAGCGGACCCTCTTCGGTGACTACCGCAACGCCGACCGTATCCCCGAGATCGAGAACGGGGTCATCTGTGAGCCGGGTAAATGACGGACCGTTTTCCGAGCCGATCCTCTCCCGCAATGAATCCGGAACCGCCAGAGAGACGGCATTGGGATGCAGATCAGCGCCAACAAGGTGAAGGGCATCGCGGCAACGGGGGCACACGACTCCTACAGTGTCGAGCGGTCGGTCATGTCGAACAGCTGCCAGGTGGTGACGGTGGGGAAACGGGTCATCGGCCCGGAACTGGCACGGCGCCCCGTCAAGGAGTGGCTTGGCTACGAGTTCGACCCGTCATCGCATTCCAAAGCCAACGTCGACGTGATCGAGGAATACGGGACGCAGCACTAGCAGGACTCGCCGTTCCGTCTGCAACACCTTGCACACGGAACGCCCGGGACCAGAATGAGAGTCGTCCAACACTCTCAGAGAAGATCGCAGGCAATCAAGCAACACAAGGAGCGCAACCAACCATGACCGATCGTTTGAACGTCACTCTGCTCGGGTCCAAGTTCATGGGAAGGGCCCATTCGAATGCCTGGGGCCAGGTGAGCCGTTTCTTCGATGTGTCACCAAAGCCAACTATGCACGCAGTGGTGGCACGCAACGAAGACGAGCTCGCCGCCTTCGCCCACCGGTGGGGTTGGGAGAGCTACACGACCGACTGGCGAGCTGCAGTGTCCGCCGACGACACCGACCTCGTCGACATCGCAACACCGAACAAAGCTCACGCTGAAGCAGCGATCGCCGCCCTGGAGGCGGGGAAGCACGTGGCTTGTGAGAAGCCCCTGGCAGCAACCCTGGAAGAAGCCGAAGCGATGGCGGCAGCTGCCGCCAAGGCCCCGGGCGGGACATTTGTGTGGTTCAACTACCGACGGGTTCCCGCAATCGCTCTCGCTCATCGCATTGTCGCCTCGGGAGCGCTGGGACGCATCTACCACGCCCGTGCCAGCTACCTCCAGAGCTGGGGCGGGCCCGATACGCCACTCCTCTGGCGGTTCCAGGGTGACGTCGCCGGATCGGGTGCTCATGGTGATCTCAATGCCCACATCATCGATGCCGTGCGATTTGTCACGGGTGAGGAGATCACCACCGTGGAAGGCGCCATCGAAGAGACCTTCATCGAGGAACGAGCCTTGGTCGAGGGTGGTGCCGCAGGCGAGATCGCCGGAGCAGGTGCCGCCACGACGCAGCAGATGGGCAAGAGCACGGTCGATGATGCGGTGCTATTTCTTTCCCGGCTGAGCGGAGGCGGAATCGCCAGCTTTGAGGCAACCCGCCTTGCCACCGGGTATCACAACGCCAACCGATTCGAGATCCACGGAGAAGGGGGTGCTCTGCGCTTCGACTTCGAACGGATGAACGAGCTCGGCTACTACCGCACCGATGTCCCCGGTGGCGAGCAAGGCTGGACCACCATCGATGTCACCAGGGGTGGCGACGGTCATCCATACACGGATGCCTGGTGGCCCGACAGTCACGGTCTCGGTTACGAACACGGCTTCGTCAACGAGGCACGCGACATCGTCACCGTCATCAACGGTGGTGAGCCGCTGGTTCCACTTCCCGACTTCCGGGACGCGCTGCAGACCCAGCGGGTGCTGCAGGCCGCTATCGACTCAGCCCGCGAGAAGAAGCCTGTCCAGGTACCACAACAGTAAGGATCTCCTCTGGCGGAAATTGCTGCCTTCGAACCGGCTTTTATACCGGTCGGTGTCCTAACCGCGACACTTCAGGAGCTGACCCCCCGGGAGAAGCAAGACCCGGATCCGGATCTGGCTGTCGAGGAATGGCTCTAGTTTGCAGCCGAACTGGGCGCAGATTGCATCGAGCTGTCGACGGCTCTGTATCCCTCGGTGGCGGACGTCCCACCCGAAGCAATGCTTGATCCTGTGGCCAACACTCTCGACTTGAGCGAACCGTTCAACGAGTCCCGGGCCAAGCGGGTCGAAGAGGCGATCAAGGCGACGGGTGTGACTATTGCCGATGTCGCCTACTTCAATGACATGCTTCACGAGGACCGGGCGATCCGGGCCAAGAAGCACGAGTTCATGGTCAAGGCCATGGATGCGGCGGTGCTCCTGGGTCTGCCGGCGGTGTACGGCTTTGTCGGCCGCGATCAGAGCAAGTCGATGGATCAGAACCTCATCGAGTTCGAGGAGAGTTTCGTTCCACTGCTCAAGGAAGCCAACGCTCGCGGGCTCCAATACCGGGTCGAGCAATGCCCGATGCCGGGTTGCAATCCGAGCGACAACTACCACAACAACATTGGCTACACGCCCGGCATGTGGATCGCTCTGCACCAGATCGCAGAGAAGCAAGGTGTCGGTGACAACATCCGCATTCACTACGACCACTCACACTCGATTCTGATGGGTCAGGACACGCGGTCGACGCTCCAGTACCTGAAGGACGAGGGCTACGAGTTCCTGCTCGGCGGCATGCACGTCAAGGGACAGGTCATCGACTCCAAGGGCATCGCCGCTTGGGGCTACGGTGGCCAGACGGTGCAGCGTGGTGACTGGGTTGATGGCGAGATCTCCAGCAATCCCGCAGATCACGTCAATGCCTGGAAGATCCAGACAACCATCGCCGAGCACGAGCTCCCCGGAACAGCCAAACACGATCCGGTCGCCTACCTACAGAATCGACCTGTGGACTGGCTGGACCATCAGTGGTGGCCCGCGAGCTCCTCGATTTTGATGTGGCGACCACGCCGTTGATTGTCGAGCATGAGTATCCGCTGGCCCGGGTCCAGGACAAAGACGCCCTGGCACCGATCCTGAAGGGCTCGATAGCGTTCACTCGCTACATCGATCAGGCAGCCGCCGCGATGTACTCGTTGCAGAACGAAGCGCTGGCGGCTCAGGGATCCCGGTCCAGGGAGTCGGCCGCAAGGCCTATCGCTCGTAGCGCCCCTGAAAGAACCCCTACTAGTTGAATGGGCCACCATATTTTTTGCCTGTGCTCTCGGTCTGGCAGCCATGTCACTGCTACCTGCCTGGTCCTGGTTAGGAACCACGGAACCAGGAGCAGATCACCCGTGTCCCAACGGGACCTGTGACGGCGTGCGGGCCGGGTAGCTGGTGAGGGGCCGGTGGTTCACCGGCCCCCCGGCTATGTCAGACCTGCTTGGGCATCTTGCCGATAACCGACAGAACACCCTTCATCATCTTGTGGCCCACGTCGGCGGTCGGGGCAAACATGAGCGGGCACCCGCCCTCGATCACAGCGATACCCCGGGCTCTCCCGAGTTCGGCAGCTTCGTGGGAGACGCTGCCCGCACCGATCCCCCGGTGCATCCACACCTGCGTGATCCCGAGCGAGACGCATTCCTCCATGACATCGCCTGCAACATCGGGATGGGTGGCGATGACCACGGCCTCGACACCACCGGGAATCGCCGCCAGGTTTGGATAGGCGACATCACCCTCGACCTCACCGGCAGCCGGGTTGACCGCGTAGACCTCGTAGCCGCGGTCGCGGAGCCGCACGTATACCGGGTTGCCACCGTGGGCTCCGCCTTTCTCACGGGACACACCTGCCACCGCAATGCGCTTGTTTGCCAGGAATTCAGCCGCCGCTTCTTTGAGCGTGGTTGCCATCCGTACCTCCCGGAATCTCGATGACTTAGGTCAACGTATTGCGCGATCACGTCGTCCGGTAGGGGCCGTAGGTCCCGGCAGGCCACCGACGACTAGCTTGGTGATGACAAGCGAAACGGGGTACACAGATGAAGATCGGCTATGCAGGCATAGGCATCATGGGTCGTGGGATGGCCGCCAACCTCCTAGAGGCCGGTCACGACCTGACCGTTTGGAATCGGACGAGAGAACGGACCGCGCCGCTGGAGGCAGCGGGCGCATCAGTCGCCGACACCCCGGCCGCCCTGGCCGCCGCATGCGACATCATCATGATGTGTGTCTCCGACACCCCGGATGTCCGGGAAGTCACCCTCGGCGACAACGGTCTCATCCACGGGCTCGGTGCCGGGAAGTTGATTGTCGACCATTCAACCATCAGCGCTTCGGCCACCCGGCAGCTGGCTGAGGCGGTGGCTGCAACCGGTGCGTCCTGGGTCGATGCCCCGGTGAGCGGCGGCAGCGAGGGTGCCGAGCGAGGCACCCTGGCCATCATGGTCGGGGGCGATCCCACCGATGTCGAGCGGGCCAGGCCCTTCATGGAGGCATACGGGACCAGCATCACCCATGTCGGACCGGTCGGTGCCGGGCAGATGGTCAAACAGGTCAATCAGGTGCTCGTGGTTGTCAACGGACTCGCCGTATCCGAGGCACTGCTGCTCGCCAAGGCCGGCGGGCTCGACCTGGACGCAACCATCGAGGCGGTCAAGGGCGGCGGCGCCGGGTCGTGGATGCTGGCCAACCGGGGACCGCAGATCATCGACCGCGACTGGCGGCCCGGGTTCACCATCGACCTCCAGCAGAAGGATCTCCGTCTTGTCCTCGAGTCGGCCGACGAACTGGCGGTGCCACTACCCGCAACCAGCCTGGTCTTTCAGATGTACCGGGCGCTGCAGCGCCGCGGTCTCGGCGGCGAAGGCAACCACGCCCTGGTCAAAGCGCTGGAAGAGATGGCGGGCCTGGAGGTCACGAGGGAGTAGAGCCCAACTACCCCACTCGGATTGGTGGATCTGCCCGGGAAGGAATGGGTCGTCTGCATCCCGCGTGACGGAACTGCGCATCAGCCGGGTGTGACCTGAGGATTCTTGAGTGACGTGTCGACAATCCGGTCGGCTCAAGGTTCTATATGAGTGAGACGTTGGCTGGAGGAACGCTGCAGAACATCGAGGCTCCTTCGTCGGAGTTCACTCGGTTCGTCAAGGAGGCCGAACCGCGCCTCTCCTACGCATTCTTTGCGGCCTACGGTGCTGAGGTAGGGGCGGAGGTGACGTCTGATTCGTTGGCCTACGCGTGGGAACACTGGAACCAGATTCGGGAGATGGAGAATCCGAGCGGATATCTGTTTCGGGTGGGGCAGAGTAAGGCCCGTTGGTATC
>Ga0307423_1002031_pt1 | contig 11642 bp, 9 predicted proteins | sample SalMarWE160310MG_FD_202154 | JGI IMG/M metagenome (GOLD analysis project Ga0307423, IMG submission 202154) | Salt marsh sediment microbial communities from the Plum Island Ecosystem LTER, Massachusetts, United States - WE1603-10 | ecosystem: Environmental > Aquatic > Marine > Intertidal zone >...
CCGGGCGTTTACCTTATGAAGGATGCGCGAGGGCACATTCTGTACGTCGGAAAGGCCAGGGATCTGAAGAAACGGGTCGGGGCCTATTTCCGGGAAGCAGGCCCGAAGGATTTAAAAACGAGCCTGCTGGTCGGAAAGATTGCAGATGTTGACACCCTTGTAACCAACACGGAAAAAGAGGCCCTGATCCTTGAGTCAAATCTGATCAAACGGCATCGGCCCCGCTATAACGTGATTCTGAAGGATGACAAACGTTATCCCTGTCTCCGCCTTGATATCAAAGGCGCTTATCCGAACCTGACGATCGCTCGCAAGATCCAGAAAGACGGCGCCCTCTATTTTGGTCCTTTCCCGTCAGCCGGTGCCGTCCGGGAAACGCTGCGAGTCATTCACAAGACTTTCAAGATCCGCAAGTGCAGGTCCGGCAAGGTGAAGCCCCGTCAAAGGCCGTGCCTCAATTATCAAATGGAACTCTGTCTGGGCCCCTGCAGTCGGCCCGTATCTCCGGAGGCCTACGCGCAGGCCGTCGAAGAAGTCATCATGTTTCTCAAGGGAAGGACGCCTGAGCTCATCCGGCAAGTGAGGCAACAGATGGTCGCTGCTGCCGAGGCAGAGGATTTTGAAGCGGCAGCTGTTTACAGGGACAGATTATTTGCCATCGAAAAAACCCTCGAAAAGCAGGTGGCCTCGACCGCGGACTTCAGAGACCGGGATGTTGTGGGGATGGCCCGGGAGGGGACAGCGGCCCTTGTCATGGTCCTGTTTATCAGGGGCGGGTTCCTGCTGGGAAACCGGCCTTTTTATTTCTCCGAGACGGTTTTGTCTGATGCCGAGTTGAGGACTTCGTTTATCAAGCAGTATTACGAAAAGGCCCCCTTCATCCCGGAAGAGATTTTGCTGGCGAAACTGCCTGAGGACAGGCTGCTCCTCGAGGAATGGTTAAGTGATCAAAAAGGGGAAACAGTTCGAATGATCGCGCCCCAGAGGGGGGAAAAGGTCAGGCTTGTCCAAATGGCGGACCAGAATGCTGCAAAAGGCTTGAAGGAGCAGCTCGACGCTGATACGGATGAAGGCATTCTTCTGGACCGGGTTCAAAGACGACTGGATTTGGGGCGGCGCCCCGACCGCATAGAGTGCTTCGATCTTTCCCATCTGAGCGGGAGTGAGGGCGTTGGCAGCATGGTTGTTTTTGAAAAGGGAAAACCGAATCCGGAGGGATTTCGCAAATACCGGATCAAGGTTTCAGCGGGCGCAGATGACTACGGCAAGTTGAAAGAGGTTCTCGAACGCCGTTACGGAAAGGTCGATGCGCAGAATCCGCTCCCGGATTTGCTCATGGTTGACGGAGGAAAAGGACAGCTCAACATTACGGTAGCTGTGCTGAAAGCTTTACGGCTCTATGGTTCGTTTGACGTGATCGCCATTGCGAAAAAAGATCCTGAACGCGGTGAGACGCAAGATAAACTGTTTAAGCCGGGTCGAAAGAACCCCTTAGGCCTCAGAAAGGATCCAGCCGTTCTTCTTTTTCTGCAAAGGATCCGGGATGAAGCTCACCGTTCAGTCATCACGTATCATCGCAAGCGCCGGATGATGACATACAGACGATCGGTCCTGGAAGAGATCCCCGGTATCGGGGAGACGCGAAAAAAACATCTTCTGAAGTATTTCGGCAGTCTGAAGCGTATCAAGGCGGCTTCTGTCGAAGAACTTGCCTCAGTGCCGGGCATGACGACCATGGCCGCTGAGGCCGTCTTTGAGGCCTTGAGAGGGAAGGGTGAAGATTCCATCTTGGCGGGGCGGCGGGGTTAGCGTATTCCTCAGTCCGTGCTTTTCCATGAAGCAGTTTTGAAAAAATAATCACGTCTCTTCTCAAGGCGAATGCCGCAACAATTAAAAGCACGAAAAAAAACACAAAAACTTTCGTGTCTTCGTGATAAATTCCTTTAGTTTTTGGTCTTGGGCTTAGTGATCTGGGTCACAAAGAGTAATTTCCTTATGATACCCCGTCCGCTTGTCGAAGATCCCATCTTGGCTGGGCGGCGGGGAGCTCCATTTGATCGGCACCACGATGATCTTATCTCACAGATATAAATTCATTTTTATCAAGACCAATAAGACGGCTGGAACAAGCCTGGAAATAGCGCTTTCAAAGTACTGCGGGGAAAGGGATGTGATTACGCCCATATCGCCGGAGGACGAAAGGATCAGACGAGAGCTTGGCTGCAGGGGGCCGCAGAATTGTCCCATACCCTTTTCACAATACACCTTAAGGGACTGGGGACGGCGCGTTTTTCTCGGAAAGAAGTTGCAGTTTTACAATCACATGGGTGCCCGGGAGATAAAGCGATTCGTATCTGAAGGTGTATGGGATGAATATTTCAAGTTCTGCTTTGAACGAAATCCCTGGGATCGGGTTGTTTCCAGGTACTACTGGGTCCTCCAGAATGAACCGAATCTTTCCATTTCCGACTTCATCAAGCATGGCGGGGCTGACATGAACAAAAAGAGGGGATTTCAACTTTATACCGTCGGCGGGAAAATAGTCGTCGACAAGGTCGCCCTTTATGAGAATCTGGATCAGGAACTGGAAGAAATCGCCATTCGTTTGGGTCTTCCGGAGAAACCGGTTCTTCCTCAGGCAAAATCGGGGTACCGGAAAGACAGAAGGCATTACTCAGACCTTCTGAGTGATGAAGACAAAGCGGTTGTATCCAGGCTGTTTGCAGAAGAGATTGCCTATCTTGGCTATGAATACTGACTGGTTTCCATCCAGAAATGGCTCTTTTTCCCCCGAGTTGCGTTCTCCGCGGGTTTTTTGCCTGCGACGTACGAAAAGTACGCCTCGGCGTAAACCCTTGTGCGGCCTTACTCAGAGAAAAAACTGCTCATTTCTGGATTGGAACCCTTCGACGGTGTCCACTCTCTTTGACCGGATTCGCGGATGGGCAGTAACTGGTGTCCACCCATAAGCGGTCGGGAGCTTCTGCTCAGAAGGCTCCCAGCTGGCAAGGCTTAATCCGGATTCCCATGGCCTCACACGCCTCGCTGACTTTCATCTTGTGAATGCTGAAACTATCGGCAATTTCCCATGCGGTTAGACATGGCAAACGATCGTCGATGCGTCCCGCCAGAATCGCTGATCTCAGGGCCGCCGCGACCGCCTTGGCCGGTTTTATGATTTTCTTCCGGGGGCCGTAGCCAAACAAGCCGAGCTGGCACTTCACCAACCGTACCTCCAACAGATCCGCAGCACGCCCCACCGACGCCGGCGCCACACCGCACGCTTTTCCTATGTCAAACGCCACCGCGCACGGAAGCTCACGATCCCGGGCCCGTTTCAGGACAGCATGTCTCAATTCAGGATCCAGAACCGCCTGAGACCCATGCTTCCCGGCAAAAGACCCCTTTCCCTTGTCGCTCATGAGACCGGCTCCATCCTCCTTAGGGTCATGGCTCTATTTGCACAAAACGGGATCCTCTTATCTTTAGAAGATAGATCTGTTTATCCGCGTCCCCGTTTTCGTCAAAGGCGGTCAGTCCGGTCACCCCAGGAAAGTCTCTGAGATTCAAAAGCGCCCGCTTGAGTCCGATTCTGGATCGGACGTCCGGGCGGTTGACCAGTTCAAAAAGAATTCGAGCCGTATCGTATGCCTGTGCCTCTATAAACCCCGGAGACACACCAAAAATCTCTATGAACCGCTTCACAAAGTCTTGGACCCGAGGCGTGTCGCTGTCCGCGAAAAAGCCATCGGGTACAATAGCGCCCTGAACATAATTTCGGGCCGTTTCAATCAGCTTGTCCGAATGCCAGAGATTGGTCCCCAGGAGAAGAACGTTGTTGACGTCGTAAAACGGGAGCTGCGGGGCAATGAGAGCGACTTTTTCGTAGCTGTCGGGGATGAAGACGGCTCCGAAATCAACAATCGGTTTGAGTTCCTTGTCCTCACCGCCGTCCGGGGATTGATGTTTCCTGGGTGCGATCTCGTCCGGAGGTTCAGTGGGATTCTCTGTAAGGCCGTCCGCGGCTTCTTCTGTAGTTTCTTCCCCCGGCGGTTCCTCTACTCGCGGATAGAATAGACCTACCAGCTTCTTGATGGGCTCAGCGAAATCCATTTGTTCCGGTTCATACGATTCAATGCCCACGATCTCCCCGCCATGCATGATCAACCTGTCCCAGAATTCGTTCATAAAGGAGATCCCATAGGGTTCGTCCGGATAAAGGACGGCAAACTTTCTGATTCCGAGATCTTCCACCGCATATCCTACAACGGCCTTGACCTGCAAAGAGGCCGTGAGAAAGTTCCGAAAAACATAATCCCCGACTTTGGTCATGTCCGACTTCTGGGTCAGGGTGATGATCGGAACCTCAAGGGCCTGTGCTCTAAAGGCGGCTGACTCTGATGTAATCATGGGGCCGATGATACCGATGACGTTGTCCTGGAGGGCCAGGCTTTCAACCGCCAGGACGGCTTCACTGAAGTCTCCCTTGGAATCCCTGATAAGCAATTCGACCGGAGACCCATGGCCTGGTGTGTTAAATTCGCTAAGCGCCAGCTCAATGCCCGTCAAAGCCCGTCTGCCAAAGGTTTCATAAGCTCCGCTCAGAGGAAGGATGCAACCGATGGAGAAGCGATCAACCAAAGCCCTTGATTGTATCGTCTCTCTGAGCGTTTCGGCACTCTCAAGTTCTTCGTGGTCCGGAAAGAGGCGGACAAATTCGGAGAGCGCGTGCAGCGCCTCGTCGTTGCGGTCTTCCGAGGCATAGACCTTTGCCAGCTGAAGGCGAAGATCACCACCGAGCGCCCCTTCTCCATACTGCTTAATGAGGGAATTCAATTCTGATTCCGTCAGAGACGGGATGAGCGCTTTGACATTGCCCAGGATATCCGAACGCTCGCGTTCCGGGGCAAGCTGGTAGGCCTTCATGTAGCTCCCGACGGCCTCTTGGCATTGCCCTGCCGCACTGTAACCGTGTCCCATGAGGTTGTATATGCGAATCTTTTGGGGGGTGGTCGGTGCGTATCTTAATGCCAGGCCCGCATATTTGACGGCCTCCGCATATTTTTCCTCCTGATAGTAGGTGAGGATGATGCTGAACCTGGCATCTGCAGCCAGAGAGCTTTCCGGGTGCTCATCGAGGAGACGGTAAAAAGCCTGACGAGACAGCGTATAACTTCCCAGGTTCATCTGAATCGTACCGATCTTCATGAGGATCGTGTCCCCATGTGGCCCCCTTGGAAAACGTTCAAGATGATCCTGGTAAATAGTCAAGGCTTCCTGGTAGGCCTGCCTCTGGGAGAGTTCTTCTGCTTTCTGCAGGCGTTCGGCTTCTAGAGGGGGCAGGGCCGCCTCCTTGACCGATACCGGTATGCGGGCACAGGCCGAGATCACGAGCAGGACAACCATGAGAGGGGTCAGCCCGCCCCGGAACGCCTTCAGCCCGCGGTTGAGAAATGGGAACAACAAAGGGATACCTTTCGGGATTGAAGATCCCTGCAGCCCCGCTTTACGGGATCTTCGACAAGCTGCAGGGCTATCGCTCGCTGTTGCGGTTCAGTCGGTGATGGCATTGGTCTACCAAAACACGGTTGCTTTGTAAATGGGTTAGGTGTAAGAGTTTTTTTGGGGATATGTGTCACGGACTTTAACCTGCCTGCAGGGGAGGTGTGACGTGGAAGAGGAAGAAATCGGAAGGGTGGAGAAGTTTTTTGCCAAGCCAGGTGTTGCCGCGGTTGAAATAACCGCCGGTGTTCTCAGGATCGGTGACAAGGTCCACTTTAAAGGCCATACAACCGATTTTGAAGATACCATTGCGAGCATGGAGGTCGAAAATCAGGTTATCCAGGAGGCCAAGGCCGGGGATGTCATCGGCATGAAAGTCAAAGACCGGGTCAGAGAACACGACCTGGTCTATAAGATTCTGTAAGGTTTTATAGAAGGCCGGCCGCCCCGGGACATCCTATTTTGGTCTTGACACAGAAACCTCCTTTTGTTATCGTCCGACACCTTTGAGGAGGGTGATTCTGGCTTATGTCTGCTAAAAGGGGATATAAAGTTTTCTACTGGTGGTGGCAGGCCGCTATATGAGTCTGCCCACCGGCGTGCCACTATAGAAATGACAAGGTGAGTCGTGGGCAAGAGAAATCTTCCCATGGCTCAGATATGCAGTGAAAAAAGCCATGGGTCTATGCCATGGCTTTTTTGTTGAGGGTTCATCCTGCTGTGTAACGTTTTATGTTTCAACTGCAAATGAGAGGGAATCTAAGAAAGGGACCCACCCTTTTCGATGAGAAAAACGTCAGAAGGAGGAGATGCTATGGAACAGGTTAAGGTATTCTTAGACGAGCGTGAAATTCCGAGGCAGTGGTACAATATTTTGGCTGACATGCCAACCCCGATGAGTCCTCCCCTACATCCGGGGACAGGACAGCCGGTTGGCCCTGACGACCTCGCCCCGGTTTTTCCCATGAATCTGATCGAGCAGGAGGTCAGTCCCGACCGCTGGATCGATATCCCCGGGGAGGTTCTGGAAAAGTATCTGATCTGGAGACCCACGCCGCTTGTCCGGGCCGTCCACTTCGAAAAACTGTTAAATGCCCCTGTCAAGATCTATTACAAAAACGAAGGTGTGAGTCCTCCGGGCTCTCACAAGCCGAACACAGCTGTGCCCCAAGCCTACTACAACAAGGTTTTTGGGATCAAGCGACTTTCCACCGAAACCGGCGCGGGCCAATGGGGGAGTGCCCTGAGCATGGCGTGCCAGATGTTCGGTCTTGAATGCCGGGTCTTCATGGTGCGGGTGAGCTATGATCAAAAGCCGTACCGGCGTCTCATGATGATGACCTGGGGTGCCACGTGTATTCCCAGTCCAAGCGATCAGACCCACGCAGGCAGAAACGTCCTGGCCGAGCATCCCGACTCTCCGGGGAGTCTGGGAATCGCCATCAGTGAAGCCATCGAAGACGCGGTAACGGGTAAAGATTCCCGTTATTCTTTGGGAAGCGTTCTGAACCATGTTCTGTTACACCAGACCATCATCGGCTTGGAAGCCCAGAAACAGCTTGAAAAGATCGGCGTGTACCCTGATGTGGTCATCGGCTGTGCGGGCGGCGGGAGCAACTTCGCAGGACTGTCCCTTCCCTTTGCAAGGGATAAGATTCATGGAAAGGATGTGTCGATCGTGGCGGCCGAGCCCACCTCATGTCCGACCATGACGCGGGGTCCCTTTGCCTATGATTTTGGAGACACCGCCAAGACGACTCCGCTGTTAGCCATGTACACCCTGGGCCATGATTTTGTGCCTGCGCCCATCCATGCAGGCGGCCTCCGATACCATGGTATGGCGCCCATCATCAGCCATCTGGTCAAGGAAAAGATTATAGAAGCCCGAGCCTATGACCAGTTGGAGACCTTTGAGGCGGGTGTGAAATGGGCCCGCACTGAAGGCTATATATCAGCCCCCGAAACGAACCACGCCATTGCCGCCGTTATTCAGGAGGCAATGCGGGCGAAGGAGGAAGGAAAAGAAAAAGTCATCCTCTTTAACTGGAGCGGCCACGGATTGGTGGATCTTGCGGCTTATGATGCCTATCTGTCGGGCAAGCTCACGAAGTATGCGCTACCCGAGGAGGAAATTAAGAGGTCCCTCAAGGCGATAGAAGGACTGCCAAAACCGTAAGAAGCAATCAAATTGCGGTATAAACTATAAGACATAAGTCTATGCAGTCCGACGAGTACGATCATTTAGAAATCAGATGTCCCAGGCTGGGTGGGGAGGTCGTCTTCGCTTACTGTAAAAAGGAGAGCGGCGATCTCCCCTGCCCGCGTATTCTCATTTGCTGGCAACCATACTTCCCCGTTGAAGCCTACCTGAGAAAGCAGCTGAGCCAGAGCGAGTGGGGTCGTTGTTTCAACCGACCACCCAAGGAGAAGGTGACCACCTTGATCGAGTTGATTGAAGCGGCGAAAAAAAGGAGCGGTCATTCGGACTAGGGTCGTATCCTATCTAATTGATTTTGGAAGATAGTATGACGGTATCGCAGACTTTGGTTAAGGGTAAGTGTACCAACCATCAGGTGCTTGCGCTTCCTTTGCTTTCTTTTTTTTCTTTGACTCTCCCCTCAAACAGTTCTTGTCTTTCCGGACAAGGGCACAGAGGTTAGGGTTATCAATTTCTCTGCAGTTCTTATGGTCATACAGAGGGCACTCTGGATATTCCTTTGACAAAATCTATCCGCCTTTGCAGAAGACCAGGGGCTTTCCCGTAGGGCTCCATCCTCGTTCCCTGGCCATAAACTGTCCCCTTTATGGCCAAATTTGACGCTTCGTTTCACCAAGCGCTTTTGACAAAAATCCGCAAAATGGGCCCGAACGAGGTTTTGAAATGGCTTCTAATCAAAAACCACAGAGGCTTCGTAAAGCGGCATCAGCACCTCAAACAGCCGAGCAATATCATCAGCGATCTCGGCACCGCGTGGCACGACCTCGTCTTTTTCAACGATCTTGGCAATCTGCAAATCCACCCAGGTGCTGTCTGTCAGGCTGCTTAGGAAGTCAGCCAGAGATTCGATCTCTTGCTCGCGGCCTTCATTCGACAAGCACCATTTTTCTCCAGCCGGCATGATGGTCCCGGCAAAGGCGCCCTCCTCCTCGATGTCGCAAACTGAGAAATCATGTTCGGATACGACTTTGTTAAGCCAAGATTCGTTCTCGGCGTCTCTCAGCCACTCAATGAAAGCATTCCAGTCATCTCTGCCACTTGTTGCCTCGTTGGATCGCCCGATGGAAAGGCCACAATGGAGACAGTCTTCATCGAGTCGGGCAAAAAACTTTGGCTGGAGCCTGACGTCACTGTGTTGCCGGTGATTAAGATCGGCCCAGTAAATCTCGGAAAGCCCGTACCTTGGCCATGATGTAATGTCAAATTTGCCTGAGTTTAGGCGAACGGCCACCGCACCGCCCAGACTGTCACAATGGCGCCAAGTTGCCCCTGTACCGTCTTCGGAGAAATCGTCTTCTTTCAAGCCTTCAAATTTACTGAGGTACTCCGGGAGCTGTGCTTTTTTGGATTTCCCGCCTTTTTTGCCTCTTATCAGTGCCAGTTGATGGCGCATCCGCTCAATAATTCGGTTTTGCTGAGCTACAGTGGTCGTAGCCTCCTCACCACTCTCCCAGCAGATACGTATGGCATCTCTGCTAACCGCAAGAACTTTAAAAGCTCCCTTCATGTTCTCGTGTTCCTCGCCAATCTTAAATGCGATATCAGTCATCAATACAGACCTCCTTGCCGACTCCCTTTTTCAGCAAGAGCCGGCTTTGTCAACGGTCATGGGTGAAAATCTCTCGGTCGGGCCTCTAAAGTCCAAACATCGTGGAATGTCCAGCCTTGCCCAAGATGGAAGTTCTTACCATTTAGGCAAAGACTCGCAGAAATAAAAAAGGCATCTCGCCTTATCTTGACGAGATGCCTGTGTTGATCGAACAGCTCCAGACTAAACCCTAGTAACGTTCTGTGCCGAAGGTCCTTTGGCACCCTGTTCTATGTCAAAGGTCACCTGGTCACCCTCAGCAAGGGTCTTAAATCCAGACCCGCTAATGGCGGAGTGATGAACGAACACATCGTCACCACCCTCCCGCTCGATGAAGCCAAATCCCTTGCGGTCGTTAAACCACTTTACGATTCCTTCTTGCATAGCGACTGTCCTCCTTTCTTCATTCTTTCGTACTGCTTGTCAGGGACTCTTCTGGAAGACGCTACCAAACCGCATCGCTACGATGAAAGATCGATTTTTAAGCGGATTCTAAAACAGGGGTCCTAATTCGCGTACTAGATCCATCTCCATGACATAAAAAAATCATGGAAAGTAATATTGGACCGATGCACCATGCTAAACCCGGGCTTCTTGTATGTCAAGGGAAAACTCAGACCCATCTTGCCCTCACGGAGAAATTGCGATATTGTCACAATATGAAACCTATAGTCGCTATTCTCGGGCGTCCCAATGTGGGCAAATCCACGCTGTTTAACCGGATGACCCGTTCCCGAAATGCCCTGGTGGATGACTTTCCGGGTGTCACCCGAGATCGGAACTACGGGGACGTTGAATGGGATGGCACCTCCTTCACCATCGTCGATACGGGCGGTTTTACGGATCTTGAGTCGGAGGAATTGGGGCCCCTGGTCAGGCATCAGGTCATGGTGGCCATCGAGGAGGCCGATGCCTTGGTCCTGCTTTTGGATGGCCGGCAAGGGTTGACGCCGATCGATGGCGATCTGGTTCAACGATTACGTCAATCGAATAAACCCGTTTTCTATACGGTCAACAAGATCGATGGGCCTCGCCAAGAATCGTCCCTGTCTGAGTTTTCTGCCCTTGGTGTTGAACCGCTCTATCCGGTGTCTGCCGAACACGGATACGGTCTCCATGACTTGATGGATGCGTTGACGGCGAGCTTGCCTCGAAGTCTGCCGGAACGCCCGCCCGATCGAATCAGGCTCGCCGTGGTGGGCCGCCCGAACGTGGGGAAATCTTCGCTGATTAATCGCCTCAGCGGCGATGAACGCCTGGTGGTGAGTGATGTGCCCGGTACGACCCGGGATGCGATTGACATCGTATGCAAGGTCAACGGAAAAGACTATCTCCTCATTGATATGGCCGGCATTCGAAAAAAGGCCCGGGTCAAGAAGAAGCTGGAAAAGTTTTCCATCATTAAGGCGCTCAGGAGTCTCGACCGGTGCGACATTGCTCTGATCATGATGGATGCCGTCGAAGGGGTGACGGATCAGGATGCGAGCATTGCAAGTTACGCCGTTGAAAGGGGGCGCGCCTGCATCATTCTGGTGAACAAATGGGACCTGATTGACAAAGATCAGGTGACCAGTAAAAAGTATGTGGCCGCCATGAGAGAGCGCCTCAAATTTCTGCAATTTGCGCCGGTATTGACCATTTCCGCGCTTACCGGGCAGCGTATCCTTAAGATTTATGAGTGGGTGGAAACCGTTTACGAGCAGTACACCAGGCGCATCAGTACCGGAAAATTGAACAGGGTGTTTGGAGCCATTGTGAGCCGCCATCCGGCACCCGTGTATCGCAGGAGACGCGTCAGGTTTTACTATGCCACGCAGGTCGTATCGTCCCCACCCACATTTGTCTGTTTTGTCAACTATCCGGAAGGGGTCAATGGTTCATACGAGCGGTATTTAACCAACGCACTCAGAGAAGCCCTCAGCCTGGACCTGACGCCGATCCGGTTGCTTTTCAGAAAACGGGAAAAGAACGTTATCACGAAGACACGCAAGAAAGAAGATCCGAAGAACAGGTCAAGAATCACGAAAACACGAAAAAGTGAAAACACGAAAGATTGAAAGCACGAAAAAAACAAGAACTTTCGTGTCTTCGTTCTTTCGTGCTTTCGTGACAGAGGCATTTTTGGGGATTTCCGTTTGTTCGGGTTAGCCTGCCGAAGGCGGACAACGGGGAGAGGCGCTGAGAAGGATGGACCTGTTCGACCAACCTGAAAAAGACACAGAGGGGATTGCCCGTCCGCTGGCAGACCGGATGCGACCCAAAAGGCTCGAGGACTTCGTGGGCCAGAGCAAGCTGCTGGGCAAGGGGAGTTTGCTTCGTCGGGCCATCGAAGAG
>Ga0307423_1002032_pt1 | contig 11641 bp, 10 predicted proteins | sample SalMarWE160310MG_FD_202154 | JGI IMG/M metagenome (GOLD analysis project Ga0307423, IMG submission 202154) | Salt marsh sediment microbial communities from the Plum Island Ecosystem LTER, Massachusetts, United States - WE1603-10 | ecosystem: Environmental > Aquatic > Marine > Intertidal zone >...
ATCAAATCCGATTGCCGTTCGTATTCTTTTAATGGCTTCTATCTCTACATTTTCGTATTACTGAACTAATATGAAGAAGAAGAATGTGGCAGCTCATGGGCTTGTCACGGGCTCGCGCACCGCACATTTCCACATGACGTTCTGAGGCTTAACTTCTGAGTTCGGCCGAGATCAGGTGTACCCTCAGCACTATGGCCGCCATCAAGATGTTGGTTTTTCATGTTTGGTTTTAAGCATTACTCTCCGACAGCTCTTTTTTCTTAGACCGAGCCTGGGAGAGAAACGCGCTGACATCATCATCCCAGGTTCCATCATCTTTCAAGAGACGCTGGTAGAGATTTGATGTATATCTTCGAAAGGTGGTAGGTCGCATACAACGGATATTGACATCGTGTTCGATTCCTTTAGAGGTCAGTTGGGACGCAATAGTATACACAGATTCTTCAGGAAGCCTAGAGAGTATTATTGCATTCTCACCCGTATCATCCAATCTTGCATACGCTGTAGGTGTGTTTTTCATAAAACTAGAAACAAGAGAATACACTTTTTCACTTCTTCCATGAGCAATTATTGATATTGACACCAAGCTTCTATCAGACACCTCGTATGTCAATTTCATGATGTTTCGCTTAGTGAGATTTGATATCAATTGACGTCCCTTTCTTTCACTGCATCCCCAGTTTGAAAGGAATTCAGGTATTTCTAAAAATGATAATTCTACTCCCTCGGCAACTAAATCGATAACTTTCACTTCTTCTGTTGTAAGGTGATAGATTTCAGATGCAGGGTTTCCGCCATATTGCTTCCTTAGATTTCTGATAGATTCCCTCTTCTCTAATGAATCAACTAACTTTTCTGGTAGAATATTCCATTTTCCTAGTCTAGCATCATACAGATTTAGATTTGATGCTCGGGCAGACCAAGCTACATGCGTTATACTTGGAAGTGCACGCTTAATTTGTTCAACTACAGAGATAGGTACAAGCATTACCTGCATATGTGGAGTATTTTCTCCAATACTTCCCAAACGAGCTATGAATTTCATATGTCTGTGAGACCATCTATAGGCTGCTCCAAGGTAAATGAGCTCTGCTAATCCTAGCGATGAGGGACTAATGTGTCCATATACACGGAGCCCATGCATCATTTCCGCAAATCTCTGTTTCCATGCCTTTCTTGTTCTTTTAGCATTTGTTCTTGTTGTTGGCAAACTAAGTACCACTTTATTTGTATTATTCAAAGTCTGAGCAGTGTTGATCACGATTTGTTGCCAGTTAGGGAAATGTTCTGCACACTTTTGACTAAAAAGCAACCACGGATAATCCTTAATCGAATCGGAAACAGCTCGTTTTGGAAAATCGAGCTGCCCTCTTTCAGCCAGTGTCATCAACTTGACATAAGATGGCCAATCAGTTCCATCTATCAGATGCATTAAGTGTCCAAGCAGTAACGTTTCTAATACCGTTGTTGAAGAGAACTGGTATGAGTATGTTAAAGGATCTTCCTTGGGAATTTTCCCTTCTATTACATATGCAAGAAAAGCCATGAGTTCGTTCCGAATAGGTTCTGGGAATGTTGATGGAACTAACTCGGTTAGTGTGTCTCTCATTGTTTTTCCTAGTTTCAGGTTGGGTACTGATACATCTCTAAGCAGTTTCGTTAGTTTCGGCCAAGATGGTGCGGGTTTATCTAAGATACCTAATATATCATCCATCGATTTTGCTCGATTCTTTGCTGCTTCCATGAAGAGGGCTTGTCTAATCCTATAATCTTCCACCATAGAAAGTGATTCAGCTTCATATGGTTGAATCACATTCATTTCATATATTTGACCTGTCAGAGGATTACTAATGAAGAGTAAGAATTGCTCACTACCTTTTATTCCCTGAATAGTGTAGAGTGCATTCTCTTTGCCAGCTTGTAGTCTTCCATAAAATCCTGCAGTTGAAGGAGGAAAAATATCTTCTAAGAATTGCACTCCTTTGTCGGTGTACGGATGTTGAATAATTTGATTTGGCTTTAGAAGCACTCTATATCTTGTATTAAGAGGTTTAGCTACACTTTGTCCTTTCTCATCAAGGGATACTACAGTTTCAATCTCATAAAAAATGGTTTTATCAGATCTGCTACCTGAGAGTATCTTTCCTGAATGCAATGATACAATCACATCATCAAGACGAAACTCAAGATCTCCAATTTCACACTCTTCTGATGATATCCAAACTTTAACAGGGAGTGTATTAGAGAAACCCATTCAAAGAGGCACCTGATGAGTACTTCAGTTAGAGGTATATTAATCCATTTTTGGATTACATTCACAATGAGAACTCTTGTTTTGAAAGTAAATTTCACTAAAAATAGATGGAACCGTCTCTAGAAAAGAGACGATTACCACATGAATCTGAAAAAATAGAGTTCACCATGGTTCATTATCACTTGGTTCGCCGCTAGGTCGCATTCTTTTATCACACTCACCTAATGATGGTGTAGCCATCTACGAGGTCACATTCTCTAAGAGAGTGACAAATACGTAGGTTACAATCGTCAAATTCCTGCAAGATTGAGGAAAATTGTTAATGAATTACTGGGTTATTTATTAGGCACTAAGAATTACAAATCATACTATAACAGACTGAAATTCGTGAAAATGCATCCACCGGGTTCTTTGATACAATTAACAAAAACTTCTTAACTCAACTCCTCTGTTTCACTCTCAGCCATGGGGACGTGGCCTAGATCCTAACTCGTTCCGAGTTGGGTGGGTTTTCCGGTATGGTAACGGGCTCCAGATCTGGGCTCATTTCGAGCCTTGAAGACACGGGGTCAAAATCTGACCGTTGTCACCGAAGACACTCGTCGATCGGGAGTTCAAATCTCCCCGTCCCCACCATTCTTTTTCAAAAACATTTATCTCGTCGCTATTGATGTCATTATAATTCGAGGGATTAGTATATGGGAGATAAATATCCAATTACACGTAGAGAAAACATTGTAGAAGAGATTCATGGAGTCGAGATTGAAGATCCGTACCGCTGGCTTGAAGACTCGTCCTCAAGTGAGGTAAAAGAGTGGTTTGAGGAGCAGAATAAATTGACCTCTTCAATCATTGGTCAGTACTTGGGAGGAGATATTGTAAAGAAGCGATTGTATGATTTGTTCCTGTATGACTATATCGAACCTGCAGGCTTTCAGATTATAACTACATCAGCTGGGCCTAGATTCTTCTATTTCTTTAGGGCTGCAGGAAAGAGTCAACCTTCACTCTGTTATCAAGATGGAGTGCAAGGTAAGAGAATCACACTCTTTAATCCACTTGATGAGTCCAAAAAGGCACTTGTATCGATTGATTGGTTTAAAGCTAGTAGTGATGGAAGTCTGGTTGCATACGGAATATCAGAAGGCGGTACAGAGAAGAGCGTTCTATACGTGATGAATGTTGAAAAGAAAAAAATCCTTACAGAAAAAATCCCTCAGACTAAGTGGTGTGAACTTGTCTGGTTGAAGAATATTGGTTTTTACTACAGCAGATACCCATTATCAGGTACAGTTTCTCCTGAGGATGAGAACTACTACCATCATGTCTACTACCATAATCTTGGGGATGACTATACTAAAGACGTAAAAGTATTTGGTAATGGGCGACTAAAGACAGAACATCCAATACTCTCAATTAATGAGAATTGTACACTTCTTGCAGTATGTAGTTACCGTTTCATTAGCTCGGATATTCATGTTGCTCATGTAAATTCAGAAGAACCTAATTCATTAGACTTCATTCCTATTATTGAATCTGAATCAGCTACAAGTATACCTTCAATGTATGGAAATCAATTAATCATACTTACTCAAATTGATGCACCAAATGGTCAGATTCTGCAATATGATCTGTCAAACTTCCCATATGATGAAAAGATACCAGATGGAAAAATAGTGGTAAAAGAAACTGATGGTGTAATTTTTAGTAGCGAGTACAACAAATTTGTCGTATTTACTGGCCGCATCGCTGTGATAGAAGATAAGAATGCTTCAAGTTCCTTGAAGATTTATAATATCGAGTCAGGTAAACTTGCAGAAGATGTCGGTTTCGATTCTCATGTGACACTCTATCAACTATTAGGATCTGCAGGAAGTGATACGTTTTACTATAGCCTAGGGAGCTTTTTCTATCCAGACTCACATTACTCCTACTATAATGGTGAATCCCATCTTCTTTACAAGCCAAGGCTTGACATAGATCCTACATTGTTTCAATCTAAACTGGTCTGGTACAAGTCAAAAGATGGCACGAAAGTTTCAATGTTTATCTTATCGAAAAGAGATACGGAGGTTTCTGCAGAAACACCTGTCACACTTACGGGATACGGTGGATTTGACATATCACTTACCCCCGCCTTCGCTCAGCAAACTGTTGCGTGGGTTGAGCAAGGTGGTGTAGTAGCAATCGCCCATCTTAGGGGTGGCGGAGAGTACGGACAGAAGTGGCATCGTGCTGGAAACCGTGAGAACAAACAGAATGTCTTTGATGATTTCATTGCTGCCGCTGAATGGCTAGCTAACAATAAAATTGGAAGTCCTACAACTATTGCTATATCTGGTGGGAGTAATGGAGGTCTCTTAGTGGGTGCTGCGCTAGTTCAGAGACCTGATGTATTTGGAGCAGTGACATGTCATGTACCCCTACTCGATATGATTAGATATACTAATTTCCAAGTAGCAAAGACTTGGTCTCCAGAGTATGGTGACCCTGAGATTAAGGAAGAGTTTGAGTGGCTATATTCTTACAGTCCTTATCACCATGTCAAGGATGAGAAGTATCCTCCAACTCTATTGCTTACTGCTTTAGGAGATACCAGAGTAGACCCGATGCATGCATTCAAGATGGCTGCTAAGCTACAAAACACCTCTAACGAATTAGTAGCAGATAGACCGTTCTTACTACATACAGAGAGTCAAGCAGGTCATGGAGCAGGATCTCCAGTTGAAAAAACCGTTGAAATAGGGACGAAATCGTTTATTTTCAGAGCACAACACACTGGTTTGAAGATAAAGTGAAACGTAAGTCCGATCAATCCATTCATCTACTTCCATGATGGTAATAAGTCAGGAGTGTGTATTACATAGTATGACTGGACTCCATGGTATCGCAGGAATTGATGAGGCTGGTCGTGGACCAATGATAGGTCCGATGGTGATCTGTGGAATCTTGGTCGATTCACATAGACTTCATGAATTGGTTAAGATTGGAGCGAAGGATTCCAAAACACTCACCCACAAACGTCGTTTAGTACTAAGAGAGCAGATAGAGAAGATTACTTCGAAGATTGAGATAAGATCTGTATCAGCAGCTGATATTGACCGACTAAGAAAACGAACTACTCTGAACGAGATTGAGGTTATAGAGTTTGCTTCCATTGCAAAGGCTCTGAATCCTCAGGAAATCTATCTTGATGCAGCAGATGTAATAGCTGAGCGATTCGGTTCAAAGATTGGAGAATTAAGTAAAATTGCTTCGAAGGGAGCTAAAATAGTGTCAGAACATAAAGCAGATGCAAAGTACCCTATCGTGTCCGCAGCTTCAATAGTAGCCAAAGTAGAACGAGATCTCGAAATTGAGAAATTTCATGAGAAATATGGTGATTTCGGTTCAGGTTACCCGAATGATCCTAAAACGATTCAGTTTGTGAAGAGCTTGGTTCGAAATGATGAAAAACTACCTTCCATTATCAGAAAAAGTTGGGAGTCTGTTAGAAGAATTATTGTTGAAGAATCCAATAGCCAAACAAGACTGAGCATGTTCTAGGCTAGCTTCCAGACCGTTCCTCGATTATTTTCTTGAGTTCTCGTGGTTTATCAATCTCATCTAATTCAAGTTGCCTAATGACAGGGAGGTCAGCTACGCTTTCTTCACTCTGTCCTTCTTCAACGATAATTACTGCGTCAGACTCTGCAACTTTGGATACACTTTTGAGAATCTCAACGCGTTTTTTCAGGCTCCAACTCTTGATTGATCCAACGCCTGAGATTAAGGGCGGACCTTCTTCTTTTGCAGCTACGTGGAACGGAGCACGGTCAGTCCAAAGTACTTTCATCCCTAGTCGAGCAAAGAACTCGTTAACACGTACTTCCAAAACTTCTGTTGGAGTTCCCTGTCGCATGGTAGGAAGCTCTGAACGCTCTTGTAGGAGATCAATTGGTATCATCAAATCAGTTTCAAGAACTTTTTCTAGACGCTCAGCAACATCAATACTGACATCCATCTCATTCTTTTCATATGCCAAAATAGCTCTTGCTGATACTTGAATACAATCTGCAAGTTCACTAGTGGTCCTCTGTTGCTCCAGTCTTGCTTCACGTAATTTTGCTCCATCAATTGCGACCAATCTACCGCCTCGTTGTGCAAATTCTCGAGGCATCTTCTCTTCAACAATCATACCCTGAAAACTTCTGGGTGTAATGGTAGAAACGCCATGTCTCTTATAGACAACTCCTGAGTCAAGTTCTCCCTTTCTTGTCTTATCTCCTACAATCAATGGAGTGGCATTAAAGAAATGTGCTACAAATTGGAGTGCATCTGCATCCTCCTTTGTTAAAGCATCGATATTGGATAATATCTTAACGAGGAGAAGTTGTTCTCCTTTTCGGGCGACCAGATCAAAGCAGCTAGGCCTTACATCACATTGTGTGGATAAGCTAAACCCAGCCTCATCTAACTGTGAGATGATTTCTTGTGCGAGCTGAGTTCTTGCTTTTGTCAATCTCTTCAACCATCATTTAATCAGTGATGAACCCTTTTCAGCATATCTAATCGTGAAATCATGCAAATTATTTTTCAGGAGCCACTTTTTATAGAATCTTTCGAAGTAGTGAAGACTATTCCAAGGGTAGTTGTAGATGGTAACTTTTGTCTGATAATCTGAACTTGAGGTCTTGCAAGATGTTCAATCGGTTTCCATGCAGCAAGATTTTCCCATGCTAGGTCATCATATCCTAGGATTTTATGAATCATGAATAACTCAGTCTTGTTTCCGGATACCGAATGAATCCCAGGTCCCTGATCAAGTCTTCTTAGAATAACAATTGGGAGCCTGATGGATTCATGTAATTTCTTAGGAACCTCTTTGCTTAACCACTCAAGTTCTTCTACCTTGAAAACAGATTTATTACCACAACGCGTGACAAAATGTGGATTTTCCTCTTTGAGAAGGTCTACAAGACGAATTCTAGCTCGTGGTAAATGATTATTGAGTGTGTCTATTTCATGTTCCAGAAGCTTATCCATTTTGGAGTTCAAGTCATATCCTCCGTTACTCGGCAAACAATGAATCTGTGATCTTTTTCCAAGGGATCGAGATTGATATTTTCAACTATCTCTAGACCTTTATTGTCAAGCAACGCTATTTCTCTACTATATATTTCATCAAGACTCCCTGTAGAATCAATGCTTCGTGCTTTTATTGCTAACATACCCCACGCACCAAATGAACAGAAGGCCTTCAGATTCTCGTATAGAATACTAGCTTGACCCGGTTGAGCTACATCTTGATAGACCACTTCTATGGGTCCAGAAACGAGTGGAGCATACCGAGTAGGATGTCTAGCATCATCTAGAATTGGAAGTATATTAGGTCGAGCAGCAGCAAGCTGAATTAAATCTCTCACAGTTCTTTGAGAGAATTCTACTCCATAGACCACACCACTTGGTCCAATAATATCTGAACAGTGACTTATTGTAGTACCTGATGCAGCACCCAGATACAGAACCTTTGAGCCTGGTTGGATTGGCATTTCTGTCAATCCTCTCTTGATTGCAGCAGCGAGCTTGGACCTTCTTGGAGACCACAGACGAAATTCATCATCTCCGATTTTAATCAACTTCTCACCATATACACTAATTCCAGGTACAAGCGATTTAGTGGCTATTGATTGCTGATCTCTATCAGTGACCGTATATAATCCGGAGAATTTGTAACGTTCAACCTGTGCCATTATCTTCTTCCTCCTCCTCGTCTACTATTATCACGGTTGTGATCTCTCTTTGGTGGATAGTCTCGTCGTTGTTGTCTTTTCCGCTCTACTGGTTTAGGTTTAGGTGGCTTAGGCGGAGGTGCATTTGGATTTTGTTTCTTTATCTCCTCTACACGTTCCAAGAAATCTTCTCTGAGTGATGCTCCGATGTTCCTATCTGAATATGCATCTATTCGAGCCGCTATCGATAATTTCCCAGCTAATGCTCGAGCAATCTTTCCTCTCTGCCAGTAAGGCGCCGAATTAATTTCTGAAACACGATAAATGATTCCATGTTTTGGAGGATCCGCCCCTGTCTTGATAGCCCTGAATAGTGCTTTCTCAGCTCCAAACACTTGAACAGTACTTGATGGCTTGCGGGCCAAGTCTAAGAGAGAACCTGCTAGGCTAATCAGGCGCGCTCCAACAAGTGGTCCTACTAGTGCAGTAACATTTGGTGATATTTCTTCCATTACTGTAGAAACATAATCTTCGAGTTCTTTTCGAGTATTGTACATGTTATCAACAGAAATAGCAAGAACTTTGATGATGTTCAGATCAATATCTCGGAGTTCCGCTCCTATATCCCCGGGAATGGCATTCATGACTAATTCTATCGTGGATTCAGGAACACCTGCGGACACAAGCAAATCTGGCGTCATACTCTCTCTACCACTAGTTCCTTTGAGAATTCTAGCATACTGATCTTGGTCCTCTACGAGCCTGCTTAGTGATGGATGATGAACTGAATACCACTCCCGTAGTCTCATCACCAGTACGTTAATCGATTTATCAACCTCATCAATGGCATCGATTGCATTCTTTACAAGTAGGTCTTTCTCCTCGCTTGCCGCACTTACTTTTGCCTTGGAGAGTCTAATAGCGACATCTCGTCGGAACGTGGAGATTTCTTCCAGATTTTTGGAGATCCCTAATTTTGAGAGATATTCGTTTTCGTTCTCTCTAAACCATTTTGTAATCTTGTTCTCACTAACATTCACAGATAGGTTTTCAAATCGGGTGAAAGCACGAGCCAGCATCTGTTCTTCTACAAATACTTCTTTTTCACCTAGTTTCTCAATCTCAGCCGCTATTGCATCGATTACAGGTGTTACCTCACCTTCTCCTATTGCTAAGAGACAAGAAACTGCCAATCCTACATCTGGATAGACAACATGCTTTGCTACAACTTCGTTCTTCTCATCAAGTACGAAGGTTCCGAATGCTGATAGTGCGAGATAAACTGGCATAGTGAATCCGTCCAATGCTAGATAGAATCGTTGAGTAACAGTATTGCGGATAAGTCTTGCCAACTAGCTTATTACTGAAGATTATCCTTCTCAAAATAAGGTGACCACGTGAAGATTCAAGGATATTGGCTAGCATCAGGAGCCTTGGGTGTAACCGCGTCCATAATGCTTCGGGTATTGAACTCAGGAGCAGATGCAGTTGTCACAAAATCTATCGGATTACATCCTCGAAAAGGCCACCATGGCCCTGTCCTTGCTACCTCTCATGGAGGCCTCTTGAACGCAGTAGGTCTCACAAATCCCGGAATTGATGCATTTGAAGAAGAGATGCAGATACTCAGAAAAGCCAAAGCTCCAGTGATTATGAGTGTGTTTGGTGATAGTCCAGAAGAAATTGCTGTCGTTGCAGAAAAGGGTGCCAACATGGGACCTGCGGCAATCGAATTGAATCTCTCTTGCCCCCATGCAGAAATTAGTCAAATATCACACAGTCCTACTATTACAAGTGAGTATGTAAGAGCTGTAAAAAAGGTGGTTGATCTTCCAGTTTTTGCAAAACTAACCCCGAATGCGACCGACTATGTTTCAGTAGGAAAAGCCGCTGAAGAAGCAGAAGCAGATGCTATCGTAGCAATAAACACAGTCCGAGCAATGAAAATAGATATCCTTCAACAACGCCCGGTTCTAGGAAATAGATCTGGAGGACTCTCAGGCCCACCAATCTTTCCGATAGCAGTCCGATGTATCTATGACCTTCACAATGCTCTATCAATCCCTATTATAGGAGTTGGAGGAGTTTCCACTTGGAAGGATGCAGTAGAGATGCATCTAGCTGGTGCAAGTGCGATTCAGATTGGCACTGCAGTGATGGAAGATATCGATATCTTCACAAAGATCAAGAACGGTGTGAATGCATACCTCAAGGAGAGAGGCAAAAAGAACGTGAATGAGATTGTAGGTATTGCAGGGGAGGTCAAATCATGAAAATGGATGAATTGATGGGAAATCCAGTTTCAGTGCAGATATCTAGGGTCATCAGTGAAACACATCGGTCAAAGACATTACAGTTTTCCCTGAAGAATACGATTGAATTTCAGCCTGGGCAGTTCGTTATGGTCTGGGTTCCCGGAGTTGATGAAATTCCTATGAGTGTTTCTTTTTGGAATCATCCTGAGATGGGAATTACTGTACAATCTATTGGAGAAGCCACACAAACACTCGTTTCAATGTCAAAAGGAGATTGGATTGGTATCAGAGGTCCATTTGGAAATCCATTCAATACGAACAGCAGGAGGACATTAGTTGTTGGTGGTGGTGTCGGAATCGCACCACTGAGACCGCTTGTCTACAATCTTCTGGCTAGAGGCTCAGAAGTCACTCTTGTCAATGCTGCAAAGACAAAAAAAGAACTGATTTTCCTTGAAGAGTTTGAAAATCTCGACCATCCCAATCTCAATGTGGAGATTGCAACAGATGATGGTACCATGGGATTCCAAGGATTTGCAACTGATGCTGTAGCAAAAATACTGGATGGTAATGAGTTCGATAGAATGTACACTTGTGGACCTGAAATGATGATAGCGGGTCTTCATGCAATTGCAAAACAAGGAAAAATCAGATTCCAAGCTTCTCTTGAACGGTTCATGAAGTGCGGATGTGGTATCTGCGGAACTTGTGCGATGGATCCAACAGGACAGCTTGTCTGTAGAGATGGTCCAGTATTCACTGGAGAGCAATTAGCAAAACTCACTGATTTCGGAAAATATCACCGCGATGCGGTGGGAATAAAGAAAGAATGCTGAAACGTATTTACTTACGGACTCCAATTGTCTGTCCTTTTATTACGCGTTTGATGAAGTTCCTCTTATTTCGTACTCGAGGAATTGGTGAGTGCCTCTCACGACCTCTTACCTTTGGAGTAGACTCGCGGACTTTACCAGCTTTTGTTAGTGAACCGTGTGAACCAGGCATTGTAATTTCACCTTGACTTACCCGTGATTCTGAAAAGTTATCATAAAAAGGTATCCAATTGACCCCCAGTTTTTGGTAAAAAGTGGCATAATTCCAAAATGTTTGACGACCTTAAATGTGGGAGTCAGTACCGCATTATATGACCCAACCACAGCTGCGTCTACTATCGAGGCCTTCCCTACGTGAAGACCATACCCCTTTGCATGTAGACGTCGATAGTGCGCGGCTGTGGGATTTAATTTTTGATGAAAAAGTCCACTTGGTCCTTCGACGACCAGCACTTATGGAACTCGCGAGACGTCAGGATCCAAAACTGATGGATTACTGTGAAAGCCTTCTAGAATCAGATGATTATGAAGAGTGGTTGACTGCTTTGACCACTTTAACAGCAATAGGAACCAATGAGGTTGTTGACC
>Ga0307423_1002033_pt1 | contig 11637 bp, 10 predicted proteins | sample SalMarWE160310MG_FD_202154 | JGI IMG/M metagenome (GOLD analysis project Ga0307423, IMG submission 202154) | Salt marsh sediment microbial communities from the Plum Island Ecosystem LTER, Massachusetts, United States - WE1603-10 | ecosystem: Environmental > Aquatic > Marine > Intertidal zone >...
TTATGTCCCCTGGCCAGTCCTGCGTCGGTCGTGGGATAAGGATTGGGTATGTTTCGCCAACCTTCGGGTACGTTTTCATGCAGCCATTTTACATTGGCTTCCGGACCGCTTTCATACGCCTTAATCACTTCCTTTTTCCAGAACTGTTGTCTTTGGGTTCTTCGATCGGCATGATTGAGCCCGAGACTCTGGACATATGTTGTCAACTTATGAATATTGTCCGTTCCCAGAAATGCAAACGCCGGCATGATGGAAAGAGGACCGGTGTTTCGGGGATTGACAAAATGAGCCATGTGCCAGTCGTCAGGATGCTCCCCGCCTTCCTGGGAAAGATCCGGACCGGTCCGTTCCGAGCCCAGCAAAATAGGTTTGTCCTGGATATAATCCCCTGCCTGAGCGATCCTTTCAGCCCCCAAACCCCAATCAATGGAACGGATGGATTGACTGTGGCAGTACACACAACCGTTGGCAATGTAGATACGCCTCCCTTCGGCTTCGTGAGCGGTTCGTTCACGAAAGATGTCCGAGGGCGCCTCGATACGCGTGGCATACGGCAGAATCACCACCACACACACAATGACACCCAGAATCAAAAGACTGCCGATAACAACCGCTTTTGGGGTCATTTTCATGAGATGTCTCCGGGGTTAAAAAATATCGATCTTAAAATGTTGTACAAACCTAATATCGCGGAACTGAAAATCATGAGCCCCAAAGAGGCCCGGGTGATGTAGTAAATATGTATTTCCGGCAGAATTCGGTAAACGATTTCGCCGTTGAGCCAGGCATTGCCTTGAATCAGGCCCACGATGGTCAGTACCACGGTGAAACCGATGACACCGATGAGAATGAGCCAGTACTGAAAATCAGCCAGAAATCTGCTGTACAATGGTTTACCGGTGATTCGAGGCAGGATATAGTAGAGCCCGCCAAGGGCGATCATTCCGGCGAACCCCAAAACACCGACATGGGCATGGGCGACGACCCAGTTGTTGAAATGTGTCACCCGCTGCACATCCGGCAGAGCCATCATGGAGCCCTGAATACTTACAAAGAAATACATAATGGTGCCGGTGAAGACAAATTTGGCGCCGATATCCGCATGGATTTCCCCTAATTTTCCTTTTGCCGTGTACCAGATGTTAATGAGAAACGCCATGACCGGTATGACCATGGCCACACTGTCCACGATGGAAATGACTTTGAGCCATGTGGGAACCGGCACCTGGAGCAGGTGATGAGTCCCGATGTGGGTATAAACCACCAGCAGCGACCAGAAACCGAACAGCGAGAGGGTGTGGCTGTAAAGGGGCGCCCGGCAGGCCTTGGGTATCACATAATAGGCCACGCCGGCGGACAGGGGCGTCAAAAGAAGGCCGAAAACATTGTGACCGTAAAACCAGAGAAGAATTGCATCCGGGATACCCACCAAAGAACCGCTGTTGGGCCGCCAGATAACATTTCCAAGGGCAAACGTAACGGCCGTCAGCACCACGGCGGCACACGCGTACCAGATGGAGACATATAGGATCGGTTCCTTTCTTCGGGAAACGGTCATCATGAAATTGACAAACACCAGCGCAAACGCCAAAACGACCAAAATGTCAACGGGCCAGATCATTTCGGCATATTCACGTCCTTGAGAATATCCTAAAGCCAGACTCACCACAGCAAAAACCAGGGTAACGTTCCAGGCCAGGACGGTGACAAAACCCAGTTTTTCGCTATAGAGCTCGGTCTTGAGCAATCTGGGTACATAATAGAATGCCGCGGACAACAGGCCCGGGGTAACGAATCCGAAAAGCACCAGGTTCACATGGATGGGTCGAATTCTCCCGAATACAAGCCAGCTGATGTTTTCGGTGAGATCGGGTGCAATGAGCTCAGTAGCGCCGAGAAGTCCCATGGAGGTAGCAACAACAAACCAGAACGCCGAGGTCAGGCAAAAGCCTTTTGCGGTCAAATAATTTTGCGATGACGGTTGTGATTTGCCGGTCAATTGCTTCTCCTTTAATTATGGCATGCCAGCCAGCATCCTAAATTGGCCTCTTTTTGTTTGTGACAATCCACACAGAACCCCATTTTGAATCTTTTTGCCGGAATCCGATCCATGGTCTGAACCTGTCCATGGCATTGTTGACACTCAATGTTCTTTTTGATGTGCCGTACGTGTCTGAAAAAAACATGTTCCGGTATGTAGAAGACTTTTTTCCAAGGTGTCGGTGTATTCGTGTTAAAATAATGATGTTCCTTTTGGATCCACGGGAAATTGGCAATGATGTAATTATGACAGTAGAGACATTTTTCAACCGGCGGTATTCCCGGAAATATCGACCGGCCCACATAAGGGTGACAAAATTGACACTGAATCGCCTTGACACCCGCATGAACACGATGACTGAAAGGGATAGGTTGTTCGGGCCTGATTCGGGTTGCCGGTGAAGCATAAAAAAAATACAAAAAGCCGAGCACCAGAAAAATAACGAGGCCGGTCCAGAACAGCGCCACCTTATTCTTTGCCAATATGGCTATCTCTTTTCCCAAAGCGGCAATGAACACCATGGGTCTGCCTTTGGTGCCGATAATCACTGCCAGGACCAGGATGGTTGTCAGTGTGAAGGTGGTGATAAGGATTTCCATCACGTCGCCTCCCCATCGACAACTCGGACAAGTTCGGGAAACAGGTTCAGGAAAAAGATAACGGCAAGGGACATCAGGCCGAAAAATCCCAAAAATATCAGCCCGTCGGTCAGTCCCAGGGGAAGTGCGGATACATGGGGATTTAAGACCGGCCCAATGAGCAGAAAATGCTCCAGACAAATCCCCATAATAACAACCGTACAAAGAATACTCATAAATTGTGGTTTTGTTTTGATCTTTTTGTTTAGCAGAATGATGAACGGAATAATAAAACAGATGATAAAAACAAACCAGGCCAGAGAATTCCAGGGCGGTGTCATGGTTCGTTCAATAAGGTAGGCGGTTTCTTCGGGAATATTGCCGTACCATATCACCACCAGTTGTACATAGAAAAAGTCCCCCCAAACCAAACAAAAGGCAAAAAAGAGTTTGCCGATATCATGGAAGTCCGACGGGTTCAGCTTGAACTCAATGGCCGGATTGAGATGCAGTATGGAGGCCAGGATAATAATACCGCCCAGACCGATATAAAAGGCCTTGACAAAGGTATAGGCGCCAAACAGCGTGGAATACCAGTGAGGATCCAGACTCATCACCAGGTCGTATCCGATCAAAGACAGGATCAGTGCAAATGCGAGCATATAAAGAATCCCGAAAATCGTCATTCGATCCCGACAGCGATGCACATCTGAAATGCTTCGATCCCACCTGCTATAAAGGTATTTCCGAATTCGGCCGTGGGACACGGATCGATCCAGCTTCAGCCACAAGGCATGGTAGAGATAGGCAAATCCCAATCCATACAGAACAAGAAGCCCCACAACATCTCTGGTAAACAGAAACGGCACGTTCAACCAAATCTCTTTACCGTGAAGATCCTGATGCAGCCAGGGAAAAATATGATTTTTACCTAAAAAGAGAATTAAAAAAAGACCGAAGGAAACCGGAAAAAAGGCGGTGAAAGACTCGGCAAGGTTGGACAACGGACCGCTCCACCTTGCCTTTACGGTATGCATCACCGTGGAAAACAGCAATCCGCCCTGGGCGATGGCCGACCATAACAAAAAATTGATCAGATACGCCTGCCAGGCCCTTTCAGGATGCCGGCCCGTAAGGCCGAAAACAAAGGCGGCAAAACCGATGGCCACCAGCGCCAGACAAATCAGAAACACCGGCTTTTTTTGAAAAGGACTTTTGTTGTCAGGGTTCGATGACATATTTACTTTGTTTTTTGCTCACTGCCCCATAACGGCCTGCGGCCGAAACGTTCAAACCACCATTCCTCTGCCGAAAGATAGTTGCTGACCTCTTCTTTTGAAAATGAAAATTCGTAGTTTTTACAGTAAGTATTGATGAGCCTGTAAGCGGCAATGATTCGGACGGTCATTTCTTTGCAAGTCTCTTTGTCGGCTTTGCACCGATCCGGATGCCATTTTTGGATCAATTCTCTGTATTGTGATTTGATATCTTCCATGGTCGCACGTTCAGGCAAATCCAGCAACATCCGGGCGGTATTAATGTCTTCAAACAGGCCCATTTAAAATCACCTTTACCTCTCCGCCTTTGCTTTGAAAAAAGTGTTTAAGTCCTTCCAGATCTTCCGCTTTACACGATGCCGTGACACCGAAATGATGCCCTGAACAGCGAGGATCGTACTGTTCGAGTCCTTTATATTCTGGAAGCTGCATCTGGTGGATAAGACCCACGACATTACCGAAAATCGCAAATAAAATGGTAAACTCAAAGCCTACGATAAAAAACGGCACCAGAGCAATGACCGGTTTTCCGCTGACAATGAGATGCCATTGGGAAGCCGTGAAAGCCGCCAGAAGAAAGCCGGAAAAAAAACCGGTGATTCCGCCGGCCAGTGTAAAATAACCGACCTTGCTCTTTTTCAATTCCAGGGCATCGGCTATTTTATGGCTGGGAATGGGACTGTTTACGCGACGTAACTGCCAGGGCGAGTCCTTGATGGCCTCAATGGCGGATACCGCCCGTTTTTCGTCCGTGAACAAACCCATCACAGAGTATTCAGTCGGCATGGCTTGCTCCTTGATCAACGACTTCCTTCATTTCTGTCATAGACACTGACGGCAGATGTTTGACAAAAAGAAGGTACAGGAAAAAGAACAGACAAAATGCACCCAGCATGATACCGAATTCAATAAAGGTCGGTGAATACAGCCCCCAGGCATGGGGGATGAAATCGCGGCTCACGCTGGAGATAATAATGACAAAACGCTCAAACCACATGCCGATATTGACAAAAATGGAAATCACGAACAGCCAGGGGATCGTTGTCCGGATACGCTTGAAAAAGAAGAGCAAAGGGATCATCGTGTTGCAGATGACCATGATCCAGAATCCAACGGCATAGTCGCCGGTGGGCCGGTATTTAAAGATCGCGATTTCAACTGGATTGCGGCTGTACCAGGCCATGAAAAATTCCGTGCCATAGGCAAATCCCACAATCAAACCGGTAAAAATGATGGTCTTGGCCACATTTTCCAGAACGCCGGTGGTGATAATTTTTTCATAATGAAAGATTTTTCGAATAGGAATCATCAGGGTCAGCACCATGGCCAGTCCCGAGTGGATGGCACCGGCCACGAAATAGGGTGCGAAAATCGTGGTATGCCAGCCGGGCGCAATCCCCAGCGCAAAGTCCCATGACACCACACTGTGAACGGATATTACCAGGGGTGTCGCCAATGCGGCAAAAAACAGGTAGCCACGGGCATAGTGCCGCCACTGCTCATGCGCACCGGTCCATCCCAGTGAGATAATCTTGAAGATTTTCTTGCGTACTCCCGTAGCACGATCCCGAACGATGGCGAGATCCGGAAGCATGCCGGTGTACCAAAACAGTGAACTCACCGTAAAGTAAGTACTGATGGCCACGACATCGAACATTAAAGGTGATTGAAAATTTTGCCAAAGGTTCCGCTGGTTGGGAACCGGCAGCATGTAAAACACCAACCAGACGCGGCCCAGATGAATAAACGGAAAAAGACCGGCAATACAGACTGCGAAAACCGTCATGGTTTCAGCGGCCCTGGCAATGGGATTTCGCCAGCCTGCCCTGAGCAGGTGTAAAATGGCAGAGATCAGGGTCCCCGAATGTGCGATACCTACCCAGAAAACAAAATTGATGAGATAGGTCCCCCAGGCTACCGGAATGTTCATTCCGGCCACGCCGATACCTGTCAATATCTGATAGATCCAGCAGGCGGCACCGGTCAGCACCCCCAGAAAAAGGATTCCAACGGTCACCCAGTAGCTGCGATCCGGTGGTTTCAGGGTGTCCAGCACGGTCTGGTCGATTTTTGCAAATGTCAGTTCGGTCATGTTAGCTTCATCTATAGAAACATAGCTGCCTGTGTCCGGCAATTATTCTTCAGCCCTACCAAAGATTGTTCAGAGTGCCTAAAGTGAGCTAAAGTTAAGGAATTCTGTCAATTATATAAAACCATCGGCTTCCGGATCGTAGAGCCTACAGCTCGGAGAGAGCGAGCCGACTTCGCCATAGTGGCCTTCCCGGCCTTCGTAGCAACTTCGGCGGAGTAGGCTGGCTACGACGGCTGAAAGCGACTCCAAAACTTTAGGCACTTTAGATCACTTCAAACTTTAGGCACTTGTAATAGGCACTTTAGATCATTTTAGGCACTTTTTTCTTACTTTTAATCTCTACATCTTTTGTACCACCTTTTTCAGGTAAATCACCGCCGGCTTGGTGTTCAGATATCCCATCACCTGATACGCTCTTGGATCCTGTACCATCTGCCTAACCCGGCTCTTTTTGTCCATGAGATTCCCGAACAACAGGGCGCCGGTGGGACAGGTTTGCACACAGGCCGGGACGACTTCCCCGTCTTTGATCATTCGCTCTTCATCCTTGGCGACCCCATGCGCGACTTTTATCCGCTGAACGCAAAACGAGCACTTTTCCATGACCCCTTTGCTGCGAACAGTGACCTCCGGATTGAGTTGAAGATTGAGGGGCGTGGGCCACTGCCAGTCGAACCAATTGAAGCGTCGTACTTTATACGGGCAATTCTGGCTGCAAAATCGGGTGCCGATGCACCGATTGTAAATCTGATTGTTGATCCCTTCTTTGGAATGATGGGGGGCATAAACCGGACAGACCGATTCGCACGGCGCATTGTCACAGTGCTGACACATCATGGGAAGAAAAGTAATCTTTTCAGGAGCTTGAGGATTTTGGTAACGCTGTATTTGCAACCATGCCATCTCTCGCCCATTCCGAATCGCCTCGATTCCCGTAATCCCGACATTGTTTTCAGCATAACACGCCGCGGCACAGGCAGCGCATCCGATGCATCTATCAAGATCGATAATCATCGACCAGCGATAGTCCTTGTGCGTATGTGCCGGATAAAAATCCCGCTCTGGATCGTAGCCTTCGGGCAGCGGAAGGGTAAACGGAAAGTCATGCATGGTCAACCCGTGTTTTTCATGGGATTTTCCGTGCTTGAGTTCATCCAGTGAAACGGACAGCGCGATTTTCCGGCCGTGCTGAATTCGGCTGCCGTCGGTGTGTGCCAGCTTTATGGTCCGGCCGGTGTTTTTAATTGAAACCGGATGCACTGAAAACTCCGGCCCGCTTGACGGGTGTTTTATTTCAGAAGAAAGAAGCACATTCGGATTGAGCCCCATACCTGTGGCATAACGGCCAAATGCAGTGTGTCCCTGTCCTATGCTCATCAACAGCACGTTGGGACGAACCCCTTGGCTTTCGTAAACCGGTGCCTCCAGTTGTCCCGACTGGGATCTAATTTGGACAACATCACCCTGTGACAGTCCGTTTTTGGCCATGGTTTCCGGATGCACCAGAACCGGTGTGTGCCAGGCAACTTTTGTCAACGGATCCGGAATTTCACTCAACCAGGGCATGTATGCGCTGCGGCCGTCAAAAAATCGGATGGAGGGTGCGGCCATGAACACCAACTCCGAATCCAAAGACGTCTTTATGCTGTCAAAGACATCGGCAACGGTATCCGATACCGTTCCATACCACCGGCCGGAGGATTTCTGGTGATGCGTTCCGCCCTGTCTGAAAATTTGAATCCGGTCTTTTTGATCCCGGATGGCGTCTTTTTGAACCAGGTGTTTAAAAAGGTAGGTTTTGAAATTATAAGTTAGGGGGTCATCATCGAAAGCGGTTTCAAGAAAGACATCCCCGATAGAGGGCGCGGGGGTGAGTCTTCCCATGGCCGGTTGCAGGGTGCTGCCGATGCCGAGTTTGCCTTCGTATTCCCCCCATGTTTCAAGGGGCAGGGACGTCGGAAAAACAAGGTCGGCATACTGAGCCGTTTCATCCATAGCGTTCGTAAAACTCACAACAAAAAGGGACTTTTCTTTCAAAGCATCTTTGACACCGCTTTCGGGCGGCAGGGAAAAAGCAGGATTGGTATTATTAATGAGCAACAGGTCCGCGGGTTCTTTTTTCAATGCCTTGAAAAAGTAGATGACTTCGGCCCGTGTCGCGGCAATTTCCACACGGTGCCGGTTAACAAAATCGAAAAGGGTTAATTTTGGATCCAAAATAAGATTTAAAAGATTTACAGCCACATTGGTCTGGAGATCGTCTCCTCCCTGTGAGCCGGTACCGGTGCCGAGAATCAGCGGTCTTGACGATTCCATGAGCCGGGCCAAAAGTATTTGGAAATGCTCGGCAGATATGCCTGAATATCGGGTGACATCCATTTTGGTATACGGAGAAATTTTTCGAGCCAAGAGCGAACGGAACGATTCCGGAAGATGTTGTCCCCGGGCGAGCTGAAGAACTTCGTTTATGAGCGCGAAAACAATGGCGGTTTCGCCACCGGGAGCACACGGCATCCAAAGATCGGCATTGGCGGCGGTTAGAGCCTGATATGGGCTGATATGGAAAAACGAATTTTTTCCCCCGTTTTCCAGAGCATGCATATCCTTGAACTTTTGGGCATACTCTACCGGAGACAGCCAGGTTTCCAGAAAATCCGCACCAAATGAGACCAGCGTATCGGCGTCTTGAAGATGGTATGAAATCAGCCCGTTAAGGCCAAAGACTTTTTCATTGGCAGATTTTAGGGATTCATATGCAAAGGGTTCGAACACCAGCGGACCTGAGGATCGCCACTTTTCAAGGGATTGGGTGAACAGCTTCAAAAGACTTTCACCTTCAATCTCCGTCAGCATTCGTATTCGATTCGGTCCTTTTTTGGCAGCTCCGGTAGTCTTATCTTTTAACAGCGCCAGGGCCTTTGAAAACGAAATCGGCTGCCATGTGTCTTTGGCTTTTATCAGGGGGGTTTTGATTCTGTCCGGGTGATATATTCTTTGCAGGGCGGATTGACCCCTCATGCAAAGTTTGCCGCTGTTGACGGGATGAAGCGGGTTCCCTTCGATTTTGATGATCCGCCCTTCCCTGTTTTTGGCGATAATTCCGCAGCCCGCCGGGCACTCCCTGCAAGTTGTGGCATACCAGGCAGCTTTCCCGGTCACCATATCGTCCGGCGCATGAACCAGAGAAAAAAGGGTCTTATCGGCTTCAGAAGTACAGCCTGCGGTAATGGCGACACTCCCCATCCCGGCAATTTTAAGAAATGTTCGCCGATCCATTTGCAGCAGCTTCTCCTTGAAAATCAGGAAATTAAAAATAACACAGGTGACAGGCAAAAAAGATTCGGCCACAAAAAAACACCGCCTGAAAGCAGTGGATGCTCTTTGAGGTATCTTGCATTATATCGGCACGGAATAATTTTTGTCAAGTTGGGAAATATCATTCATCATTTGAAATTCTTTCAAGCCCAAATCCCAACCAGATATAAGAACTTTCTGGGGTAAGTGCTGCAGTTGTACCATACACCTTCACCTGTTCTACAACGATAAAACCTCTTTGGATGAGCGCCTTTTCTATAGACGCAGCTTGGGCGTCATCGAAACCGGAAACCACCAGCAAGTCTCCTTTTTGGGGCAAAAGACGACGATAGTGATCAAACATTTCCATATGCGTTGGCGCCTGGAGATTCGCCAGGATCAAGTTGAATTGACCTGATACAGCATCCGCCGATCCGAGATATAAGTGGAACCGATTTTCCATCTGATTCAAGGCTGAATTTTGCTTGGAAGTCCGTATGGACCCCATCCAAATATCGCATCCCAGTGCGGTCCCGCCGTTTTTCAGGGCCGCCGCAAGTCCTAAAATTCCCGAGCCGCAGCCGATGTCCAGGATTCGGGCGTCTTTTTTAATCTCTAATCGATGCAAGATGGTCAGCGCTGCTTTTGTCGAGGGGTGAGCCGGGGGAAATGAACGGGAGCTCTTCAGAATCAGGCAGTCTTCTCCCATTTTGGGTTTTCTGATGCTGTAAGGAGAGCGGATGACCAAATTCCCAATGCGATAAAACATGTGTTATGACCAATTTTGCGATTTAATCATTCAAGGAAGGCTCAAAACGAGCAAAGGTGCCTACTCTTCTTCCATTTGGGCAATACAGTCCATAAAATCATCGGCAAATTTAGACTGGAGTGTCTCCTCCTGTCCAAATTCAGAGACATCCGTGGCCACATTACGTTTAGCGCCGTATTCAACATCCCAGCCCCTAACTTTGAGCATCTCGATCAGTTTTTCAGCCTGTTCTTTTGTGGCATCGTCGCCGATGTTTTTTTCCACAATAAAAAATTTCATTGGATAATCCTCTTTTTCCGGCTTCATCAAATAGTTAAACAGATTATGGGTTAAGCTTGTGGTAAAATATTTAGAATTCGGTTAAAATATCTACCAACAATGGATTAAAAAATCAATCATTGATATTTGCAATCCACATTGATCGCGTACAAAATTGATAAATATTTAGTTTCTTAATTATAAATTTTGTGCTTTTTGTGACAAAACTTTTTTCTTCTCGCCACCAAGACACAAAGAACGAATAACAAAATAAAATCCTTCGTGCCTGCCCGCCATCGGCTTCGCCTTAGGCGAGGCGGGCGGGTCTTTGTGCCTTGGTGGCAAATATCCTTGATTCCCCGATAAATCGGGATTTCCGCCACAAAGATCGGCGGACAAGTCCGATTCGCTACAATAGGCCTGTCCCGTTTGCGGGGCTCGTCCGGATTAGGAATGATAATTTTTTTCGTTTATTTTATCATTCGACCGGTGATATGTCTTGAAAACTCCCTTACAAACTGATTGTATTGATTGTAAAAAGGAGAATAAAAATGAAAGACCGTTATGATGTTTTTCCGGTGGGCGTCGTCAAAAAAGAGAATGAAAATGCCCGGATTGAAGTCTTCGAAGAATACCGCGATGCGCTTTTGGGATTGGATGATTTCTCTCATATTACCGTCTGCTACTGGTTTCATGAAAATGATACCCCCGAGAAAAGAAAAACCATGCAGGTGCATCCGAGAAAAGACAAACAAAACCCATTACGTGGCGTATTTGCCACCCATTCACCCTTAAGACCCAATCTGATTGCGATATCCATTTGTAAAATACTGTCCATAGCGGATACCACCATTTTTATAGAAAAAATCGACGCGCTCGACGGCTCTCCGGTCATCGACATCAAATGTTTCATCCCCAGCCGTGCGTTGACATCCGATATAAGGTTGCCGGACTGGGTGCAACAAGAGAGTAAAGAAGCCTGATCCAAAGGACCAGGCTTTTCAGGGCAAAATAAAATGCTGACAGAGCTTTCAGGACAAATTGAGAGAATCACTTACACCAATGAAGAAAACGGTTATACCATTGCCAGGGTCAAGGTCTACGGGCAGCGGGATCTAATCACCGTTGTGGGCTATTTGATGGCACCCGCCCCCGGCGAAATTCTGAACTTGAAAGGTGAATGGATCAATCATCCCAAGTTCGGAGATCAGTTCAAGGTAGTGGAATACAAAACAACGGTTCCGGCAACGGTTTTTGGAATTAAGAAATATCTGGGTTCCGGACTCATCAAGGGGCTTGGACCGGTCATCGCCGACCGAATTGTTAAA
>Ga0307423_1002034_pt1 | contig 11636 bp, 11 predicted proteins | sample SalMarWE160310MG_FD_202154 | JGI IMG/M metagenome (GOLD analysis project Ga0307423, IMG submission 202154) | Salt marsh sediment microbial communities from the Plum Island Ecosystem LTER, Massachusetts, United States - WE1603-10 | ecosystem: Environmental > Aquatic > Marine > Intertidal zone >...
TATCTCTTGAACATATTTTTCTCTTTGTTCTGGAAATTGCCAAAAGTCTGTTACCTTTTTACCAATTAAACTTTCTGATAAATCATACTCTAAAATCTCATTATGAGCAAGATTATGATTTAGCATGATTCCATCTAAACTGACTTGATAAAAACCTACATCTAAATTATTTATCATCTCTCTATATTTTTCCTCCGATTCTTGAAGCTGTACCACCGCTTTTTTTCGTTCAGTAATATCTTCAGCATGTTCTACAATTAATTCAGGATTGACATATCCAAAATATGAAGAAATATGTTTTTCTTCATCTGAGAGTTCAAATTTGTACTTTATTTCCGCGCTGATACGTTCTTTTTTCTCCATGCACTGCCTTAAATAATTTAAAAGGTCAATTCGATCCTTATATATAACAGAAGCTTTAAATCCTATGAAGTTTTTGACATGTTCCTTACTGATTTCTTCCGCTGCTTTATTGAAATCAATTAAGATAAAATCATTTCCCAATTTTTGCCATGTATAAGCGGGAATTGGACCTTCTTTATAAATCGCCTTAAACATCTCCTCAGAATCTTTTAGTTTTAGCTCAGAGACTTTACGATCCGTAACATTCTTACCAATCCCCAATATAGCGTAAATTTTACCATCTTTTTTAAGTGGAATTCCATAGGTCTCAATATAAATATAATCTCCATCTTTGGCCTTTATTTTATATTCGCTCCATTGAGATTGTCTTCCCGTTTTACGAATTTCTTTCGTAAACTTGTAGGCTTTCATGATATTCTCTTGATCGAGCAAATCTACAAACGATATCTTTGGAATATCCTCACGCGCATATCCTAGAGTTGATAAAGTCACATCATTTGCATCAAGGAAGTTTCCGTTAAGATCATTGACATATATTAATTCTAAAGAATATTCAAATAGTTCTTTGAATCTCTCCCTAACTTCTTCTTTGTTATATTCCATTTTTGTATCCTCAAGCAATTATTTTTAGGCGTTTTCCCCAATCGAATATTCAAATTGATTATGAAAACCCTAAATATATATGTATATCTAAAAACTAAAATGATTTATTTATAAAGACATACATTAAGGAATATTTCCAAAGGAATTTTATTTCAATGGTTATTACATTTTATATTGGTTATTATTCTTTAATGATCGTGATTTTATGACAAATATTAAAAAAGATTATCAGAAAATTCTTGGATCGGTGCAAAAACCAGTAAAAGGCGAAGCGGGAAAAACTGGTACTTGGAGTTCAAAAAAACCGGTGATTGATTTAGATAAATGCATACCCGCAAAGTCAGGTAAGTTTTCTTGTTTTAACTGCTGGCTTTATTGCCCTGAAGCTGTAGTTACACGTACAATTCCTCCCAAGATTGATTTAGAATATTGTAAAGGATGTGGTATTTGCATGGAAGAATGTCCCGTAAAAGCAATTAGAATGGAAGAGGTGAAAATCGATTGAATTTGATTGATAATGTAGTGCAAGATACCAAGAAGAAATCAATGATTTTAACGGGAAATTATGCAGCAGCTCATGCTTTAAGACAAGTTAAGGTAGGAGTTGTTGCCGCTTACCCAATTACTCCTCAAAGTCCTGTGGTTGAAAAAATTGCAGAATTCATAAAAGAAGGAAAAATGAATGCACGATTTGTAAAAGTAGAATCAGAACACTCTGCTCTTGCAGTTTGTGTTGCAGCTTCTGCAACAGGTTCTAGGGTTGGAACAGCAACATCAGCCCACGGATTAGAATATATGTATGAAATGTTACCTTGGACAGCAGGAAATAGATTACCAATAATTATAAATTTGGCTACCAGAAGTCTTGGTGCTCCTTGGTCTGTCTGGACCGATCATTCAGACTTCATCACTATCAGGGATGTGGGATGGATTCAATTTATGTGCGAAGATAATCAAGAAATTTATGATACTAATTTACAAGCATTTAAAATTGCAGAAGATCGAAGAGTAAATTTACCTGTAATAGTAGGCTATGATGGATACATTCTATCACATACAATGATGCCCGTGATTATAGAGGATCAGGAAGAAATTGATGAATTTTTACCCCCATTAAAGCATCATATCAACCTTTCTGATATTTCTCAAGTTAAGGGGATAGACCCTGTCACGACACCACATATCCGTGATAGAGGATCCGAGGGAACTGCTCCGGGATATTTTGAATACAGATATGCCCTCCAAAAGGCATTAGAAAATTCAATTGAAATAATTCAAGAAGTACATGATGATTTTGCAAATAGATTCGGAAGATCATACGGAAATGGATTATTTAAAACAGTTGAATTTGACGATGCTGATATTATTATCTTAGCAATGGGCTCTGTTGCTTCCCAAGCTAGAACAGTTTTAAAAAAATTAAGACAAAAAGGGTTAAAAGTTGGCTTGGTAAGTTTAAAACTATTCAGACCGTATCCTGCTAAACAGTTAAGAGAACTTCTAAAGAGCAAAAAAACAATAGTAGTTTTTGATAGAGATATTGGGTATGGATATGAAGGTGTTTTATGTTATGAATTAAAATCTGCGTTATATAATTTAAAAGAATCGCCATTTATCAAAGGGTTTATTGTAGGATTAGGTGGAAGAGATATAACGAATGAACATCTCATTGAAGGTGTCAATAGAACATTAAATCAAGAAAAAACTGGAGAAATATCTCAAACTACTGAATTTTTAGGATTGCAATTAAAGGAGTTAGGTGTTTATGATGAAAACACTTTTTTCAAGGAGGTGAAATAAAAATTGGTAAATGTTATGGATGTACCTGAAGAAGAATATATATATCCGGGCACCAGAGCATGTGCTGGATGTTCGATGGCTTTGATTTATAGAATTGCGCTTAAAGCTTTAGGACCTAAAACAATTATTACCGTTCCTGCTAGTTGTTTAACGGTTCTTCACGGAATGCAGGGATTTTGTACAACTAAAGTTTCAGTGTTGCACACTCCATTTGCAACTACTGGAGCATCTGCCTCAGGGATTGTTGCATCACTTGAAGATAAGGGGCTTGATCAAGATATCAATGTAGTTGCATTCGCAGGTGATGGAGGAACAGTGGATATTGGAATTCAAAGTTTAAGTGGGGCTGTAGAACGAGGTACAAATTTCATTTATGCGTGTTATGACAATGAAGCATACATGAACACTGGTGTCCAAAGAAGTGGAAGTACACCTCCTGGTGCTTTCAGTACCACCACTCCAGGAGGCAAAATTGGATATAAAAAGAATATGCCTAAAATTATGGAGGCTCATGGTATTCCGTATGTAGCCACGGCGATATCCTCTTATCCTTTAGATCTTTATGAGAAATTTTCACGTGCAAAAAATATATATGGTCCAAAATATATCCATATTCTTGCCCCTTGTCCTCCAGGATGGGGGTATCTCCCTAGTAGTTCTATAGAAATAGGTAGACTAGCAGTTCAAACGGGATTCTGGCCACTTTATGAAGTTATTGAAGGTAAATTCACCCTATCAAGAGATAGTAAGAAATTCCTCGATTCATCGAAAAGAAAACCAATTGAAGAATATATTAAAGCGCAAAAACGATTTAAATCTCTTTCTCAAGAACAAATCGAGAATTATAAAGAATATATTATAGATTTATGGGCGGGGATCGAATCAAGAATAAAGGAAGATTAAATTTTTTAATTTTTTACTTATTTTTATTTGTATTTGAACAACTCTTTAAACATGTAGAAAAAATTAATAATTAATCAGAGTTAAATTACTTAATGCTTAATACATATATCTTCAATGAAGTAAAGAATAGTTGGATTGAAGAAGAACATGTTTTATTATTCCATGATTTATGCGTTTTTTTGGATGTGACTCAAAAGAAAGCATTTTTATGGAATGGACCTAAAAGCACGAAAGATAAATTAAGAAAGGGAAAGGATTCATTAATAAATATATTTTCAAGTTTTCAAGATTCTAAATTTGAATTGATTGTTTTATCCAAAGATTTTCCTTCCCATATCAAAACCAAATTGAATAATATGCTAGAAACAGCAAAACGTGAAGAAGATGCCGAGAAATATGTCTTTACTAGATTTATTACAATAAGAATTTATTTTATAATGAGTCTTATCTCACTTATCTTGCCTACGTTGATGATGTTAAATTTATGGGGATCGCTTAATTGGACACGAATTGGTCCAAATATTTCGATTTCTTCATTAAATTTCCTAAATTGGATCAATTTTGCAATAATGATGGTAAGCTTTTCTTTAGCGGCTTCAATAGTTAATATCGGAGCAGCTATCTACGAATATGAGATTTCAGCTTTAATTATTTCTCTTTCAGGAATAATAATTTCTATAGGAATGATCTTTTACTTGAATCAAGGAATTTTTCTTTTTTTATTTCAAGAAGGATCAACGGAATCTCTATATTTCATTAATTTCGCAGATTTATTTAGATTTTTAATAATCGTAACAATCTGTTTATGTATTTTTGAATTACCAAACCTGGCAAAACTCATTTCTTTTATCAAAACTTATAAAAGTTATATTTTTTAAAAATTTTTGAACTTGAATAAAGACGATTAATACCATGTCTGAAGCAGCCCAATTACTTACAGATCTTGAAAAGGAGGATCTAAGAATCTTAATGGCAATTGAAATCGGGATGAAACGTTCAGAATATGTAACTGTTGATAACATCAGATTTTATTCCCGGTATAAACTGGAGGAAACTCTTTTTCGCTTAAAAAAAGTTCATAAGTATAACCTCATAATAAGAGATTCCTCTTCATACAAAATTGGTTATACACTTAATTCAATTGGTTATGATGTTTTAGCTCTTCACGCATTAGTCGAGAAAAAAGTTATTGGTCAATTAGGACCTATCATAGGTAAAGGGAAAGAATCTGATGTATATGGTTGCATGGATGATGATGAAAATATTCTGGCTTTAAAGATTTTTAGAATGGGACGAACAAGTTTCAAAAGTATAAAGCAATTAAGGGATTTAGTAGGGAACCGGGGACATTCTTCTTGGTTGTACATTAATAGATTAGCAGCGAGAAGAGAATTTGAAGCCTTAACTAAAATTTTTAAATTAAAATTAGATACACCAAAACCAATTGCTTATAACAGACACATGATTGTCATGTCTTACCTAAAAGGAAAAGAATTAGTTTATTTCAATGATCTTAATAAACCCGAAAAAATTTTTAATAAGATAATAAAACAAATGAAAATAGTATTTCAAGAAGCAAAGATAGTACATGGGGATTTAGGAGAGTTTAATATCATAGTCGATGAAAAAGAAAATATTTTGATAATCGATTGGTTACAATGGGTGTCTAGTGACCACCCAAATGCACGATCATTACTCGAACGAGACTTATCTAACTTATCGACATATTTCTACAGGAAATTTAATATCCAAAGTGACGTTCAAGATATCCTATCTTCTTTCTTCAAATAAAAGGAATTTTTTTATTATTTAAATTTCCAAGAATGATTAAATCTTCCAATCCCTCATTTTTAATCGTACTATAATCATCAAAATATGGCTTAAATTTGGTTAACACCTTTTTTAATCGAGCCTCTTTTTTTAGTATTGATAAATAAAATTCCGTTCCTCGTTTACTTACCCGAATTAACTCCAAAACTCCTTGGAAAATATCTGGTAAATTCTGTAAAGATGTTATAGAAACGATAACGTCATACAAATTTTCTCTAAATGGTAAGTTTTCCATATCTGATAAAATTAAACACACATTACCTTTTTTTTCCTTAAATTCTTCTCTAATTTTTATTTTTTTTAGCATGTTTAGAGATATATCAAGACATATAAGAAATGATCGAGAATTTTTTGATTCAGACAATGTTTTTAATAGATGAACAAATAATAATCCAGTGCCACACCCTGCATCTAAAATTAATTTTGAATGTAAATTAGCGCCTTTAAAAGCGAGCTCATATTTTTGGAACTGTATCTTACTATATCTATCGTCATAATATTCATGCGAGGAATTGTAACTATCAATTATGTTTTTCTTTTTAGCAAAGTTTATTTGTTGATCTCCCAAATCAAAAATCCCATTTTAGAGTTAAATTTAAGCGATGATAAGGTTTTAATTCAAAAAAGTTTTTCTTTAAAATATTCTTTTAAATAATATCAATAATAGATTTTTTTTTGAAAAGAGATTGAAAAAAAAATGGAAAGAAATAACACAAGTCAACGGTCCAAAAATCCGTTACATATTCTTCAGGCTGCTCAAAATTCTGAAATAATACTCAGATTGAAAGATGGAACAGAATACAAGGGCCTATTAAAAGAGATCGACGCTTATATGAACATGATATTGGAAAATGCTGTTGAAATTATGGATGGGAGTCCCGTAGCAAAATACAACGAGATTTTCATCAGAGGTAACAATCTCCTGTTTATAAAGCCAGATGCTTCACAAATAATGTAAAATGTTCTCTCTTGTATCCTTGTAATAAAATACATAATAATACTTCCGTAATTAGCTATGTAATATTTATTACTAGGGGAAATTGGAAATATACGGAATAACTTGTTGTTTATAAAAACAGATACAAACCAATTATTTTAATTTATAAAAAATTAAAGATGATAACCATTCAGAGATAAAATCAGATTCAAGTCCCCTCTAGATGAGACTTTAGACTCAAAGATTCTTGAAAATGTAGTAGAGATTATGGATGGTTTTCTAGTAAAAAAAAAATAAAATTATTTATCTTGAGATCTGAACAAAACAAAAGCATTTTTTTTTCTGTAATTGGCTATGGAACCTTTATCACTCAAGAATATTGGAAAGGTAAGCTAAATGTAGAACCTTGTTTGGTACACAATTATTCTAGAGTTTTTCCTCCAAACTATTGGTTCCCAGTTGTATTTGCTTCAACTGAATCATTTTGGGCGTTAAAATTTGATGTAACTCAAGAGGAATTGAATCAACTTGATAATTATGAGGGAATTGATTTAGGTTTATTTGAACGCATTCAGGCTCAAGTTGAGTTAAGAACAGGGAAAAAAATCAGCGCCTTTTTATATATTCCCACAACTAATTTGATTAACTCTCAAAAGTTAACTATCGAATTAGATCCGACTGATAGATGGAAAGAGCATATCAAAAAGTTTCCAGAGATCGTGAAATTATTCCCAGAATTAATTTTATAGCATTTTTACGATCTTAGGAATGATTTCTGTTCCCTTAATAATAGCATAAGATGCTGGATTTGGATTGAGATTACCATGATAATTATGTGAGGAAAAGATTGAAAGTAACTTTTTATTAAAAAACCATCGATATCCCTCTCTAAAACATTCATGAGATCTTATAAGGCATTTTAAATTATTTTTCGCGATGAATTCGTTAAAAACATCTTCACCAAAGAAAAAGATTCCCTCACCCCTATAACTACTTGAAAATCCTGAGATCTCATCTTTTGGATCGTTCCACATCATTTCAAATATTGAATCCTTCAAAAATTGGGACAAATTTTCACGATTAGCGGTTTTATGATTTTTCAGAGCCATTATTGATTTAAAATCCCTAGAAATCCCCCCATGAACGCATAAAATTTCATTATTAATAATATTGCATAGTGGTAAAACTTCATAAACCATTAAAATCGAGTTAAATTTATTTCGATCATTAAATAGATTTTGAAAGAGGTCATAAAATCCATACACTTTGTTCATTTCTAAAGTTTCATGATTTCCCTTTAGAAGGAAAATTTTATGAGGGAATAAGATTTTTAATGCGAGGACTACTATGAAGCATTCAAATTGATTTGGTCCCCTATCTACGATATCTCCTAAAAATACGACAATTTTTGGATCTTTTTCTTGAATTAATCTAATAAAATGATTTAATGAGTTAAGATTTCCATGAATATCTCCAATTACATATCCAATATCATCAGGATTAATCAGATTTGATTCAATTATGAAATTTTCTTCCTTAAAGATATCATATGCTCTTAATAAAATTGGTTGGATTTCTTCAAATTTTAGAGAGGATATGAGATTTGGGTTTTCAATTAGCTTGAGTAACCAAGATTTAATAACCAAATTAAAAAACACCTAAATGCATGGAAGAATATTATTTAAAATAATTTAATTATAATATATTAGATACCCATTCCTAATAAATTTGCAATTAAATAATGAAAAAGAACTCTATGGAGAATCATTTCACATACCTCAGAGACTTCTTAAAAAAACATGAGGAAGATAAGCTCCAAAATCAAAATAGGAACAAAGAAACTGGAACTGTTTATACTCCTCAACATATCACCGATTTCGTAACCAATAATATCTTTAAAATTTACTTAACTGATAAATTTAAAGAGAAAGAGTGGATACCAAACAGTCATAAGGCTCAAATCGATAAATTACCTTTAAAAAAGTTTTTCAGTGAGCAAGAAGCGCAGACTAAAAATTTAGTATGTAAACACATTTCTCAATTGAAAATTTTGGATCCAAGTTGCGGTTCTGGAAGATTTTTGTTGAGTGTGGCTAATATATTGCTTGAACTATATAAAATATTATCGTGCAATCTTACTTTAGAAGAAATAAAGCGTTATATAATTGAAAATAATATTTATGGTGTAGAAATTGAGAAAGGAGCTCAATTGGCTACGAAAGCAAGATTGATGATGTGGTATTTTCAAACAGAATTAGAATCACAAGCTCTGACTGTGAAAGACAACTTAGAATCTATAATAGAGAATTCCCATCTTAACTTTCAAATATTTCATTCTGATTACCTCCTAGAATTTAATATTATTTTAGGAAATCCCCCTTACATAGAGAATAAAAAAATTGAAGATAAAGCCTATAAAAATAAATTAAAAATATTTGATAGCGCATATAGGTTATACGACTTATCTATTTTGTTCATAGAAAAATCCATGGAATTGTTAAGCCAAAATCAAGGGTACTTATCCTTCTTAATAACAAATAAATTTTTGGCAGCGGACTATGGAATAAAAATTCGGAAAAAAATTGTTCATGACACACAAATAAGGCAAATCATTGACATATCTTCCCTTCCTATATTTAAAGAAGCAGCAGCATATCCTATAGTCATAACTCTTAAAATTATTAGTCTTGAAAAAGAAAATTTATTCGATTTTATTCATTTAGATGAAGAAAACATAAATTTAAATCAGAAAAAAGAAAGGTGGAAAAAGATATCTCAAAATTCTCTCAAGAAGTTACCAACTCATGTGATTCCATTATCTGGAGATATTGATTTAGTAAATTCTATATATGATAACTATAAATCATTACAAGAGAATTTTCAAAGTTTAAAAATAATATATAGACCATTTGGATTTATAAAATGGGCTAAACATTTTAAAAATATACAAGAAGAAAAGAAGAATGACCATGATTTGCTAATAATTGGTACGGGAAATCTTGGAAAATATCATATTAAATTTAATAAACTCATAACAATTGCAAAAAATAAATTAAAAATATCTTATTTTACTTATCAAGATGATTATGAGGATAAGTGGAAATTACTTAAATCAGAAAAGTTAATCTTTAGAGAGATAGCAAAAGAATTAACATGGGTTTACGATCCTGGAATATATGTTAACATTACCGGATTATACCAAGTTATTATAGAATCATTTTCAACTAACGATTATTTTTGTTTGTTAGCTATTATGAATTCTGAATTTATGAATAATCTTTTTAATACCCTTTATCGAAGTCTCCATATGGCAGGAGGTTACCTTAGATACAATGGTAGTTTTATAAAAAGATTGCCGATTCCGAATGATTTTCCATCTTCCATTTCTAATATTAGCAAAATAAATCATTTTTTGCACCAATTAAGATATGATTTTCGTGAATTAGATGTAAGCAATAAAATAAAATTGGAGGATATTGAAAAATTAATAATTATTTTCGAAGCATTGACTAATGCTTTAGTTAAAGAACTATACTTAAATAAACGGGAATGTAAGGAATTGAGTCTTTTGCTAAATTCAAAAGATTATTTTCCTGAAATAGAATTCAAATACAATTACCCTCACTTTAAAGTAGAGAACTACAAATTTTATAACTTAAATGAAATAATAGAGATCTTGAGAGATATTTCTATAATTTACACTAATATAATTGAAAATAAACATATTATGAACGAGTTATCTTTGGGTTAGTTTAAAGCTCAATTGCTAATCGAATACTTTTATTATTTTTAAAAAATCCATTTACTATCAATTCAAAGAATTTTGAATAATGATAAAATCTAAATTTTATAATCTCATATTATCTTATATCAACAATTTCAAATTTAGAGAATTGTGAGTTTAATGGCTAAAAAGAAGGTTAAAATCACCGAACCAGAAGAGGATGATATTCCAGCGGGGAAAAGTGATGAAGATGGGGACGAGGTTATCGATTTATATGATGAGAAAGATGATTTGGATGAAGATTTGATCTACGATCTCAGTGAAATCGAAGATGATATGTTAGCGGATGAAACTGAGGATGAGGAGTTTGGTTATGAAATCAGTGAAGTAGAACAATTACTACGGAAAGCTAAATGTGCCCCTTGCTCCGGTAGTTCTAGTAAGCGGGAATGCAAAGTTCGGACTGATTTTGGATGTCCTCCCGATAAAGCAAAAAAATAGAATTCTAGAAACAATCAACCCTTTTTTATTCTTTATTTTTTAAATATAATGAAATCTCATTGGTGGTTATCATAATCACAAAAAATTTAAAACGGAGCATTTTAATTTATTTTGATCTTATTTTTTCTATGCTAATATGGAATGTTAATCAGAATATATTCGGGAATTCATTTTTACCTTGCTTTATCTTATCTACTACAACTTTCTTGATTATCTATACCCCTTTCGAAATTTATTGGAGTTTTACAGATTTATGGTATGAGCGATGGATTTCCCTAACTTTAAAAGACTATAATACAAATATCGAAAGAATTGATGTAGGAGGTATAAGAAATAAGAAAAAAGAAATGTCTGCTCTCATTGTATCATCACAAGATAAAAATCTTGTCGATATTAAAAATTCCATATTAATAATAGCTCATGGATTTTCTGATACAAGAGAATCACTTCAGAATTATTTTCTTCCTTTTGTACAACTAGGATATGTGATCCTTACTTATGATGCTAGGGGAACCGGAAAATCAAAAAAAGTCGGACGGAGAAGTCAATTCTTGAAAAGGATTGAAGATTTTAGAAAAATTTTAAAATGGGTATCAATGAATAACGATTTAAATAATAAAAGGATTTGTTGCGCAGGGTTTAGTATTGGAGCTTTAACCATATTATGTGGTGGATTCGATAATCAGGCGATTGACAAAATAATTGCTATTTCTGCTATATCAAACTATCGAAAAAATTTACCAAGATTTAATATTATTGTTATGTTAAGCTATTTTTTGAAAGGCGTGAGAATTTTTCCAAAATGTGAGGAAAATCGAAGATTATCTCCTTCAATCATAATAAATCAAATCAAAAAGGATATCCCTGAAGAAAAGTGGAAAATTTTATCCAATAGGGTATTGTTAATTCATAGTAGAAATGATAAAATTATCAAAATGATAAATTATGAGGAAAACGCCGAAGTTTTAGATCTTC
>Ga0307423_1002035_pt1 | contig 11634 bp, 20 predicted proteins | sample SalMarWE160310MG_FD_202154 | JGI IMG/M metagenome (GOLD analysis project Ga0307423, IMG submission 202154) | Salt marsh sediment microbial communities from the Plum Island Ecosystem LTER, Massachusetts, United States - WE1603-10 | ecosystem: Environmental > Aquatic > Marine > Intertidal zone >...
GTATATGCATTAATAGGCATATTCTATCCTTTGTTAATCACTGGGTTCCGAAAGAATAATCGATCTTGAGCGTATATGAGTACTAGCTTTAATAAGAATATAATCACCATAATTTAGCCACTTACGGTCTAATGAGCCCTTAATATATGGTTCTTCAATATAATATTTTGGAAATGGTAAATCCATAATAGTTATATCAGTGTCAGCGTAAAATTTAACTATTACGCCCACCTTTATCTTTGGTAAAATAATATATTTGAAATACACCTTTTCCCATTTAAAATTAGTTAACTCAGATATTTTAACAATTGCTTCATCTTTACCGGATATCATTTCTGATATCTTTTTTTCGAAGTAAGCTTGCCTGTTCGCATCTTCTGATAAAGGATTCCATATGAAGATGACCAAACTTGCTACAAGCAAGACTAATAATAATATTTTCCAGATCGATGGTTTTTTACAGGCATATTTCATTATAATAAGCCTAAACGCCCATTCGCCTAGTCAAAGATGAGCTCTCTCCCTTTCTATCTATATCCATCTTCCCAACTTCCCCACCTTGGCTAAACGGCAGGGCAGGCCGCGAAAGGTTGAGGCGCGGCTTTGCACCAGGCAGGCCGCGCCGGTTTTTAGTTGGATCTCATATTGGGCCGGGTCCTTGCTTTGCAGGAAGCCGGCCACGGTTTCGGCGGATTGGGGGGCGCAGCGGGTACGCACGGAAGCGACCTCGCCGCGAAGGCACGCGGGCCGCGCTTCCAGGGTATCGGCCATGGAGTTGTTGCAGGTCAGGGTTATGCCTTGGTGGTGCACAATAAGGCCGGCATGAGTGTTCGGCAAGATTAGGGCCCCCCCCAGTTGATAGGCGTGCAAGCAGACTAAAGGACTTGGCGCGCCGAAAAATTTTCTAGCCCGCCCCGTCCACCTTGCGGCGTCCGGGGCTTTGTTTTCGAACCGCCCCGCCCGCACTGGTTTTTTGGGCAAGCCATTGAGTTAGTTCCTCTTGTACTTCCGCCGGCAGCACCATGACCAGCGAGCGAAGATAGTCCCCCCAGGCTTCGGGTTCGGCTATGGCTTCCTGTTTCAGCGCAACAAGACGGCCGTGATCAATTTCAGATTGCAGGCGGCGCAACCCGGTTTCTATATCGCCAACTGTGGCGGCATCCTTGACCGCCTGGCGCATGGCCCACGCGCCAAAAAAGCGCAGGGCCAAGGACAACTCACTTATGTGTTCCGGCACGGCGCTTGCCGGATCTCCGCCGGTGGCGGCGGTAGGTTCAAGATCGAAATCGGCAACCTGGGGTGCCTCCCTACCCGCTAAATTTATTTGGTCACCACCAAAAATATATTTAATATCAGCACCCATCCCCATTAATACTTGGACAGCTTCCGCCTTAATACGCGGTGTTCGTCCAGCTTCTAGGTTCTGATAAGTGCCTATATTTAGACCAAGCTTTTTCGCAAAGGCCTCCTGAGAGAGTTTTTTTGACTCTCTAAACTCCCGCAATCGTTTGGGGAATATATTTTTATTTAAATTACTCAAATTTTATTTGACTATCACAAAAAGTTTATGTAATTCTCAAGCCAAGCAACACTACGTAGCCGCCACATGGAGGCAGCAAGCAATGGCTAAACCGGAACCGCCAAAGCCTTTAGAGGCCGAAATGAACACGCCAGCCGGGCGCGAAGCCCTGGACATGGTGAACCTGCTAAGGCAATTGCGCGCGTCCGAAATGATCCAGCGTGAAGCCGTCTATCACTTCTTTTGCAACCGGCCGCCAACGCGCCGTTGTTCGGGGACCACCAAATGAAGCAATCCGCTGACAGCGCAACACAGTGTAGCCCAATTCCGCCGCTAGGGTCAATCTTGCGCGCCTCCCCGGCGGACCCGTTGAAAAAGATTCGGCATGCAGCGGGGCTTTGGGATTTGGAAATGGCGGACCTGGCGCAACTTCTGGCGGTGGAGCGCTCGCATTTGTACCGGGTGATCCAGGGCAAGCGCAAATCCCCCGGCTTGCGCGAACGAATCGCCGGGGTTTTCCAGGCAGGGATTAACGACATTTGGCCGGCCCAAGAATCAGGGCAAACGTGCCGGCCCGGCCGGGAAAGCCGGGCAGAGCAGGGCGCACAGGCGGGATTCGGCGAAGCCGGGGGATTCATAACCACAGCTTGCACCAGGCCGAGGCCCATACAAACGCAATCAGTAACGGAGTTGTTGCGCCATGGGTAATGTCAATCGCCTGCTTTACGAGGTTTTCATTCAGAACAGCAACGACGCGGTGAACATGAAAACCTTGTCGGTGGCCACAGGCATGGCCCTGCGCACCCTCTATGAGTACGCCGAGATCCCCACCAAGACGGTGCCCACCAAGGTGACGCGCGGCGCCTGGGAAGTTTCCGGGGACGTGCGCTTCAAGCTGGAATGGCTGGGCCCGGACTATGACGTGGTGCCCAGGGCCAAGGCGCAACCTGAAAAGTGCGCTGCCGGCGAGGCCATGGACGTGATCGCACAGGTGAGCGCCACCTTGGAGGCCCTGGAAAAGGCTTTCGCCGATGACGGCCCGGCCGGGTCGCTGGCTTCCGAGCGCGAGGAAGCCAAGGTGCTTTCCCTTTTAGACAAAGTGCAGCCCGAGCTGGATCAGCTCCGGGAGCGCATCAAGGAGGACTTGGCAACGCATCGGGCCGGGGGGGCCGGCCTACGCGTGGCCAGGTGCGATAGCTAACCAGCGGCCGAAAGGCCGCGCAACCCGGGCGGCGGGGCGAAGGGTGGTCAGGTTGGCGTCTGACACCCAGCCCCAAGCCCAACCATAGGGGAAATGATGGGCAAATTGGTGATCCAAAAGCCGGCGGCATTTGATATCAACCGCCTGCGCAAGGACCTGGCCGACTGCGGCTGGGTTTTCGCCCAGCCCAAGCTCATGGGCCTGCACCTGCGCTGGGACGGCGAGCGCCTGCTTTTGGCCGAGGGCGGCGAGGCCACCGGCCTGCCCCACATCACGCAAACCCTGCATGAGCGCCTGCCCGGGGTGGACCTGGAGGGCGAGGCCTATATCCACGGGCTGGCGGACGAGATCACGGCGGGCATGGCGCGGCGCTCGGCCGATAACCTGCACCCCATGCACCAACAGGTGGGCTTCTGGCTTTTCGACCTGGTGTCGGCGGGCGATCAGTCAGCCCGCATCAAGGAGCTGATCGAGATCGAGCCCGACCCACCCCTCTATAGGGTGCATACCTGGCGCCTGCGCTCCGAGGAAATGGTTTATGACGCGCTGGCCCGCTGGCTGGCCGAGGGCTTCGAGGGCATCGTGCTGCGCCATCCCCTGGGACTCTGGAAAACCGGTTATAGCGCGGCGCTGCAAAAAATCAAGCCAGGCGGCGAGGACATCTACCGCATCGTGAACGCTTGCCGGGCCACGCTGGCCAATAACCTTTTGATCGGTTTGCTAGTGGAAGGTGCGGGCGGGCACCGCTTCCGGGTGCATGCCTCGCCCGAGTTGGACCGGCCCGACCTGGCCGGAAAACTGGCGCGGGTGCGCTACACCGAGATAGGCAAGGGCGGCATGCCCCTCAGCTCCGCCGCCATTGAGATTTTGGAGGCGGCGGCATGAGCGCGAGCCAAGAGCTGGCCCGAGCGGTGGACAAGGCGATGCTGGAAAACCTGCACGAGGTGAAGAGCCTGGGTGGCAACATCCGCTATCTGAACCGGCTGCGCATGATGTACGGGCCCGGCGCGCCCATGAGCGACGTGATAGCCCGCGAAAAGGCCCGCAAGGCCCGGCTGGAGGGCCTGCGGTGAGTGACCAATCTAAACCAGGTGGCCCATCCCTCCCCAGTGGGCGCACCTCCCAGGAAGCGGCGGCACCGGTGAAGCAAAAGCCAGCGATACCTCCCGCCGGTGCCGCCGCCCTGGCCCCTCCCCGGATTCACATGGCCGATGGCCATATGAGGCGGTCCCTTTCTCCGGTCCCACCACCCCCCAACGGGGCCGGAGAAAGGGAAAGGCCTTGTGCCCGTTGCCAGGCTTGCGGGGCAGGGGCCAGCCATGAGGAGCTCTGCCGCGATTGCTTCGATATCCGCTGCCTGTTGCGGACGCGGGCCCATGAGTCCGTCGCGGTGGGGGCCCGGGATATCCGTCAATACCTCGAGATCCGCGCGGCCGCCGAGCTGGTCCTGGCAGGCGGGCTCCATAAGGCGGGACATGCCTGAGATCCGCTGCGCCGGGTGCGGCGTCCGGTCCCGGAGCGCGGGCCAGAACCCGCCGCCGAGTTGGTGGCAAGATCCAGCCGATCCGGACACGGTGCTGTGCCAGGACTGCCGCGAGTTAATGCAGGAACTAAGGCCCCTTTATCAATTTCACGGCCTGGCAATTGCGCCGGAGAACGTGCGCGCCGAACTGGCGCTGCAGCGCCACCGCCGCGCCAGGCTGCTGAACACCCGTCCAGCCCTAAACCTAAGCGACAGGAGCGAGCCATGACACGCGATGAAATGTTGCGGTTGCCCTGTATTTATCTAGCCGCGCCGCTGGGCGCTGGCGTGATGCTGGGCCTCAAGACCACCATCCATCAGACCCACCCCATAAAGGCGGGCACACGGGTTTGCGTTTACCAAGAGTCGCACCCCGACGGCCCGCAGCGGGATCAATACACAAGATCCTGGTGGATGCTAACTGAGGCGGCGGTCGCCAAAGGTCACAAGAGCTTGATCCACGTGCCCGAGGCTCTGGGGTTGATCCAGGGCCGGGGGCATCTGGGCGCGGTCCGGGTGGAGGCCTGCCAGCGCAACGGCGATCAATACATCATCACCCTGGCCGAGCCTACCCGGCTCCCTGAAAAGGCGGTGGGATGAGCCACCTCACACCTGCCCAGTTCATGGACAAGGTGGGGCAGTGCAGCGGCTTTTTCAGCGAGGGCGGCGAGCTGCGGCGCGATCGTCTGGACGCCGAGCGCCTGGCCAAACGCTGGCCGGGCAAGACGCCGGAGGAGATCCAGGCCGCGGCCCGGGCCAGATCGGTGGAGCTGGGCCGCCGATGTAAAGCCAAGGAAACGGAGCTGGGCTTGTGATCACGCCTTTCTTGCAGATCTTGATTTTCTTCTTTACCGGCGCCGGGCTTTGGCTCACCGCCTCAAACGATGCCGGGCAACAGCGGCGTGGTTTTCTCTTGTGCATGCTCGGCCAGCCGCTTTGGATCATCGACACCTATCAGCACCAACAATGGGGCATGCTTCTGCTCTCCATCTGGCTGGCTTTGAGCTTCACTTGGGGCTGGTGGCAGCGGAGGTGATGATGCAGACCATCTATGAGCCCAAGGGCCGCGCGCAGGAATATGCCGACTTTGCGGCCAACCCTTACAAAGGCTGCGCCCACGCCTGCCGCTATTGCTATGGCCCAAATATGATGCGCACCACGTCGGCCAAGTTCCACGGCAACCCCCAGCCGCGGCGCGGATTCGTGGGGGAGCTGGACAAAGCGGTGGCGAAATTCGCGGCCGGGCCCAATGCGGACAAGCCCATCTTTCTGGCCTTTTCCTGCGACGCCTTCCAGCCCATCGAGGCGGAGCACAAGCTCGGCCTGCGGTCCTGCGAGATCCTGGTCAAACACGGCCTGCGGGTGGCGGTGCTCACCAAGGGCGGCATGAAGACCGCCAAGCCCGCCTTGGACGCGCTAGCCGCGGATCCGCGCGGGCCGGAGCGTCATTGGTGGGGGACCACTCTCACCGTAGGCTCCGGCGGGCATGCGGCTTACTGGGAGCCCGGCGCCGCGTTGCCCACCGAGCGGGTGGAGCTTTTGAAGGCGGCCAGGGCCAAGGGCCTGCGGTCCTGGGTGAGTTTCGAGCCGGTGATCAAGCCGGACAGCACCATGCAGATGATCAGGACGCTAAGCGCCCTGGGCCTCATGGACCACTGCGCAATCGGCAAGCTCAATTACATGGACCCGCCCGAGTCGGTGGACTGGCCGGGCTTCCGGCTGCAGGTGATCGGGCTCTTGCGGGATCTCGGCTATACCGAGAGCGAGACCAACCTGCCGGAGGGTCTGGAGCGGTCGTTCTATATCAAGCAAAGTTTGAGGGAGGCGGCGTGATGGGTGAGCGTGCATGCCCCTTGCGGATGGTCGATAACAATGAAGCTATTTCCGTCCTCGAAAAAACCCGCGCGTGCATCAAGGACAAATGCGCCTGGTGGCTGAATCCCTACAAACAGGAAAAGGGCAAGGAAACAAGAGAAGGCGCCTGCGCTGTGGTTATGCTGGCTAAAGGCGGATTCCCCGAAGGGGAAAGGGTGGTTATTGGCAGGCAAGCTAAAAGCCATAGACAGCAACAAAAGGAGATTCAGGCCTTGATGAAAAACACACTAACCAAACGAGGGGATGGGGCGTGATGGCCACGCGAGTCATTTTAACCGATGAGCTGGTGGAGCATCTGGCCGGGCTTTACGCCCAGCTAAAGGACAAGCTGGCGGTAAGCCGTGATGAATGGCGAGGCGATGAAGGGCCAGAGGATTACACAGACAGTCCCCACATGAAAATAGGCCATGGCCGCTGGTTGGAGTGGGCCATCCGGCCGGATCTGGCAGCAGGCCCTTTGCCCGAGGAGGTGGTCTGCAAAGACCCGGATCAAAAGCCAGAGCATTGGTGGCGGCGCATGACCTTTCAAGAGTTTTGTTTCTGGTACGAGTCCGTCTGGTGCCAGCCCGAGATCCGCACCCAGATAATCTACCCATTCCCCTGGAAGGACGCGGCATGAAGTGGCTTAGCGTCCGCCAGCCTTGGGCCGCGCTGATCGCGGCGGGCCTCAAGGACGTGGAAAACCGGAGCAAGCCCACGGCATACCGTGGCCCGGTGATGATCCACGCCAGCGCAACCCCCGAACCAGATGCAGGCGTATGCTGCCTCGTTTGCCCTCGTGAGACCTGCGATGGATGCCCTCTACGAAAACCGGGGGAAGGATACCCAGCCAGGAAAATAGATAGCTTGCCATATGGTGCTGCGATCGCTGTGGTTGACATTGTGGGGTGTAAACAAGACCACCCCTCGCCCTGGGCCCAGCCGGGCATGCATCACCTGGTGCTGGCCAACCCGCGCCCGCTTTCCTGGTTTGTGCCCTGCAGGGGCCGCCTGGGCATTTTCAACGGCCCGGATATTGACGAGCTTTACCGCCCCCACGATGGCCGCACCCGCCGGGTGGATCTCCGCCAGGAGCTGGCCGACCTGGTGGTGGCCCGGCCGGGCAAGTGGGGCAATCCATACAAAGTGGGGCGCGGCGAGATCAATTATAGAACGGGTGAAACCCGGTGGCCGGTCAAGCGCGGCAAGGGCGTCCACGAATATCTGTGCGGCTATTTCCCAACAAAGCAGGAAGCATTGGCCGCGTGCCTGGATTTTTACGGGGGGCATGTGCGCGACAGCTCCAAGTTGATGAAGGCCATCAAGGCCGGCGAGCTGCACGGCAAGCGGCTGGGTTGCTTTTGCGAGGCGCACGAGGCCTGCCACGGCGACGTGCTGGTCAAGATCGACCGGGAGGTTTTTTGACATGGGCCTTTGTTTTCACAAATACGTGGCGGTGGATGACCTGGACGAGCGCCTGTGCGCCAAGTGCTGGGCGACGCCCGACTGGGCGCCCCAGGAATGGAAGGCCAAATACCCCGAAGGCCATTGCTCCCACGGCTTCAAGGTCTGCATCAAGTGCGGCAAGGCCGTGGGGTATGGCAGCCACGGCAAGCTGAGCTGCATCCCCGACACCTGCAAACCTCAAATCGAGGCTATGCGCGCGGGCTTGCGCAAATGAAAACCAACCTCGCCGCGCCGGGCGCTTATCAATTAAAAGCGTTTTGGAGTAGTGCCCCAAGTCCGGCGCGGCGGGGAAACAGGGAGAGCTAGACATGGCTAGCAGATTCAAGGAGGCGCCCGACTGGGTGGTGCAGATGGTGGCCGACGTGCGCAAGGAGCGCTTCGAGGACGCGCTGATGGGCGCCGAGATCCTGGTGTTATGGGATACCAAAAAGCGGCTTAGCCAGGGGCGCTATGTTTTCGGGCAGATGAAGCTGGCCAAGGACCTGGAGCGAATGCTCACCGAGAGCAACATCCTGCCCGATGGCTATCACTACATCATGAGCCTGGACATGGAGGTGTTCCAGCGCATCGAGCATGCCGACCGGGTGCGCCTGATCCGCCACGAGCTGCGCCACGGTGAAAAGGACCCGGAGAACCAAGCCAAGCCTTGGAAAATCCGGCCGCATGATATCGAGGATTTCAAGGTGGAGATGGCCTTAAACGAGGACGATCCCCGCTGGGGAGAGCGCCTGGCCGAGGTGGCCGGCGCGATCTACGAGGACGGCGCGGCCCCACCCATCCAGGACCCGCGCATGCCCCAACTAAATTTTGAGCAGGAGCAGGCTTTTATAAAAGAAAGCGAGGAGCTGCTGGCGGAGATCAGCAAAGAAAAAATAGGGGATAACCCCTCGGCGGAGTCAGTGCATTGAGCAAGGGCTTTGTACTAGGCGAGCTGGACCGGCGCTGGATCTTGAAAGCCGGCGCGCTGGTGGCGGCCTTGATGGCGGCGGCCTGGTGGGCCGGGCGCCTGGTGGCTTGGTTAAACATCATGGAGGTGGGCGGGACGTAACAACAGCCGGGGCGCGGCCGCCGTGCAGCAACGCGGCGGCCAGCCCCAGGGAGTCAGAGGATAACAGGTCCTCCAGCGCCAGGTTTGCCCGGGCCGGTGTACGCCCCGCCCGGGCAAAGCCTAGCAAATTAAAGCAGCTTGGTAAATCACCAGGAGGACCCCATGAGCAACAGCCCCTTAGTATGGCTAGGCGGAAAGCACAGGCTGGCGAAAAAGATCATCATGCTGATGCCACCCCATAAAGTTTACGTTGAGCCCTTCGGCGGCGCGGCCCATGTGCTGTTCACGAAACCGCCCAGCCCGGTGGATGTCTACAACGACCTGGACTCGGGCCTGGTCAATTTCTTTAGGGTGCTGCGCGACCCCAACAGCGCGGGCCGTCTGTTCATGCTGGCCAACCTGACCCCCTACAGCCGCGAGGAGTATCACCTCAGCCGCGAGACCTGGGCCGATTGCGCCGATCCGGTGGAGCGGGCCTACAGGTGGTTTGTGGTGGCGCGCATGAGTTTCGGCGGCAAATTTGGTACGGGCAATTGGGGCAGCAACACCGGGGCAAGCACTCAAGGCCGAGCGCAAATCGTGGCCTCCTGGGGCTCGGCCCTGGCCCGGCTGGGCGCGGCGCACGAGCGGCTCATGCGGGTGCAGGTGGAGCACCAGGATTTCATTGATCTGATCCCGCGCTACGACTCGCCGGAGACGCTTTTCTATTGCGATCCGCCCTATGCGGCCGAGACCCGCAAGAGCGGGGAATATGCCCACGAACTGACCACGGCCGACCACCTCAAGCTGGTGGATCTGCTGCTGGGGCTGCAGGGCATGGCCATCTTGAGCGGCTACGACACCCCGGTGTACCGGCCGCTGGAGCAGGCGGACTGGGACAAGCGGCGCTTTCAGGTGGTGTGCACCGCGGCTGGCCGCACCCAGGCCAGCGGCCTCAAGGGCCAGGGCAAGGTGCTGGAGCGCCAGACCCGCACCGAGTGCCTGTGGATCTCGCCCAGGGCCACCCAGGCCCGGCGCCGGGCCGCCCGCCAGGCGGCCGAGGAGCGCGGGGCAGGGCAGGCGCTGATGTTTGGGGAGGGGGATTAGATGGGCTGGGCCAAAGACAACCTGAGCGCCGAGGAGCGGCGGGCGATCGCCGAGGAGCTGATCCGGCAGGGCGGCGGCAAGCTCACCCAACACGACGGCGGCCGCGGCGAGCTGGTGGCGCTTTGCCCGCTGCACCAAGAGAGCAACCCCAGCTTTTCCTATTCCTACACCAAGGACGTTTATAACTGCTCCTCCGGCTGTGGCGGCGGGGATCTGGCTAAGCTTTGGGCCGAAGTTAACGGCATGGACAACAAGGCCGGGTTCAAGGCCTTCAAGCAAAAGTATGGACCCCAGGGCCAGGCGGGTGGAGATCGCCGCGCCAGCGCCAAACCAGGCCGCGCACAAGGCCGGAAACCGGCCGCCAAGCAGCCGGACAAGTTGATCCCAGAGGAGGCACACAAGGCCCTGGAGCCGTTGCCCGAGACATGGATTCGCAAGTTGATAAAAGACCGGGTCTGGACCCCTGACGCCATCGAGCGGCTGGGTCTCCGGCTCTGGCAGGCGCCCCAGGGCGAAACCCGCAAGGCGGCCCTGGACCAAAAACTCTATGTGGGCAGGCCGGGCGAAAGACGCATCGCAATCCCGGTGCGCGATCAAAAGGACCGGCTTGTCAACATCCGGCTTTACTTGCCAGGCGCCGAGGCCAAAAAGGTGGTGAGCTGGGGCAAGGGCTACGGAAGCACGAGGCTATGGCCGGGGGGATCGAATGAGGGCGGGGATCAAGTCATATGGCTCTGCGAAGGCGAGCCGGATGTGATCTGCGCGCTTTCCCAGGGTCTGGAGGCGGTGACCCAGACCGCCGGCGCCGGAACCTGGCGGCCCGAGCATAATAGCCGCTTCAAGGGCCGCCACGTGGCCATCGCCTATGACGCGGATCTGGCGGGCTGGAAGGGCGCGCTCAAGGTGGCGGGACAACTCGCCGGCGCGGCCGCCAGCGTACGGGTGATCCGCTGGCCGGATTTCATGCTGCCCCAGGACGCCCCAGAGGGCGACTACAGCGCCCGCCTGCCCGAGACCCACGGCCAGGACCTTACCGACTTTTTCGCGCGCCACGGCGGCACCGTGGACGAGCTGATGGACCTTTTGGCCGAGGCCCAGGAGGTCAAGGACCCCGCACCCCGCGCTGGTGATGCACCGCCAGGGGGGGCCGGCCTGGAGCGCTTCCGGGCCTGGAGCGATCTCGATTTAAAGGTGAATTTCCGGCCGCGCCTTATGGTGGACGAGATCCTGAACGAGCGCCGGATCTGCACCGAGCGCGAGTCCGGCGTCACTTACCTTTACAACCAGGCCCAGGGCGTATGGGAGCCCGCGCCCATCGAGGTGATCAAGCGACTGGTCATGGCCAAGATGGGCATCGCGGCCAGCCGCAACCGGGTGGGCGAGGCAGCCGACATGATCCAGACCCTTTCCATGCTGGACGAGGGCCAGGAGATGGATCACGACGCCTACATGGTCAACCTGCTGAACGGCATGGCCGACCTGCGCACCTGGGAGCTAAAACCCCATGCGCCTGAGTGGCGCTCCACCTATCAGCACCCCTTTGAGTTCGACCCGGCCAAGCCGGTGGACTGCCCGCGCTTCAAGGCCAGCCTGTTCAAGACCATGCAGGTGCCAGAGGTGATCGCCGAGGTGCAGGAATTCATGGGGTATTGCCAGTTAAGGGCCTATCCGTTCCACAAGGCGCTTTTCCTCCTGGGCGGGGGCAATGACGGCAAGAGCAAGTTTCTGGAGGTGTTGCAGGAGCTGGTGGGGCAAAAGCGCTGCGCGGCCATCAACATGCGCGACCTGGAGGACCAGTTCCTGCGCGTGATGCTGCACCGGGCCTCGCTGAATGTTTTCACCGAGGCCTCGGCCGAGTTTTTCCATAATGACCACTTCAAGGCCTTGACCGGCGGCGACTGGATCACAGCGGCCTACAAGCACGAGCAGGGCTTTCG